>Ga0207414_1000823_pt1 | contig 12668 bp, 15 predicted proteins | sample PonA231FremontCA_2_FD_187269 | JGI IMG/M metagenome (GOLD analysis project Ga0207414, IMG submission 187269) | Marine sediment microbial community from Fremont, CA, USA - Pond A23 Sediment 1 (SPAdes) | ecosystem: Environmental > Aquatic > Marine > Unclassified | place: USA: Fremont, California... | reverse complement strand
GGCGAGCCTGGGCCGTGTGTCGCCGGCCGGTCGGGCTCAGCGGGAAGCGCATCGCGCCGGGCCGCTTCGGGCGTCGTCGGACTCGGACTGAGCGCGTACAATGATCTCATCACTCACTCAGCACCGGGACATCGACATGAGCATCCAGGTCACCATCGAAGACAAGCTCAGGGCCCTGGAGCCCGCCTTTCTGGCGGTGGAGAACGAGAGCCATCGGCATAACGTGCCCCCGAACTCCGAGACCCACTTCAAGGTCACTCTGGCATCTTCCCGGTTCGAGGGGTTGATGCCGGTCAAGCGCCATCAGCAGGTCTACGCGCTGCTTGCCGACGAGCTTGACGGCCCCGTTCACGCCCTGGCCCTGCACCTCTTCACACCCGAGGAGTGGGACGCCAGCGGACGCGCCCGCCCTGAGTCCCCCGACTGCCGGGGTGGCGGCCAGTCGTGACTCCGGAGCCTCAGCGTCTCCAGTACCTGGAGGCCATGGGCCTGACGGCCTGGGTTTCCCGCTACCGCTTGCCCAATGCCCTGCCCACGACGGCCTGCGAGTGGGAGGTGGCGCCACCGGCGACCGAGGCGCGACGTGCCCCCGGGGAACGACTGCATGCGCTGCTCGACGAGGCGGCAGAGGCGCAGGTCGCCGTCTCGCGCTCGCCTCCCGTTGAGCCGGAACCGCGTCATCGTCCCTCGGCCGGCCGGGCCCGGGCGCTGCTCGGTGACCTGGTACCTGCCGATGCGCCTGAGGCCGCCATGGAAGCGCGGCCGTCGGGCACTGAGCGGCAACAGGGCGAGGCGCTACGCTTCACCCTGCAGGTGGCCTGCCTGGATGGGCGCTGGCTGGTGCTGCTGCCCGGGCAGGCGCCTCCCGACAGCGTGGCGCTGCGCCTTCTACGCCACCTGCTGCAGGCGGCCGGCGTTGTGCCCGAGCAGATGCCGACCTTCGAGGCCTTCCGCTGGCCCCAGGTGGAAGGGCTGCCCGTGGACGCGCCGCTGGAGGAGGCGCGCGAGGGCCTTCAGGCCTTTCTGGCCGGTCGGCAGCGGCGAGGCTGGGTGCCGGAGCGACTGCTGGTGTTCGGGGAGGATGCGACCGTCGACGAACTGTTGACCCTCGCCGAGGGGTACTGCCCGCTGCTTGCGCTGCCGGCCTGGCAGGGGCCCTCGCTGGGTGAACTGGCCGACAGCGCCGAGGCCAAGCGCGCCCTCTGGCCGCGGATGGTCGGCTGGCGCGATGCCTGGCGGGCCGGGCGTGAGGCCGATTGAGATGGGCCGGCGGCTGGGGACGGCCGACCTGGTGGTGCTGTCGGACATGGAGCAGGCTGCCAGCCCCGACCCCTGGACACCCCGTCAGCTGCAGGCCGTGCTGGACGACCCCGATATTTGCGTGTTCGGTATCGAGCACGCGGGATGTCTGGTCGGTCATGCGGTGGTGGCGCGGTTGCCCTTCGATGCGGAGCTGCAGGCGATCCTGGTGGTCGAGGAGGCGCGTCACCATGGGGTAGGATCGCGTCTGCTGGCGAGGGTGATCGACCAGGCGCGTACCTGGCAGAGTGAGCGACTGCTGCTGGAGGTCAGGGCAGGCAACGCGATGGCCCTGAGTCTCTATCGGCGTGCAGGGTTTGGCGTGGATGGCCGGCGCCAAGGATACTATTCCTGCGGGGAAGGCCGGCGGGAGGATGCGGTGCTGATGTCGCTCCCGCTGGCCTGATATTGCCTCAGCTACTGGCGGTCGTCTCGACCTCGTCGAACTTCCCCAGCAGGGCGGAGAGACGGCGCTCCCACTCCTCGCGCTCTTGTTTCAGGCGAGCGTTTTCCTCGCGCAGCTCCTCGGCTTCCATTTTCATCAGCTCCAGCGCCTCGACGGCACTGGTGACCTTCTGTTCGAGCTGGTTGAAGAGTTCGTTACTCATCCTGTTCTCCTGGCGACATCCTGCTGGTGGGCATGCCCGATGAGGGCTTCAGCGCGCAGCGTAACGCCGCGGTCGGGGCTCGGCAAGCGTCGCCGCCCGGCAACTCCGATCCGACAGGTCAGCAGCGGTAGAGCCGTCCGATGCTGTCGCCGGCACGCACCTCACGGTGCAACTGCCAGCCGAGGGGGGGCTCCGGGCTGAGCGACGCTTCGGTTTCCACATAGATGAGGGCGTCATCGGCAAGCCAGCCGGCTTCCAGAGCACTGCAGCAGGCGTCGGCGAGACCCTGGCGGAAGGGCGGGTCGAGGAAGATCAGGGAAAAGGGGGTGGGATCGCCAGCGAGGAAGGCCAGGGCGTCGGCGTTGATCGGGTGTCCTCGCTCAGTGGCGCCCAGGGTCGCGAGGTTGCCGGCCAGCTGACGGGCCACTCGGGTGTCCTGCTCGACGAACACCGCCTCTCGCGCGCCTCGCGAGAGGGCTTCCAGGCCAAGCGCGCCCGTGCCGGCGAAGAGATCAAGGACGCGAGCGCCGGGCGTGGCGGCGGCGAGCCAGTTGAACAGCGTCTCGCGGACACGGTCGGGGGTGGGGCGCAGCCCGGGACGGTCGAGGACCGGCAGCTGGCGGCGCCGGTACTCGCCGCCGATCAGGCGCAGCCGTCCGGGGTTCCGGCGCCCACCACCCCGGCGGCCGGCGGAATCCTTGGCGGGTGCGGTGGCCGATTGGTGGGGCTTTCGAGAAGGGCTTCGTCGTCGCGTCATGCAGCGGATTGTAACCGTCGGCTTGTCCACAGTCATGGTGCGCGATGGTAGGATGAGGCCATTCGTTCATCCGTGAGGCGTGATCCCCCCATGTTCGGTATTTTCAAGCGCAAGAAGACACAGGACGGACAGCAGACGACACCGGAACAGGAGGCCGAGCGCCGGTCGGACGAGCAAGCGGCAGACGACGTTGCCGAATCTCCCTCACCGTCGGAGGAGACGGACGAGGCCACTGCCGGCCGTCAGCCCGCAGGATCGCCAGAGCCTGAACCCACGCACGCCTCCCCGCCTGAGCCCGAATCCAGGGTGGCGTCAGCGTCCGACGCCCCGCCAGCCCCCGAGCCCGAGACTGCGCCGCCCAGGGCGGCCCTGCAGGAGAAGCCGGTTGCCGAGAAGACGGGCTGGTTCGCCCGCATCCGCGCCGGGCTCGGCAAGACGCGGGCCAACCTGACCGACGGCCTGGCCGACCTCTTCATGGGCCGCAAGCAGATCGATGATGACCTGATGGAGGAGCTCGAGACCCAGCTGCTGATGGCGGACGTGGGCATCGAGGCCACCACCGAGATCATCGACCGACTCACCGACCGGGTCTCGCGCAAGGAGCTCAAGGAACCCCAGGCACTCTACCGGGCCCTGCAGGAGGAGCTCGCCGTGATGCTCAAGCCGGTCGCTCAACCCCTGTTGCTGCCCCCCAAGGGTGAAGGCCCCTTCGTGATCCTGGTGGTCGGCGTCAACGGGGTGGGCAAGACCACCACCATCGGCAAGTTGACCCAGCGCTTCCAGCGCGAGGGGCGCAGCGTGATGCTGGCCGCCGGGGACACCTTTCGCGCGGCAGCGGTGGAGCAGCTCAAGGTCTGGGGCGAACGCAACAGCGTGCCGGTGATCGCCCAGCATACCGGGGCCGACAGCGCCTCGGTGATCTTCGATGCCGTCTCGGCCGCCAAGGCGCGTGGGGTCGACGTGCTGATCGCCGATACCGCCGGCCGCCTGCACAACAAGGCCCATCTGATGGAGGAGCTCAAGAAGGTCCGCCGGGTGATGGGCAAGGTCGACGACACGGCGCCTCATGAGGTGATGCTGGTGCTCGATGCCGGAACCGGCCAGAACGCCCTCGCCCAGGCCTCGACCTTCAACGAGGCGGTGCCGGTCACCGGCATCACCCTGACCAAGCTCGATGGCACCGCCAAGGGGGGCATTATCTTCGCCCTGGCCCGTCAGCTCGGCACGCCGATTCGTTTCATCGGCGTCGGTGAGACCCTGGACGATCTTCGCCCCTTTGTGGCGCAGGAGTTCGTCGATGCCCTGTTCGACCGTGGGCCGGTCTCGCCCGAGTCATGATTGCCTTCGAGCATGTCGGCAAGCGCTATGGCGGGCGCTTCGAGGCGCTCGCGAATATCGACTTCCGGGTGCGTCGTGGCGAGATGGTCTTTCTCACCGGCCACTCCGGGGCGGGAAAGAGTTCGCTGCTGCGGCTGATCATCCGTCTGGAGCGCCCCAGCCGCGGCCGGGTTCGTGTCGCAGGCCATGACATCGACCGCCTTCACCACAGCCAGATTCCCTTCTACCGTCGCCAGATCGGCGTGGTCTTCCAGGACCACCAGCTGCTCTTCGATCGCTCGATCTTTCATAACGTGGCCTTGCCGCTGGCGATCCAGGGGATCGAGCATCGCGAGACGGCACGTCGGGTAAGAGCGGCGCTGGACAAGGTGGGGCTGTTGCATCGGGAGGCTGCGCTGCCCATCGAGCTCTCCGGTGGCGAACAGCAGCGTGTCGGCATCGCCCGGGCAGTGGTCAACAAGCCGGCGCTGTTGCTCGCCGACGAACCTACCGGCAATCTCGACCCCCAGCTCTCCGCCGACATCATGGCCCTGTTCGAGGACTTCAACCGCATCGGCACCACGGTGATGGTGGCCAGCCACGACCTGGCGCTGATCGCCCGGCTGCGTCATCGCACACTGCAGCTTCACGAGGGCCGCCTGGTGGCCGACGAGGAGGTCGCATGAGCCACGAACCCGCTGCCCCCCCACGCGGCGCGCGCACCCACCGACCGGCAAGTGGCATTCGCTGGCGAGCCTGGGCACGCCACCATCGCACCATGGCCGTCGACAGTGCTCGCCGACTGCTGCGCCGGCCGCTGGGCAGCCTGCTGACCATGCTGGCCATTGCCATCGCGCTGGTACTGCCGGCGGGGCTCTGGCTGACCCTGGACAGCGCTCGCCTGCTCGACGCTGAGCTCGAGGAGAGTGCGACGCTCACCGCCTACCTGGAGGTCGGGGTCGGGGAGGGGCAGGCCCGGCGCATCGAAGAGGCGCTTGCCGCTCAGGAGGGAGTGGTCGACACACGATTGATCACGGCCGCCGAGGGCATGGCCGAGTTCCAGCAGGCGCTGGGGCTTCGGGATGCCCTGTCGCGACTCGAAGGCAACCCGCTGCCGGCCAGCGTTGTCGTGCACCCGGGGAATCCTGATCCCGAGGCGGTGCGGGGGCTCGCTGAGGTGCTCGAGACGATCGCCGGCGTCGACGAAGTGCGCCTGGACCTCGCCTGGCTCGAGCGCCTGCGTCATCTCGCTGAGCTGGGTCAGCGGGTTACCCTGGCACTGGGCGTGCTGTTCGGGCTGGGTGTGCTGCTGGTGGTAGGCAATACCATCCGGCTTGCTGTGGAGAGTCGTCGTCAGGAGATCGACGTGGTGACCCTGATCGGCGCCACGCACGCCTTCGTGCGTCGACCCTTCCTTTACAGCGGTGCCTGGTTCGGACTGGGCGGCGGCCTGCTGGCCTGGGGCCTGCTGACGCTGGGCAGTGACTGGCTCTCGGCACCGGTTGCTGCCCTGGCGGCGAGCTACGGCGCCAACTTCCATCTGCCGCGGTTGGGGCTTGAGGGGTCTACACTGTTGCTTAGCTGTAGTACACTGCTTGGCTTGCTGGGTGCCTGGATTGCCGTGAGTCGGCACCTGGCGGAGAGTCGGCCGCGTTGAGGCGGCACCGGGCAGATGCCCGAGAAATCGTGTTTCAGCCGGAACTTTCGTCGGTCTTCACCGTCTTACGCGGCAATCATGAACAGCCCTGTAGGCACAGGACAATGGTTTCGAAGGGGACAATCGGCACATGAGCACCAGTCTTCTACCGGTGGGGCAGCTCTCTCCGGGTCATGACCTGAACGGTTACATACAGGCGGTCAACAGCATTCCCATGCTGACCGTCGATGAGGAACGCGAGCTGGCCTTTCGCCTGCACGACGAGGGGGATCTTGAGGCCGCGCGCCGTCTGGTGCTCTCGCATCTGCGCTTCGTCGTCTATATTGCTCGCAGCTACTCAGGCTACGGCTTGCCTCAGGCCGACCTCATTCAGGAAGGCAATGTTGGCCTGATGAAGGCTGTCAAGCGCTTCGATCCCAATCAGGGGGTGCGGTTGGTCTCCTTTGCCGTGCACTGGATCAAGGCCGAAATCCACGAGTTCGTGCTGCGCAACTGGCGTATCGTCAAGATCGCCACCACCAAGGCCCAGCGGAAGCTCTTCTTCAACCTGCGAGGCGCCAAGAAGCGCCTGGCCTGGCTGAATACCGACGAGGTGGAAGCCATCGCCAAGGATCTCGACGTCAAGCCCGAGGTGGTGCGCGAGATGGAGGGACGTCTGTCGGCCCACGATGCCGGCTTCGACGCCTCGCCGGGCGAGGACGATGAATCCCCCCATCAGGCACCGGTGCATTACCTGGACGATATCAGCGCCGATCCGGCCACCCAGCTGGAAGACAGTGACTGGGAGCAGGATGCCTCGCACCGGCTTCAGCAAGCGCTGGACGTGCTCGATGAGCGCTCTCGGGATATCCTGCAGCGTCGCTGGCTGGGCAACGACAAGGCGACCCTGCATGAACTGGCTGACGTCTATGGCGTCTCCGCCGAGCGCATTCGTCAGCTCGAGAAGAATGCCATGAAGAAGATTCGCCAGCAGATCGGCGACGCCCTCGTGGCGTGACGACCTCACGGCCCGTGACTGCAAGACGCCCCGGCCTTTGGCCGGGGCGTCTTGCGTTGCAACGCGCGGTGTCGTCAGGCCGTCTGGGGTGCCTCGTGCAGCAGCTGGGTCGAAAGCAGCGCCCACTGATCGTCCCAGTGCGCGGTGGGCCGATGACGGAAGTCGCTGCGCACGTACCGTGAGATCTGACCCTCCAGCTGGGCCAGCAGCATGTTGGCCGCGGCCGAGACCGGCAGGGCCGGACGCCGACCCTCGCGCAGTTCGGCTTCCCGCAGCACCTGCTTGAGCTGGGTCTCGAGGCGCTCGAAGAGCTGATGGATGCGAAGTCGGAGTCGTGCCGTCTCACCGGTCAGGGCATCGCCACCCAGCAGGCGCGAGAGGCCGGGGTTCTTCTCGGCGAAGGCCAGTACCAGCGTGAGGATCTGGCCGCAGCGTGGTACTGCCTCCGGCACCTCCTCCAGGATGCGACCGATACGCTCGAAGAGGGATGCCTCGATGAAGTCGATCAGCCCCTCGAACATTCGTGCCTTGCTGGGAAAATGACGATAGAGCGCTGCTTCCGAGACGCCGACCTGGCGAGCCAGCGCGGCCACGGTGATGCGCTTGCCGCTGTCCTCTTCCAGCATCAGTGCCAGGCCTTGCAGGATCTGCTCGCGGCGACTGGGGATGGATGTTTCCTGCGTCATGGCGTCGTGTTCTTGTCGGTCGAGTGGATCGGGCCGGAGGCTCAGCCGGCGTTCGGGTCCTGGGGGATGTCGGTAATCAGGGTGCCCACCCCGGCATTGGTGAAGATCTCCAGCAGGGTGGCATGGGGCACCCGACCGTCGATGATATGGGCACTTCTCACGCCGCCCTTCACGGCGTCCAGCGCGCATCGGATCTTCGGCAGCATGCCGCCATGGATGGTGCCGTCGGCGATCATCGCATCCACCTGACCCGTGGTCAGCCCGGTGAGCACCTCCCCCTCGGCGTTCATCAGGCCGGCCACGTTGGTCAGCAGCATCAGCTTCTCGGCGTCCAGGGCCTCGGCCACCTTGCCTGCCACCAGGTCGGCGTTGATGTTGTAGCTTCGGCCCTTCGCATCCACGCCAATGGGGGCGATCACCGGGATGAAATCGCGGGCGGCGAGCATCTCGATGAGGTCGGTGGAGATGTGTTCCACCTCGCCGACGTGGCCGATATCGATGATCTCCGGCACCTTCATCTCGGGGCTCTGGTGCTCCACCTGAAGCTGGCGGGCGCGGATCTGCGCGCCGTCCTTGCCGGTCAGGCCGATGGCCTTGCCGCCACACTGATTGATCAGGTTGACGATCCCCTTGTTGACCAGGCCACCCAGCACCATTTCCACCACGTCCATGGTCTCGGCATCGGTCACCCGCATGCCACCCACGAACCGCGACTCGATATTCAGCTTCTTGAGGAGTTCGCCGATCTGCGGTCCTCCGCCATGGATGACCACCGGATTGATGCCGACTTCCTTCATCAGTACGACGTTGCGCGCAAAGGAGTCGATCAGCGTGTCTTCGGTCATGGCATTGCCGCCGTACTTCACCACCACGGTCTTGCCGGAGAAACGCTGGATGTAGGGCAGTGCCTCGGAGAGTATCTCCACCACCAGCTGTGGGTCGCGGCTCTGTTCGGTCATGGGTCGGGATCCTCTCCTGTATATGCCAGACGCCCCTCAGAGGGGCAGTTCGAGCTCGGGTGATACTTGCGCGAGCGCGTCGGCGAAGCGGCTACGAATGCGCGCCAGCGCCGCCCTGTCCTTGCCCTCGAAGCGCAGCACCAGCACCGGCGTGGTGTTGGAGGCGCGACACAGGCCCCAGCCGTCAGGATAGTCCACCCGGATGCCGTCCAGTGTCGTCTTGACGCCCTCCTCGCCGAAGTCGCCCTCCCGGGCCAGACGGTCCACCAGCGCGAACTTGGTCTCGTCGGTCACCGCGATGTTGATCTCCGGCGTGCCGATGTCCTGGGGATAGCGGGTGAAGAAGGTATCGGCATCGTCATCCTGCTTCGCCAGGATTTCCAGGAGACGGGCGGCGGCATAGAGGCCGTCGTCGAAGCCGTACCAGCGTTCCTGGAAGAAAAGGTGGCCGCTCATCTCGCCGGCCAGCAGGGCGCCGGTTTCCTTCATGCGCGCCTTGATCAGCGAATGGCCGGTGCGCCACATTTCCGGTGTGCCACCGGCCTCCTCGATCACCCGGGTCAGATTGCCGGTGCACTTGACGTCGAAGATCACCCGCGCGCCTCGGTTGCGCGACAGCATGTCCTCGGCGAAGGCCATCAGCAGATGGTCGGGGTAGATCAGCGTGCCGCTCGGGGTAATGACGCCGAGACGGTCGCCGTCACCGTCGAAGGCCAGGCCGATATCCGCACCGGTGTCCTGCACGGTACGAACCAGGTCCTGGAGGTTCTCGGGCTTGCCCGGGTCGGGGTGATGGTTGGGGAAGGTACCGTCGATCTCGGCGAACAGCGGCAGGGTCTCGGCACCGAGTCGCTCGATCAGGGCCGGCCCCAGCTCGCCTGCCACGCCGTTGCCGCAGTCCACCACCGCCTTGATCGGCCGGGCGAGCGTGACGTCGCCCAGGATGCGTTCGAGATAGGCATCCCGGACATCCTCCTGGCGCCTGCGGCCCTGGCCTTCGCTGAGATCGCCGTTGATCAGGCGAGCATGCAGCGCGGTGATGGCCTCGCCAGAGAGGGTCTCGCCCCCCAGCACAATCTTGAAGCCATTGTAATCCGGTGGATTGTGGCTGCCAGTGACCATCACGCCAGAGGTCGTTCCTTCGAGCACGTGAGTGGCGAAGTAGAGCACCGGCGTGGGGACCATGCCGATGTCGACGACATCGCAGCCCGAGGCCATCAGGCCGCCCGTCAGTGCCGCCAGCAGACGGGGTCCGGAGAGGCGACCGTCACGGGCCACGACCACCGTGGATTCACCGCGGGACCTTGCCTCGCTGCCGATGGCGCGGCCGATCTGCTCGACACCCGCCTCGGTCAAGGTGTCGTCGACGATGCCGCGGATATCGTAGGCGCGGAAGATGGAGGCGGGAACTGCCTGGCTCGCTGCTTGGGTCATGGGGTCCGTCCTGTGTGGCGTATCGAGTGACTGTGTGACGTCGTCGGGCGTCAGTGGCGACCGGAGCTGCCGAAGCCGCCTTCGCCGCGCTGGTCGCTGTCCCGGTGGCGCGTGTTGAAGTCCTCGACGATCTCGAGATCGGCGTGCACCACGGGAACGAGCACGTACTGGGCCAGTCGCTCGAGAGGCTCGAGGGTGAAGGACGCGTCACCACGGTTCCATGTCGAGATCATCAGCTCGCCCTGATAGTCGGAATCGATCAGTCCCACCAGGTTGCCGAGCACGATGCCGTGCTTGTGGCCCAGACCCGAGCGGGGCAGGATCATCCCGGCGAGCGTCGGGTCGGCGATGTGGATGGCAATGCCCGTGCGCACGAGCTCGCACTGGCCGGGGGCCAGGGTCAGCGGGGCGTCGAGCAGGGCACGCAGGTCCATGCCGGCAGATCCCGGCGTGGCATAGTGAGGCAGATGATCGCGCAGGCGTTCGTCAAGCAGCTTGACGGCGAGACGCGGGCGGTCGGACGTGGCGGGCATCGGGGGTCCTCGGGTGGTCGGAATCAGGCGACGTGTCGGCGTGCCAGGCAGGTCAGGGCGCGGCGTACCACCGCCAGGGCAAGCTGTGACTTGGGCTGCTGGGCGAGGCTCTCGCTGCCTTCCCCCCCGCTCTCGCGCCACAACAGCAGGGCGGCGTTGTCGTCGCTGCCGAAGCCGAGACCGGCGCGGGACACGTCATTGGCCACAATCATGTCGAGCCCCTTGCGGGTCAGCTTGTGCCGCGCATAGGACTCCAGGTCGCGGGTTTCGGCGGCGAACCCCACGACCAACGGCCGCCGTGTCTCGGGCAGGGCGGCGACGCCGGCGATGATGTCGGGGTTTTCGACCAGCTGCAGGATGAGGCCTTCCGTTCCCTCGCCCTTCTTGATCTTGTGCTCGGCGGCCGTTTCGGCCCGGTAGTCGGCAACGGCGGCGCAGCCGATGAAGATATCGCTCTCGGGGGCCAGACGCTGGGCCGCTTCATGCATTTCCAGGGCGGTCTCGACGTCAATGCGCTCGACGTCGGGCGGTGTCGGCAGGCTGACCGGACCACTGATCAGTCGCACCCGGGCGCCCAGCGAGGTGGCGGCGGCGGCCAGCGCAAAGCCCATCTTGCCGGAGCTCTGGTTGGAGAGATAGCGTACCGGATCGAGCGGTTCGCGGGTCGGGCCGGCGGTGATGGTAATGGTCAGCCCATCGGCTTCCCGGAGGTCGGGATCGCGGGTCTGCTTCAGCGCCGCCATGATGGCCTCGGGCTCGAGCATGCGTCCCGGTCCCACGTCACCGCAGGCCTGGTCCCCGCTGGCGGGGCCCAGCAGTCGCCAGCCGTCCTCGGAAAGCTGCCGGGCGTTGCGCTGCGTGGCCGGATGGCGCCACATGGCCTGATTCATGGCGGGGGCCATCACTTTCCTGGCCTCGCTCGCCAGGCAGAGGGTGGTGAGCAGGTCGTCTGCCAGGCCCTGGGCAAGGCGCGCCATCAGATCGGCAGTCGCCGGGGCGACCAGGATGATGTCTGCCCAACGGGCGAGCTCGATATGGCCCATGCCGGCCTCTGCCTCGGGGTCGAGCAGCGAGGTGCGTACCGCCTCGCCCGTCAGGGCCTGCAGGGTCAGGGGAGTGATGAAGGCCTGTGCGCCCTCGGTCATCACCACGCGCACCTCGTAACCGGCCTGCGTGAGCAGGCGGGCGAGCTGGGCACTCTTGTAGGCGGCGATGCCGGCGCTGATGCCGAGCAGAAGGCGTCGGCGGGGAGGAGTCGACATGACGGTGTCCGAGTCTGAATCCGGTGGCCCACCTTACCACCGGTGGTTGACCTTGCGTAGCCGGCCAGCGGACTACACTGAGAGTCACGGGCGTCAGGCAGGGAGGCAGGGATGTCGATTCGAGACTGGCCGGAAGGGGAGCGACCGCGGGAAAAGCTGCTGGCCCTGGGGGTGGAAGCGCTCTCCGATGCCGAACTGCTGGCGATCTTTCTGCGTGTCGGCGTGGAGGGGCGTTCGGCGGTGGATCTCGCCCGCGACCTGCTGTCGGCCTTTGGCGGGCTTCGCCAGCTGCTGGAGGCTGACCAGGCACGCTTCTGCGCCGAGCGCGGCATGGGCATGGCCAAGTATGTTCAGCTTCAGGCCACCCTTGAGCTGTCGCGACGACACCTGGCCAGTCAGCTGAATCGGGGTGACGCGTTGACCTCGCCATCCCTGGTACGCGCCTATCTCGCCGCCAGGTTGCGTCATCTCGGCCATGAGGAGTTTGCCGCGCTCTTCCTCGACAGCCAGCATCGGGTGATCCGCTACGAGTCGCTGTTTCGCGGCACGCTGGACAGTGCCTCGGTCTATCCCCGCGAGGTGGCCCGCCGGGCCCTGGAGCTGGGCGCCGGGGCGATCATCTTCGCCCACAATCATCCCTCCGGTGTGGCAGAGCCCAGCGATGCCGACCGGCGCATCACCGAGCGGCTGCGTGAGGCGCTCGGCCTTTTCGAGGTTCGCGTGCTGGATCACTTCGTGGTGGGCGACGGCGAGGTGGTTTCCTTCGCGGAACGCGGTTGGCTATGAAGGGCGGCATGTGTATGAAAAACGCGCGCGGCTAGCTATACTGCCGCCTCGGTTGCGCTCGGCCCCTTTCTCGGGCCGCCGCCTGTCGTGCCACCGCCGCATGTCGCGGGGCCATGCCACGTTATTGTTGGATCTCCGCCGCATTGCTTGCCGGATGCGGCGGTCTCTGGTATAAAGTGCACCCTTTGAATTCCCTTGGGTCAAATGAAAACGGGATTGTCCCGGTTTGCCCGACAGGTTTTGAACACTCAGGTCTAACCACCTGGCCAAGCGGTTGGAGGCTCTCATGTCCAAAGTATGTCAGGTTACCGGCAAGCGCCCGGTGACTGGTAACAACGTTTCACACTCCCAGCGCAAGACGCGTCGTCGTTTC
>Ga0207414_1000822_pt1 | contig 12669 bp, 8 predicted proteins | sample PonA231FremontCA_2_FD_187269 | JGI IMG/M metagenome (GOLD analysis project Ga0207414, IMG submission 187269) | Marine sediment microbial community from Fremont, CA, USA - Pond A23 Sediment 1 (SPAdes) | ecosystem: Environmental > Aquatic > Marine > Unclassified | place: USA: Fremont, California... | reverse complement strand
TTTCCATCACGTCCCCGTCGAGGTCGGCCCGGACGGACTGGCACAACTCGGCGGCGGTCTGAACGGCACGGAAGGCGACGGTGCGTTCGCGGTCGTAGGCGGGCATACGCAAAGAAAACAGGAAGTGTGGAGGAGCGAGAGGCGAGTCCTACGGGCCGTCCGCCCTGCTCAGGAGAACGTCGTAGGGGGGAAGGTCGTCGAGAAAGGCATAGCTCTGGTCGTCAAAGTCGATGGCACAGGCGTAGTGCGTCTGGCCGTTGGTCACCACGAGGTACGGGGCCTGCAGGACGATGTTGTAGCGGGCCCCCTGGTCGAAGGCGTCCTGGGCGATCGAGACGCGCGGGGCCTTGCACTCGACCAGAAGAAGCGGATCGCCCTGCCGGTCGTGCACAATGACGTCGGCGCGGCGCGGCTGGCCCTGGACCCGGAATGCGGCTTCAATGGCAACCAGGCCCGCCGGCACATCGAGCTCCTGGATCAGATACTGCACGAAATGCTGACGCACCCACTCCTCGGGCGTCAGGCGGACGTACCGGTCCCGGAGCGGGTCGTAGATGGCCCGAGCGTCCCCACGGGCCTGCGTCCGAAACTCGTACGTGGGCAGATTCAGCGCGTCCACCACCCTGTTGATCGGTGCGAGAGAGCGACTGGACGGGTCCGTATCGGCTACGAGACGGGAGACCCGGGGCTGTCGCCGTATCCCGTCATCTCCACGTACCCGCGGCCGGTCGCGGAGCCCTTCACCCGAACGAAGCCTTCCCAGTAGCGGACGGACACGTTGAGCTCCTGGTCCGGAAACAGGGGCGTAATCCGCAGGTCGATGTCTTCGTCGGGCACGCGCAGGGTCCAGTCCACGGGGTAGGTGTGCGTGCCGTCCGGGCTCGTCCAGGTCTCAAGGACCTCCACAGAGACGTCCGAGCGGTCTAGCGTCTGGGTTGCGCCGTCCGGGCCCACGATCACCCCTTCGCTAAAGCGGCTCGGGGTGCCGTCCGTCCGGCGGAGTTGATAGTACATGAGGTCGCGCCCGTCGTCGAGCTGGAGCGAGAACCAGTCCCACCCCTCCTGGTCGGGGCCGAGGGCGGAGGTGCTCCACTCCCGGTCCATCCAGCTGTTGCCGGTCACCGACAGCGTGTCGCCCGACAGGACGAGCGTCCCCTCGGTGGCCAGGCGCGTGTAGGAGTAGTAGTACGACGCGTTGCCGCTCCCCGGCCCCTTCTGGCTCAGGCCCCGATCGCCCTGCAGCACGCGCGGCTTGGTGGGACGGAGGGCGAGGTCAATGCCGATGCCTTCCTGCTGGGCCCGCAGGCGGAGCGGGAACGCGGACGAGTCGGGCCCGGTCATCGACCAGTCGTCGAGCCACACGCGGAACGGGGACGAGTGCGCCCCTGCCAGCCCGGCGCCGCCCCGCTGAAACCGCTCAAAGGCGTGAAATTCCTCGGTCGCCCCGTCGGTGACGGCGAAGTGCGCCAGGTAGAGCTGGTTCGTGCGCCAGCCGGCCGTCGACGAGTCGGGCGCCTCGGCCGGCGGGGTGAGGCCGGTCCGGAAGATCGTCAGCTCGTAGCCGTAGGGCTGGGCGTCCGGGCCACTCAGCGTGCCGGTCACGTACCACCACTCCGTCTTGTAGCCGGGATGCGGGCCGTAGTCGTCCGGAAACGAGAACGCCCGGGGCGCCGTGGCCCGCCGGTAGCCGGTGGTGTCCCCGGCCATCGCCTCCGATACGGAGACCGACGTCTGCAGCTCGGCCTCGCCGGACGAGGCCGTGAGCCAGTAGGCCCCCAGGCCGAGACCGGCGACGGCGGCGGCGAGGACTGCAAGAATCGAGACCGAACGAGTCATGTTGAGCAGGAAGGGTCTGGTGTATCGGTGTACCTCAACGGGCCGCCCCGGCCCCCGTTCGCTGCTCGGCGAGACCGTGGGGGCTCCCGGCGCGGCCCGCTACGTGGTCGTTACGGGGGGCAGCAACAGCCGCAGGGCCAGCGGGACCGTCCCCATCGTCAGGATCACCACGGCCACGACGACCGCGAAGGCGTCCGGGGAGACGACCCCCAGGTCGAGCCCGCGCTGCATGACCAGAAGGGTGATTTCGGAGCGGGGAATAAGGGCCACGGCAAACGTCAGCGCACTACCGGGCCGCAGTCGATTCATGACGGGCATGAACGAGCCCAGCCCCTTTCCCACCACCGCAGCCGCAAACAACAACAGAACTGCTCCTAGATTTCCGAACAGAAGAGACAGATCGAGCGCAAACCCAACGTGGAGGAAGAAAAACGGAATGAACAGGTCGGACAGCGAGTCGAACGAGGCGTCAATCTTGACGGAGAGTGGATCCCGACTGAAGATGAGCCCGGCGAAAAAGGCCCCGATGGCGGCCGAGAACCCGAGCAGCGCCGCAAGGCCCGCCACCATGAGCCCGATGCCGAGGACGCTGATCATCAGGTCGGGCCGGGGCTGAAGATCGTGAAGCCAGTGCGTGAGCGGATGCTCCAGGTACTGCGCAAACAGGAGTCCGCCAAGCGCGAGCAGGGCCATTTTTCCGAGGACAAGCCCGAGCGTCAGGGCCATCGGACCGACAAGGTCGGCCGAAAGGCCGGCCTGCAGGTGTGGCACCAACGCCGCGAGGAGGGCGAAAAGCACAACGCCCGAGAGATCGTCGAGCTCCGCCACGTCGAGCATAAGTGCGCCTTTGGCAGAGCCGAGCTGGTCCGTATGCCGCCAGATGCGTACCGACACCCCGATCCCCGTCGCGGTGAGGGCGACGGCGGCAAACAGGCTGGGAAGGAGCGCCCAGTCGAGCAGGAACAGGGCCACGCCAAGCACCGCCCCGAGGCTCAGGGTGATGTTCGCGATCCAGATCCGCGTCGCGCCCGAGAGCCGGCGGAGCAGGTTCTTCGGGGTGCATTCCAGTCCGATGCGAAAGAGGAGGGCAACGATCCCGAGTTGGGCCAGGAAGGAGAGCACCTGAGGCCCGTCGACGAACCGAAAGAGGCCTGTCCCCTCGACCAGGCGAAGGGCCATTCCGATCAAGAGGTACCCGAGGAGGTCGGGAAGATTGAGGCGCTCGAGTGCGGCCTTTGCCAGACGTGAAAGAACGATCAGGATGCCAACCAGAAGGGCCCCACGCGCCGCAAGGTCTTCCATTTCGAATGCTGTCATCAATAATCACGCTGTGGACCGCACACCAACGGTTCCTCGGCGCGAGTCGTTGGGTCGGCAGGCCCACAGGGCTGGGGGAGGACGAGGGCGATGTGGTGTGCCGTTCGTTCTCAATCTCCCTGTAGGGCCACCGCCGGGTTTGACCGCGCCATGCGCCACGTCGGGTAGAGGCCCGCCAGGAACGCGGCCACGACCGCCAGCACGAGCGACTGGACCAGGACGTCGGTCGGCACTGTGAGCTGGAGCGTCCACCCGAAGGAGCGCTTGTTGATGACGAAGACCAGCACGTAGGCCAGCACGTAGCCGAGCGGCAGCGACAGGAGGCCGGCGATGGCGCCCATCAGGCTCGATTGGAGCGTCAGGTAGCCGCCCACCTGGGGGGGCGTCATCCCGGTGGCCCGCAGCACGCCCATCTCCCGTCGCCGTTCCAGGGCCAGGGCCATGAGGGCCGTGAGCACCCCGATGAACGCCACGGCAATGGCGAGCAGGCGCAGGACCGTCGTGATGGTAAATGTGCGGTCGAAGACGCGCATCGACGTCTCGCGCAGGGCCCGGTTCGACCGGATGAGCACGTCCTGGAGCCCCGCCACGGAGGCGCGCATGTCCGCAATGAGGGCGTCGACGGAGGTCGTGTCGGCGGCCGCAAACGCCAGGCCGGACACGCCGCGGTCCTCGTAAAACTGCTCGTAGGTCGACCGGCTCATGAGGGCCACCCCGAGGTCGGAGCCGTAGTCGTAGTAGACCCCTTCGACGGCAAATGGCTGCTGGCCCCGATCCGTCTGGAGGCGCAGCGTGTCGCCCACGCCCACCTCATAGCGGTAGCTGTAGGGCTCGGAGACGAGCACGGAGGGCCCCGACCGAACCGCCTCCCACGCCGTCTCGGGAGTGCCGGCCTTAAGCTGGTAGATGTCGGCGGTCTCGGGGCCGGGCTCCACGGCCACGAGGTCCGTGCGCCCCACGTCGGCCCGTACGGTGACGCGACGGACCGAGTAGGCCCCTTCGACGCCCGCAACGTTCCGCAGGCGACGCGCGACGGTGGAGTCGATCGTGGCGGTGGAGCGGCGGAAGACGAGGCTCGGCGGCTGCACGTAGACGTCGGCCTGCAGCGACTGCTCCAGCCAGCTGGTGACGGTGCCGCGGAAGCTGTCGATCATCACGCCCACGCCCACGGTCGACGCGATGGCGATCGTGAGGGCGGCGATCGCGACGCCGGTGCGGCTCAGGTTCGTGACGACGCCGCGGGCCGCCATGCGCCCGATGACGCCGGCGGCCCGCCCGAGCAGGGGGCGCGCCCCGTTCGACAGCCCCACCACGGCCCACGGAATCATGAAGGCCGCCCCGACGAGAAGACAGAACAGCGCCCCGTACCCGGCCCAGATGCTCTGTTCGGTGACGAGGAGCAGGAGGCTGCCGGCCGCGGCGACGAGGAGGCCGAACCCGGCCCACCCGGGCGCCCGCCGGCGCAGGGTGCTCTCTCGGGTCGACCGGCGCAGCACGGTGCTCACCGAGGCGGCGGTGGCCTCCTGGGCCGGGGGCAGGGCTGCGGCCAGCGTGGTGCCGACCCCCAAGAGGGCGCCTTTCGTCAGCGTCCACGCCGGGACCGACAGCTCGCTCACCTCCACCACGAAATAGAGGTCGTTGATTGTCTGCGCCAGGAGCTGCACCAGGCCGGACGCCAGCACGATGCCGAGCAAAAGCCCAATCCCGCTGCCCACCACGCCCAGCACGGCGGCCTCCCCCAACACGAGCCGAAAGACCTCCCCGCGCGTCACGCCCAAGGCCCGCAGCCGCCCAATCAGGGCGCGGCGCTGGACGACCGAAAAGGTCATCGTGTTGTAGATGAGAAACGCGCCCACGATGAGGGCCAGCAGGCTGAGCGCCGTCAGGTTGAGGTCGAACGCCTTCGTCATTTGGGCCACGGTCTCCGTCCGGGTGTCCGAGCGCCGCAGTTGGGCCCCGTCCGGAAGGGATTCGCGCACCCGACGGAGGTAGGCCTCCCGGGCCGACGCCGCCGAGGGGGTAAGCAGGTCGATCCGGCTCAGCTGGCCGGCCTGGTCGAAAAGCTGCTGGGCCGTCGATACGTCCACGACCAGCAGGTTGGCCACCGCCCGGCGCGTCCGTTCGTTCTGCGGCGAGATCAGCCCGCTGAGCACCACCGGGTGGGTCGTGCCCTCGATCCCCACGCGCAGGGTGTCGCCGGAGGAGAGCCCAATCGCCTCGGCGGTGGGGGCACTCATGAGGGCTGCGTCGTCCGTCATGAAGGTCCCGAGGTCCAGGTCGCTGCCGGCCCCGGTGCCCAGGTAGGGCCGGAAGGGCGCGTCGGCCAGGGGATCGATCCCCACCACTTGGAATGTGCGGTCCCCTCGTTCGAGGGAGCCGTAGCCCTCCACGATGGGGGCGGACGGGCGAATGCCGGCCGCCCGGAGGCGCCGGTACACGTCGTCGTCGAGCGCCCCGCCGGCCCCCACGACCTGGTGCGTCGCGGCGCCGGTGACGGTCTCGGCGGACAGCTCAAACGCCCGGCTCGCGCTCGTATTGGCGAGGTCGATCGCCACCACCACGGCCACCCCGATCGCCACCCCCAGTACCGACAGGCCCATGAGCCACGGGTGGCGGGTCAGGTAGCGCCGGCTGGAGCGATGCAGAAGTGTCATCGAGGAGCGAACGGGACGGGTGAGAGAGACAGGGACGAGCGCGGCGCCCTGGGCGGCGCCACGGCGCTTCGTTCACGAATCGCCTGTGTGTGGGCTACGTCCCCGACGTGATGTATTCGGGCACCTCTTCGTGCAGGGATCCGCCGTGGAGGTGCAGGACCCGATCGGCCCGGGGAACCACCTCCGGGTCGTGCGTGGCCACGAGGAGGGTGGTATCGGTATCGACCACGAGGTCGCTGAGGAGGGTGAGCACCGCCTGCCCGGTGTCGTAGTCCAGGTTGCCCGTCGGTTCGTCGGCGAGAACGAGGAGGGGCTCGTGGGCCAGGGCCCGGGCGACGGCCACCCGCTGCTGCTCCCCGCCGGAGAGGCGGTCGGGGAACTGGTCGGCCCGGTCGGCCAGCCCGACCCGGTCCAGCATCGCACGGGCCCGGTCTTTCGTGGCCCGGGGCGCCCTGCCGGCCAGCTCGAGGGGCAGCCGCACGTTCTCCCCAACCGTCAGGGTCGAGATCAGGTTGAACGACTGAAACACAAACCCCACGTGAGAGCGGCGAAAGCGAGTGCGTTCCGTCTCGGACTTGCCGGTGAGGTCGGTGTCCCCGATCCGGACGCGGCCGGAGGTGGGCTGGTCAATGCCGCTGATCAGGTTGAGGAGCGTGCTCTTCCCGGCCCCGCTGCGTCCCATGAGGACCGAGAAGTCCCCCCGATTCAGTCGCAGTGAGACCTCCTGAAGCACCGCGCGCTCCTGATCGCCCTCCCGGTAGGTCTTTGTGAGGGCGTCGAGCTGGACGAGGGGCGACGAGGCGTCGGGCATACTGGCGGGCGGCGGTCGGAATGGGGCTTGGCGGCAGGGACGAGACCCAAGTCCAAAAACCCAACGCCGAGGATGGAGGGGGCCGTTCCGAGGGGAGCGCCTCTCTCCAGAATCTTCGCGCCCGACCGCCAACGAGATGAAGTCCGAGGACCTGCGATCTCGACGTCTCCCCGTGAGAGGAGGGCCTGCCCTGGTGCTGTTCGGACCAGATCCAAGGATGCACGTGGGCGAGGCCCCCGCCCGGGCTCAGCCGAGCGGCATCGGGTAGAGCACCGACCTTGGGGCGCACGGCGGCATTCCTTCATTCTCAGAACCGGATTGTCGCCAACGAGAGGCTTACCGCGTAGCGTGCGCCGCTGCCGAGCGTCGAGGTGGAAGGGGTGATGCTCGCCCCCAGGTCGAACCGGTAGAATCCGAGGTCCAGCCCGAAGCCTCCGGAGAGGGCGACGGCCTGTGTGCCGAAGACCCGAGCGCCGGCGCGGATGGGGACGGGCCCGAGGTGGAGCGTCCCCCCCATATGGAGGGCCGCCGGACTGGGCACCGCCCCGGCGTCCTCGTTAAGCCCGATCGATGCGCCCCCGTTCAGGGTGACGAGGCCCTGGTCCCAGGTGCTGTTCACGTGTAGCGTGGTGGGAAGGCCGGTAGCGAACGACGAGCGGTCGCGATTCACGTCCTCGTAGGCGGCATGAGCAAGACTGTCGACCTGGTCTTCGATGTACTCCCCCGTTGCGCCGTCGTACTCGTCATCGATCCGATCCGAGTCCAGCGTCACGCCCTCAAACCGAAAGACATCCTCCACGGGCGTCACCGTCTGGGCGTCCTGGCTCCAGCTGATCCGGCCCAGGTCCGTGATGCTCGCCGAGACGAGCAGCCCCGGCCGCACCGTGTAGGTGGCCCCGAGGTCGAGGCCGCCCCCGATCCCCGCGATCCCGGACGATCCCCCCACGACTTCGTCCACCGGGTCGTCGTTGAAGGCGTTGAACGTGTCGAACAGGCCGGTGCTCAACGGGCCCGCCGCCCGGGCCGTGTAGTCGAATCGGTGCACCAGGGAGTCGCCGCTCACGGTCGCCTGCGAGTTGAGGGCGGCGTCCGCGAAGGCCGTCCCGAAAATCACGCGGGGCGAGACGCCCACCGACAGGGGCACCGACGAAAACCGGTAGCTGAAGGCCCCGGTGACGTCGACGGTCGCGTACGCTCGGCTGCGCCCGTCGACCGGTACGGTGCGTTCCTCCCCCGTCCCTCGGAGCAGCACGTCAAAAAGCCCCTTGTTCATCGCGGAGGTCTGAACGGTGCGGCCCCGAATGCCGAAGCCGACCGCCCAGGAGCGGTCGCTCGGGCGATGGGTGATCGACAACGGGACCACCTCCAGGTACGTGCTTGCCGTTTGCTGGTCCCCCCCGAACCAGTCGTCGAGGATGGCCTTCTGCTCGTCGTTCGGGAGGGCCTTTTCGTTGTTGTAGAAGAGGGGGTCGATGTGCTCGAACTGGTAGAAGTCGCCCCCGTGGTAGGCCCCCACCCGAAGCAGCTGAATCTCGAGGGAAGGGTCGGTCGGCCCGACCGTCAGGTTGGCCGGATTGGAGTAGAGCGCGGCCGGGCCCGTATCGAAGACGGACGTGCCCCCGCCGGTGCTCACGGCCGTCACGCTGCGCATGCCGGACTGGCCGTGAACGGATTCGGGCGCCAGGGCCAGAAGGCCCGAGAGGAAAAGAACAAGGGCCGAGCGGAAGACAAAGGCGTGGGGCGTCATCGGTCCAACCTGCTGTGTCGGGAAAGAGAGGTGCCGGGGGGGGCGGTCGCGTCGAGGCCTCTGGGGCTTAGTTGCCGGTTTGAACGGAGGCGTCGGCCTCGAGACGGACGCGGTTGAGGATCAGCTGGTCGTCGGCCCGGAGGCGAGCGACGGCCGACGTGCCCCCTCCCGATCCCGCCTGATCCATGTTGAGGGCGAGCCGAATTTTATCGCCGTCGGCCAGCGCTCGCAGGTCCTCCTGGGTACTGCCGAGGGGGAAGACGAATGTGCCCGATGACGGAGCCGCTGCCGCGCCGTCGTCGTCCTTCGCGGCCGGCTCAATTCGGAAGTTGTCGTTTTCGAAGTCGCCGTTGAACGTCTCAATTGCCGAGCCCGCGGCGTCGACAATGACCATCTTCACGTCCGCCCCGAGGGGCAGGCCGTTCGTATATTCGAACTGCAGCTCCGCCGTCGAAATGTTCACGTCCTCCTCCGGGTCGGTCAGGTCGTTGAGGTCGGACAGGTCCGCATCGATGGTGTCCCGCACGCGGAACCGATCCTTGATGCGGAGGGGGACGTTGAGCGAGAACTTCGCGTCCAGCGAGATGGGTGTTCGGACGCTCAGGCCGTCCTCGTTCGTGTTGATCCGGGCCTGCCCGGCCAGGCGGACCTCCGTCGGGAGGGCGTTGACGAAGTCCGCCACGTTTGAATTGTCTCCATCCACCACGAGCGGCGTTCGCACCGTTTCGCCCAGGGACGCATCCTCAAGCCCAACGCCCAGCTTGATCAGCTCCTCATTCGGAAGGGTAGAGCCGTTTTCCGTAAACGCAGAAAAGGGCAAGGGCAGGGAGGACACGTTCCGGTCCGCCCCGCGCGACGCGTCCTGATCTTCCGTGCCGCGGAGAAAGATCTGATCTGTCTCGTTTGTCCCCTGAATCGCCGCGTACAACTGGGCGTCCGTCGACGCGAGGTTGGCGGTTTCAACCTGGAAGGTTAGGCTCACGTCCGCCAGCTCGAGCCCGTCCACGCGTCCCGTGATGCCCCCAAAGCCATCGAAGGCCGCCGTCCGCACTTCGCTGTCGTCGGCAACATCAACGGCTCCCCCGTCTTCATTCGGCGTGACGGCCACCGTGAACGGCCTCGCCGCACCGACATCGATCTCCTGAATCTCAAAATTGTCGAGGGCGGTCGACGCCCCGAAGGAGATCTTGTCGTCGTTTTCCACTCCCAGGTCGGGGTTCACTTGGCCGTCAATCTCAAACGTGACCGTCCCGTCTTCGTCGATCTTCGGCTTGTTCGGGTACACGCGCGTGCCCTCCAGACCAATGCGAAACCCACTTCTCAGGTCGTTTATGTCCCGTTCGTATTTGCCACTGGGATTTTCGACAAAGCTGACGACGAGCTGGTCGTCTTCGCCGTACGGCTCAACTCGAATGTCGGGATATACGAACCGAAGCTCATCGAACACACGCTCCTGGGCGGTCGGGGAAACCGTGATGTCTTGCCCCCTAATCTCCGTGCTTCCGAGCTCCACGTAGTTGTCCTGCGCCTTGTCGAACGCGACCCGGTCGCTTCCACGTACCGGGATAGTGGCCGTTGCCGATCTCTGTAGCTCCTCTTCGGTGAGATAGTCCCCGATCCGCTGTTCTCCCGAGGACGGAATTCCTTCCTCTTGCAGATCAATGAGCTCCCGTTCGAAGCTCTTCTGGGCGAAGGTGAGCGCCCCGGTCGCGTTGTCGAGGGCGCCGTTCAGGTTCCCGATGTCGAAGTTGTCGATTGTCTGCACGACCGAGATGTCGTTGTTCGCCGCCTCCACTTCGAACAGGGCGTCGAAGTCCGACGAGGTGGTGTCGATCAGCGGGTCGAATTCACTGTTCGGCCCCCCGAGAAACGTGAAGGTTTTTTCCTGTACGAGCGGCGTGCTGACCTCCGTGTCGGTGTTGAGGGACGGCGAGGTGTCTCCCGTGGGCACGTCGCACCCCATCAGAGTGATGAACGTGAGTGCGGCCACTGTGAGGGGCCACCAGCTAGCCTGAGAAGAAGACATGGCGCAGAACCGGTTGCGGAAAGGAAAGACGGTGTTCACTGAAAGTGGGAGCGGTGGCCTCTCGGAGACGGGCCGTTGTCCGCGGTAGGAAAGGGGGCGTTTCTCCAAAACGGCCTCGCCGTGATCAAAATTCCTGAGGTCAGCCCTGAAGCGCAGCACATTGAGCGGCACTCGCCCTTGAGTCCGGCTCACATGGTGCTTTGGTCAAGAATCGCGCCAGGTCGGATGCCCCGCCCTTACGCTGCGGCCTGGTTTCTTGAGGGCGACGATACCTGTGCTGGACCTGTAGTTTCTTCGCCCCGCAGTGCGCAATTACGCGGCCTGCGTTCGGCGGACATGGATCTCCACGCCGGACGGGCACGCTCGACGTTCGGGGCGACCGGGCCGTGGTCGTAGACAGGCGTGCCGTCGCCGCCTGTCTGGCCGAGTGGGCTTCTCCTGCCGACGCCCAATTGGGCCCGCGTGGAATCAGCAATCATCCAGAGAGCGGGTGGCGGGTCGTGCTTGGCGCCCCGCACCCCTCGTCATCGGCAGGGACTGAGGCAATCGGATCCGGTACGGCATCCGCCACAGTTCCGGCTTCCCGCGCCGTCATACAGGCCCCCAGGCGCTCGTCGGATGCAACACATCCGCGCGCTCGTCTCGTCGGCCGGTCTCTCGTGCAGGGCCCTCGCCCCGGCGCAGCCCGTTGGTCCGGACGTCAGTAGACCCTGATTCGTCCCATTGCGGCGGCGACGCCGTCAATTCCGGGCGTTCGTCGATACGATGTGAGTGGGCGATGGGGGCGCTGCCCCGGAGGATGCGCTTGAGACCCTTCCTCGACACCCTCGACATCCGTGGCGGCTCCGTCTGACGACCGCGGGGCTACGCCTCCTCGCGGCGCGGGGCCAGGACGTAAAGCACGGCCATCCGGAGGGCGACCCCGTTTGTGACCTGGCTCAGGATGATGGACCGCTCGTGGTCCACGACGGCGTCGGTCAGTTCAATGCCGCGGTTGACCGGCCCCGGGTGCATGATGAGAAGGTCGGGGTGGCGGCGCAGGTGGTCGGCCGTGATGCCGAACTGGCGGTGGTACTCCCGGGTGCTGGGGAAAAGGCCTGCGTTCTGCCGCTCCATCTGGATGCGGAGGGCCATGGCGATGTCGCACCCGTCCAGCGCCGCGTCGAGGCGGGTCGTGGTGCGCACGTCCAGCGCCGCCTCCATCTCCACCGGCAGCATCGTCGCCGGCCCGCAGAGCGTGACGGTGGCCCCGAGCGTGGTGAGGGCCTGCACGTTGGAGCGGGCGACGCGGCTGTGCGTGATGTCGCCGATGATGGAGACGTTCAGGTCCTCAAACGAGTCGACGTGCGCCCGCATCGTGAGCACGTCGAGCAGCGCCTGGGTCGGGTGGGCGTGGGCCCCGTCGCCCGCGTTCAGAATGACGCTGTCGGTGCAGCGGGCGAGGAAGTGGGGGGCGCCGGGCGACGGGTGGCGGAGCACCACCACGTCCACCTTCATGGCCTCCACGTTGCGGGCCGTGTCCTTCAGCGTCTCCCCCTTCGTGACCGACGAGCTGGCCTTCGAGAGGCTCACGGTCTCGGCGGAGAGGCGGCCGGCGGCGAGGTTGAACGAGAGCTTCGTTCGGGTGGAGGGCTCAAAGAAGAGGTGGGCGACCGAGGTGCCCTGCAGGGTGGGCACCTGACGGATGGGCCGGTCCAGCACCTCCCGAAATTCCTGAGCGGTGTCGAGCAGGTACTGGATCTCGTCGGCCTCGTAGGGGGAGAGGTCCAGCAAGTGCTGGTGGCGCAGCCCGTCGGGGCGATCCAGGGCGGCAGACGATTCGGAGGCAGCCATAGGAGGGGCGGGAGAGGGGATATGGGAATCAGGGAAATCGCGGAAACGGGCACGCTCAGCGGCCGTCGTCGGCGGACGGACGGGACGCGGGGGCTTGGACCAGCCACACGCCGTCCGCCTCGTCGACCTCCTCGACGCGCACCCGCACTTCCTCGCCGGGCAGGGTGGGCACCTCGCGCCCTACAATGTCCACCGAGATGGGAAGCTCGCGATGCTGGCGGTCGATGATGGTGAGGAACTGAATGGTGGCGGGGCGGCCCCGGTCCATGAGCGCGTCGAGGGCGGCGCGCCCCGTTCGGCCGGTGAACACCACGTCGTCGACGAGCACGATCGTCCGGTCCGTGACGTCGAACGGGATGCGTGTGGTCTGAATCTCGGGCTGCTCCAGCCGCAGGCGCACGTCGTCCCGGTACATGGTCACGTCGAGGAGGCCCAGGGGCAGCTC
>Ga0207414_1000821_pt1 | contig 12676 bp, 11 predicted proteins | sample PonA231FremontCA_2_FD_187269 | JGI IMG/M metagenome (GOLD analysis project Ga0207414, IMG submission 187269) | Marine sediment microbial community from Fremont, CA, USA - Pond A23 Sediment 1 (SPAdes) | ecosystem: Environmental > Aquatic > Marine > Unclassified | place: USA: Fremont, California... | reverse complement strand
TGGAGGGCGTCACTCTCCAGTGACGCGCTGAACGGCAGGGTCGGGTCGAGGACGTCGAGGCGCGCCGCCAGATGGGCCTCGACCGGCCCTCGAGTGACCAGGTCGACCTCGAGGTTCGCAAGGCTGCCGGTCAGGGCAAGCTCGACACGCTCGCCCGCCAGCGCCGGCATCCGCTCAGGCAGATAAAGGTCCGCGGCCAGTCGCGCCTCGAGGGGATAGTTGTCGCTGAGTGTCAGGGTGGCCATCAGTTCGGCGTCCGCATCGGTGGTGGCAACGGCCAGGGTATCGATCGTCACGTCCTGATCGCGGGCGCTGAGGCTCAGCAGCAGGTGCTCCACGCGGTACTCGGCGGCACCGGCAACCGCCAGGTCATCGATGGCGAGCTCCGGCACCTCCACCGCCATGGGAAGCGTCACGTCGGGAAGCACGCGACGCGGCTGTTCTGCGAGGGGCAGATCGCTGTCTCCCCGCGGTTCGGCCGCTGCCGTGGCAGGCAGCGGCGAGCGCACCGCGAGGGCCGTATCGATAGACGCTGCCGAGAGCCGCGAACCTTCCCGCTCGGTCTCGCTCAGTGCCAGACGGGTACCCGTCGATGGCGGCAGGAACACGTGTGTTCCCGTCAGGCGGGTAGGCAGCAGGGTGAGCGTGCTCTCCTCGGCCCGGATCCCGGTCGTGAAGGATGTCCAGCGCAGGCGTGTGCCATCGGCAAGCTGCACGTCCACATCGGCCAGCGAAAGCTCGCGCAACTCCACCGGAAACGGCAGGCGTATCTCCTCGAGAGGTGCGCCGGCGCCTTCCTCTGTCTTGGCCGCCGGTGCGCCGTCCGCGTCGGCCAGGCGGATGTCGGCACCTTCCAGGGCGAGCCGTTCGATGCACAGCCGACCCTGGAGAATGCAATCCTCCGACCAGGCGAGTTCGACGCGCGTCAGGGCGATGCGGGCGGGTCCGGCGTCGAGACGCATGTCGTGCAGCACCAGGCGGTCCAGCGGCGCACCCTCCACCGCGCCCAGCTCGTAGAAACCGCGCTTGGCCCCCTGCTCGAGCAGCACGCCCGTCCCCCAGGGAGAAAGCGCCAGACCCAGCAGCAGCAGTACCAGGCCAAACAGCCAAAGGGGCAGGACGATCAGCAGTCGGGCCAGGGCCCAGGTCAATGCACGGGTTCTCAAGACGTTGGCTCTCAGAATTCGGGACCAATGGCGAAATGGATGCGAAAGGCGTCATCCACGTCAAAGGGATGGGCGACATCAAGGCGTATCGGGCCAACCGGTGATATCCACCGGATGCCCAGGCCGGCACCGGTATTGAGGTCGCTCGGCCCCCAGTCGCTGAAGGCATCACCGCTATCGATGAAGGCTGCCCCCCACCACTTGCCGGTGATGCGTCGCTGCCCCTCGAGACTGACGGTCAGCAACTGCTCGCCCCCCACCAGGCGGCCCTCGTCGTCCTCGGGGGCGAGGGTCTCGTAGGCATAGCCCCGAACGCTGCGATCGCCACCGGTGAAGAAGCGCAGCGAAGGAGGAATATCCGCGAAGTCATCGGTCACGATGCTGCCAAGGCCGACACGGCCGATGAAGCGGTTATCGTTGCCGAGCGTGCGAATCCATTCACTGTCGCCGGTCAGGCGCAGGAACTCCGCGTCCGACCCCCACCAGTCGCTGGAATACTCCACCGACAGGCGCTGACGATCGCCCCAGGTGGGAAAGGTGGGGTTGCGCGTGCGCGTGCGCGACCAGCTGATGCCGGGATATAGCAGAAGCACCTGGTTGGAAACACCGGCCTGCGTGAAGTCCTCGTAGGTGCCGCGCACGTAGAGGGTCTGTTCCCAGTCATTGTCGAAGGTCCAGCGACGGCCGGCCTCGACGGTACCCTCCAGGGTGCGCGTGTCCTCGTTGTCCTTGTTGCGCAATCCGTACTGAAAGCGATAGCTGTCGCGCAACGGATCCGCCAGCGGCAGGGTGTAGACACCGCTGAACCGCTGCTCCGGTGCCGAGACATAGAGATCATGATCCAGGCCGTGACCGAAGCGGTTGACCCAGGGCTGGTCCCATGTAAAGCGCAACCGGGGGCCCACGTCGGTGGAATAGCCTATGCCGACTTCGAACTGGTGACGGTTGGCAGGACTCACCACGACGTCGATCGGAACCTCCGGGATCTCGGTGCGCTGCAGGCTGGCCGCCGAGACCAGCGCCTCGGCGGCAATACGCGGTCCATCGTCCGTTGGGTCGACGCCCTCGACGTCCAGCGACTGCCACCAGGTCGCGTCGGTGTCCGGCAGGGCCAGCAGGGCCAACTCCCGGCCGAGACGTGGACGCACACTCACCGAGGCGAACCACTCGGTCTGGCCCAGGCGCTGGTTGAACCTGGCCACCTCGCTGGCCAGGTAGGGCTCACCGCTATCGAAGGGTGCCAGGTTTTCGAGACGCGCGGTCTCGATGTGGTGCCCCTGGAAGGTGACGTCGCCGAAGCGATGGCGCTGTCCGCTGTCCAGCGCCAGGTAGAGTCTCGCGCTGTTGGCATAGGGCCTGACCTCCATCCGACGGTCGGTAAAGCGCCAGTTGAAGTAGCCACGCTCAAGCGCGAGGTTTGCCAGCTGGCTGCGCAGGCTGTCGAAGGGGGCATGGCGCAGACGATCGCCTTCCGACAGCGGGAAGTCGTCGATGGCCTCGTTGAAGGGGGCATCGTCGGCGGCGTCGCCACTCACGGAAAGCTCGAGGACCTCGATCAGCACCGGCTCTCCCGGCCGTATCTCCAGGGTCACCCGGGTAGGTGCCTCGGGATCGTCGAAGCGCGGTTCGATTCGCGGCGAGTAGTAGCCATAGACGCGCAGCGCCTCACTGCTGCGCTGGAGTACTTCGCTTTCCAGCCGCGCGGGGCTGTACTGCTTGGCCTGGAGCCCGTCCAGGTAGAGCCGGACGTTCTCTGCCAGCGGATCGTCGACACCCTCGATGGTGGCCTCGATGGCAAGAACCTGGGGCGCAAGGCTGAGGCACACTGCCGCCGTCCACAGGCGTGTTGACACGCGATTATGCATGGGTATCGCTTCCTGGCTGGCGACATATCATTGACGCAGGGCCTCGAGCTGGGCACTGGTGGCAAGCTGCGCCTGGCGCAGCTCACGCAACCCGGACGCGACCTCTTGAAGGCGATTATTCAGGCGTTCAATGCGTTGTTGATCATCATCGCGTGAACCCGCCACGGCTTCAATGTCGGCCTGCAGGCCCGACAGCGTCTCTTCCAGGGATGCCTGTCGAGCCCGTTGATCATCACGGAAGCGCTCGAAGCGCTCCTCAAGCGTATCCAGCGCTGTGGTCAGGGAGGCAAGACGCTCTCTCTGCGTCTCGCGGGCAGCGTCATGGGATGCCAGCTGCTCGCGGAGCGCGGCTCGACCTTCTCTCCCTGTGCGCTCCAGGGCATCCAGCGAGGTAAGGGTCGCCGTCAGGGTGGCGTCCAGGGTATCGGTTTCCTCGTCCATGGATGCGAGCCGTGTCTGGAGAGCGTCGATCGTCTCCTCGAGAGGCGCGAGACGCGACTCCTGGCGGGTCTCGAGGCTGGCGATACGCTGGTCGATGACCGCATCCAGCTCGGCTTCCAGAGTGGCCAGGTCATCCAGGCGCTCCTGCACACTGGTGAGCGCATCGCCCCGCCCCTGCTCTGCATCGAAGCGGGCATGCACGTTGGAGAGTTCACCGCTCAGCCGAACGAGTTCGGTCTGCAGGCGAGCGCGCTCCTGCCAGCCAGCCCAGCCGAGGCCAGCACCGGCGACGAGCAGCATCAGCACCAGCAGCCACAGTGGCCATACCCGAGGGGGCGGGGGTTGACGCCACCGAGATGCCGACACGCTGGCATCCGGGTCCGGTACGATCGGTCGAGTGTACCGGGGGGGATCGGGGCGCTCTGCCATGGCGAACTCCTTCTCTGAGAAACGGTGAGGCCGATGGCGCTGGCCAGGGCGCGTTCGATTGGCCCCCCAGGGGCCGGGTGCTATGCTGCCGCGGCAGCACCCTCACATCGTCCTGATAGTGTAAGGTTTTTCGCCATCGGAACGCACGGAGCACGTCAACGCCACCCCTCGGGGCCGGCTCCTGCACGCCTGTGTCGCGCCATGAGGTGCTGAGCCGATACCGCTGACGACGAGGAAAGATTCGATGATTTTCGAACTGCCCGCCCTGCCTTACGAGAAGGACGCACTGGAACCGCACATCTCCGCCAGGACCCTCGCGTATCACTATGGCACGCATCACAAGGCCCATGTCGACATGCTGAACGCGCTGATCGACGGCACCGACGACGCCGGAAAGTCCCTCGAGGAGATCATCCAGACGTCGTCCGGCAACCTGTTCAATCAGGCGGCTCAGGCCTGGAACCACACCTTCTACTGGCACTGTCTGTCCCCCCGGGGGGGCGGAGAGCCGAGCGGGGCACTGGCCGCAGCCCTCATCGCCCGGTTCGGGTCCTTCGATACCTTCAAGGAAACCTTCATCGCCGCGGCAGCAGGCAACGTCGGGTCCGGCTGGACCTGGCTGATCAAGACCCAGGACGGCGGCATCGACATCGTCAACACCCGCAATGCCGATACCCCCATCGCCCGTCATCAGATTCCGCTGATGACCATCGATGTCTGGGAACACGCCTACTACCTCGATTATCGCAACGCGCGCAACAGGTACCTCGAGAATGTCTGGAAGATCCTCGACTGGGACTTCGTGGCCCAGAACTTCGGCTGATTTCCGTCGCGGCGGCTCTCCTGACTCGACGCGCCGCCGGCAAGCCGCGACGAACAGGCACCGACGTGATGCCAGGGTGGCCTCACGGGTCAGCGCGACGGCCGATCCCCCGATAGTGCATCCCACAGGCGGCCACATGAGCAGGGTCATAGATATTGCGTCCGTCGAGCAGCAGCTTCTCGCCGAGCCGCTCGGCCAGCCGTGGCCAGTCAGGATTCCAGTAGGCCTTCCATTCGGTGACCAGCATCAGCGCGTCGACACCGTCACAGGCCTCCAGGGGATCCCCCCGGAACACCTCGAGCAGGGGATGCTCGCCGACCTCGGCCAGCACGGCGGGAATCGCCGCGGGATCATGCAGTCGGACTCTCACCCCCTGGGCCCACAGGGCGCGCAGCAGCGTCAGCACCGGTGCCTGGTCGATACGGGCAGTGCCGGGCTTGAAGGCGGCACCCCAGATGGCCACGCAACGACCCTCCAGGCGTCCATGAAAGTGTGCCCAGAGCTTTCGGAACAGCGTCTCCTTCTTGTGCTCGTTGATGTCGAGCACCTGGTCGAGCAAGGCTGAATGGCGTCCGCTGGCCGACTGAACATCGGCCAGGCGCATCAGGTCGCGCGAGAAGTTGGGGCCGCCGAAACCACAGCCGGGATAGAGATATTCATAACCGATACGAGAATCGGCGCCCATGCCCTGCCGGACGTGTTCCACGTCCACCCCGAGGCTGTCGGCCAGACCGGCGATGTCGTTCATGTAGCTGATGCGCGTGGCGAGCATGCCATTGATGGCCAGCTTGGTCAGCTCAGCGGCCCGTCGCGGCATGCGCTGGAAGACCTCACGACGGCGATTGAAGGCGCGCAGCAGCTCCCGCACCTGCTGTTCCGCGCCGTCGTCGTCGCAGCCGAGCAGCCAGCGAGTGGGACGCGTGAAGGTCTCCCAGGCGCGCCCCTCCTCGAGCAGGTCGGCCAGCGCCACCGCCCGACGGCCGCCGAGGCGTGATGCCAGCCACTCGGTCTCTCCCACCGGGAAGGTGGAGTTGTTGACCAGTACCGCGCCCGGGGCAAGTCCCGCCGTCAGGCAGGCGACGCTATCGGCCGCGTCCTGACGCTGGTCGGAGGAGACGGCAAGCCACAGCACATCGAAGAGGTCATGATCGAGGGCCTCCTGCTCGGCACCGATCAGGCGCAGGCTACCCTGACCCATTCCTTCCTCGAGGCGACGCATCAGCTCAGGCTCACTGGTCAACCAGCCACTGGCGGACAGCGACGGCCAGCCGACCGAGGCGTGGGGCAGCCAGGTGACCCGATGGCCCACCCAGGAGAGTGCCGCGGCGGCCGTGGCGGCGGCCAGTTCGCTGCCGTGAATCAGTACCCGCATGACCGTCACTCCTCCCCGGCATAGCGCGTCAGCAGCTCACGAAATCCCTGGCCATAACGCGCGTGGCGACGGCCGTAGGCGAGAATGGCTTCCAGATAACCCAGCTGGTGGCCGCAGTCGTAGGTCTTGCCGCGCATCCGCCAGGCGTCCACTCCCTCCTCGCGGCGCAGGGTCTCGATGGCGTCGGTGAGCTGAATCTCGTTGCCGGCGCCTGGCGGCGTGTCGGCGAGCAGCGAGAAGATACGCCCCGGGAGCACATAGCGGCCGATCACCGCCAGATTCGAGGGGGCCTCCTCCACGGGCGGCTTCTCGACCACGCCGACAATGGGTCGCGATTCTCCGGCACCGGGCAGTTTCCCGCCGGTGTCGACGATGCCGTACTTGTGGACCATGTCGCGAGGCACCTCCTCGACCATCAGCTGGCTGCGATGGCTGGCGTCGAAGGAGGCAATCATGCCGGCGAGGTCGTTGGGCGCGATGCCCTCGTCATCGACCAGCACATCGGGCAGCAGTACCGCGAAGGGCTCATCGTCGCCGACCACCGGTCGGGCGCAGAGCACGGCATGGCCCAGGCCCAGGGGTTCGGGCTGGCGTACGCTGATGATGTTGACGTCGGCGGGTACGATGGAGCGCAGTTCCTGCAGCAGCTCTGTCTTGCCCTTGGCCTCGAGGCTCGCCTCGAGTTCGAAGTGCTTGTCGAAATGATTCTCGATGGCGCTCTTGGTACCGTGAGTCACCAGCACGATATCGCGAATGCCGGCGGCAACGGCTTCCTGGACCACATACTGGATCACTGGCCGGTCGACGATGGTGATCATCTCCTTGGGAATGGCCTTGGAGGCCGGGAGACATCGCGTGCCGAATCCGGCAACGGGCAGAACAGCCTTGTTGATCATGGTGCAGTCCCTGTCGCAGTTGAGCTTCTGGCCCCCGGGAAAGCGTGGGAATGACCTCACGGGAGCGGTTACACTGTCCATGATACCGGACCACGCACGACCTGCCAGCGTGTCAGGTCGGCGACATCATGGAGAGAGCAGATGAGTGCAAGCCATCCGGAAACCGACAATGTCGATCAGGCGGAGATCGCCAAGTTCGACGCCCTGGCGGATCACTGGTGGGATCCGCAGGGTGACTTCAAGCCGCTCCACGACATCAACCCGCTGCGCCTGGACTTCATCGACGCCCGGGCGACGCTGGCCGGGCAACGTGTCCTCGACGTGGGCTGCGGCGGTGGCATCCTTGCCGAGGCCATGGCATACCGGGGCGCCGACGTCACCGGCATCGATCTGGGCGAGGCGCCGCTGGCCGTGGCCCGTCAACACGCCAAGGAAAGCGGGGTCGCCATCGCCTACCGCCACATCAGCGTCGAGGAGATGGCCGCTGAGCAGCCCGGCGAGTTCGACGTGGTGACCTGTCTGGAAATGCTCGAGCACGTGCCGGCACCCGCCTCGGTCGTTCAAGCCTGCGCGACGCTGGTCAAGCCCGGCGGCCAGGTGTTCTTCTCCACCCTGAATCGCAATCCGAAGGCCTATGCCCTGGCCATACTCGGTGCCGAATACGTGTTACGCATGTTGCCGCGCGGCACCCATGAGTACCGTCGCTTCATCCGTCCGTCGGAACTGGCCAGCTGGTGCCGTGCCGCCGATCTGGAAGTACGCGAGCAGAACGGACTGGTCTTCCATCCGCTGACCCAGCGCTATGCCCTGTCGACGCGCGATGTCTCGGTCAATTACCTGATGCACTGCCGGCGGGAGGCCGAGTGAGAAACGGCGAATCGCCTCGTGCCCTGCTCTTCGACCTGGACGGCACTCTGGTGGATACCGCGCCGGATCTGGCGCGAGCCACCAACGCCCTGCGCCGCCACCACGGACTGCCCGCCCTGCCCTATCCGATCATCCGTGCCCAGGTCTCCAATGGCGGCAGTGCCCTGGTGACCCTGGCACTGGGTTTCGCCAAGGACGCCGACGGCCATGACGAGGCGCGCGCCTTCCTGCTCGAGGCCTATGGCCGGTCAGTGGCCGAGGAGAGCCGTGTCTTCTCCCCGCTGGAAGAACTGCTTGCCGAGTGGGAGGCAGACCAGCGCCCGTGGGGCATCGTCACCAACAAGCCTCGAGCCTTCGCGGGACCCCTCATCGAAGCCCTGGGGCTTGTCCCCGGCGCCCTGCTCTGTGCCGACGACCTGTCGGTCAAGAAGCCCGATCCGGCACCGCTCGAGGAAGCGGCGCGGCGTCTGGAAGCGCCTGCTGCCGACTGCTGGTACATCGGCGACCATCGGCGTGACATGCAGGCAGCCCGTGCGGCCGGCATGACCGCCGTCGCCGTGGGGTATGGCTATATCGAGGAGGGCGACGACTATCGGAAGTGGCCGGCTGACCTGTGGTTCGATAGCGCCGAGGCCCTGGTGGCGGCACTGAATGGTGCCAGGCAGGACGGGGTAAGCGGTGCCTCGTGGGAGCGCAATTCCTTGCCGGTTCGATGCCTCGACGAATGACGCCGATAGGCGCCCCAAGCTGAGGCCTTACTGCCCGGGAAGGCCTTGGGCCTCTTTCGCGACCTGACGTCGGGGCGCCGAACTATCGCTCCCACGAGACAGCATCTCGCCATGGCGAAGTACCCGTTTTCATTTCTGCTTCGGTGGCTGAGCGTCAAACCTCTCGCCATTGTGACCGCGGCTGTCCGGCCCCATCAGCCACAGATAGGTGGGCATGATCTCCTCCGGAGCGCGAAGCGTCATCTCGTTCTCGCCCGGGTAAGCGGCCTTGCGCATGGCGGTACGCGTTGCGCCGGGATTGAGGCTGTTGACGCGCAGGCTGCCAAGATGCTCGACCTCGTCGGCCAGCACTTCGACGAAGCCTTCGGTGGCAGCCTTCGAGACGGCATAGGCCCCCCAATAGGCACGGCCACGGCGTCCCACGCTCGAGGAGGTGAACACCACCGAGGCATCCGGCGATGTCTTGAGCACGGGCATCAGCGCCTGCGTCATCCAGATCGGCCCGTTGATATTGACCTGCATCACCTTGTCCCAGAGTTCGGGATTGTACTGCTCGAAGGGGGTGATGCGGCCGAGAATCCCGGCGTTGTGCAGAAGGCCGTCGAGGCGGCCAAATTCCCTGTCGAGCGTCTCGGCCATGTCATGGTAGTCCTTGAGCGTGGCCCCCTCGAAATTCAGTGGAAAGATGGCCGGCTGAGGCCCGCCGGCCGCCTCGATCTCGTCGTAGACCATCTCCAGCTTGGCTATGGTTCGCCCCAGCAGGATCACGGTGGCGCCATGGCCGGCGCAGGCCAGTGCAGCAGCACGGCCAATGCCATCGCCCGCACCGGTCACCAGGATGACGCGACCGTCGAGCAGATCGGCCGTGGGCTGGTAGTCAATCTTGCAGGTCATCATGGCTCCCCTGTCCCTCAGTTACCCGCCTGTCGCAGGAAATCATCCGCCAGTCCGGCGGCGCTGCTGTCGGGATGCTCCTCGCGTACGCGATCGAGCAGCGCCCGGCTCTCTTCCGGTCGCCCACGGCGCGCCTCGAGCAGCCCCAGCTTGTAGAGGGCGTCGGGCACCTTGCTGCTGTCAGGGAAGTCCTGCAGGACGCGCCGGAACGCGGCATCGGCGGCATCGAGCTCGCCTTCGGCGGAATGGAGCTCGCCCAGCCAATAGTGGGCATTTGACGCCAGGCGGCTGTCGGGATACTCGGTCACGAAGGCGTCGAAGGCCCCGATGGCCTGGTCGAACTCGCGGGCCTGAACATGGGAGAACGCCGCCTGATAGGCCGACTGAGCGCGAGGGTCGTCCACGTTCGACGAGGGTTGCTCGGCGACCTCACGGGCACTCTCCTCGTCCACGGCCGGGCCGACCTGGTCGACGCCACTGCTGACCGCCATCAGACGATCCTCGATGTCCAGATACTGCTGACGCGTCTGGCGACGCAGCTGCTCCAGCTGATGACGCAGCTCCTCGACCTGACCGCGCAGCTGACGGAGCTCCTCCTGGTGCTTCTGGACCTGGTTGAAAAGCACCAGGCTTCCGCCGGCCTCCTCGCGGGTGGCCGCCTGATCATAGAAGTTGCCGCCGCCGGATCGTCCGGTGAGGTCCTCGACCACCGGCTGCTGTGCCAGGAGCGGCGTCGTGACAGTCAGCGGGAGCAGCAGGGCTCCCGCACCGCACAGTCGCTTCAGACCGTGTCTCATGGTGTTCTCCCTCGTCATGTCGGCCCGACTCAGTAGGCGAAGACGACACGACGGTTCTGCGCGTAGGCTTGCTCGTTCTGGCCACGTGCCGCTGGCCGCTCTTCCCCGTAGCTCACCACCTCGATCTGGGAGGGTGAGACGCCTTGAACGTTCAGATAACGCTCGACGGCGCCGGCGCGACGTTCGCCCAGTGCCAGGTTGTACTCACGGGTACCACGCTCGTCGGTATGACCTTGCAGGACGACGCTGGCACGGGGATTGGCACGCAGAAAGCGGGCATGGGCAGTCAGAACCGGCTCGAACTCATTGCGGATCGCGTCACTGTCGTACTCGAAATAGATCGTCCGGGTCTGCGGGATACGACCCTCGGTATCGGCCATCTGGCCGGCACGGTCGCCACTGACGCCGCGGCCATCGGCGGTGCCCGTGCTGATGCCACCGCGATCGGTGCCGCCGAGATCGCCGGCGCCACCCGCCAGGTCGCCATCCTGGCCGCCCCCCGTGCTGGAACAGCCGGCCACGAAGGCCAGTGACAGCGCGATGATCAGGGTTCTGGCATAGGGCTTGAGCTTCATCGTGGAACTCCTTGTTGGCTATATCAGTTCAGGAACGGTGACCAGGCAGGCTCACGTACATCACCCTGCGCCGCCGGCAGTCGGAAGGAGGCACGCCCATCGGCCGAGACCCCGCCCAGCACGCCGTTGCCACCCTGCTGGGTGGCGAAGATTACCATGGTGCCATTGGGCGCGACACTGGGCGATTCCGCCTGCCCGGTGTCGGTCAGTGCCACCAGGCGGCCGCTTTCCAGGTCCTGACGCGCCACCTGATACCCGTTGCTGCCTCGGTGAATCAGGAAGATCGCGTCGCCATCCGGGGCGAAGCGGGCCCGCGCATTGTAGTTGCCGGTAAAGGTGAGACGTTCCGCGTCGCCGCTGCGCAGATCGAGACGGTAGATCTGCGGGCCACCGCTGCGATCCGAGGTGAACAGCAGGCTGCGACCATCCGGCGACCAGGCAGGTTCGGTATCGATGCTGGCGTTGCGGGTGACGCGCCTGACGTCCCGCGAGCCGATGTCCATGATATAGATGTCGGGCTGGCCATCCTTTGAAAGCGTCATGGCCAGGCGACGACCATCCGGTGCCCAGGTCGGGGCGCTGTTGAGACCTTCGTAGGAGGTGGCACGAACGCGACGGCCTGAGGCGAGTTCCTGGATGTAGATCGCCGGGCGCTCGGTCTCGAAGGAAACATAGGCCAGCTTGCCGCCATCCGGCGACCAGGCCGGGGACATGATCGGTTCGTCGGACGAGAGAATCTGACGGCTGTTGCGCCCATCGGCATCGGCGACATGGAGCGCATACTGGGTATCATCGCCGATGCCGCTCGATGTCACATAGGCGATACGGGTCGAGAAGGCTCCCCGGATGTCGGTGATTTCCTCGAAGATCTGATCGCTGATGTAGTGCGCGGCGTCACGCAGCCCCTGTTGTCCCGCGGTCACGGTCTCGCCGAGCATGCGACGCTCGCCGGTGATATCCATCAGCTCGTAGCGGATACGATAGCCATCTCCCTCGCGACTGACTTGTCCCACCACCAGGTAGCGGACGTCCAGGGCTTGCCAGCTGCCATAGCGTACCTCGTCGCTCGACGCGGGGCGCTCGAACATGGCGCGGCGCTCCAGTGGCTCGAAGTAGCCGCTGCGTTCCAGATCGTCGGAAACGATCTGGGCAATGTCCTGAGGCACGTCGTCACCGTCGGCAAGCGGCACGACGGCAATGGGCGTGGCGCGGTCGCTGCCGCGAGTGATCTCGATAGTCAGATCGGCGGCCTGGGCCAGGCTGGTGACCAGCATCAGCATGGCAGCCAGCCAGGTGGTCTTGAGGGCGTTCATCAGCGGATATCTCCCGGTCGGAAACGCAGATTGAATTGACGGTAGTCACGCTGAACCGACGCCGGCAACTGGCGCAGCTCGGCAAACGGTGCGGCCGTCTCGATGGCCTGGATCGCGGAGCGGTCGAAGGCACTGTTGCCACTGCTCTGACCAATGGTAGCCGCGAACAGCTCACCTGAGGGGCCCAGTCTCACCGAGACCTCGGCGGTGACGGTATCTGGCACGTTGGGCGGAATGACCCAGGCCTGCTCCACCGCGCGACGAACAAGGGTGATGAAGCTGTTGGCCGCCTCGGTGGCCTGGCGAGCATTGGCCACATTGTCGGCTTCGCCTTCGATGGCACGGTCCAGGCCCTGACTGGCTGCTTCGGCGGCACGTCGGGCTGCTTCCTCGGCCTGTCGCTGGCGTTCGGCTTCCGCCTCGGCCTGGCGTTGACGTTCGGCTTCCGCCTCGGCCTGGCGTTGACGTTCGGCTTCCGCTTCGGCCTGGCGCTGGCGTTCGGCTTCCGCC
>Ga0207414_1000820_pt1 | contig 12690 bp, 12 predicted proteins | sample PonA231FremontCA_2_FD_187269 | JGI IMG/M metagenome (GOLD analysis project Ga0207414, IMG submission 187269) | Marine sediment microbial community from Fremont, CA, USA - Pond A23 Sediment 1 (SPAdes) | ecosystem: Environmental > Aquatic > Marine > Unclassified | place: USA: Fremont, California... | reverse complement strand
CCATCACCTCATAGCGCTTGCCCCACACCTCGTAGGACGAGGCGTTGCCGCCCCGGGAGCGCGCCTCGCGACGCGGCACCGCGTCGGGCACCGTGGCGACATCGGGCGGGTCCTCGGGGTAGGCGTCGCCGGCCAGGGCATAGCGCCCGCCGCCCGTCGCGGCGCCCGGCGACTGGCTGACCGCCTCGTCGGCCACCGGACGCGGCCCGCCACCGCCCCCGGCACAGCCGGCCAGCAGCAGCAGCACACCCAGGGCCGTGCAGGCGCGTCTCATGAAGCCTCCTCCAACTGGGTATCGGTGGCATCGAGCCAGTGAGCCTCCTGGCCGCGCGCCTCGGCAATGGCCTCGGCGAGTTCGATGACCGCCATCGCGTACAGGTGGCTGTGGTTATAGCGGGTGATCACGTAGAAATTGTGCTCGCCGAGCACGTAGCGCCAGGTGTTCTCCCCATCTTCCAGCGCCACCGGCAGCAGGCGATGATCGTCGGCCAGCGCCTCCGGGACATCCAGACCCGCGGCGGCAAGATCCCCCGCCGCCACGGCGGGCGGCCGTGCGGCGCGATTGAATTCGACGTTGTCGGGTGGCGTGGCGGGGCCCTCGACTTCATGGTAGACGGGCTCGCCGGGCCGCCAGCCATGGTCGGCGAAGTAGTTTGCCACGCTGCCGATGGCGTCCACCGGGTTGGTCCAGAGATCGCGTATTCCGTCGCCATCGAAATCAACGGCATAGGCGCGATAGCTGGTGGGGATGAACTGGGGATAGCCCATGGCACCGGCATAGGAGCCCTTGAGCTCTCCCGGCTCGACGCCCTGCTCATGGGTAATCTCCAGAAAGGCACCCAGCTCGCCGCGGAAGAAGCGACCCCGCGTCGGATGGTGAAAGGCCAGTGTCGCCAGGGAGTCGAGCACGCGGTGGCGACCGGTGATGCGACCGTAGCTGGTCTCGACGCCGATGATGGCGGCGATCACCTCGGCAGGGACGCCAAAGGCAACCTCGGCGCGGCCGAAGGCATCCGGATGCGCCTCGAGAAAGGTCACGCCGCGGCGGATGCGCTCGGGCTGCAGGAAGATCCCGCGATACTCGTCCCAGCGCAGACGGCGCTCGGCGGCACCGGCCATGGCATCCAGCACGCCCTGACGATAGACGGCCTCACCCATGACCCGCTCGAGCCAGTCGCGCGCGATCCCCTGGCCGGCCAGCTCGTCGACCAGCATTCGAGGTCCCTCGTGCTGGCGCGGGTCGAAGTCCGCCGCCAGCACCGTTGTCGTCCCCCATGCCAGCAATCCGCCCGCAAGCCAGGCCAACCAGCGTTTCCCATACGGTGACGATACCGTCATTGCAGCTCTCCCTGTGCCCCTCTGGGGTCAGACCCCGGCCAAACCCTCAGGCCCGGCATGGTGCCCCTTTGCAGCGGTGGTACCCTCCGCCAGGGTCTGACCCCAAAGCGGCGCCAAGGACCTCCTCGCCGACGTTTCCAACAACATCTAGCGCGGCAGCAGTCGGCGGTGAGCATGAATGGCCATGAGAATACCGAAACCCGCCATCAAGGTCACGCTGGAGGTCCCCCCATAGCTGACCAGCGGAAGCGGGACCCCGACAACGGGAAGGATACCGCTGACCATGCCCACGTTGACGAAGACGTAGATGAAGAAAGTCAGGACGATGCTGCCGCCGACCAGACGACCGAAGGTTTCCTGGGCGGCACCGGCGAGCCACAGGCCACGTGCCACGATCAACAGATAGAGAAGGAGAAAGGCCAGCATCCCCACCAGCCCGAACTCCTCGCCAAGGACCGCGACGATGAAGTCGGTATGGCGCTCGGGAAGGAACTCCAGCTGCGACTGGGTGCCCTTGAGCCACCCCTTCCCCCAGAAGCCGCCGCTGCCGATGGCGGTGGTCGACTGGATGATGTTCCAGCCCGCACCCAACGGGTCGCTCTCGGGGTCGAGGAAGGTCAGCACCCGCTGGCGCTGGTAGTCGTGCAGGCTCATCCACAGCAGCGGCAGCGCGGCCGAGGCCAGCACGCCGCACAAGAGGATGAATCGCCAGGAGAGGCCGGCCAGAAGGATCACGAAGATGCCGGCAGCGGTGACAAGCAGCGAGGTGCCCAGGTCGGGCTGCTTGGCAATCAGCACCACCGGGACGCCGATGATCACCGCGCAGACCATCAGGTCGCGCCAGCGCGGGGGAAAGGGCTGGCGGCTCAGCCAGGCCGCCACCATCATCGGCATGGCCAGCTTCATCAGCTCCGACGGCTGGAAGCGAATCACCCCGGGAATCTCCAGCCAGCGCTGGGCGCCCATGCCCATGTCGCCGATCAGCTCCACCGCCACCAGCATCAGCAACACAGCTGCATAGATCGGGGGCGTCCAGCGCAGCAGGGTCGTCGGCGAGAGCTGCGCAAGGGCTGCCATCACCACCAGGCCCACGCCGAAGCGGATGGCCTGCGCGGTCACCACCGGCAGACGCTGGCCACTGGCGCTGTAGAGCACCATCAATCCGGCCAGCATCAGCACCAGCAGCATGCCGAGCAACCAGGGATCGAGGTGAATACGTTCCCAGAGGCTGCGCCGGCGGGCGATGCCGCTCAAGGAGGCCTTCACGGGACGGGGCCGCATGCCACGTGTCAGCTCGCTCCAGATCATCCTTGGCTACCCGCCACCCGGTCATCCTCGCGCTCGAGCACCTCGCGCACTTCCTCGGTATCCGGCGCCTCGTCCTCGAGCAGCCAGGTATCGGTCATGGCCTTGGCCAGGTGAGCCGCATGCGTACTCCCTCCCCCGGCATTCTCGACGATCACTGCCACGGCAATCTCGGGCGACTCCGCCGGGGCGAAGGCCATGAACAGGGCATGGTCACGCAGTCGCTCCTTGATCTCGTCGGCGTTGTATTTCTGGTCCTGGCCCAGGGAGAACACCTGAGCCGTACCCGACTTGCCCGCCATACGGTATTCAAGATCCTGACCGATGCGTCTCGCGGTGCCTTCATGGCCCGAGACCACCTTTTCCATGCCGGAGACGATGCGATCCCACCAGCCCTCATTGTCGAGCGTGATATCGGGCGGGGTATCCGGCAGTTCGACAGGCACGTCTTCCTCACCGACCTGATGGGCCAGACGCGGCTTGACCCACTTGCCTCGATTGGCCAGTACCGCGGTCGCGGTAGCCAGCTGCAGCGGCGTGAGCTGCCAGTAGCCCTGGCCGATGCCCACCGAGAGCGTCTCGCCGGGATACCAGGGCTGGTTGAAGCGCCCGCGCTTCCAGTCCCGCGAGGGCATCAGCGCATCGCTCTCGCCCTGGACGTCGTGCGCCACGCGCTGACCGAAACCGAAGGCCGACATGTTGTCGTGGATATGATCGATACCCAGGTCGTGGGCCAGCGAGTAGAAATAGGTATTGTTGGACACGGCGATGGCGCGCTCCAGGTCGACTCGGCCGTGCCCCCAGCGCAGCCAGTTGCGGTAGCGTCGGGAGTCGTTGGGCAACTGGTAGTAGCCGGGGTCGCGAATGGTGGTATCGGGCGTGATCTTGCCCTCCGCCAGCCCCGCCAGTGCCAGGAAGGGCTTGATGGTGGAGCCCGGCGGGTAATGGCCACGGATCGCCCGGTTGTAGAGCGGAAGGTCCAGGTCCTCCTGCAGCGCGCGATACGAGGCAACGTCGATGCCGGTGACGAACTGGTTGCTGTCGAATCCGGGGACCGACGCCAGCGCGAGAATCTCACCGGTGGCCGGGGCGATTGCCACGATGGCACCGCGACGGCCGTCGAGAAGCTCAACGGCGAGCTTCTGCAGCTCGCTGTCGAGGGTCAGCGTCAGGTCCTCTCCCGGCACCGGATCGGTATGGCCAAGCTCACGCAGGACGCGACCGCGCGCATTGGTTTCCACCTTGCGCAGCCCCGCCTGGCCGTGGAGTTCATCCTCGTAGAAGCGCTCCACGCCCGTCTTGCCGATGAAGTGAGTGCCGGCATAGTTGCCCCCATCCAGCGCCTCGAGTTCCCTGGCGTTGATTCGCCCCACATAGCCCAGCGCATGCACCATGGTCTCGGCATCGGGATAGTAGCGCAGCAGCTGCGCCTCGACCTCGACCCCCGGCAGACGATATCGGTTGACCGCAAGTCGGGCGATCTGGTCCTCATCGAGATCGCTCATCAGCAGCGCCGGCTGAAAGGGTCGCTGACGCTGGCGCGAGCGCATCCGGAAGGCGTCGACGTCCTCCTCGGGCATGTCCAGCAGATCGACGAGCAGGGACAGGGTCGCGTCGAGATCCTCTACCCGCTCTCGCACCAGGGTGAGATTGTAGGTGGGACGATTCTCGGCCAGCAGCACGCCGTTGCGATCGTAGATCAGTCCGCGGGTGGGCGGCAGCGGCTCCACCCTGACGCGATTCTTTTCGGAGCGTGTGCTGTAGACCTCGTGCTGTACCACCTGCAGATAGAACAGACGCCCGCCCAGCAACCCGGTCAGGCACACCGCCACCAGCACGGCCAGCAGCGAACGCATGCGAAAGAGGCGCAGCTCCTGTTCGGGATTCTTCAGAGTTTCGCGACGCCGACGCATGCTCGGTGATGACCTCGGAGTGATGGAGCAGAAGAGCCTTCAGCGGTGATAGGGATGGCCCACCAGCAGGGTCCAGGCGCGGTAGAGCTGCTCGGCGAGAAGGATGCGCACCAGCGGATGGGGCAATGTCAGCGGCGAAAGTGACCAGCGCTGGTCGGCACTCGCCGATAACGAGGACGCCAGGCCATCCGGCCCTCCCACCAGCAGCACCACGTCTCGTCCCTCGAAGCGCCAGGCGTCAGCCTCGCGAGCCAGCTGTTCGGTGCTCCAGGCCTTGCCGCCCACCTCCAGGGCAACACGGTGCTCATCCCCTCTCAGACGGCCACGAATACGCTCGGCCTCGAGGGTCATGGCGCGTCCCACATCGGCGTTCTTGCCCCGCGGCCCCGGCGCAATCTCCTCCACCTCCAGGGTGAAGTCCCTGGGGAGGCGCTTGCGATACTCCTCGACGCCCCGCGATACCCAGTCGGGCATGCGCGTGCCCACTGCCAGCAGGCGGAGTCTCATGAGCCGCGAATCCCTTCCTCGAGCCGAACGTCGGTATCGCTGGGAAGATCGGCCCACAGCCGCTCCAGATCGTAGAGCTGCCGCGTCTCGGGCAGCATCAGATGAACCACCAGATTGCCCAGATCGACCAGCACCCAGTCAGTGCCATTCTCGCCCTCGACACCCAGCGGCGGAACGCCCTGCTCCTTGGCCGTCTGCACCACGTGCTCGGCCAGCGCCGCCACATGGCGGCTGGACGTGCCACTGGCCACCACCATCAGGTCCGTCACGCTGGTCAAGCGTGAAACATCCAGGACCGCAATGTCCTGGGCCTTGAGATCCTCCAGTGCGTTGATCACCAGACTCTTGAGTGCGTCGATATGCATAGCCCTTCGTGTCAGCCCTTCATCAGCGGGGAATTCCAGCTACCATTGTACCGCCTTGGCGTCCGCGTGGGCAGCAATCAGCCACGACGATAGAGCCCCCATGCGAGGATGCTCTCCTCCACCGCCTCCGGCAGCAGATAGCGAACGCTGAGGCCTGCCGCCAGACGCCGGCGAACCGCCGTGGCCGAGATCGCCATGCGCGATGGCAGCCTGAGGCGAAGCAGCCGCCCGGCGGGCCGGGCCATCAGTGTCGCGCCCTCCTCCACCTCACGTCCCGCCAGCAGATCGGTCAGCGCCTCCGGCAGGGCAGCCTCATGGTCCGGTCGGTCGATCACCACCACGTGGGCCAGCGCGAAGAGTCGCTCGGGCTCGTGCCAGTCGGCCAGCCGCAGGAAGGCGTCGTGACCCAGCGCCATCACCAGTCGCGCCTCGCTGCCCAGCTCCTGGCGCAGCGAGGAAAGCGTGTCGGCCGTATAGGAGGGGCCATCTCGCTCGAGCTCCCGGGGATCCGCCACCAGACCCGGCGTATCGCCGATACCCAGCCGCAACAGGGCAAGGCGATCGGCAGACGAGACCTGGGGCTTGCCGCGCAGTGGCGGCGTGGCGGCAGGAATCATATGGACACGGTCGAGGGCCAGCGCCTCGCGAAGCTCCACGGCACTGCGCAGATGGCCCAGGTGGACCGGATCGAAGGTACCGCCAAGCATGGCAAGCCGACGCGGGGAAGACGAGGCACCGTCGCGGTGGATCGGCAGGCCCGATCGACTCATCGACGCACCTGGCCGTCGCCGAGCACGATGTACTTGCGGCTCGTCAGGCCTTCGAGTCCGACGGGACCCCGGGCATGCAGGCGATCGGTGGAAATACCGATCTCGGCACCCAGCCCGTACTCGACGCCGTCGGCAAAGCGCGTCGAGGCGTTGACCATCACCGAGCTGGAGTCCACCTCGGCGAGGAACCGTCGCGCCAGCCCGTAGTGCTCGGTGACGATGGCATCGGTGTGCCGCGAGCCGTAGCGTTCGATGTGTGCCATCGCGGCCTCGATGCCGTCGACAACACGAATGGCCAGGATCGGCGCCAGGTACTCCGCCTGCCAATCGGCCTCGCCGGCCTCGACAAGATCAGCCACTATCGCGCGGGCACGCTCGCAGCCACGCAGCTCCACGCCATGCTCGCCGTAGGCACGCGCCAGGATCGGCAGCAGGGCATCCGCCACCGGGGCATCGAGCAGCAGGGTCTCCATGGTGTTGCAGGTGCCATAGCGGTGGGTCTTGGCATTGACCGCGATGGCCAGCGCCTTGTCGAGATCCGCACTGGCGTCGATGTAGACATGACAGACGCCATCGAGGTGCTTGATCACCGGCACCCGCGCCTCGCGGGTAATGCGTTCGATCAGCGACTTGCCGCCGCGCGGTATGATCACGTCGACATAGTCCGGCATGCGGATCAGGCGGCCCACCGCCGCCCGGTCGGTGGTCGCTACGATCTGGACGGCGCCATCGGGAAGGCCGGCCTCGGCGAGTCCCGCACGAATGCAGGCGGCAATGGCGGCATTGGAATCTCGAGCCTCGGACCCGCCACGGAGAATGGCCGCATTGCCCGACTTGAGACAGAGGCTGGCCGCCTCGAGCGTGACGTTGGGGCGCGACTCGTAGATGATGCCGATCACGCCCAGCGGCACGCGCATCTGGCCTACCTGGATGCCGCTGGGCCGCGAGCGCAGACCGTCGATCTCCCCCACCGGATCCGGCAGGGCAGCGACCTGGGCAAGCCCGTCGATCATGGCGTCGAGACGCGTGTCATCCAGCGCCAGCCGGTCGAGCAGGGCCGCCTCCAGGCCGCTTTCCCGCCCCCGGGCCAGATCGCGCGCATTCGCGGCCAGCACCTCGCGACGGGACTGCTCGAGAGACTCGGCCATGGCCAGCAGGGCGGCATTCTTCGCCGCGGTGTCGACGCGACGCATGTGGGTGGCCGCCTCTCGGGCGCCCTCTCCCAGGTGCTGCATGTAGGTGTCGATGTCGCCGACGTCGTGGTCAGAGCGGGAGGCTTGAGCTGTCATGCCGTTGCGTTTCTCCTGGGGCCGGCGACGCCGCGACAAGGGCGACGCCGGCGTTATACTGTGCCGAAAACCGGGATGGAGATCATACTAAGCCACCATGCAGACCAAGTACAAAGTCGGGCTGCTGCGCGTCAACCTGCTGGTCGCGGCGTTGCTGCTGGCGGTGCTGGCCATCGCCACGACGACCTTGACCGAGGCCCTGCTGCTGGGGCTGGCTGCAAGCTGGCTGGTCGTGACGGCCCTGCTGCTTGCCTTCAACCATCGGCGTCCCGCCATGGTGCCCTGGCAGCTGCTGCCGGGTCTGCTGCTCGCCGCGCTGCTATGGGTGAACCCCGAGCGACACGTGACCTGGCTCTGGGTGTGGGCCGTGCTGCTGATGCTTCCCCAGCCCCGCTGGATCCTGGTGCTTGAGGCCCTGCTGGCAATTGCCACCTGGTGGCCACTTCGCGATCTGCTGGGCGTCGAGCAGTGGGTCCTGAGCGGCCTGCTGCTCGCGGCCCTGATGCTGATCGGGCTATCCAGAGCCCTCGACCTTCGCAGCCTGCGTCGGAACACGCTGCACCGGGCTCGCCTGGTGCCCGGCCTGTCGCTCTGGCCCGGCAACAGACTGACCCATGACCTCGCGGTCGAGCGGGCCCGCAGCCATCGTGAAGGGGCGCATGCCGAGTTACTGCTGTTGCACACCTCGCGACACCACTGCTGGGCACTCGCCCACCGACTATGCCGGCTGACCCACCGCTTCGAGCCCTGTTACCGGCTGGATCCCCATACCCTGGCCGTGATCCTGATCACCCGCACCCGCGGCGAGGCCGACACGCGACGTGAGGCGCTGTGGCACCATCTCGGGACCGGGGGCCAGGGCAGGGCCATCGCCCTGCCGGCGCTGGAGTCGCTGGAGGCGGAGCGCCAGGCCTTGAGGCGACAGGCGGGAGACCTGGAAGTCATCGGAGCCCCGCACGATGCCTGAACGCCGACGCCACTCTCGGAGACTGTACGCGGCATGGTATGCCAGTGGCGCCCTGATGCTGCTGGGCATGGCCCTGTGGCTCTATCTGATGGGCGCGTACGAACGCATGCCCCTGCCCGCCGCGCTTTCGCTGCTGATGCTGGTGGCCACCCTGCTCAGCCTATCGCGCGAGGATCACTCGCGGCTGGCCGCCTACTTGGGGTTGGTCTGTGGCTATCTGCTGATCGCTGTCGAGCTGCCACGACAGGAGGGGCTGCCCGCCTTGTGGGTCGGCCTGCCGCCGGTGCTCACTCTGCTGCTGCTGCCACTGGGTCCGGCCATGCTGCTCAACCTGACGCTCACGCCGATCTGGCTGGCCTTGCTCGGCAACATGGAACTCGAGCGTGACATGCTGCTGGGCTACCTGACGCTGGTGGTCGTGGCGGCCCTGGTTCCCTGGGAACAGGTTCGTCAGCATGCGCTGTTGAGGGCCACTGATCCTCGCGATCCCGAATGCACGGCGGTGGGACATGACACCCTCCACGAGCAACTGGCCAACGAAGCCGAACGCGCCTCTCTGCTCGGGCAACCACTGGCCGTGATGCTGATTCACCTCCCCCAGCTGGAAATGGCCGAGGAGCAGTTCGGTCCTCGGGCGCGACAGGCCCTGCTGAACTCGCTCTGTCAGGCCGTGGGCCGCTGCTGCCGAGACCATGACACACTCGGCCGGGAAGCGGAAACGACCTTCTGGCTACTGTTGCCGGACACCACCGAGAGCGGCGCCCTGTTCATGCAACAACGCCTCGCTCAGGCCCTCGAGCAGGTCAACCTGATGGAGACCGGCCCGGTGGAGGCGCGCACCCGCCTCTACCGACCACGAATGGATGAATCCCGGCAACGCTTCGAGCAGCGTCTCCAGGCCGACAGCCAGCGCCTGGCCGATGGCTGATCGTCTTCATCCCCCGCCACGGCAAGGGAGCCACTCTTGAGCATCGCCGACACGCTTTTCCAGTTGGCCCCGTCCCCATGGCTGCTATGGGTGATCATCGCCGCCATTGCGCTGGCAGAGTCTCTGGCGCTGGTAGGGCTACTCGTGCCGGGCGTCGTGCTGATGACTGCCGCTGCCTCACTGGCCGGACATCAGGATCTGGCCATCCTACCCGTGCTTGTCGCCGCCTTCCTGGGGGCGGTGGCCGGTGATGGCCTCAGCTTTCTGCTTGGCTATACCCAGCGGGAGCGAGTGACCGCGTATTGGCCGCTGTCACGCCACCCCGAATGGCTGGCGAGAGGCGCACGCTTCTTCCAGCGCCACGGCGCGCTGTCGGTCTTCCTGGGCCGCTTCGTGGGCCCGGTGAGACCCATCGTGCCGCTGATCGCGGGCATGCTGAAGATGTCGCCTCGCGCCTTTACCTGGGCCAACCTGACCTCGGCCCTGCTCTGGGCGCCCGCCTATGTGCTGCCGGGCTATCTGCTGGGACGGACCTGGCAGCAGCTGCTGACCATGCCCGAGGGACTCCAGCTCTGGCTGGTCGCCCTGGGTCTGCTGGTGGTCGTTCTCGCCGTGACGTTCTCCTGGTGCCGCCATCTGATGACACGTGACGGGCTGGCCTACCGCGGTGTCGCCTGGGTATCGCGGCGAAGCGCCCTGGGTCAGCGGCTATGGCGGCGACTTTCCCCGGCGCATGAGGAAGAGCCTCCTCTGGCCTCCTGGCTGCTGTTGATTCTGTCCCTGGCGGCCTTCTCGGCCTGGACCCTGGTGGTCATCCACCACGCGGGGCCGCTGGCCATGGACCGGCAACTGGCGAGCTTGCTGGAGCGCCTCACGTTGCCAGGCCTGGCCGTGCTCGGCGATGTGATGGCCAGGGCAGGTGATCTACTGGGTGTGCTTGCCCTGACCCTGCCCTGGGCGGCATGGCTGCTGTGGCGGCGCCATCTGTCGGTCTTCTGGCACATTGCCGGCGGACTCCTTGGCATGGCGCTGCTCAACAGCCTGCTCAAGGCAACCATCGGCCGGACACGGCCGGACGTGCCGGCTCACCTGGCCGACGCACTCTCCTATCCCAGTGCCCACACGTCGACGGCCGTGGTGCTGTTCGGCATGGCGGCAGCCTTCGCCAGCCGGGAATTGCCCCATGGCCGACGCTTCCTGGCCTACTGGGCCGCCATTGCCGTGATCCTGCCGATGACGCTGTCGCGACTCCTCATCGGCATGTACTGGCTCAGCGACCTGATTGGCGGCGCCCTGCTCGGTCTGGTGGTCTGCGCCCTCGTGCAGCTGGCCTGGCAGCGCCATCCCCGTGAAGGCTTGAGCCCCTGTCCCTGGCATCTGCTGGGCGTGGCCTCGCTGGTACTGGTCGCGGCACGGATCGCCTGGCTGCCGCCGGTCTAGCCCAGCGCCAACCAGAGCCCCACGCCGACCATCAGGGTCCCGGCAAGGCGGTTGAGCAACCGCACGTTGCCGCTCTCGCCGAGCAGCCGGCGCAGGGTTCGTCCACCGGTGGCATAGAGCAGCAGGCAAAGAAACTCGATGGCGAGGATAACCCCGATCAGCGTCACCAGCTGAATGGCCAACGGACGGGACGCATCGAGAAAGGGCGGCAGCAGGGCCATGAAGAAGGCCCAGCCCTTGGGATTGGCCACGGCAGTGACCAGCCCCTGAAGGGCCAGCTGACCTCGCGCGGCAGGCGGGCCGGTGTCCAGTGCCAGCGGAATGGCCATGCGCCCCCGCGAGCGCCACATCATCACACCCAGGTACCCGAGATAGGCACCTCCCAGCCATTTGAAGAGCTCGAACAGCGCCGGCTGTCGCAGCATCAGGGCAGCCACGCCGGCCCCGGCAGCGAGGGCCACCAGGCCCACGCCCACCAGCTCGCCGGCCATCATCCAGAGTGTGCGTTTCACCCCCTGGGTCATGCCCAGCACCATGGCCAGCGTCATGCACATGCCCGGCGTAAGCGATACCAGCAGGAAGGTCGGCACGAACACCGACAGCAGCGAGAGGTTGATCATGCCTCGCCCCAGCGGGGCATCAGGCGATGCGCGATACCCAGCTGGTTGAGAATGCGTGCCACGATGAAGTCAATCAGATCGTCTACCGACGCCGGCCGATGATAGAACCCCGGGGCAGCGGGCAGGATGACCGCGCCCATGCGCGTCAGGGCGAGCATGTGCTCGAGATGGATGGCCGAGAAAGGCGCCTCGCGGGGCACCAGGATCAGCTTGCGTCGCTCCTTGAGCGCCACATCGGCGGCGCGCTCGATCAGGTTGTTGCTGGCGCCGGTGGCCACCGCCGACAGCGTGCCGGTCGAGCAGGGACAGACCACCATGGCCGAAGGGGCACCGGATCCCGAGGCGACCGGCGCCATCCAGTCCTCACGGCCGAAGCAGCGAATCTGGCCGGGAGCCGCCCCGCTGCGCTCGCTGAGCGCCTCGGCCAGCCGAGCGGGATTCGCCGGCAGTTCGTCCTCGGTCTCGGTGGCGATCACCAGGTGCGCGGCCTTGGAGATCATCACCCACACCTGGTGATCGGCCTGCACCAGCGAATCGATCAGTCGCAGGCCATACTGGGCCCCGGACGCCCCGGTCAGGGCCACCGTGACAGGATCACGCAGTTCCGTCGGCATGCGCCACCTCCAGCGCCGCGAGAAGTGTCTCGTGGATACCGCCAAAGCCACCGTTGGACATCACCACGATACGATCCAGGGGTCGCGCCTCGGCCACCAGCGCGGCCACCAGAGCATCGAGGTCATTCAGCAGCCGAGCCGGCACCGGGCTGGCCTCGATCACCGACGACAGGGACCAGTCCAGCCCCGGTGGCTGGTACCAGAAGGCCGCATCGGCGGCGGCGACGCTTGCCGCCAAGCGGTGGCGCAGGGTACCCAGCCGCATGGTGTTGGATCGCGGCTCGATCACCGCCAGCAGTCGACCCCGCGGCGTTGCCGCCCGCAACCCTTCCAGCGTGGCGGCGATCGCCGTGGGGTGATGGGCGAAGTCATCGATGACCTCGATGCCCGCCACCTCGCCGCGCAGTTCCTGACGCCGACGCGGTGTCGCGAAGCGCGACAGTGCCGCGGCGGCACGCGGAAGGTCGACCCCGCAGGCACTCGCCGCGGCCAGGGCGGCGAGAGCATTGCGCGCGTTGTGGGCACCGGTCAGCGCCCAGTCGACCACGGCATCCTCGTTGACCTCGATCTCACCCGCGTGGTGCTCGTGAATCACCCGAAATCGCGAGGCATCGTCACGCTCGAGCGCCAGCTG
>Ga0207414_1000819_pt1 | contig 12702 bp, 13 predicted proteins | sample PonA231FremontCA_2_FD_187269 | JGI IMG/M metagenome (GOLD analysis project Ga0207414, IMG submission 187269) | Marine sediment microbial community from Fremont, CA, USA - Pond A23 Sediment 1 (SPAdes) | ecosystem: Environmental > Aquatic > Marine > Unclassified | place: USA: Fremont, California... | reverse complement strand
TTCTGACTATTATTCCATGGAATGTAGGTGATTAATTTCTTTATCTGACTAAAGCACTCCAGTTCACTCTCAGCATAGAAATGAGCATTTCCTGTTGTTTCACTGTGAACTTTTGCTCCACCAAGTTCTTCCATAGAGATATCCTCACCCAGAACTGTTTTAATAACTCCCGGGCCGGTAATAAACATTTTAGAAATGTTTTCAACCACAAAAACAAAATCTGTTAATGCAGGAGAATATACCGCTCCACCAGCGCAAGGACCTAGTATAACAGAAATTTGAGGTATAACACCAGAACCCACTGTATTGCGATAAAAGATTTCGCCATAACCAGCGAGTGAGTTAACCCCTTCCTGAATTCGGGCTCCACCTGAATCGTTAATTCCGATTAGTGGAACACGCATCTTCATAGCATGATCCATGATTTTCCCGATTTTACGAGCATGCATCAGGCCTAAAGAACCTCCTGCTACTGTAAAGTCTTGTGCAAAAATACATACAGGCGCTCCGTAAATAGTTCCGGTGCCAATAATGACACCATCACCATGAAGAACCTTTTTATCCATATCAAAATCCTTAGCTTCATGTTCCACAAACAGGTCATACTCATGGAATGAATCATCATCCAGCAGTGTTACAACACGTTCTCTGGCTGTCATTTTACCCATGGCTACCTGCTTCTCAATAGCCTTTTCGCCTCCGCCTTGCAGTACTTTTTCACGCTTTTTCTGTAATTCAAGAATCTTTCTTTTCAATGACATAATTAATAAATTTAGTTAGAAAGAATTAGCTGACAAAAATAATCAAACAAACTACAACATTACAAAATCAAATATATTAATAAAAACAAATTTGACCTTTTTTTACAATCTCGTCAATAAATCTCTAGTATTCAATATACAAATTTTCCTATCTCGGGGCAAACCTATATAATAATGACGCAATAATAGCAAAAATAAAATTTGGTATCCACACCGCAACTAAGGGGTCAATTGCACCAGTAAGTGCATACATCCGGGCAAATCTCATAAATAAGATATAAGCAAAACTAAGTGATATACCTATGCCGATTTGCATTCCCATCCCTCCTCTAACTTTTCTTGAAGACAGAAAAACACCTATCAAAGTCAGAATAAAAGTAGAAAATGGATAAGAAAATCGCCTGTACTTTTCAAGCTGATAGAGTTCAAGGTTTTCAGCACCCTGCATCTTTCTCCTTTTAATAAAACTATTGAGTTCACTCATGCCCATCGTTTCTACATAATCCTCCTGTTGCTCAAAATCCAACGGGGTAACAGTTAAAGAAGTATCAGTTTCTGCCCCCTCTATCAATTCATCTTTGCCTTGTTTGTTTAAATTTCGGATATAATAATCTTCAACTATCCATTTACTGCCTAATGAATCCCACTTTATTTTGTCAGCCATTAATTTTGAAATCAATTCTCCTTCCTCGTATTTTTCAAGAGAGAATTTATATCCCTGTTCTTTACGTGGATCGTAACTATGCATCGAAACATACTTTCCGGTATCAATCTGCATATGTATATTCTGCTGAACTTCTGGAGTTTTACCCTTAATGTAAGAAAGTTCAAGACTAATCTTATGTTCATTCGAGTATGGAATAACATACCCCATCAATCCAAAAGACAGAAGAGCTATGAAGGTGGCAGCTATAAAATAGGGTAGCAATATACGCCGAAAACTGACTCCATTACTTAAAATGGCTATGATTTCAGAATTATAGGCCAATTTTGAAGTAAAAAAGATCACTGCAATGAATGTAAATAATGAACTCAGAAGGTTAGTCAACCATGGGATAAAATACAGATAATACAGGAAAATGACATCAAGAGGTGCCTCATTCTCAATGAAATTATCAATCTTTTCAGAAAGATCAAAAACTATAGAAATGCTAACAATTAATGCAATTGCAAAGAAATAAGTTCCAAGAAACTTCTTGATAATATAGATGTCTATCTTTTTTAACCCTGGAATTTTCATAATCTCAGACCAAGTTTTTCTATCATTTCCTTTTTCCATGGGGCAAAATTTCCCTCCTCAATCTTCTCTCTGGCTTTGCGGACAAGCCACATATAAAAACTGAGGTTATGCATGGTTGCAATTTGTGAACCCAACATTTCTTTCGCTACAAATAAATGCCTCAAATATGCCTTGCTAAAATAACTATCAACATAAGATTCTCCGTCTTCCTCCAAAGGTGAAAAATCTGTTCTCCATTTTAAATTTTTAATATTGATAATTCCATTTTTAGTGAATAACATTCCATTTCTTCCGTTGCGGGTAGGAAGCACACAATCAAACATATCCACTCCTCTGTCAATAGCTTCCAGAATATTGACAGGTGTTCCGACTCCCATTAAATAACGTGGTTTTGTTTGGGGTAATATTTCATTCACAACTTCAATCATTTCATACATGGCTTCTATCGGCTCTCCTACAGATAATCCTCCAATGGCATAACCAGCCATTTCATTTTCGCTGATAAATTTTGCCGATTCCTTTCTTAAATCTAAATAAACACTGCCCTGAACAATCGGAAAAAAGAATTGATCATAATCGTATTTCGGGCTGGTGGCTTTGAATTGCTGTACTCCCCGCTTTAACCAGCCGTGCGTTAATTCCATTGATTTTTTTGCTTCTTTATATTCACAGGGATATGGCGTACATTCATCAAAAGCCATCATAATATCGGCACCAATAGACCGCTGAATATCGACAACGTTTTCCGGACTGAAAAAATGTTTTGACCCATCGATATGCGAGCGAAAATAAGCGCCTTCATCTGTCAGTTTCCTGTTATCAGATAAAGAAAAAACCTGATAGCCTCCACTATCTGTAAGAATGGGTCTGTCCCAGTTTATGAATTTATGCAACCCTCCGGCACGCTCCAATACATCAATGCCGGGACGTAAAAACAAGTGATATGTGTTCGACAGAAGCATTTGAGAGTTAATCTCTTCCCTTAAATCCTTTTGATTTATACCTTTTACGCTTCCTAAGGTACCCACAGGCATAAAAACTGGTGTCTCAACTTTACCATGTGAGGTAAAAAATTCTCCACTTCTTGCCTTTGAACCTTCTGCTGTATTATTAACTTTAAAATTCATTAAACATAAATTATCCGGCAAATATAATCATTCATAAAGATAAAGTAATTTTTAAACTTTGTTTTTAACTAATTTGCAACCATCAATCTTAGCCAGAATTATTCCCAATTCAGTTTAGCTTGCCAGATTGTTAATATAGATAAATTTTACTGGCTTCCGGTTCACTGTTAAGTTTTATATCGATGAGTTGGTATCCGCTTCAACAAATATGATTTTTCTGTTAAAAAAATTTAAAAGAGAGTTTGAAAAACAATTTGTGTAGTAAAAAAAACTTTCATAACATTGTTAAACAAAAATAAAATATAAGAATGCAAATTATAGACCTCTTCTCTCAAAATCCCTTATGGGTAATTCCTCTAATTTTAGTAATCACGACAATCATCCAACTGGTCTATTATATAGCTATTTATGGAAAAATCTTATTTTATAAACAAACCGAGCATCCTGATAATAAACCACCAATTTCAGTTATAATATGTGCGCGTGATGAACAAGAAAATTTGGAGAATAATCTCCCCCTTGTTTTGAAACAGAATTACCCAAATTATGAAGTTGTAGTGGTTAATGATTGCTCAACAGATGATAGTGATATCGTATTAAAACGGCTATCAAAACAATATTCCCACCTTAAAACTACAGAAATAAAAAAAGACCAAAAATTCACCCATGGTAAGAAATTAGCTGTTACCATAGGAATAAAGGCAGCAAAAAATGAATGTCTCCTGTTTACTGACGCTGACTGCTACCCCGTTTCTAATAACTGGGTCAGTAAAATGGCGGAGCAATTTACGGAAGATAACTCTATTGTACTCGGCTATGGAGGATACAAACATCAGCGCGGATTACTGAACACGTTAATCCGCTACGACACCCTGGCCATTGCTCTCCAATATTTAACCTATGCCCTTTCGGGATTCCCCTACATGGGTATAGGGCGAAACATGGGCTATAAAAAGGAACTTTTTTACAAAAACAAAGGTTTTTCGGGGCATTACCATATAGAATCCGGGGATGATGATATTTTTATAAATCAAACTGCAACCAAAGGAAACACCAAAATACAAATTTCAAAAGAAGCGATTGTCAGGTCAGAACCTCAACAAAATTTTACTGCATGGTTTAAACAGAAAAAAAGACATTTGAAGGCTGCTTCTTTCTATAACAAAAAAACCAAATGGCGACTGCTTACAGAAACATACAGCAGAATGTTTTTTTATGCAAGCTTCATCCTGTCTCTTATATATTTCACTGAATTTTACCTTTATATAATCGGAATTTTTGTACTAAGGCTGTTAATTAAATCAATTGTTATAAATAACATTTCAAAGCGATTGTGTGAAAAATATTTATTATTACTTTCGCCTTTTTATGATTTGTTGTTACCATTGTTTAATTTTATAGGGATAATTTCAAATAAAATTGAATCGAATAAAGATTTTAAAATCTGATATAAAGCGAAACTAAATGAACTCCAACTTATCAGACAAAGCAAAATACGATTATAAGTTGGTTCAGCTTGCTGTTAAAGGTGATGAAAAAGCTTATGCTGAATTGCTGGACAGGTACAAAGATGCTATCTATTATATGCTGTTGAAAATGGTGAATAATAAAAATGACGCAGAAGATCTAACCATTGAAGCATTTGGAAAAGCCTTTAAAAACATTGAACAATACACACCCAATTATGCTTTCAGCACCTGGCTGTTTAAAATTGCAACTAACAATTGCATAGACTTCATCAGGAAGAAGAAAGCAAACATCATTTCTATAGATAACACAGAAGAAAGCAATGAAATGTCTTCTCCGTCGCTTCAGTCGAATACACTGGACCCGGAAGCTGACATGATTAAAAACCAGAAAGTCACACTCATGAGGAGTGTCGTGCATAAGCTCAAGCCCCGATATCGTAACCTTATCGAACTCAGATATTTCAAAGAATATTCTTACGAAGAAATTGCCAATGAATTAAACCTTCCTTTAGGTACTGTAAAGGCACAACTTTTCAGGGCACGTGAACTACTTTTCAATATCCTGAAAAATAAAGACCAACATCTCAAATAGAACCAGTTGATGAATAAAGTATTGTCCTATTTTCCCGAATTAACTTCCGAACAGGTTGAAAAGTTCAAAGGCCTGTATGATGTTTACAATCACTGGAACAAAAAAATAAATGTTATTTCGCGGAAGGACTTTCAGAATTTTTATCTACACCATGTGCTTCACTCATTGGCCATTTGCAAAATAACCGATTTCAACCCCGGAACAAAAATTCTGGACATTGGCACAGGAGGCGGATTCCCTGGAATTCCGCTTGCGATAGTATACCCGGAATGCCACTTTGTTCTGTTAGATTCAATCAGAAAAAAGCTGAAAGTTATAGAAGCTATCAGTGAAGAAATGGAACTTACAAACATCGAAAGTGTCCACGAAAGGGCAGAAAACTATAATGAAAAATTCGATTTTATAACAAGCAGAGCTGTAACTCAGTTTCCAAAGTTTATCAACTGGGTGAAAAATAACATTAGCGAAACCCATAATAATTCTATGAGAAATGGCATATTTTACTTAAAAGGCGGAAGCTTTGAAGAAGAGATAAAAAAATATAAGGATAAAATGAAAATCTACAATATAGACGATTTTTTCAAAGAAGAATTCTTCAAAACAAAAAAGGTAATTTACATGCCATTTTAAATTTTGTTTGACGCCAAGAAAAAAATCCACAATTATTATCAGTTTAATCGAGGTTTTCTAAAAAAGTCTACAAAAAGATTTTCAGCAAACCTATCATTAAAGACTTTTTAGACAGTCTCTGCGTTCCATTCATGTTCTTTTGTCTACAATTTGCAGATAAGTATTTCATCAGAAAAATAATTTGCATAAACTTTTACAGCTATAAAAAAAAACTTACTTTTGCAATCCGAAAAAATAATTTGGACTTATAAAACTATTTTGTGATGAAAATGACATTTCAGCCATCAAACAGGAAAAAGAAAAACAAGCAGGGTTTCAGAGAAAGAATGAAAACCAAAAACGGAAGAAAAGTTTTATCAAGAAGAAGAGCCAAAGGAAGAAAGAGATTGTCTGTTTCAGAAAGTATTCCCAAGAAATAACAACTTCTATTCAATAAAACAAACGGGTAAAAGGGTGGTTCCTTTTGCCCTTTTTAGTTTGTACGAATTTTATTTTGCCTGAATAATTCAAAAATTATTCCTTTCTCTGAAAGCGTAAAAAATATTCCAGCCAGAACTGCACCCACCTCCTCTGTTTTTTGTATCTTTGAATAAGACAACAAAAGCTAACCTAAACCTTGGAAGACACTGCTCATAAAACCCTTGAAGCTAAACAATTTTGGCTTTCGTTGGATAACGCTGCAAAGATATTCCCGGCAACCCTGTCAGATGAAGTTACAACTGTATTCAGGTTATCAGCGGTATTAAAACAACCAATAAAGATTAAACCCCTCATGAAGGCTGTCTCTCTGTTGGAAAATCGATTTCCGTATTATAAAGTACAATTAAAAAAGGGTTTTTTTTGGTATTATCTGGAATATATTCCGCTGCGCTTTCCGGTGGAAGTTGACGATAAATCCCCCTGCAGAAAATTTCCGAAAAACAATTTGCTCCTCAGAATTTTAGTGAAAAACAACAGACTCAGCGTAGAATTCTCACATATTTTATCCGATGGCAGTGGAGCTTTTCACTTTTTAAAAACGCTCCTCATCTTGTATTCTAAAGAATGTGGAGCTACAATACCTGAGAATTTCGAATTTTACCGTCCAGATGAGGAAATTTCCGAGGAAGAATACGAAGATGCCTACAAACGCTACTTTAAGGAGGATATTCCACCTATCGTGAAAAAATCAAAATCGTTCCATCTTCCTTATGCCCTTAAAAACCCTCCCAGATTTGAAATAACAAATGCCATTATTTCAATCGATAAAATAAAATCCAAAGCAAAAGAAAAAGGGGTTACTATTACCGATTATATTGCAGCAGTCTATCTATATGCGCTTCAGGAAATTCATGAAGAACTAAGTCCTTTCAGCCGCTTCAAAAAACATAAATTTATAAGGCTTGAAGTTCCCATAAACCTTAGAAATATTTTCCACTCACAAACCATGCGCAATTTCACCTTGTTTGTGATGCCGGAAATAGACCTTCGACTAGGGCACTATACTTTTGACGAAATCATACGAAGGGTGTATCACCAAATGCGACTGGAAACAGACGAAAAGCTGATCAGCAAAAACATCTCCCGAAATGTGGGGAGTGAAAAAAAAATATATGTAAAAAGCATCCCGTTAGTGTTAAAAAGCCTTATTTTAAAAATGAAATTCTATTCTCTGGGAGCTAGTCAATACAGCGGAGTAGTAACAAATTTGGGAAAAACACAATTCCCGGAGGATACGGAAAGCATGATAGACTATTTTGCCATTACAGCTCCGCCCCCTAATAAGATGCTGAAAGTAAATTGTGGGATTATCGGATTTGGTGATAAGCTGGTATTAAGTTTTGGAAACATTACAAAGTCAAAAGAGCTGGAAGAAAAAATCTTTAAATTCCTGAAAAATAAAGGAATAGATGTTACCATTGAAAACAAGGAAAATGGAACATTATGAAAGCCACCTCTATAAATTGTGACCTAAGTTGAGCGGTTTGAACGAAGTGAAAAAGCGCTTTACTTATCCGGCAGCTGCCGGACCGACTTAGAAATTGTCGGTTTTTACCAAATAGGTGAGGTGAAAACCATACAATTTCTTTGTTGTGAGTGAGAATCGCTCAATTTGGGTGTGAATAAAAGGACATGAATTGAACGCGGATTTCTTTTTTTAACTCATAATCAGAAATAGCCTAATAATCAAAACTATAATTTAATTTCATTCAAACAATGTAAATAACTTAAAATCAATGATATATTAGGTGCGAAACTTCAGTTAACAACAATAAAACAATGCAACAATTTAACAATAAACCCATATTCTAATGAAAACTTGTAACTACTGTGGTGTTGAGCTGGAAAACAATGTAAACTTTTGTCCATTATGTGGCGAACCTGTAATGGACAAAGACGCTGAAAAAACTGAATATATCAATGTAAGAAAACGTCAGCAGGAAGAAAAACTATTAACTCCATATCAAAAATTAACAATTCCCCAAAAATTAAAAATATTCTGGCAGGTTTCCGGAATCATATTTATTTCCGGCATTCTTGTTACGCTTTTTATTGATTTCATTGCGAATAATGGCATTACATGGTCAAAATATCCAATCGCCGTATGTGTTATACTTTTTATCAACTCCACACTTATTACTTTTTTACACAAAAGAGTCGCACTTTTCCTTATTGGTAGTTTTATTTCTGCTTCAGGCCTTCTGCTTCTGCTGGATGTATTCGACAAAACAAGCGGATGGAGTTTTAAACTTGGTGTGCCAATACTTCTGACGGCTTATATCATTGTGATTATTCTGGTCAAATTAATAAAAAGGGCAGAAAGAAAAAGCTTAAACGTAATAGCATATTCACTCATCTCCGCAGGCTTGCTGAGTATATGTACCGAAGGAATCATCAACTTATATGCAAAAAATCAGCTTCATTTTGAATGGAGCTTTATTGTTATGGCTTCAGTAATTGTGATTTCATCAATTCTTCTTTACATCTATTACAGACTAAAAAAAGGAATCGACCTGAAACGGTTTTTCCATATCTAGTTCTGTTTTTATGAAGAAGTATGTAGGCAGTAGTTGCAGTGGCAGTGGCAGTGGCAGTGGCAGAAAGCGGTAGGCAGCAGGTAAATATATAAGTACCTAGACGAAATATCAGAAAATTCCATGCCAAGAGCTAAAGGCAAAAGGCAAATTGCAATGGCAGTCGGCATATCAGGGTTTAAAAAAACATATTTCGTAATACGTATTGGAATAACCTCAAGCTTTCGGGTTCTTTATGCTTAAAAAACACAACAATGTTTATGAAAAGATTATCCACAACTCAGACCATAAGTCCCGCTCCAAAACAAAGTATGTAAAAAAAGTGCCTATCCATCCGTGAAATAGACCCAAAGACCATATATTGGGCCATTTCAGGTAAATTTTTATAAAAATAATTTCGAGAAAGAAAGTGAACCCGACAAGCGGAATACTTGGAAAATGAACTAATGCAAATAAGAAAGCAGTAAAAAGAATGATCTGTGAATCTGTAATTTTGACATCTGTCAATTTATTCAGATTCCCTGCCACAATACCTACCATCATAAATTGTTGAATTATGCCCCATGCCGGATAAAGCACCAAAACCGGCAAAATATGCCAACTGACAAAATTCACTTCATTTAACACCCCATAAATAACAGTTCCGGATATTATAACCAAAGCAACCGGAATTAGAACAAAAAAGGAAGAACGCATGTAAGCTTTTTGAAAACCCCATAATTTAAGAACATCAGGATTTTTCTTGTGTTTTCTGTACACGTATATAAACCAAAACAAACAGGCAGCAAACACATAAAATAACCTCAGCCCCAGCCAATCCATCAGAATGAATTTCAGTAGCCCCGTGCCAACAACAGCAGCAATTTCAATACGTCTTTCCCTGTTTTTGTTCATCATAATATGAATAAAATAGCCTCTTAAAAGTATAAATTCAAATCGAAAAAACAAGTAATTCTCTTACACAAGCAAAAGATATTTGACAGAATCAATTGTATTGCTTTCTTAATAAAAACCAAGTTATCTAAATTACAATCAAAAATGTCGCGGTTAAATAGTTTAAAATACTTCTAAATTAAACAAACAATTTTTTAAATTCTGCTGAATTATTACTTTTGTGCCGAATTGGTGGTTTTTTCCTTTTCAGGAAAAGCCTTAAAAAGGGAATCCGGTGCTTCATAAGTTAAAAATCCGGAGCTGTTCCCGCAACTGTAGGTCCTTTCATGTTTTGAGAACCCCTGCCACTGTCCGGATATTAACGGACGGGAAGGCCTCAAAATCGGGACAAGCCAGTAGACCTGCCAACAATAACAATGCTTTCGGGATAAAAGCGAAATAATGTTTAATTATTTCTTTCATTTTTACGTTTACATAAAACCATCAGTCTGTAGTTTTCCCTGTATCTAACTTCATCCCGCCTGCATTGCTTTAACTTAGAATATTAACTAAAAAACAATATCTATGAAAAAGCATTCAGTAATTGTATTAGGGCATGGCAGTAAGTCGAACGAAGCCATTGAAGACTTTAATTATGTGGTTCAGGCCATGAGAGAAAAATCCGGGAATGATAATATTTTCGCTGCTCACATGGAAATGGCCAGCCCTTCATTGGAGAAAGTGGTATCTGAAGTTGCCACGCAGGAGCCGGCTAAAGTGATAATCCTACCCTACTTTTTATACAATGGAAATCACATCAAAAAAGATATTCCATCTAAAATAGAGGTTTTAAAGGGTCAATACCCCAATATAGAATTTGTTTTTGGCACTCCAGTTGGAAAGGATCCACTGATGGCAGATATTATGCTGAAAAAGGTGAACCAAATCTCTTAGACATGGACAAACGTATAATTTATTTACTAGTTTTTCTATTGTATCCTGTAATAGGCTATGGTATGCATATTGCTGAAGGTTTCCTGCCTCCGGAATGGGTTTTATTTTGGTTTCTTGCTTATATTCCTTTTTTCTATTTAGGTATCCACAATATTAAGAAACATACCAGCCAAAACACCCGGTCCAAAATGTTGCTTGCAGTGGCAGGAGGCTTCGTATTCATTCTTTCATCACTAAAGTTACCATCAGTTGCTGGTAGTAGTTCACACCTGACTGGTATTGCCCTGGGGGCGATATTGTTTGGTGCTTCAACTATGTCAGTGATTGGAGTTATTGCGCTTTTATTTCAGGCTTTATTACTGGCTCACGGAGGTTTAACCACATTGGGCGCTAACGCGTTTTCTATGACGGTGGTAGGGGCTTTTGTCGCGATTTGGACTTATAATTTTGCTTCAAAATTAAAAATTAAACAGTGGGTTCGTATTTTTCTCGCGGCATTTTTGTCCAATGTCATGATCTATATGACTACTTCCTTTCAGCTGGCGGTGGCTTTTCAATCAGAAACTGCACCTATGATGGAAAACCTGGTAAAGTTTATGTCTGTATTTGCCGTTACTCAGCTGCCTCTTGCTGTTATTGAAGGATTTTTTACTGTCATGGCCTTCAAATTAATTATGAGATATAGTAAAGCGGATATTCAACTGATAAACCCCTCTTTTCAATGAAAGAAAAAAGATACATTTTACTGATTTTTGCTTCTGCATTGATAATTGTCCTCATTCAGATAATGATATCATTAAATACCGGTGGTTTCACAGGTACAGATGATCAGGCCGTGGCAACCATACAAGAAATTGCGCCGGGTTATGAACCCTGGGCCAATAATCTGCTGGAGTACAACAGAGACTGGATCGAAACTACCCTTTTTGCTTTCCAGGCTGCACTAGGCTTGGGGATTATTTTATTCTATATTTTAAAAAATCGAAATAAAAAGACGGCGAAATAATGTTCTTAAATGATATATACAATTATAATCACCGATTAGCCGATCATCCGGTATTTGTTAAGAGCCTATACGTCGCTCCTGCCTTCTTGTTTTTATTGTTCAGTGAATCTATGCTGTTTAAGGCTTTTGTTCTCGCAGGATACTTTCTACTAACACTCAGGATTGCGAGAATATCATTTGGTAAACTAATTAAACTATATAGCATTCCGGTATTTTTTATCCTGACAGGTTGTGTTACGATAGCTTTATCTGCTGATAGTTCTAAGCCTTTCATCTCATTCCAGGGATATTCTCTTGGATTTGAACATTCAGGATTATTATTGGCCGGGGAAATATTTTTAAATAGTACTGGTATTGTCTCTGTAGTGTTCTTTGGGTTACTGACGTTTTCTATATCCGACATATCTATAGGCATGAGGTTTCTTAGACTGCCGGTTATTTTTGTGGATTTATTTATACTTACCTATAAATTTATTTTTTTCCTGTCTCGTGCAGCAAATTCAATGATGATTGCGCAGAAAAGCAGATTAGCCTATATATCAAGCAAAAGCAATATATTTCATTTTTCTTTGCTAGTTTCTTCTGTATTCAGGAAGGCATTCAAACAGACCCATGCTCTTGAAATCGCCTCAAATTCAAGACTATCCGATGATAAATTTGTTTTTGTCAAAGAGAAAAAGAATGCTACAAAAGAAAAATTAATTGGTCCATTGGCTTTAACCATTTGTTTTACAACCCTATTTGTTATACTGGAATTTTATGGATAAAAACATCATTTCCTTACACAACGTAAGTCACGAATATTCTTCAGGTACGAAATCGCTCGACAATGTTAGTCTTGATCTTCCTGCGAATAAAAAGATAGCTCTTCTGGGAGGTAACGGAGCCGGGAAATCAACCCTGATGCTTTTGCTCAATGGGATTTTACGTCCCGCAAAAGGGCATAGCCGTCAAGTAAATAGTATATTTTTTTAAAAATCAGAAACATAGAGGATACAAAAAGCATCCTCTATGTTTCTGATAATAAAGGGGTTTA
>Ga0207414_1000815_pt1 | contig 12725 bp, 8 predicted proteins | sample PonA231FremontCA_2_FD_187269 | JGI IMG/M metagenome (GOLD analysis project Ga0207414, IMG submission 187269) | Marine sediment microbial community from Fremont, CA, USA - Pond A23 Sediment 1 (SPAdes) | ecosystem: Environmental > Aquatic > Marine > Unclassified | place: USA: Fremont, California... | reverse complement strand
CCCGCTTACGTTGGACGAGGGATGCCTCGAGGGCTCAACTCAGCAGAGCCGATGCCTCGGCCACCACCTTGTCCACGGTAAAGCCGAAGTGCTTGAACAGGTCGCCGGCGGGGGCAGACTCGCCGAAGGTGGTCATGCCGACGATGGCGCCGTTCAGGCCCACGTACTTGTACCAGAAGTCACGATGACCGGCCTCGATGGCCAGGCGGGCAGTGACGGCGGCGGGCAGCACACGCTCGCGGTACTCGTCGTCCTGACGGTCGAAGCGGTCGGTGGAGGGCATGGAGACCACGCGCACCGCGCGGTCCTGCGCTTCAAGCTGCGCGGCGGCGTCCATGGCCAGGCCGACCTCGGAGCCGGTGGCGATCAGGATCAGCTCCGGCGTGCCCTCGCTGTCCTTGAGCACATACCCACCGCGCTGGATATCGGCCAGCTGCTGCTTGCTGCGCGCCTGATGCGGCAGGCTCTGGCGGGAGAAGACCAGGGCGGTCGGGCCGGAGCGGCGCTTGATGGCGGCGTCCCAGGCGGCAGCGGTCTCGACGCTGTCGCAGGGGCGCCAGGTAGCGAGGTTGGGCGTGGCGCGCAGGGCGGTCAGCTGCTCGATCGGCTGGTGGGTGGGGCCGTCCTCACCCAGGCCAATGGAGTCGTGGGTGAAGACATAGATGGCCTGCTGGCCCATCAGCGCCGCCATGCGCACGCTGTTGCGCATGTACTCCATGAAGATCAGGAAGGTGGCGCCGTAGGGCACGAAGCCGCCGTGCAGCCCGATGCCGTTCATGATGGCGCCCATGCCGAACTCGCGCACGCCGTAATGCAGGTAGTTGCCGGCCGGTGCGGCGGGGGTGATCGCCTGGGCGCCCTTCCAGAAGGTCAGGTTGGAAGGTGCCAGGTCGGCACTGCCACCGAGCAGCTCGGGCATCTGCGGACCCAGCTCATTGAGGCAGGCCAGCGACGCCTTGCGGCTGGCAACGCTCTCGCCCTTGGCCTGGGCGGCCTCGATCATTGCCTCGCTGGTGACACTGGTCGGCTGGTCTCCCTTGAGGCGGCGCTGGAGCTCCTGGGCCAGTTCCGGGAAGGCCTCGGCATAGCGCGCAAAGCGCTCCTCCCAGGCGGCCTGGCGGGCCTGTCCGGCCTCGATGGCATCCCAGCCACGGTAGATCTCTTCCGGCACGTGGAAGGGTGCGTGGGGCCAGTCAAGCTGCGTGCGGGCGGCGGCCACTTCCTCGTCGCCGAGCGCCGCGCCGTGGCACTCTTCCTTGCCCTGCTTGTTGGGCGCGCCGAAGCCGATGATGGTCTTGCAGATGATCAGGCTCGGCCGATCCTCATGGCTGCGGGCCAGCTCGATGGCGGCCTTGATCTCTTCGGGCTGGTGGCCGTCGACGTTGGGCACCACGTGCCAGCCGTAGGCCTCGAAGCGCTTCGCGGTGTCGTCGGTGAACCAGCCCTCGACCTCACCATCGATCGAGATGCCGTTGTCGTCGTAGAAGGTGATCAGCTTGCCGAGCTGCTGGGTGCCGGCCAGCGAGGCGACCTCGTGCGAGATGCCCTCCATCAGGCAGCCGTCGCCGACGAAGCACCAGGTATGATGGTCGACAATGGTGTGACCGGGACGGTTGAACTGTGCCCCCAGGGTGCGTTCTGCCAGGGCCATGCCCACGGCATTGGCCAGACCCTGCCCCAGCGGACCGGTGGTGGTCTCGACGCCGGGCGCATAGCCATACTCCGGATGGCCGGCGGTCTTGGCGTGCAGCTGGCGGAAATTCTGCAGCTCCTCGAGTCCGAGCTCGTAGCCGGTCAGATGCAGGAGGGAGTAGAGCAGCATGGAGCCGTGACCGTTGGAGAGCACGAAGCGGTCACGATCGGGCCAGTGCGGATCGGCCGGATTGTGGACGAGATAGTCGTTCCACAGCACCTCGGCGATGTCGGCCATGCCCATGGGCGCGCCAGGATGGCCGGAGTTGGCCTTCTGGACGGCGTCCATGGACAGGGCGCGTATGGCATTGGCCAGTTCGAAACGGGACGGCATGGTGTGCTCCTCGCCTGCGGCAGAGAAAGAAATGCGACGCCACGGACGAGCCAGGGAGGGCAAGGCCGGACGTGACTTCTGGCTGGATAACGCCGCGAGACGGAGCGGCGTGGTCGAATTCGGGGGCTTATTGTCGCCGACTTGTCGCCCTGCATCAAATCGTGGATGCCCGGGGGAGCCCCAGCGTGTAGACTTCGCGACTGCCTATTGCTGATAGAGAGAGGGCCGAGGACGCCATGAGCGAATATTCCCTGTTTACCTCCGAATCCGTGTCCGAAGGGCACCCGGACAAGATCGCCGACCAGATCTCGGATGCGGTGCTCGACGCCATCATTGCCCGTGACAAGTACGCGCGGGTGGCCTGCGAGACCCTGGTGAAGACCGGGGTGGCCATCGTGGCCGGCGAGATCACCACGTCGGCCTGGGTCGACCTCGAAGCGCTGGTGCGCGAGGTGATCACGGGGATCGGCTACACCTCCTCGGACGTCGGTTTCGACGGCGACACCTGCGGTGTGCTCAACCTGATCGGCAAGCAGAGCGTGGATATTGCCCAGGGCGTCGACCGCAGCAAGCCCGAGGATCAGGGGGCCGGCGATCAGGGCCTGATGTTCGGCTACGCCACCAACGAGACCGACGCCTACATGCCGGCGCCGATCTACTACGCCCACCGACTGGTAGAGCGCCAGGCCGAGCTGCGCAAGCACGGCCTGCTTCCCTGGTTGCGCCCCGATGCCAAGAGCCAGCTGACCTTTCGCTATGACGACGCAGGCAAGCCCTGCGCCGTGGATGCCGTGGTGCTCTCCACCCAGCACGGTCCGGAAGTCGACCAGGACGAGCTGCGCAAGATGGTACGCCGCGAGATCATCGAGCAGGTGATTCCCGCCGAGTGGCTGACCGAGACCACCAAGTACCATATCAACCCCACCGGCAAGTTCGTGATCGGCGGTCCCGTGGGTGACTGCGGCCTGACCGGGCGCAAGATCATCGTCGACACCTACGGCGGTACGGCTCGCCACGGTGGCGGTGCCTTCTCGGGCAAGGATCCTTCCAAGGTCGACCGCAGTGCGGCCTACGCCGGGCGCTACGTGGCCAAGAACCTCGTTGCTGCAGGGCTTGCCGACAAGTGCGAGATCCAGATTTCCTATGCCATCGGTGTGGCCGAGCCCACCTCGGTCGCCGTCAACACCTTCGGCACCGGCCAGGTGGACGATGCGCGCATCATCGAACTGGTGCGCGAGCATTTCGACCTGCGGCCCAACGCCATCACCCAGATGCTCGACCTGCTGCATCCGATGTACCAGCTGACCGCGGCCTACGGGCATTTCGGCCGCGAACCCTTCGAGACCTCCTATACCTGGACCGATACCGTAGGAGAGGCACATACCGAGACCTTCACGGCCTTCCCCTGGGAGAAGACCGATCGCGCGCACGCGCTTCGTCAGGCCGCCGGTCTGTAGGCAATCGCTTACAGGCAATGACAGGCCCCGCTGGCATCGCCATGCGGGGCCTGTTGCTATGGTCAGGAGAGCCCTTGCACGTGAGCTGCTCCGATGACTCGTCCTCTGGCCCGCTGGCTTATGATCGCCTCCATCGCCCTGATCCCCTCTCGTGGCATGGCCTGTCCCGACTGGTCCGGCGAACGCGCCGGTCACGAGCTCGGGGCCCTGGCCGAGCGACTGGCCGCATGGGACGAGGCCTATTACCGTCGGGGCGAATCACCGGTCTCCGACGAGGTGTACGACCAGGCCCGAGGGCGCCTTGCGGCCTGGCAGCGCTGCTTCCCCGCGGCGCTGGCGGGCAGCGCGCCCGAGGACGCTCGTCCAGCCGGCCCGGTTCGCCATCCCATCTCCCAGACCGGGCTTTCCAAGCTCACCGACGAGGCCGCGGTGGGTCGCTGGCTAGCACGCCGCAGCGATGTCTGGGTGCAGCCCAAGGTGGACGGCGTCGCGGTGACCCTCGTTTATGAGCAGGGGCGCCTGGCGAGGGCGATCAGCCGTGGGGACGGTCATCACGGTCAGGACTGGACGGCAGCCGCACGTCGAATACCGGCGGTCCCCGCGAGGCTGCCGGAGGCGATCGATGCCATCCTGCAGGGCGAGCTCCATCGGCGCCTGGCGGGTCATGTCCAGGCCGAGGCAGGCACTGCCGGGGCACGCAGCGAGGTAGCCGGATGGATGGCCCGCGATGTGCTGGACGACGATGCAGCAGAGCGCATCGGCCTCTTCGTCTGGGACTGGCCCGATGGTCCTGCCGCGATGAGCGACCGTCTCGACGCCTTGAGTCGACTGGGGTTCGCTGAGGTCGCCGCCTTGACCCGGCCGGTTGAGCGCCTTGACGAGGTGGCACGCTGGCGAGAGCGCTGGTTCCGCGGCCCGTTGCCCTTCGCCACCGACGGTGTGGTGCTGCGCCAGGGAGGCCGTCCTCCCGGATCGACATGGCGAGCCGAGCCGCCGGACTGGGCCGCGGCCTGGAAACATCCTGCTTGTGAGGCGCTTGCCGACGTGCGCGGCATCGAGTTTCGCATCGGCCGAACCGGACGTATTACCCCGCTGCTGCACCTGCACCCCGTGGCGCTGGGAGGCCGGACAGTCCGCCGCGTTGGCCTCGGCTCGCTGGCGCGCTGGCAGGCGCTCGATATTCGCCTCGGTGACCAGGTGGTGATCACCCTGGCCGGCCTGACGATTCCTCGACTGGAGCGCGTGGCCTGGCGAGCCGTCGAACGTCCGGCGATCATCCCGCCCGAGGCGGCGGACTACCATGCGCTGAGCTGCTTTCGATCGCTGCCGGGCTGCGAGGCGCAGTTCCTCGCGCGTCTGGCCTGGCTGAGTGGCTCGCGGGGACTCGATCTGTCTGGCGTGGGGGAGGGCACCTGGCATTCGCTGGTCGAGGCGGAACGGGTCACGGGACTGCTGGATTGGCTCGTCCTGGATGTCGAGGGGCTCATCGAGGTGCCGGGCATCGGCGTCACTCGGGCCGAGCGGCTGAGGGAGGCCTTCCTGCTGGCAAGGCAACGTCCGTTCGCGGATTGGCTGGCGGCCCTGGGCGTGCCCGCGGGGAGCGAGGCGGCGGAAGCCACCACGTGGCGCGCCCTCGAGCGTCGCGGAGAAGGGCAATGGCGTGCGCTGTCGGGCGTTGGGCCTCGGCGGGCCAAGGATCTCCGGGCCTTCTTCGTTCATCCCGAGGTGAAGGCGCTGGCGCGGCGATTGCGCGAGGCCGGCATCGATGGATTCTAGGCGACCGTGCGCGGTGGTTGTCCAGAAGTCGCCACCCTGCCTATAGTGGGTTGGTGTTTTTCGTCAGATAGAGGTGTCGCCCGATGAACCACCCTGCCGTTTCCGCTCCCGTGGCCACCGACTGCAAGGTCGCCGATCTCTCCCTTGCCGACTGGGGGCGTCGCGAGATCCGCATCGCCGAGACCGAGATGCCTGCGCTCATGACGATCCGGGACAAGTACCGCGGCGATCAGCCGCTGGCCGGCGCGCGTATCGCCGGCTGCATCCACATGACCATACAGACTGCCGTGCTGATCGAAACGCTGGTGGATCTGGGGGCGACCGTGCGCTGGTCGTCCTGCAACATCTTTTCCACCCAGGATCATGCCGCGGCCGCCATCGCCGCCGCCGGCATCCCGGTGTTCGCCTGGAAGGGCGAAAGCGAGGACGAGTTCTGGTGGTGCATCGAGCAGACGGTAGAAGGCCCCGACGGCTGGACGCCCAATCTGGTCCTGGACGACGGCGGTGACCTGACGGCGCTGCTCCACGAGAAGCGTCCCGAACTGCTGGACGCCGTTCACGGGATCAGTGAGGAGACCACCACCGGCGTGCATCGCCTTCAGGAGATGCTGCGCGACGGCCTCCTGAAGGTGCCGGCGATCAACGTCAATGATGCCGTCACCAAGTCGAAGAATGACAACAAGTATGGCTGCCGCCACTCGCTCAACGACGCCATCAAGCGTGCCACCGATCACCTGCTGGCCGGCAAGCAGGCGCTGGTTGTGGGCTATGGTGATGTGGGCAAGGGCTCGGCCGCCTCGCTGCGCCAGGAGGGGATGATCGTGCGCATCGTGGAGATCGATCCGATCTGTGCGATGCAGGCCTGCATGGATGGCTTCGAAGTGGTCTCGCCCTACCGGGACGGCCTCAACCTCGGCCTCGAGAGCATCGATCGCGAGCTGCTCTCGCGCATCGATCTCGTCGTGACCGCCACCGGCAACATCCATGCCTGCGATGCCCCGATGCTCCAGGCACTCAAGCCGGGTGCGGTGGTCTGCAACATCGGCCACTTCGACAGCGAGATCGATACGGCCTACATGCGTCGCCACTGGCACTGGGAGGAAGTGAAGCCCCAGGTGCACCAGATCTACCGTGACAGCACGCCGGGACGCTTCGACCCCGACAGCCGCGATTACCTGATCCTGCTTTCCGAGGGCCGCCTGGTGAATCTGGGCAACGCCACCGGCCACCCCTCTCGCGTGATGGATGGCTCCTTCGCCAACCAGGTACTGGCGCAGATCCATCTCTTCGATGGCCGCTTCGCCGATCTGCCCGACGGCGATCAGCGCGATGCCATGGGCGTGACGGTGCTGCCGCGTCATCTCGACGAGGAGGTGGCCCGCTACATGGTGCAGGGCTTTGGCGGGGTGGTCACCCGCATGACCGAGGATCAGGCCGACTATACCGGCGTCGCCGTCGACGGGCCCTACAAGCCGGATGCCTATCGCTACTGATCACGAGAGCCCGGCCAGGCGCATCATCAGCGTCAGGTAGAGCGGGATCAGCAGCGGGGCGGCCAGGGTGGTGATCAGCACCGCCAGGGCGCCCTTCTCCGGGGCGATGCCGAGTTCCATGGCCACCACGACCACGTTGGCGGCCATGGGCACCACGCCGATCAGCAGCAGCGCCAGGGCCAGCTCCCCCGGCAGCGGGAAGAGCGCCTGCAGGCATAGCACCGCGGCCAGCGACAGCAGCGGCCAGAGACCGTAGCGGATCGCCACGCAGGTGCCGATGAAGCGCAGGTCCACCTCCCTGACGCTGACCCGTCCCAGGGTCATGCCGATGATCATCATGCCGAGCAGGGTGTAGGTCGCCGGGAAGGTGTCCAGCCCCTGCATCATCGCGTCCGGCATCTGGAGACCGAGGCCGCTCACCACCAGGGCGGCAAGGAAGGCATAGATCAGCGGCAGGCGAGCGATCTTGAGCAGGCTCTGGCGCACCGAGAACTGCCCCCGCGCGCTCAAGTAGAAGCCGACCGTGAACTCGTAAAGGGTCACCCCCAGCACGCAGAAGAGATAGAGCGTCACGCCCTGGGGCGGCAGAAGCACCAGGGCGATTGGCAGGCCGAAATAGCCGGTGTTGCCGGTGCCCGAGGAGAATGCCAGCAGGGCCCGCTCCTGAGGGGGGAAGCCGTGTATCGTCAGCCGATGGACGATTACGGCGATCAGGCTGGCCACCGCGAACAGTGCCAGGGTCAGCAGCAGGTACGCGGGGGTGGGACCGCCCAGGATCAGGCCGCGAAAGAACGTCAGCGGGGCGACCAGGTAGATCAGCAGGGTGGCGACGGGGCGTGGATCCACTACCAGCCAACGTGCCGCCAGCCAGCCCAGGCCGATATAGGCGAGCAGGGTCCAGAGAGGGCCCATCAGTGTGCCGGGGTCGAGGGTGGTCATGTCCTTCCCTGGGTCATGGCGGCCGTGGGGTCGCCCCTACATGAACAGAATTGATGCAGTATCGCGTATCTTTCATTGGTCTGCCGCCTGATCCGGCGTCAGACTAGCCTCAAAATGCACTATTTTCATGAGGCAGGCCAATGAGTACGCAGGAACACCCGCTGGGAATCAGCTTCGAGTTCTTTCCGCCCAACACTGACGCCGGGCGAGACAAGCTGTTCGGTGTTCGTGATGCGCTCGCCACCCGCGCGCCCCGCTTCTTCTCCGTCACCTACGGTGCCGGCGGTTCCACGCAGGATCGCACCCTGAATACCGTGCGGACGGTGCGGGAGGCCGGTTATACCACCGCGCCGCACCTCTCCTGCATCGGCAGCGACAAGGGGGTCCTGCGCGAGCTGCTCTCGCGCTACCGGCAGGAGGGTATCGACAGCCTGGTGGCCCTGCGTGGCGATCTGCCCTCCGGCACCGGTGGCGGCGGCACCGGTCAGCTGCGCTACGCCAATGAACTGGTCGAGTTCATCCGCGAGGAGACCGGCGACCACTTCGAGATCGCCGTGGCAGCCTATCCGGAGTCGCATCCTCAGGCCCAGAACCTCGACAAGGACCTGGCCAACTTCGTCCGCAAGATGAAGTCCGGCGCCGATTTCGCGATCACCCAGTATTTCTTCAGCGCCGAGGCCTACTTTCATTTCGTCGAACGGGTGCGCGCCCTGGGCGTTGAAGCGCCCATCGTGCCCGGCATCATGCCGATCACCAACTACACCAAGCTGGCGCGTTTCTCGGATGCCTGCGGCGCCGAGATTCCCCGCTGGATCCGCAAGCAGCTCGAGAGCTATGGTGACGACAGCGAGGCCATCGGTGCCTTCGGTGAGGACGTCGTGTCGCGACTCTGCCAGCGGCTGCTCGATGGTGGCGCGCCTGGCCTGCATTTCTATACGCTCAACCAGTCAACTCCCTGCTTGCGCATTCTCGACAACATCACCGGCTGATAGGTCTCTCGCCCCAACGCAATGGGCCCCGCCGTTGGCGGGGCCCATTGCGTTGGGGCGGTATCACGCTCAGCCGGACGTGACGGCCTTGCCTCCTCCACCACGGCGGCTGCGCTGCATCACGACCATCAGCGCGCCGATCGCGAGGCCGGCGATGTCGGAATAGATGCCGCCGTAGATCATGCACACCGCCCCGACCAGCATCAGCAGGCGCTGCCATGTCTTCACCGACCCGAAGAACCAGGCCTGGACGGTGGCCGCCAGCAGAATGATACCCAGGGTGGCGGTCACGCCCACGCGCAGGATCTGCATGCCGCTGCCCTCCATCAGCATGGCCGGGCTGTAGAAGAACATGAAGGGCACGATGAAGGCCGCCAGTCCGATCTTGAAGGAGGCCACCGAGGTGCCCATGGCGTTGTCGCCGGAGATGCCCGCCGCGGCATAGGAGGCCAGTGCCACCGGCGGAGTGATCGCCGAGACCACTGCGAAGTAGAACACGAAGAAGTGGGCCACCAGCGGCTGGATGCCGATATTGATCAGGCCCGGCGCGACCACCGAGGCGGCCACCGCGTAGGCAGCCGTGGTCGGCATGCCCATGCCCAGCAGGATCGAGATGCACATGGCGAAGATCAGTGCCAGCAGCTGGCTGACGCCGGCCAGTCCGAGCAGCAGCGAGGAGAAGCGTGCGCCTACCCCGGTCAGCGAGATCACGCCGACGATCAGGCCGGCGCAGGCGCATACCGCAATGATCTGGATGGCCATGGTGCCGGCCAGCTGCAGGGCCCTGAGGATGGCGGCAATGCCCATCTTGTGGGGCGTGAACCAGCTCACCACGGCGGCCGAGGCGGTGGCCAGCGTGCCGGCGCGGATGACCGAATAGCCCATGAACAGCGCGACGATGAGAATGATGATCGGGGCGAACAGGTAGACCTGCTTGGCCAGCTTCGAGAACAGCGGGATCTCGTCCTTGCGCATGCCGCGCATGCCCTTGCGGGCTGCCTCGAAGTCCACCATGCAGTAGATCGAGAGGAAGTAGAGGATGGCGGGAATCAGCGCCGCCACGGCGATCTCGGTATAGGGAATGCCGGTGATCTCGGCCATGATGAAGGCGCCCGCGCCCATGATCGGCGGCATGATCTGACCGCCGGTGGAGGCGGCAGCCTCGATGGCGCCAGCGCTGCGGCTGGGGTAGCCCACCTTCTTCATCAGCGGGATGGTCAGCGAGCCGGTGGAGACCACGTTGCCGGCGCTGGTGCCGTTGATCATGCCCATCAGGCCGGAGGCAAAAATCGATACCTTGGCGGGGCCGCCGCGGGCGCGGCCGGCGGCCGCGAAGGCGAAGTTGACGAAGTAGTCGCCTACCTTCGACGCCTGCAGGAAGGCGGCGAAGATGATGAACAGGATGATGTAGGTTGACGAGACCGCCGTGGTCGGGCCGAGGATGCCGGCATCGGTATAGACCTGGCTGAAGAATCGCCCGACCGAGAGCCCGGGATAGCCGAGAAAGCCTGGCAGGAAGGGGCCCGCGAAGACATAGATCAGGAAGATCGCGGAGATCACCACCAGCGCCAGGCCGGCCACGCGGCGTGTCAGCTCGAGGATCAGCAGCGAGCCTGCAATGGCCGCATAGGAGATGCCCATGGGCGCAAAGGAGGTGCCGGTGGAGGCGCGCAGCGGACTATTGAACATCACCAGCAGATAGCCGGCCACGGCCAGGGCACAGACCATCAGGACCAGGTCGGCCGGCGAGAGACGGTCGCGGAACTGGCGATAGCTCCAGGCGAGCAGGATCCCCGCCACCGTGGCCAGAATCAGCGGGTATCCGAAATGCCACGCCTCGATTTCCGGTGCGATGCGCATGACGCCATCGTTCATCGCCTGGTACATCATTATCACTCTTACCAGGGCATAGAGGGCGGGCACCAGCATGGTATAGCTCACCCAGGCGAGCCAGCTGGCCGAGGGGCGCCGCTCCTCGTCGGCGAAGCGGCTGCCGGCATAGAGGCCATAGCCGAGAATCAGGGCACCGGCGATGTGCACGATGCGGAATGACCAGGTCTCCAGCGGATAGACGTTCAGCGAGATCAGGTGAAAGAGGGAGTAGGCGATCGCCATGGTCCCGAAGATCAGCCACTGCCAGCCGGTATAGAGCCGTCGGTTGGACTCCACGGCAGCTTCGTCGACGCCTTCGGCGTTGACGGTCGAGACGACGTCGTCGACGGGCGCATCGTCACGTTGAGAGGGGGTATGGGACATGAAAGGCACCCTTGGGGTATGGCGCAGTAGCAAGGGAACTGCCCCGCATCGCCCTCTCGTGGCGCGATGCGGGGCAGTCGATCAGATCAACAGCTTACCACTTACAGTTTCAGATCTTCCGGAACGTCGTAGCCGTTCTCCTCGTACCAGCGCACGGCACCCGGATGGAAGGGCAGTACGGTGTTGTACTTGATGTTTTCCGGGATGCTGGTCGCGGCGCTGCGATGGACGTCGCGCATGCGGTCGTTGTTCTCCAGGCTCAGCTTGGTGACCTCGTAGACGAAGCTCTCCGGCAGGTCACAGCCAGCGATGGTGAAGTTCCACATGGAGACGGCGCGGGCATCCTCCTCAAGGGTCTGATAGGTGCTGGCAGGAATCTGGAACTCGGAGACCGGGAAGGCCTCGAGCACCGTCTGCTGCTCTTCCTCGGTGAACTCGATGATGTTGACGTCGGTCTGCACCTCGAGCTGGCTGACGGCAGGAATCGGGATGCCGGCGGCGAAGGCAATGACGTCGATCAGGCCGTCCTGCAGCTGACCGCCCAGATCGGACCAGCCACCGTTGCGGCGGTCGAATTCCACGCCCAGGGTCTCGAGCATGGCCGGGAAGTAGGTATCGGAGGTCGAGGCCGCGGGGCCGAAGCCGATGCGGGCTCCGTCGGGGATGTCGGAGATCGACTCGATGCCGCTGCCTTCCAGGGCAGTGATCGAGAAGGGGGTCTCGTACATCGGGAACAGCGCACAGACGTTGTCCATGGGCACACCGGGAGCCAGCGGACTCTCGCCGGCCAGCGCCTCGGCGGCCGGGCCCATGGTGGTCAGGCCCAGGGCGATGTCGCCCGTGTGGACCAGCGCCAGGTTCTGGTTCGGACCACCGGTGACCTCACCGCCGCCGGAAACGCCCAGCTCGTCGGCGATCAGATTGGCCCAGCCAGAACCGTAGACAAAGTAGGTGCCACCTTGGCTGGCGGTGCCCACGGTGAAGTTGTCCGGCCAGTCACTGCGGTCCGACTGGGCCGAGGCCGAGGCGGCGATCAGCAGGGTGCCTGCCAGGGTGCCGGCGAGAATTCGTGAAGTTGCGTTGCGCATGGCGTATCTCCTGTATGCGGTCGTGATCTTTGTCATCTGCCCGGCGTCTCTTGCTCCGGTGCGGCGTGCCGTCGTCCCCAGTATGGTCACCGGTCGAGAAACCTGCCGTGATCCGTATCGGGATGGCATCAACGCCATTTGTTTAAGCAATTAACGTTCCATATTCTGAAAATTTCATTAATTTCAAATTACAAGGAAGGTCTTGTTCGACGTTTGTCGATAGGATACGCGCCGGAAAGGGCCGGGATCCCACACGACACCGCGTAAGGGATGTGTGGATTTCCGCACATCGCAGGGGCAGGGTTCACGCATCGCTGTTGTCGTGCGGCGAGATCAGGGCCGCCGTCAGGCGGCTGGCCTGATGCAGGTCATTCATCAACGAGGACGCAAGCCAGGGATCGAGGCGATGCTGTCGCAGCCGTTCGGCCATCTCGTGCTGCCAGTGGCGTCGGACCTCTTCCAGTGGGGGCTCGATGTCACGGCTGTCCGGGGCGTTGGCGAGATGGTTGAGTCCCTCGGCGAGGGCCATGCGCAGGTCATCGTGGGCCTCGCGCAAGGGGCTCGACGGCGACGCATGGCGCAGCAGGCTGCGCTGCAGTACCTCGCCGAAGCGTACCGCCTCGACCAGGCGCAAGGTGCGCGCATAGAGGGCCTCCAGGCGGGCCTCCTGAGCCGCGGTGAGGGGCATGTCGATGCGCGAG
>Ga0207414_1000814_pt1 | contig 12748 bp, 14 predicted proteins | sample PonA231FremontCA_2_FD_187269 | JGI IMG/M metagenome (GOLD analysis project Ga0207414, IMG submission 187269) | Marine sediment microbial community from Fremont, CA, USA - Pond A23 Sediment 1 (SPAdes) | ecosystem: Environmental > Aquatic > Marine > Unclassified | place: USA: Fremont, California... | reverse complement strand
AAAAAGACCAATACAAACTTACAAATTATGCTGGAGGTAATTCTTATGTAATAGGGGTGTCCAGGACAGAGGTTGAGGATAAGTGTGAACAAGTAGGTCAAGTTTTTGATTTTTGGGAATAAAAGGAAGGTGAAAAAGATGAAAGGCTTTGTGGTTGGTTTAAAGTTGTTTTTAGCTTTTAGCTTCAGTTTGTACTTAGTTAGTGCAACTGCCAGACCAATTGCCAGATGGATTGATAGTATTTTGCCCAAGAATATGGTTTCAATGCCCTATGGAATAAAGAGTGTCAGATACTTTTATTTGGTCATTTTGTTCATAGTTTATATAGGACTTTGCTGCTTAGTTCTATTTGGCTTAATATAATAAGGGGTGTTAAAATATGTTAATAGGTTGGTTAGTTGGAATAGTTGTCATCATGGCTGTAAATTATAACTTGGCAAAAAGTTTTGATAGGAATGTAACTTTGTGGGTTTTATTAGCACTTTTGTTTGGTATTTTTAGTACAATTCCACTGGCACTTTTAGGTGAAAAGGAAGGTGGTGAAAGTGATGGCTAATTGGAACTTTGAACACAATATATATTATAGCAAGGTTGCTATCAGGTTGATAGAATGGGCTGAAAAAGTTAAAAAGTTTGACAGAGCAAAGGCTGTTAATTTGTTAAGGAAGGCAGAAAAGTATGAAAGGGTGAAAAGGGAAAGCTGTATTGGGAAACTTAAAAAGGAAGGTGCTATGTTTGGATACAGTGGTGATTCAATAATGAAGCTAACATTTTCAATGGCTGAAACAGAGTATTACTTGGCTGGGGGTGGTTAGGATTTACTTTTTAAAGCTGGTTGGGGTTTATGTTGCTGGTTGGTTTGTATATTTAGCTTTGCTTTGGTTTTATTATAGACTAGAAAAAAGATTATTGGGTGGACACAAAAACAACAGGAACTACTTCAAGGAAAATGCCAATATGTGCCATTATTCTTGGGCTGCAGTCATTGTAGTTTTGGCTGGGATAATTAAGATATTTTTGCAAAAACTTATCAACTATATGGCAGAAAGGGTGTGAAATATGTTTGATGATTTAAATGTAGGTGATGGAATAGTTATAACCACCAAAAATGAAAGTTATAGCAGCAATGTGGAAAGGATAGAAAGAACAAACATAATGGATGAAGATAAAAACAAGCCAGGTAAAATTTTAAAGATAACAATGGTTGGTGGTTCAACAATAAAATTACTTGAAAATGTCAGTTTGGGTGATGGCTAATGGGATATATACTTTTATTTATACTGTTTGTAATAGCTGAAGAAATTTTTTATAACAAACCAAAATCAAATACTAAAGTTGTAACCTTGCCTGACCCTGATTTTCCACCACCAAAGCAGCCAACTAAAAAGGGTGGTGATTAGATGGAACTTATCATAAAAAACAGAGATGATGATGGCTTTAAATATAAAAAAGGCAAGATTATAATTGAAGGTGAAACAATTTTAGATGTGACAATACTTGAGGATAGCTTGTATGATGTAGAACAATTAAAATTAGAATATGAAAAAATAAAAAATGATGAGGACTTGCAAGAGGATATTGTTGAAAGTGATTTTTATTATGTAAGCTGCTACTATTGTGAAAAAAGGAAGGTTTGCCCTACTGGGGCTTGGATATGTGAGGAATTTGAATATGAAAGAAGGCAACCTATTGACCCACCTATTCAAGATACTTGTGGTGGAGAAAATGGTTGGGATTTAAGACCAAGGTAATTTTAAGTGGGTAGTGAGAGCTGCCCACTCTTTTTTATTGCTAATTAAATACTCTTAGAGCAGATTAGCTTTATGATGCTTTGATATGCTATGGTATAGTGTGGTATAAGTGAAAATGCTAAGGGTTGGGAAAGATAAAAGTGGAAAATTTCAGCTTGGATAAATATCATCCATGGATGAAATCTATCCATGAAAAATGGCCAAAAAATGGGGTTTTTTAGGGGTGATGGATGAAATTCATCCAAGTTTTTGCGTTATTAATAAAAGTAATAACCCATGAGCCCACAAAGACCATCCAAAAATGCCCTCTGCGTGGGGTCAAAACTTAAGGGGGGTGTGTCCCCTAGAATTTAAAATTTACCCTGGACACCCCCATCTCAGTTTCAGGTCGGGAGGGGCATGATTTGAGTGCCGATTAGAGTGGATTAGCTTGGAAATGCTACCCTATTTGATTTTGATGGGTAAAATTGGCCAAAAAATTGGCAAATATATGGATGAAATTCATCCATGAAAATCAAAAAATTGGCAAAAAATGGCAAAAAACATGGATAAAACTCATACTTGGATAAATTTCATCCAAGTTAAGGTAAAAATAAAAATAATAAAAAATAAAATAATTTACAAAAAACCCTTAAAAAAGTTGACTAAATATAGTATAATTATTATGAAGATGTTTTAAGGTAAGGGAAGGTAAAATTTGGAAAGTGACTTTTGGAATTCAAGAGAATTGTGACTTGATTTTTTGATAGATGGTTGAGAGTGGAATGTTGGTTTGATAGGTATTTTATGGTGAATTATGGTAGAAAATGGAATGCCAATGTGTGCTAGCAATGGATTTTTGACTTATAGGGGTGAACAATATGGCTACTGATGCAGAAATTAAAGAAAGACGCAGACGCACAGCAGCCCTGATATTCCAGGGTTTACCAAAGACTGATGTATTTGAAAAGGTAGCAGAAAAGTATGATTGCTCACCTGTGACTGTAAAGAATGATTGGTTTAATAGAAAGAAATGGATGAGAGAAGTTTGGGACTTAGAGGATGAACAAGCAATAATTAATGATATTATAGCAGAAACCAAATGGATAAAAGAAAGATACTACCAAATATATGAAAATACTGAACATGGAAACAACAAACTTGGGGCTTTGAAAGGTATTAGGCAGTGCAATAAAGACTTGATTGAAATACTACAAGATATGGGAATTTTAACTAAAGAGCCCAATAAGGTTGAGCTGACAGGGAAAGATGGTGGCCCACTGGAAATTACTGCTGTTGCCCAAATGGCAGATGAGTGGGAGGATGTTGAAGAGATAGAAGCCACTGAATAACTGCAATGACAGTGAAAGGGTGGCTTTTAGTTATGTCTGAATTTTTTCGTAAAATCTTTATTTTACGAAATTATTGAAAAAAGTAAAATCATTATGACCACTGTTATTATAGTATTCATTGGCATTTTGGCCAAAATCACAAACTAATGTTTTGAGAAAAAGGCTTTTGAAACCAAATTTAATGTTCTCAGGGAAAATAACCTCTGAAATATGTGTTAAAATCTGTGTGAACACTGTTATAATAGGGTTTTGGTTTTTAAAAGGCTGTGTTACCTGGCAATTTTCTAGTACTGCACACAAATATTTTATCAATCTGGTAGGAAGCCAAGGTCTGAAAATAACAATTAAGTGTTATTAGAGTTGATTAGCTCACATATCCTCAGAGCAAACTTGCTTAGACTTCTAAAAACTACACCATTTAATAAAATACTGTTGTGAGCCCACTTATCATAGGGTTGACAAGAGTGTTTTGGAATAGGTACAAAAACATAGGTTTTTGCCCAGAGGATTTAAACCCTGATGGTGTGATAGTGAAAAAGGTTAGATTTCAGTTGTGATTATAAACAATTAAAATCAATTAGAATAGATTAGTTCAGAGTGGACATGTTTATGCTTGTAAATACTTGGAAATGCTATTTTGTGAAGGCAATTATTGTCATGATGACACTTATCACAGGGGTGACAGGGTGGAACTGGCCCTGGTTGTCTAAAAACCAAGTATTGTGTGCAGCAGTGGCAAGGAAAGTTTTCCAGGTAGAATAGGGCATCACCAAATCCATTAACCAACTAATGGCACATTATTTTGACAAATCAACCAAATTTAGGGTGATATAATGTCAGGAATTACAAGGGCTGAACTTAAAAAGATTATAAAAACATCAAGAAAACATCCTGTATTTTTTACCAATAAGATTTTAGGTGATGAACTTTGGGAAATGCAAAGGAAAGTTCTCAAAGCAGCCCAAAATTATGATGTCTCAGTAGCTTCTTGCCATGGTGCTGGCAAATCTTATTTGGCAAGTAGAATAGTGTTGCATGCAATGGCAGTACTTCCTGGAACTCAAGTCATTACAACAGCACCAACTAACAGACAGGTCAAGAAAGTTCTCTGGAAGGAAATCAGGCTTGGACATAAAAAAGCTAAAATACCACTGGGTGGAAAACCTTTGACCCAAGAGTTGCAAGTGGCTGATGATTGGTTTGCAATAGGATTTGCAACAGATGATACAGACCAATTTCAAGGATTTCATGGAAAGAGAATATTGGTGATAGCAGATGAAGCAGCAGGTGTCTCTGAAGCCATATTTGATGGTATTGATGGTGTTACTTCTGGTGCTAATAGTAGAAAGCTATACATTGGCAATCCAACCAGCAGAACAGGCAGATTTTACCAGAGCCACCAAAATGATAACTTCAAGAGGTTTAATATATCAGCTTTTGATACACCAAACTTTATTGAACTTGGGATAACCTATGATGATATTGCCAATGGTAACTGGAGGCAAAAGGTTTTAGACTATTTTGATACAGATGCACCCAAGTTGACTAAGGAAGTTTGGAATGAAGTTGGACAAAGACTTCCATATCCACAGTTAGTAACACCATGGTGGGTTGCAGATAGATATAAAACTTGGGGGCCAGATAGTGCTTTATTTCAAGCTAAGGTTTTAGGTAAATTTCCAGAGGATGAGGAATTCACTGTCATTCCAGTTTATATTTGGAATGCAGCTTCTGCCACTGAGGACTGGCCCCAGGTGGATAATATTGATGATGTAAGTATAGGTGTTGATGTAGCAAGGTTTGGTGATGACACTTCTGTTATAGCCATAACCATAAAAGATAAACTTGTTGAAATAAAGAGCTTAAGAAAGATGGACACCACCCAAGTAACAGATTGGATTGACAACATAGTTAGGAATAATTTCAAAAAGATAGATAATTGGAAGGGTATTCCAATGAATATTGATGCAATAGGTGTAGGAAGTGGTGTGGCTGACCAACTAAGGAACAATAAAAACTACACCAATGTCAGAGATTTTAAGGTGTCTGAAGCAGCCAAGAAGTCAGACAAATTTATCAATAAGAGGGCTGAGATGTACTGGAATACTAGAGAAGGCTTGAATGATGGTAGGTATAAGATTGGCTTTCATGATGAAGAGCTAGAAAATGAAATTACTTCTATAAGGTATGAATTTAAGAATGGTAAAATGAAGGTTGAAGCCAAAGAGAAAATAAGGAAAAGAACTGGAAAAAGCCCAGATAAGAGTGATGCAGTGTGCATGGCTTATTACAAATTTGGTACTGATAGTTCAGGATTTTTAAATGCTTGGCAAAGGAAGTAGGTGAAAGTTGATGCCAAATTATAAAGAAAGCAACAATGGAATTTACATACCTGACTCAGTAAAAAGGAAAGACTTTATGACTACAGAAAAGTCAGGTTCATCTAAAGGCAAAGCAGGTAGTGACCCACTAAAGAGTCAATACCAATATAATGAAATATTGAAGCAAAGGGAAATTGATAACATCTACAGGAATAAGAGAATTGCCCAAAATATAATAGACATACCTGCTGAGGATGCCACTAGAGAATGGATTGAGTTTGAAGATACTAGTGAAGCTGAAGATTTGATTGATAAACTTAATGAATTAAATGCCCAACCAGCATTCCAAAAGATGATTGAGTATGAAAGGTTGACTGGTGATGGGTTTATAAGTTTAGGATGTGAACAGGCTTCCAGCTTTGAGATAGATGAGCCCATTGAAGAAGGAACTTTGAGAGATATAGAATATTTACACCCATTTTCCAGGAAAAGAATGTTGGATGCATTATTAGATGATGACCCATTTTCTAAGACTTTTAACAAATTCCAGTACTATGAGCTTGAGCCCTTAGACTTTCAGGTTGGTAGCAGGTTAGTTCACTCAAGTAGAATATTACATTTACAAACCAGAGTTTTTGAAGGTGATGAGTGGGGAAGCCCACTTATGCAGGCACTTTATGAGCCCATAACAATTCTTGATAGCTTTGCCTGGTCATTAGGTCAAATTGCCTATGCTATGACCTTCAAAGTATTCAAGTCAGATAATATAAATATGGGAAATAGACAGGAAGCTAAAAATATTGCTAATGAACTTGAGAGCTTTTTCAATACTATGAGCTTAGCAGTAATAGGTAATGATGAAGAACTCACCCATGAAGGGCCAAGTGGAAGTTTGCCAAACCTTAAAGCTATGGCTGAATTCATATGGGATTTTCTTGCTGGTGCTGCCAGAATGCCCAAAAGCCACATGTTAGGGCAGCAACAAGGGACTGTTACTGGTGGAGAATATGACAGCTTGAATTATTATATGAGGATTTCAGGAATACAAGAAAACTACTTGCGACCATTACTTGAAAGATTGATTGATTTGCTATATAAGTCAAGTAATTCAGGTGTTGGTTCAGGTAGTGTTGAAGAGCCAGACTACACCCTTAAGTTTAAACCACTTTGGAAATTAGATAAGAAAACAGATGCTGAAATCAGAGAATTGTATTCCAAGATTGACAAAAAATACTATGAGATGAATGCTTTAAGTAGTGATGAGATAAGAGAAAAAAGGTTTGGTAGTGAAGGCTTTATGGATGAAATGGAAGTTGACTTGAATGATGAGCAAATTAAAGAATTAGCCAATGAAGTTCATAAGGCTGAACAGGAGGCAAAGGAAAATGGCCAAGCCACCAGGTAGTTTTCCAATGCACATAGCAAAAGATTATAAAGATAAACTTTTAAAAGAAGTTGTTTTACCCATGGAAACCAATACCTTGAAGATGTGGGATAAAAGATTGAAAGGTTTGGTAGAAAGGGCTGACTCAACTTCCAGTGAAGTGAAGATGGATGATATATCAGACAAGATAAGTAGAGCAATAAGAGAACTAAAAAGCATGTCAGGTTTGCCAGAAAGTAGAGTACAAGATATTGCCAAGGACAGTATAAACCAGACCAAAAAGTTTTCAATAAAGCAAGTTGACAATCAAATAAAAGCCATAGCTGGTGTCAAGCCACACTTGAGACACCCTGCAATGAAGACAGCAATCAAGACTGCCACCAAAGAAAATGTAAGGCTTATTAAGTCAATCCCAAGTAAATACTTTGATGATGTTGAAAGAGCTATAAATGAAGGTGTGATGAAGGGGCAAGGACTTAATAAAATAAAAGAAAATCTTTTACAGGCTGGTGCCAAGTCATCCAGCAAGGCATCACTTATAGCCAGAGACCAAGTTGGCAAGGTGATGAGCAGAGTAACAAGAGAAAGGCAAACCCAAGCAGGGGTGAAACACTATATATGGACAACAGTTGGTGATGGTAGAGTCAGACCAAGCCACCAAAGTTTTGCAGGCAATAGGTATTCATGGAAAGAAGGAAGCCCAGAAGGGCATCCTGGTGAACCAATCCAATGTAGGTGTATTGCCCTTCCAGATGAGAAGGAAGTTATGGAAAATTGGGGGCAAGGTGCTTCTAGTACTGCCACAACTTTAATGGCACCAGAGCAGATGGTTGATGATGCAGGTAATATAGACAATGAAGCAGTTGAACAACAGGTCAAGTCCATGACCTTTGAAGATGAATATAAATACAAGTTAGATGTTGCTGACTCTGCAAGTAATAAGAGGATAAAGATGGCCAAAGATTTAGACAACCCAACTGCCAAAAAGATAAAATATACAAATTTTGATACAGAGGATTATCACCTTGTAGATTATACAATTAAAAGAGGTAACACCACCTACAATGAATCAAGAAGGATACCAGATGACCTTATTAAACATATAGATGAATTCAATGATTTGCCAGATGGAAACTCTCAAGTTGATTATGTAGAGAATATAATCAAACCTAAAATTGATGAGCTTTCTGAGGACATAGCAACTTGGGATAGGGCAAAAGGTTATTCAAATTTAAAAAGGACTTTTGAAGATTATATTGAGATGGCAAAGAAAGATAGCACCTATCAAGTGAAACTAAGAGATATTGTGTTGAATAAAAAGAATGATATTGATGATATGAGTTCTTTGTTTGGAAAAAGAAGGGAATTTTCAATATCAGTTGACCCAGTAAGGAATTATGAAATTGACATCAAAAAGCTAAGGAAGGCTGAAAATATTTATAAAAGATATGCCAGTGAAAGTTTGGATTTTTCAACAGACAATCTTCAATTCCAATCTTTGCATTTCAGAGAACTTTCAGCTGGTTCAAGGGCTTCTGCTTATTCAAGTGGAACTTGGAATGGTATGATGAAGCTGCCCAGTGACTCTGGTGTCAAGACTATATTGCATGAAATGAGCCACATAACACATAGAAATTCTGGAAGTAAATTTGAAGATGCAGTTGACTACTTCTTTAAAAAGAGAACAAGAGGTGCAGAACTTACAGAGATATATCCAGAAATAAAAAACAACAATGAATTAGGTTACAATGTGTTTTTCAACCACTATGCAGGCAAGGTTTATGATTATGAAAAACAAGGTGCTGAAATTGTTGCTATGGGTGTTCCAGAAGTAATAGAAAAGCCAGTTGCCTTTAAGTCCATAGATAAAGAGCATTACAATCTTATGATTGCATTTCTGGAAGGGTTGTTTTAAATGAAAATAAAAGGTAAATTTGGTGATATAGATTTTGAAGTAGTTGAAGGTGAAAATGGTAGAATAGGTGTGAATTGTGAAGATGGTGGAATAAAGAATTATTTGCTTGGGGCAGCTGAAACAGTTTTTGACCCAAACACTTTAAGCATGGAAAGGTATTCTTTAAGGCAGGGGATATATGAAGCATATTTAGTTTTAGTTGACACCAAAAAGCAAGGCTTTCCAATAGAATTTAAAAAAGTGCCAAGTGAACTAATAACTAAGCCAAAAAATGATATTGGTGAGGTCAATTAATTAAAAAGGGTGATTTAATATAATGGCTGTGAATTGGAAGGATGAAGTTGAAACATTAAAAGAACTAATGAAAGCAGGAAAGTCCAACAAAGAGATTGCAGAATTTTATGGAATTTCCAAAAGTTACATTTCAACAGTCCTCTCAAGATTAAGAAAAAAGGATTTGCTTCCACTCAGAAATGAGATGGAAATCAAGTCCAAAGATTACACTGAGGATAAAAGGCAAAAGATGGAGATAAATTTCAAGGATAAAAAGAAAAAAGAGTTTGATTGGAAAAAGTTTTTGCATTCAGCAATAGACATGCAACAACAAAGAAAAGAAAAATCCATCAGCCAAGATGAAGCCAAGATTGAGATTACAACTGATTTTCCATTTGCCATAGCTTTCAGTAGTGATTGGCACTTAGGTGCTGAAGGGGTTGACTATACATCCTTTTTAAGGCATGTTGACTTGATAACTTCTGTGCCAAACTTGTTTGTAGGGATACTTGGTGACTTAGCAGACAACTTTGTTCAATCATCTAAGAAAGGTGGAATGTTATCTGCTTTGTTTCCACCTGGTGACCAACAAGATGTTATCAAGCAAATCTTTGAGGAGCTTGGCAGGAATGTCATTTTCAAAACCTCAGGCAACCATGATAACTGGTCATTTTTAGAAGCAGGAATTGACTTTGCAAAATACTTATATTCACAGACCAATGAAGCCCCATATCTTAGAGAGGGTGGTGGAATAGACTTGGTTGTGAATGATGAGATAGAATACAGAATTTATGCTAAACATAAATATAGATATAATTCCAGCTTCAACTTGACTCACAGTGTAAAGAGGATGTTTGAACAGGAAAGCCCTTTTGATGTTGGTGTATTAGCCCACCATCACACCCCAGCCATTGAACAAGTCAGTAGATGGTCAGGTAAATACCAAAGAGACATTGTTTGTATAAGAACTGGAACATATAAGATAGATGATAAATGGGCAAAAGAGCAAGGGTACATTGGTGCACAAATTGGTGTTCCAACAGTTGTATTCTTTCCAAATGAAAAAAGATTAATTCCATTCAGAAGGATTGAAGATGCAGTGGTGTTTCTTGAAACTATTGAAGGAAAGTGGAAAGATAAAGAATTTGATTCAAAATTTATTAAAAAATAGAAAGAAGTGATACAGATGGCTGGTGGTAAAAAGAACAGACCAGAAAACTCTTGGAATGGATATATTTATAATGCTAAAGGTGAAAGGGTTGATTTTTTAGAATTGGTCACAGATGGTGTAAAAACCATCAGCAATGAAGAGTATGGCATACACGAAGGCAAAGGGTTTACAACTAATAAGTACTGGCAAGGTGTGTCAGGTGATGATGTTAATAACATTGCCATAACTGCACCTGCTGATAAGTATTTGCATATTAAACTAACAACCCCTTTTACTACTGGCCAATATGGTAAATTACAAATACAAAGAGGTGCTTCAATTTCAGGAGGTACAACTGTAAATAATATCCCAAATAGAAATGGTGATGATGATGCTCAATTTGCTGAAGCAAGTTTAAAATATGATGTCACAATTGATACATCAGGTGAAGATATTTATAAACCTGACCCAATTTTGTTTGGTTCAGCAACTGAGCAAAAAACAGGGCCAATAGGTGTCAGACATGAGGATTTGGATTTAATTATTCAACCAGGTGATACAGCAGTGTTCATTCTTACAAACAACGCAGGTCAATCAGTAGATTTTATAGGAATAGGGCTTGTTTGGTATGAAGCTGATGAAGGATACACTGGGGGCTGATAATATTAATTGGTTTTGGTTGAATTTAATTTCAGGGGCTTTTGTTCTAATAATTTTAATAATATTTTGGAGGACTTGACATGGTAATAAGGTTTGAATTTAAATGTCCAGAATGTGGAAATGAATTTTTTGCTGACAACATCTATCCAAAATGTCCAAGATGTGGATATAAAGATAAGGATGAGGGAGGTGATAAGGCAGATGAAGACAGTCCAGAGGTATGAAGAAGCTGAAATATTAGACTATACAGAGGATGAAGATGATGGATTTTTGACAGTTGAATTGGCTGCTACTAGAGCAGGTGTGATGCCTTATTTTGATAATCAAACTGGTGAAGTAGTTATGGAGCTGAAGCCAGAGGATGAAATATTTTCAGATATTACAATGAACTCAATCAAGGGTGTTCCAATTACAGATAGACACCCACCAGTGATGTTGAATACTAAAAACTGGAAAGATTTTACCAAAGGAACTACACACCTCAACCCCAGAAAAGATGGTAATCTTTTAGTAATAGATGAAACACTTTTTGATGATGAACTTATAGCTTATGTTAAGTCAGGCAAAAAGGAACAAGTCAGCATAGGTTTTAGGGCTGAACTTGAAGAAAAATCTGGAACATATGATGGAAAAGAATATGACAGGATACAAAGAAATATAAGAATAAACCATGTTGCCCATGTAGAACAAGGCAGGGCAGGTGAAAAAGTAAAGGCAAGAATTGACTCAAAGAAGCCAGTTGGATATTCTATAAAGTTGGATGGCTATACACCACCCAATCCAGATAATTATGGCACAACCCAAGAGAATTGGGGTGACCCAACACCATCAATTGGTGGCTTGGGTGAGATGAGTGAAAGTGAAATAGAAGCAATTATGCCATTATATGCTTGGGTAGATAATGATGACCCAAGTGAAATAACCAATAAAAGTACAGATTTAAAGTTACCACACCACAATACAGATGGTGATGTAGTATGGAATGGTGTGGTTGCTGCAATGGCAGCTGTCAATGGAGCAAGAGGTGGTGTTGAAATACCTGATGGTGATTTACAAGATGTTTATGAGCACCTTGCTAATCACTATACAGATGATTTTGATGAAGAGCCACCAGAACTTGGTGACAGCAAGATGGAAATTAATTTAACAAAGGAGGGTGACAAAAGCATGGATAAGGAACTTATGGAAGTTAGTTTTGACAGTTATGAAGGACTTGATTTTGACAAGAAAGTTTGGATTGAAGATGGAACAAAAGATGAATTTGATAAGGTGATGGATGAAATAATGAATAGAAAAGATCGTGATGAGCCAGAGATTGAACTCACTGAAATTGAAATAGGTGATGAGACAATAAGGGTTGCAGAAGGTGATGCTGAAAAGATTAAGAACTTGATTGATAAAAAGGATGAACTTGAAGGCAAATTAGATAGCAAAAAAGATGAAGTTGACAACCTTGAAAGCAGAATTGATGAACTAGAGAATGAAAATCTTGAAGAAATTGTTCAAGACAGGCTTGACCTTATTGATACAGCCAGAGAATTTATTGACAGCTTTGATGCTTCTGGCAAAAGTGCTAAAGAAATTAAGGTTGAAGTCATTAAGAAGTTGGATGAGGACTTTGAAGCTGAAGAAAAATCTGATGAGTACATCAATGCAAGATTTGATGGTGCTGTTTCTACTCTTAGAAAATTGAAATCTGATAGTTATGGTGATAATAACTTGATGACCAAGAAAAGAAAAGACAAGAATGATGAGCTTTCTAAGAAAAAACAGGAAAGAAAAAATTTGAAGAAGTAAATAAACAATATAAGGAGGGTTAAAATAATGGCTAATAAGATGGACAAAGGAAAAGTAGTTGAAGCAAGAAGGTTTGAATCAATCTCTGGAGCAGCTGAAGGCACTATTGGATTTGGCAAAGGTGTCATGAGAGGAACTAATGACAGCCAATTTTTAGAATTTGATG
>Ga0207414_1000813_pt1 | contig 12755 bp, 13 predicted proteins | sample PonA231FremontCA_2_FD_187269 | JGI IMG/M metagenome (GOLD analysis project Ga0207414, IMG submission 187269) | Marine sediment microbial community from Fremont, CA, USA - Pond A23 Sediment 1 (SPAdes) | ecosystem: Environmental > Aquatic > Marine > Unclassified | place: USA: Fremont, California... | reverse complement strand
CGCAGCTACCCGAGGGCGCGCCGGTTAGCCTGGCCACGGGCGACGGTCTGAATGTCGCCGAGACGGTGCGCGGTCTGGACTTGCGAGAGGGACTCGAGGTTCTGGTATATGACACGTCACAGACGGTCGTGGACAGGGGTGTCGGCACAAAGCCGGACAAATCCGGAACCAACGGGGATCGCACGATTATTGTGGATTTCCTGACCATTCTTTGGTCCGGCGTCGAACATGTTTTCCCGGCTGCCACCGATGCTTCGCCGGCCCCGAGCATCGAAACGCAGGTGGCGGATCTTCTGCCAGCGGCCCTGTCGGGCGAAACCGAAATAGAGACGGCGCGCGACGATCAGGGCGGCACCTTCTTCGCCGTGGCCACTCCGATCATGCAGGGCGCGAGGGCGGTCGGCGCGGTGGCCCTGATCAGCGCGGCGGGCGAGATCGATCAGGTCGTTCGCAGTGAGCGTGAGCGCATCCTGCAGATGTTCCTGGTTGCGACGCTTGTCTCGATCGGGTTGAGCATCGTACTTGCCTCGACAATCGCAACACCGATTTCCGATCTGGCCGCCGCTGCCGAACAGGGGCGCAGGCGCAATCGCGGAGACACCTATGCGCGCCGCATCCGGATTCCTGATCTAAGTGCGCGCCCGGACGAGATCGGGCGCTTGTCGGGGTCGTTGCGCGGCATGGTGACCGCGCTTTATGATCGAATCGACAGCAACGAACAATTCGCGGCCGATGTGGCGCATGAAATCAAGAATCCCCTGGCTTCTCTGCGCTCGGCTGTCGGAACAATGCGAGTGGCCAAGCGCCCTGACCAAGTCGAGAAGATGCTCGATGTCATCGAACACGATGTGCGGCGCCTGGATCGGCTGGTGTCGGACATTTCGAACGCCTCGCGTCTGGATAGCGAACTTGTCAAGGAAGAGCAGGAAGCTTTTGATCTGCTCAAGATGCTGGATAACCTGGGTGAATACCTGGGCCAGGAGGCGCGCAGCAAGGGCATTGATTTCATCACTGATCTTCCTGATGGAGAGATCAGGATTCACGGGCTGGAGGCCCGCCTGGCACAGGTCTTCGTGAACCTCATCACGAACGCGATCAGCTTCTGCGAGGAGGGGGATGCAATACGGATCTGGGCGCGCCGGCGCGATGATCGGGTGCTTGTCGTGGTCGAGGATACCGGGCCGGGCATCCCCGAACAGGCGTTGACGAAAGTGTTCAAGCGGTTCTATTCCGAACGCCCCGAGGGACAGTTCGGCAACAATTCCGGCCTCGGGCTGGCGATTTCCAAGCAGATCGTCGAAGCGCATGGCGGTGTGATCTGGGCTGAGAATATCCGCCCGACAGATGCCGACATTACCTCCGACCCGCTTGGAGCGCGGTTTGTTGTCGGCCTCCCGATCTGACGTGGCGGGGCAGGAAGCACCGGCCAGCATAATACATGCCAGCAGCGTCGCCTATGCAGGTGCGGCGGTGCTCATTACCGGAAGGTCGGGAAGTGGAAAATCAAGCCTCGCGCTTCGTATGATGGCCGTGGGGGCAAGTCTCGTTTCGGATGATCGCACCCGCTTGCAAAGGCACGGCACAGACCTGCTGGCGGATGCGCCCGAGACCATTCGTGGGCAGATAGAAGCGCGGTTCGTGGGGATACTGCCGGCGCAGAGTGCTGGTCCGATGCCAGTGCGGTTGATTGTCGATCTAGATCAGACCGAGACCGAACGCTTGCCGCCGATCCGCCATCGGGTAATCCTTGGCTGCGAACTACCCGTGCTTCACAATTCCACGACTGACTATTTCAGCGCCGCGCTGATGCAATACCTCAAGGGCGTGAGAGGACCTTAGGCCATGCCGAATCCGAAACCGTCGGTGCGCGTGGGCGATGAGCCGCAACGCGTTGTCTTTGTCACCGGGCCTTCTGGCGCCGGGCGATCGACCACGATCAATGTGCTAGAGGACCTGGGATTCGAGGCAATCGACAATCTGCCTTTGTCACTACTTCCGCGGCTGTTTTCCGGACCTGCTCATGACAGGCCCCTGGTGCTCGGGCTGGATGCGCGCAACCGTGATTTCTCTGTCGATGCGGTGATCGAAGGCCTTGCGCGATTGGAAGCCATGTCGGGTGTCAGGCCGGAGCTGGTTTATGTCGATTGCCGTCGCGACGTGTTGCTGCGGCGTTTCTCCGAAACGCGTCGGCGCCATCCGTTGTCTCCCGAAGGTAGCCCCGATGAAGGGGTTGATCGTGAGCAGACCCTGTTACATTCCATCCGCGCGCGCGCGGATGTCTTGATAGATACATCCGAATTGTCGCCGAACGAACTGCGTAAAGAAGTCGAGCATCACTTTCGTGCGGAAGGCGGCACTCAATTGGCCGTTTCGATCAGTTCGTTTTCCTACAAGCGCGGCCTGCCACGCGGGCTGGACATGGTCCTGGATTGCCGTTTTCTGAAGAACCCGCACTGGGACAAAAGGCTGCGACCACTCGATGGGCGTGTGCCGGAGGTGGCTGATTTCGTGGCTGAGGATCAACGATTTGCCGAATTTCATGACAAGATACTCGGCTTGCTTGAAACACTTCTTCCCGCCTATAGCCAAGAGGGGAAAGCGCATTTTTCGCTTGGTCTTGGCTGCACCGGCGGGCGACACAGATCGGTTGCCTGTGTAGAAAAACTGTCTGAGGCTCTTGTGAATAGTGGCTGGCGGGTGTCAATAAGGCACCGCGAACTCGACCGGAAGCTGCTTGAACCGCGCCACAACTAGAGGAAGATCGCGTGATTGGTATTGTGATCGTTGCACATGGGGGGCTGGCCCGGGAATACCTGGGCGCGGTCGAGCATGTGATCGGGCCGCAAAGTGGCGTGCGCGCAATCACCATAGAAGCGGATCATAACCGGGCGCAGAAACAGGCCGAAATCTGCGATGCCGCAGATCAGGTCGATCAGGGGGATGGCGTGGTGGTGGTCACGGACATGTTCGGCGGATCGCCGTCGAACCTGTCATTGGTCGCATGCCAACCCGAGGGGCGCCGGGTTCTGTACGGGGCCAATCTGCCGATGCTGATCAAGCTGGCGAAGAGCCGCCACCTCGGTGTCGGAACGGCGGTGCGCGCCGCCATGGAAGCAGGTCGAAAGTATATTGATACCCAGACGATAAGCAAAGACTAGGGATGGCCATGTCCGAATCGATACATCGCAGCCTTGAGATAGTTAACGAAAAAGGACTGCATGCCCGGGCCGCGGCCAAACTGGTCGAAGTCGTCGAAGGGTTCGATGCAAATGCCGAGGTATCCCGTGACGGGCAATATGCCTCGGGGGACAGTATCATGGGCCTTTTGATGTTGGCAGCCTCGCGCGGAACCAGTATTGAGGTGTCGACGTCCGGACCGGATGCCGAGGCGCTGGCGGACGCGCTGGAGGCCCTTGTGGCGGATTGTTTCGGTGAGGATATGTGACGCTGACCGTGCGTCTGAAAGGTGAATGCGCATCGTGGTGGAAACCGTTAAGAACGACGCGACGAAATCAGACGCGCCTGATGTGACCTTTACAAAATACGATCGGCGCAGTCTGACCTACGCGAACTCTTTTGACAGCCCTTTGAAGCGCGCGATCATCAGGACGATGGAGTGGCTGACGGGCAAGATCACCATTCTGCGTCGCATCCGCGAGTTCGAAAAGCGCGGCGCGCCTACGGGGCAGGCTTTCTGGCCGGCCACGATGGAGGTGATGGGCATCGACCTTCAGACGCCGCGGGAGCAGCTGGACAAGATACCTGCCACGGGGCCGGTGATCTTGGTGGCCAACCATCCGCATGGGCTGGTCGATGGAATGATTCTGGCCGACCTGATCGGGCGCGTGCGCGATGACTACCGTATCCTGACGCGTTCGCTGCTGACCGGCATTGACGAAAGCGCAGCCGGCTACATGATTCCCGTTCCTTTTCCGCACGAGCCGAATTCGCAGAAAAGGATGATCGAAATGCGGGAGCAGGCGATGGACCACTTGGCCAAGGGCGGGTTGGTCGCGCTATTTCCCTCCGGCGTGGTGGCTGCGGCCGAAAAGCCTTTCGGCCCCCCTATCGAGGCCGAGTGGAATGTCTTTACCGCGAAGATGATCCGCCGGTCGGGGGCGGCGGTATCGCCGTGCTATTTTCCCGGGTCCAATTCCCGCTGGTATCAGATCGCGAGCCTGATTTCCCCGACGCTCAGGCAGGGACTTTTGCTGCACGAAGTCGTGCACGCCTTTGACAAGCCGCAAGCGCCCGTCATCGGCGATCCCGTTTCTCCCGAAGAGGCGCAGAGGCACAGCGCGAATCCTCGGGCGTTCATGGCGTGGCTTCGTGAAAAAACCTTGTCGCTCGGGCCCTGAAGGAGCGAATTTACCGTGACGGAATTGGTGTTTCGCCACGATAGTCGTAAAAGCCGCGCTCTGTCTTGCGGCCAAGCCATCCGGCTTCGACATATTTTGTCAGCAAGGGGCAGGGCCGATATTTCGTGTCCGCCAGGCCATCGTGCAGCACGTTCATGATGGCGAGGCAAGTGTCCAGCCCTATGAAGTCGGCGAGTTCGAGCGGGCCCATGGGGTGATTGGCGCCGAGCTTCATCGATTCGTCTATGGAGCGCACGTTACCAACCCCTTCATACAGGGTGTAAACCGCCTCGTTTATCATCGGCATCAGGATGCGGTTGACGATGAATGCCGGAAAATCCTCGGCTGATGCGGCGGTCTTGCCGAGATTGTCCACGACCGTCTTGCAGGCCTTGAAGGTTTCTTCGTCGGTCGCGATGCCGCGGATCAATTCCACCAGTTGCATTATCGGGACGGGGTTCATGAAATGGAATCCCATGAACTTTTCCGGGCGATCCGTGCGGCTGGCAAGGCGTGTGATCGAAATGGAAGAAGTGTTTGATGTCAGTATGGTATGAGGCAAAAGGTGGGGTTGCAGATCCTCGAAAATGGCCTGCTTGATTGTCTCGCGCTCGGTCGCGGCCTCGATGATGAGGTCGCACTTGCCGAGGTCGGTGAGGGTCAGCGTCGTCTTGATTCGCGCCATTGTCGCGTCCTTGTCGGACTGGCTGACCTTTTCGCGGCTGACTTGACGGATCAGGTTGCGGTCGATCAGGGACACGGCCGCGTCCAGGGCGTCCTGGCTGACATCGGTAAGCAGCACCTCGTATCCGGCCAAGGCCATGACATGCGCGATGCCGTTGCCCATCTGCCCCGCGCCTACAACGCCGATCTTTTCAATCTTCATCACGCCGATCCCCTCGTTTTCGCTGGAGCCAGCATATGCCTCGGGAGGGCCGAACCGCAAGGGCGCGAGACCCTTAAAAATCAGGGAAAATTCGGGCTTTAGCAATTTGGAAAGACACCTGCGCGATCCTGCCCCCGGGTGAGACAATCGAATGATGGGGGTATCATGACCTTTGCTGACACGTCCCTTGGGGCGCTGGATTACATGCCTTGGCGGTATGGCAATTCGAAACTGATGTTTCGCGGGCCGCGGCGACGGCTGGAGGGGCGGTATGTGCTGTTTCTCGGGGGCACGGAAACCTATGGCAGGTTCATCGCCGATCCGTTCCCCGCGATCGTGGAGCGGCACAGCGGCGTGCGCTGCGTCAATTTCGGCTGGCCGAACGCGGGGGCCGATGCCTTCGCGGTTGATGCCGACATACTGCACGCGGCTTCGCAAGCCGTTGTGAACGTTATGCAAATTACCGGCGCGCACAATGTCAGTAATCCGTACTACAATGTTCATCCAAGGCGCAATGACCGCTTTGTCGCGGCAAGCGCGGCATTGCAGCAGCTTTATCCCGAAGTGGATTTCATGGAGTTCCATTTCACCCGGCACATGCTGGGCCGGCTTTGGGAGGTGTCGCCGCGGCGTTATGCGCGGGTACGCGAGGCGGCGCGGCATAGCTGGGTGCAGAAGATGCGCGGAATGATGCGTGGAATTGGTAACAAAACCATACTGTTATGGGTGTCAGGGCGCGGGATGGATCAACCTGTCAAGGCTGGGTGGGAAGGCGACCTGGTCAGCGATCCGGTGTTCATAACGGCACGGATGGTCGCGATGTTACGTCCCTACGTGGCGCGGGTGGTCGAGGTGAAAGTGAGCGACCACGCGCTGGCTCGCCGGACAGAAGGCATGATTTTCAATGCCTTGGAGGCTCCGGCCGCAGCCGAGATGCCGGGGCCGCTGGCGCATCGCGAAGTGGCCGAGGCGTTGCTGCCGCCTGTGTCGGGCATGGCGGCGCAGTGCCACTGACGCGACAATGCGCCGGATGGCAGAAGGGCCCGCCGATGGCGGGCCCAACCGGCCAGAACGTACGTTTCGACGCGTGAACCTTACGTTACGTACGCCATGTTCGAAAAGCGCGGTTAACAGGGCGCACTTCAGAGTTTCTCAACCAGTTCGGGCACGGCCTCGAACAGGTCGGCGACAAGACCGTAATCGGCCACCTGGAAAATCGGTGCCTCTTCGTCCTTGTTGATGGCGACGATGATCTTGGAGTCCTTCATGCCCGCCAGATGCTGGATCGCGCCGGAAATGCCGACGGCGACATAGAGCTCGGGCGCGACGACCTTGCCGGTCTGGCCAACCTGCCAGTCGTTCGGGGCAAACCCGGAATCGACCGCGGCCCGCGAGGCGCCGACGGCGGCACCCAGCTTGTCCGCCAGTTTCTCGATCAGGGCGAAGTCCTCTTCGGAGCCGACACCGCGACCGCCGGACACGACCACGCCGGCCGAAGTCAGATCGGGGCGATCGGATTCCGCGACCTTGTCCTCGACCCATTCCGACAGGCCGGCATCACCGGCGGCATCGATGTTCTCGACCGGGGCGGCGCCCTGTTCGCCGGCGGCGTCAAAGGTCGAGGTGCGGATCGAGATCACCTTCTTGGAATCCGACGACTTGACCGTCTGCACGGCGTTGCCCGCGTAAATGGGGCGCTCGAAAGTGTCGGCATCGACGACGCCCGACACGTCGGTCAGCACCATCACATCCAGCAGCGCGGCGACGCGCGGCAGGATGTTCTTGGCATCGGTGGTGGCGGGCGCGACGATGTGATCGAAATCGCCGGCAAGCGACACGATCAGGTCCGACACCGGCTCGGCCAGGCGATGACCGTAGAGGTCATGCTCGGCGCAGAGCACCTTGGCCACGCCATCGATCTTGGCCGCGGCCTCGGCGGCGGCGGTGCAGGTGGCGCCGGCGGCGAGGATCGTCACTTCGCCCAGCCTGGTTGCGGCGGAGACAGCCTTGGCGGTGGCATCCAGCGCCAGTTCGCCATCGTTGACTTCTGCCAGAAGAAGAACAGCCATTACACAGCCCCCGCTTCTTTGAGTTTCTCGACAAGTTCATCGACCGAACCGACCTTGATGCCGGCGGCGCGCTCTTCGGGCTCAGTGGTCTTGACGACCTCGAGGCGCGGGCTGACATCAACGCCGTAATCATCGGCGGTCTTTTCATCCAGCGGCTTTTTCTTGGCCTTCATGATGTTGGGCAGCGAGGCATAGCGCGGTTCGTTCAGGCGCAGATCGGCGGTGACGATCGCGGGCATCTTGACCTTGATCGTTTGCAGGCCGCCATCGACCTCGCGCGTGACGACGGCATGATCGCCATCGATGTCGATGTTGTTGGCATAGGTCGCCTGCGACCAGCCCATCAGAGCCGCCAGCATCTGGCCGGTGGCGTTCATGTCGTTGTCGATGGCCTGCTTGCCGGCGAGGACAAGGCCGGGCTGCTCTTCGTCGATCACGCCCTTGAGGATCTTGGCGACGGCCAGCGGCTCGATGTCGGCATGAACGTCATCGGCGGCAACCACCAGGATGGCGCGGTCGGCGCCCATGGCCAGCGCGGTGCGCAGGGTTTCCTGCGCCTGCTTGACGCCGATCGAGACGGCGATGACCTCTTCGGCCTTGCCGGCCTCCTTGAGGCGGATCGCCTCTTCGACGGCGATCTCGTCGAACGGGTTCATGGACATTTTCACGTTTGCGAGATCGACACCGCTGCCATCCGCCTTGACGCGGACCTTCACGTTGTAGTCGATCACGCGTTTGACAGGCACAATCACCTTCATGAGCGTGGTCTCCTTTATGGTTTACGGGCGTCGGAAGGCGGCGCCCCACGAACTCTCTGGCGCTTGATATAGTCTTGGGCCGGGGTGAAACAGCGGAAAATCGTCACGTTAGCGCCAACCAACGTCGCGTTCTTGCCGGCGGTCATGATATTTTGCCAATCCGCCGGCCGGATGTGCCGCGATGCGGGACGCACGGGCGCGCGTCTATCGGTTTGCACCCGGTGCCCACAGAACGTCGGCGAGGCCCTGGTCGTTGGCGGCCCGCGAGGCGACGAAGAACCAGTCCGACAGGCGGTTGAGGTATTTCACCGCCTCGGGGTTCACCGGCTCGGCCTGCGCCAGTTCGACGCAGAGCCGTTCGGCCCGGCGCGACACGGTGCGGCACAGGTGCAGATGTGCGGCCAGCGGCGTGCCGCCGGGCAGGATGAAGCTGCGCAGTGGTTCGAGCAGGGCGTTCATCGCGTCGATCTCGGATTCGAGGCGCGCGACCTGCGCGGCGACGATGCGCAGGGGCGTGTATTCGGCCTCGGCGTCGCGGTCCATGTCGGGGGTGCAAAGGTCGGCACCCAGGTCGAACAGGTCGTTCTGGATGCGGGCGAGGGCGGCATCGATGTCGCCCTCGGTGTGCAGGCGGGCCAGGCCGAGGGTGGCGTTGACCTCGTCCACGGTGCCGTATGACGTCACGCGCAGGGCGTGCTTGGGCACCCGTGCGCCGTTGCCCAGGGCGGTTTCGCCCTTGTCGCCGCCCTTGGTGTAGATCTTGTTGAGAACGACCATTGTCAGCCTCCGCTGCGGAACCATACGAAAAGAAGAATCACGATGACGGCGAGGAACTGCGCGATGATGCGCCAGCGCATCAGCCGGTTGGCGTGCTTGCGATTGAAATCGCCGCCCTTGGCAAAGCCGCCTATGCCGATCATCAGAATGACCACCACGGCCAGGCAGGCCGCGGCCACCACGTAGAAGAGCGGGTCATCCTTCATCGTCGCGTTCCTTGTGTCGTGCACCTTCGACCGATGTAGAGGCTGTGGCGCAAAAAGCGAACCGAAAATTTTCTGTTCGCACCAGGCCGCGGGGCTCAGCCCTTGGCCAGCACCCAATCGAGCGCGCGGACCGGCAGGACGCGGCGCAGCACCCCCATCAGGTAGGTCGGGGTGGTGACGTAGTAGCGCGCGGCGGGGCGGGAGGTGTTCAGCGCGCGGATCAGCTTGGCCGTGACGGCGGAGGCCGGCAGTTCGAACCGGTCCGGGCCTTCGTCGCGGTAGAGCCGCTTGATAAGGGTGGCGCGATATTGCTCGGCGCGCGCGGAATTCTGCCAGTCGATCCAGCGTTCGAAATGGGTGATGGCGTTGCGGCGGAACCGGGTGGTGATCGGGCCCGGCTCGATCAGCACGATGCGAACGGGGGTGTCGCGCATTTCCACGCGCAGCGTGTCGGTCAGCCCCTCCAGCGCGAACTTGGTGGCGTTGTAGGCGCCGCGCCACGGCGCCGCGACGAGGCCCAGCACCGAAGAACAGTTGATGACATGCCCGTGCCCCTGCGCGCGCATCACCGGCAGAACCCGCGCCGTCAGGTCGTGCCACCCGAACAGGTTGGCCTCGAATATCTCCCGCAGGGCGTCGCGTGGCAGGTCCTCGACCGCGCCGGGGCAGGCGAAGGCACCGTTGTTGAACAGCGCATCCAGCGTGCCGCCGGTAGCCGCGAGCACCTGTTCAAGCGCGGTCTTGATGCTGGCGGGATCCGCATAGTCGAGGTGTAGCGCCTCCAGTCCCTGGTCCCGCAGGCGGTCGACATCGGCGGGGTGCCGGCAGGTGGCGAACACGCGCCAGCCCCGGGCGTGCAGTGTGAAGGCCGCGTCGTGGCCGATGCCGCTCGAACAGCCGGTGATCAGGATGGATTTGCGTGTCATGCGGGTGACCATGCCCCGCCGCGCGGGCCGGTGCAACGCGTCGGGCGGGGAAATTCGCGCAGCGGGCGGGCAATGGCCGCGATGGCCGCTTTACGCTTTCGACGCGCGCGGCTATCACCACTGCCATGAATGACACTTCCGACGATGCCCCGGCCGAAGTGCCGGACCTGACCGAGCCGCTGCGCCGCGCCATTGGCGAGCGCTATCTCAGCTATGCGATGTCCACCATCATGGGGCGGGCGCTGCCGGATGCGCGCGACGGGCTTAAGCCGGTGCATCGGCGCATCCTGTTCGCCATGCGCGAGCTGAAGCTGTCCGCGTCCGGAGGGTTCCGCAAGTCGGCCAAGATATCGGGCGACGTGATGGGGAATTATCACCCCCATGGCGATGCCGCGATCTATGACGCGATGGCGCGCCTGGCGCAGGATTTCAACGTGCGCTACCCGCTGGTGGACGGGCAGGGCAATTTCGGCAACGTGGACGGCGACAACCCTGCCGCGCCGCGCTATACCGAGGCGCGCATGACCGCCGCCGCCGAGGCCCTGCTGGAGGGGCTCGGCGAGGACGCGGTCGATTACCGCGACAACTACGACGGCACCCTGCGTGAACCCGTGGTGCTGCCGGCGCGGTTTCCCAACCTTCTGGCCAACGGGTCATCGGGCATCGCGGTGGGCATGGCCACCAATATCCCGCCGCATAACATCGAGGAACTGATCGGCGCCTGCCTGCACCTTATCAAGGCGCCGAACGCGCGTGACGAGACGCTGCTCGATCATATTCCCGGCCCCGATTTCCCCACCGGCGGCGTCATCGTCGAACCGCGCGAGACCATCGCCGAGGCTTACCGCACGGGACGCGGATCGTTCCGCCTGCGTGCCCGCTGGAACACCGAGGAGCTGAACCGCGGGCAATGGCAGATCGTCGTGACCGAGATCCCGTTCCAGGTGCCCAAGTCGCGCCTGATCGAAAAGATCGCCGACCTGATCCAGTCCAAGAAAGTGCCGATCCTGGCCGATGTGCGTGACGAATCGACCGATGATATCCGCATCGTGCTGGAGCCGCGCTCGCGCAATGTCGATCCGCAGGTGTTGATGGGGATGCTGTTCCGGCAATCCGACCTGGAGGTGCGTTTCAGTCTCAACATGAACGTGCTGATCGACGGGCTGACGCCCAGGGTATGCAGCCTGCGCGAGGTGTTGCGCGCCTTTCTCGATCACCGGCGCGAGGTGCTGCTGAGGCGGACGCGTTACCGGCTGGGCAAGATCGACCACCGTCTGGAGGTGTTGGAAGGGCTGATCGTGGCCTTCCTCAACCTCGACCGGGTGATCGACATCATCCGCTACGACGACGATCCCAAGGCCGCGCTGATGGCCGAGGACTGGGGGCGCGATCACCGGCGCGCCGCGTCGGAGGCGGATTACGTCTCGCCGCTGCCGGCGGCGGGCGAAGGCGAGTTGTCGGACGTGCAGGCCGAGGCGATCCTGAACATGCGCCTGCGGTCGCTGCGGCGGCTGGAGGAGATCGAGCTGACGCGCGAACGCGACGCCCTGATGGAGGAGCGCGCCACGCTCGAGGATCTGATGGATGACGAGGGCCGCCAATGGGCCCGCATTTCCGAGGAACTGCGCGAGACGCGCAAGCAGTTCGGCCACGGCGCGCCCGGTGGGGCGCGGCGCAGCACCTTCTCGGATGCCGAGGACGCCCCGGACGTGCCGATCGAGGCGATGATCGAGCGCGAACCGATCACCGTCGTGTGTTCGCAGATGGGATGGATCAGGGCGCTGTCGGGGCATGTGGCACTGGACAAGGACCTCAAGTTCAAGGATGGCGACGGGCCGCGCTTCATGTTCCACGCGCAGACCACCGAGAGGTTGCTGATCTTCGGCTCGAACGGGCGGGTCTACACCTTGCCGGCGGTGAACCTGCCGGGCGGGCGCGGCATGGGCGATCCGCTGCGCCTGATGGTGGACCTGCCCAACGAGGCGCAGATCGTGGCGCTGTTCGTGCACGAACCGGGGCGCAAGCTGCTGGTGGCGTCCAGCGCCGGGGACGGCTTCATCGTGCCCGAGGACGAGGTGGTGGCCCAGACCCGCAGCGGCAAGCAGGTGTTGAACCTGCGCGGCGAGGCGCGCGCGCTGGTATGCAAGCCGCTGGCCGGCGATCACGTTGCCTGCGTCGGGGAAAACCGCAAGGTGGTGGTGTTCGCGGCCGACGAACTGCCCGAAATGGCGCGCGGCAAGGGGGTGCGGCTTCAGAAATTCCGCGATGGCGGGCTGTCTGACGCGACCAGTTTCAACCTGGCCGACGGGCTGTCATGGAAAGACCCCGCCGGGCGCACCCGCACCGAAACCGACCTGACCGAATGGCTGGGCAAACGTGCCGGGACCGGGCGCATGGCGCCGCGCGGCTTCCCGCGCGACAACCGCTTCACCTGACGTCGCGCAGGGCTTCACCTTGCCGGAAATACTCCCGCCGGAGGCCCGAGACGGCCGCCGCAGGCGGACGGCGAGACATCATGCATGCGCGCCAGCGCATTCCATGGGGTCAGGCGGGTTGCGCTTGTAGCCACACGCCGCCCTCGGGGCGCAGGGTCAGGATCATCACCGGATTGGGCGCGCGCCCTTCGACCGGGGCAAAGCGAAACCGCGCCAGAAGCGTGGCCAGGATGATGACCGCCTCCTGCAATGCGAACGAGGCCCCGATGCACACCCGCGGCCCGTCGCCGAAGGGCAGGTAGGCGTAGCGGTCGATCGCCTTGCGATCGGAAAACCGGTC
>Ga0207414_1000812_pt1 | contig 12768 bp, 8 predicted proteins | sample PonA231FremontCA_2_FD_187269 | JGI IMG/M metagenome (GOLD analysis project Ga0207414, IMG submission 187269) | Marine sediment microbial community from Fremont, CA, USA - Pond A23 Sediment 1 (SPAdes) | ecosystem: Environmental > Aquatic > Marine > Unclassified | place: USA: Fremont, California... | reverse complement strand
GGAATTATTCAAAAAAGTATTGACAAAAATCGAATTCCTGGACTTGCTGTTTCAGCTGTAAAAAATGGTGAAATAGTTTATTCTCGTGGCTTTAAAGGCTCCTGGTCCAAACTTGAGGAAGAGATAACAACGAATACATCATTTTATATTGGTTCAATTAGTAAATCATTTACTGCTTTAGCGATTATGCAATTGGTTGAGACAGGACTGGTTAACCTGGATAGCCCTGTTCAGAATTATATTTCTGATTTTCAGATAGATAATAATGGTTTTGAAGGTATAATTACCATCCGCCATTTGCTTCATCATCGGAGTGGACTTGCTGAGAAAGAGTATTTTAATGATTTGCCAGCTGATTATTCAATAGAAGCAGGTGTTAGGGATTTATATGGAATGAAATTAAGTCACAATCCAGGTGAATGTTTTAGTTATTTTAATCCTAATTATAATATTTTAGGACTTATTATTGAAAAAGTTTCAGGACAGAGTTATGAAACTTATTTAACTGAGAATATTCTCCAGCCACTAGAGATGTTTAATACTTACCTGAATGAAAATGATGCAACTAAAGTAGTTTCAGGTTATGGTGCTTTGTTTTCTATGCCTATACAGCGAAAGGAAAAATTCAAGGCTTATAGTTTACCTTCAGGCTATATAGTTTCTACTGTTAGTGATATGTCTAATTATCTTATATATCAATTATCTGGTGAATTTGAAGGTCGCAGGTTAATTTCAGATGATTATTTTAAACTTCTTCACTTTCCTTATAAGGGAAGTGAACAGGGTTATGGAATGGGCTGGAATAAAGGGACTAAGTTTGCCCAAACGTTGATAGAACATGGAGGTTCCCTTTTTAATTACTCAGCAAATATGGCCTTTTTGCCTGATTCTGATATAGGCCTTGTGGTACTAATTAATCAGAATCATTTTATATATAGTATTATTTCTAACAATCAGCTTGTAGATAATATATTTCAGTACTTACTAGATCCAGAAACTTCAGCATCTGAGCTGGGAGTTATTCCCCTTGGCAAGATTTTTTTAGTAATTGCTATTATTGCATTAATAACAATAATTAAAGAGATATATGAAATTATACATTTAAATAGGTGGGAACAGAAATGGAAAGGTAGATCTAATTTTAGAATTTACTTAAATATTACTTTAGATTTTCTAGTTCCAGGAATATTATTAATTGGTATTCCAATAATTATAATGAATCTTCTTGGACGAGCCTTATCATTTAGTACAGCTTATAATTTAATGCCAGGCGTTGTTAGCTGGGTTATTATTCTTAGTATATTTAGTTTATTAAAGGGTACATTGAAGCTATTAAAAATAATTAAGAACAGTTAATTCACTAAATTTCTAATTTTATGACTTTTATTTTTATGAATTGTGTAGTATAATTAGTCTAGTGAAAAATATAATAAAGTTTACGAGATTGGTATAGATTATTTATAACAATCGGAAAATCTAGATAAAGGAGGTGAAGTAAATGCCTGTAAATCAGGAACTTAACTGGTATAAAATCATTCCTGAGATAGATAAAATTGTAGAGGAAAATGGATTTAAAGAAGAAGAATTACTGGAGATACTTCATAGTACTCAGGAATTTATAGGTTATATTCCTTCAGAAGCTCAAGAGAGAATAGCGAAAAAACTTGAAGTATCCCCGGCCAAAGTTAAAAGTGTGATTTCTTTTTATAATCATTTTACGGACCAGCCCCGGGGCAAATATGAAATAGCTCTTTGTAAAGGAACAGCCTGTTATGTAAAAGGGTCAGAAAAGATAATTGATAAAATAAAGAATAAATATAATTTAGAGGCAGGAGAAACCACTGATGATGGGCTTTTATCTCTAGAAGTAGTTAGATGTCTTGGAGCCTGTGGACTTGCTCCTGTAATGACAATAAATGGTGAAGCATATGGCTTACTTAATCCAGAAAAGGCAATAAGAATTATTGAGCATAAAATTCAGAAAGCTAATATTGAGGAGGTGCAGATGAAATAATGGTAAGATTTAATTCTGCAGATGAAGTACAATTTTTTAGAGATAACCTTCAAAGTGAAAGTGAAAACAACCTCGAAACTGAAATAGTTGTAGGTTTAGGTACCTGTGGAATAGCTTCAGGAGCTAAAGATACCCTGGAAGCTATTGAAAAAGAATTAGAATGGAAGAATATTAAAGATATTAAAATTTCTCAGACTGGCTGTATGGGATACTGCGTTGGCGAGCCTCTTGTTGAAATAAGGCAGGGGGATGCCAGGGTTCTATATAAAAATATAAAAGATTTTAAAGTAGAAGAATTGCTTCAGCAGCATTTAATTGAAGGTAATATAGTTGAGCGCTGGCAGGTAGATGAAGACTTAGATTTTTTTAAGGCACAGAAAAGAATAGTATTAAAAAACTGTGGTTTGATTGATCCAGAAAGCATCGATGATGCGATTAGTAATGGAGCTTATAAAGGATTAGTTAAGGCGATTACAGAGATGGACCAGGAAGATATAGTTAATGAAATAACTGTCTCTAAGTTGAGAGGTCGAGGTGGTGGCGGATTTCCGACTGGTATGAAATGGAAATTTGCTTTAGATAGTTCTGGAGAAAAAAAGTATGTTGTCTGTAATGCTGATGAGGGTGATCCAGGGGCTTTTATGGATAGGAGTATACTTGAAGGTGATCCTCACCGGTTAATTGAAGGTATGATAATTGCCGGTTATGCAATTGGAGCAAATTATGGTTATGTTTATTGTAGAGCTGAATATCCCCTTGCTATTAAAAGATTGCGTAAGGCGATAGAAGATGCAGAAGAATATGGATTATTAGGGGAAGATATTCTTAGTTCTGGTTTTGATTTCAATCTTAAGATTAGACTGGGAGCAGGGGCCTTTGTCTGTGGAGAGGAAACAGCATTGTTGGCTTCTTTAGAAGGTCAAAGAGGAGAGCCCAAACCAAGACCTCCATATCCTCCACAAAAAGGGTATAAGGGTTATCCAACAGTAATTAATAATGTAGAAACTTTAGCCAATGTTTCTGATATAATTTATAAAGGCAGGCGCTGGTTTAAAAGTATTGGAACTGAAGATAGTCCAGGTACTAAAGTATTTGCGCTGGCTGGTAAAGTTAAAAATAATGGTCTGGTTGAGGTGCCGATGGGGACAAAATTAGGTGATATTGTTTTTGATATTGGCGGAGGATTAATAAATGATGGTAAATTTAAGGCAGCCCAGACTGGTGGTCCTTCTGGAGGTTGTATTCCAATTGAACATTTAAATGTTCCAGTAGACTACGACTCCTTAAAAGAACTTGGAACAATAATGGGTTCTGGTGGATTAATTGTTATGGACCAGCAGGACTGTATGGTTGATCTGGCTAAATACTTTATAGATTTTTGCAAGGATGAGTCCTGTGGAAAATGTACTCCTTGCAGGATTGGTACAACTAGAATGTTAGAGATTCTTGATAAGATAACCAAAGGAGAAGGAGAGCAGGAAGATTTAGATCTATTACTTGATATGGGTGAGAAAATTCAGGATTCTTCTTTCTGTGGTCTAGGACAGACTGCACCAAATCCAGTAATAAGTACCGCCAGATATTTCATGGATGAATATAAAGCTCATATTGAAGATAATTATTGTGAGTCTTCTAGATGTGCTTCAATGTTTGATTCTCCCTGTCAGAATTCATGTCCAGCCAATGTCGATGTTCCTAAATATATTGACCTTGTAAGGCAGGGAAGATATAAGGATGCATATAAAGAAATCCAACGGGAAAATCCCCTTGTGCTTGTCTGTGGTAGAGTCTGTTATAACCTCTGTGAGCCATCATGTAATCGGCGTTCATTAGATGAAGGCATTGCTATTAGAGAATTAAAAAGATTTGTTAGTGATATAGTACCTAAAATTGAAGGTGGATATCCAATACCGAAAATTAAAAGTGAGAAGAACGAACAGGTAGCAGTTATTGGCTCTGGGCCGGCAGGTTTAACTGCAGCGTTTTATTTAAGAAAGCAGGGTTATCAGGTTAAAATTTTTGAAGCAAGCTCAGTCTTAGGAGGTCTTTTAGCAGTAGGTATTCCAGAATTCAGACTTCCCCAGGATAAATTAAATGAAGAAATAACTGTTTTAACAACTATGGGAGTAGAGGTTGAAATAGAGACAGAAATTGGTAAAGATATTACCTTTGAAGAATTAAGAAAAGAGGGTTATAAAGCAGTTTATCTTGCAGTAGGAACTCATAATGACATTGATATTGGTATAGAAGGTGAGAAGTTAGATGGAGTATATAATGCTATAGAACTTCTTAAAAAAATTAATCTAGGACAGAGTATAGATATGTCAGGAAAGAAAGTGGCAGTTGTTGGTGGAGGTAATGCGGCAATAGATGTGGCTAGAAATGCTGTTAGAATGAATACCGATGAAGTAAATATAATTTATAGAAGAAGAAAAGAAGAGATGCCTGCCCATGGCGAGGAAGTTGAAGAAGCAGAATATGAAAAAGTAAATATGTATACACAGGTGAATCCTGTGAAAATACTTGGAGAAAAAGGAAAAGTATCAGGTTTAGAATGTGTTAGAATTGAAGAGGGTGAATTTGATTATTCAGGAAGAAGAAGACCTAAAACTATTGAAAATTCAAATTTTGAATTGGATGTAGATATTGTTGTTCTTGCAATTGGACAAAATGTTGATGATATGTTTAACTCTGGTGATTTAAATATTGGAATGACTGATAATAATTTAATTAAAGTAAATGAAAATAAACAAACTAATATACCCTGGATTTTTGCAGGTGGAGATTGCATTACCGGCCCATCAACTGTTGTAGAATCTATTAAACAGGGTAAAGATGTGGCAAGAGAGATTGATATTTACTTAGGTGGAGATGGTGAGATAATTTCCCCAAGTGAAATTGAAAGAGAAGTTAGTGGAAAGATTATTGAAGAAGAGAAACCTCAGGTTAAAATGCCTAAAATTTTATTGTCTCAGAGAATTAAGAGTTTTAAGGAGATAGAAAAAGGTTATTCTGAAGAGCAAGCTCAGGAAGAAGCCAGTAGATGTTTACGTTGCGATGTTGAGAATAAATAGAAAGGAGGCAGACGATGTCTAATAAAGAAAGTAATATAAATGTTTGGGTTGATGAAGTAAAATATGAAACTGAAGATAGTCTTACTGTTTTAGAACTTTTAAGAGAGATTGGCACAGATATTCCTACTCTTTGCCATTTAAAAGATATTAGTACAACAGGTTCGTGTAGAATTTGTCTAGTTGAAGACCAGGGCAGTGGTAAATTGGTTGCTGCCTGTAATACTCCAATTACTGATGGGATGAGAATAGAAACTAATAATAAACGGGTCCGTGAAACAAGAATTATGAATTTAGAGTTATTACTTTCAGATCATGAAGTTGACTGTCCAAGTTGTATTAAAAATAAAGACTGTGAGCTTCGTCAAATTACTGAGGCTATGGGTATTAGAGAAGTTAGTTTTCCTGGGGAAAAGAATGAATTTAAAAAAGATATTTCTTCTCCCTCTATAAGAAGAGATCCTGCTAAATGTATTAATTGCGGTCGTTGTGTAAATGTCTGTCAAAATATTCAAACTGTCAATGTTCTTGCAGCAGAAGGTAGAGGTTTTACGACTAGAATTGGTCCAGTTTTTTATAATGAACTGGCTAATAGTGCATGTGTTATGTGTGGTCAATGTGCAGCTGCCTGTCCTACAGGAGCAATAACTGAAAAAGAAAACATTTCTGATGTCTGGAAAGTTTTGAATGATCCCAAAAAACATGTTATTGTTCAGACAGCTCCAGCAGTTAGAGTTGCTTTGGCTGAAGAATTTGATGAAGAACCTGGAACTGCGGCAACTGGTCAGATGGTAACAGCTCTAAAGAAGATGGGGTTTAATAATGTATTTGACACTCAATTTACTGCTGACTTAACAATTATGGAAGAGGGAACTGAGTTAATTAATCGAATAAAGAATAATGGAGATCTGCCTCTTTTCACATCCTGTAGTCCAGGCTGGATAAATTTTATTGAAACTTTTTATCCAGAATATCTTGAACATCTTTCTAGTTGTAAATCTCCTCAGCAGATGTTTGGTGCTCTGGCTAATTCATATTATCTAGAAAAAAATAAACTATCGTCAGATGAACTTGTTGTTGTTTCTATTATGCCCTGCACAGCTAAAAAATATGAGGCAAACAGACCTGAAATGATAAATGATGTTGATTATGTATTAACTACCAGGGAATTGGGTCAAATGATTAAACAGATGGGTATTGATTTATTTGATCTACCTGAAAGTGATTATGATAAAATAATGGGAAGTTCAACTGGAGCTGCTGCTATTTTTGGAGCTACTGGTGGTGTTATGGAGGCGGCTTTAAGAACTGCCTATGAGTTATTGACTGGCAAAGAGTTACCAGGCATTGATTTCCAGGAGGCCAGAGGTTTAAGCTCTGGTATTAAAGAGGCTGAAGTAGAGATAAATGATCTTAAATTAAGAGTTGCTGTTGCTCATGGCTTAAGTAATGCTAGAGAAATACTTGAAGCAATGAAAGCTGGTAAAGAGTATCATTTTGTAGAGTTTATGACCTGCCCAGGAGGCTGTATTGGAGGGGGAGGACAGCCAATTTCTAGGGAAATTGGTGTGCTCGAGAAGAGATTAGAAGCAATTTATGATATTGATAAGAAAAAAGAATTGAGGAAATCTCATGAGAACCCTGAAATTCAATTGCTTTATAATGAATACTTAAAAGAGCCAGGGAGTGAGCTTGCCCATAAACTGCTCCATACTGAATATTCTTCTCAGAGTATTTATTAGGCTTTTGGTGGATATTTAATTATAATTTTAATTATTGATTTATATGAACGCTACTTTTACTGAGATTGTTACAGTGAGTAGCGTTTTTTTATTTTTAATTTTAAGAATTCTTGTTTAGCCCTTGACATCCAATCCTATTAGTATTAAACTGTGTCAGGCCGTAAAGAAATAGGGATAAAAATAGTTGGTTATTGGTAAAAAATCAGTATTAAGGATTGGATTTTGAGGTGGTTAAATTGAATAAAATGAGTAAGTTTTTGTCGGTGGAGAATTTGAATCGAATTATTGTTGTACTATCTGGAACATTTTTAATTAGTTTAGGATTATATCTATTTTTGAATTCACATTTAGGGTTAACTCCCTTTACTGTAATGATAAATGGATTAACCAATACATTGGGGCTAACCTTTGGTCAGACTTCGATAATATTTAAATTAGGTGTAATTATTTTATTTTTATTATTTACTGATAAGAGTTTTGGAATAGGTACGATTATAAATGCTGTATTTGTAGGACTTTTTGTTGATCTTTTTACAATTATCTTTGGAAGTTTTACTCCACAGCTTTTAATAGTTAGGATATTTGTTCTTGTTTCAGCGATAATTACTGTAAGTACTGGTATTGCTATTTATGTTTCTGAAGAAATGGGAGAAGGCGCAGTAGAAGCGATTATGATGTATGTAAAGAGTAAAACAGGATTTTCTGTTAAAGCGGTAAGAATGTCACTTGATTTAAGTTTCGGAGCTTTAGGCTTTATGCTTGGATCAAGTCTTGATATCGGGACGCTAGTTGCAGCTATTGCCATTGGTCCAGTAACCCAGAGGGTCTTTGGTGTAATTTCAAAGGTAAGAGCTAGTTCTTAAAAATTTATACATAATTAAATTAAAGTCTTTCCCTCTATGACTTAGAGTTATAGAGGGTGTTTTTTATTTAATATATTGTTTAATTATGTTAATTTTGCTATAATTAATTTATACTTTTATTCTAAATTATTATAGGGAGGCGTAATTATTTGGCTCAAAATAAAGTTAATATTTTAATTGTTGATGACCATACCCTATTTAGGAAAGGGATTGCTTTATATTTAGAAGATGAGAAAGGCATAAATATTAAGACGGAAGCTTCAGATGGCAGAGAAGCTCTGACTTTTTTAGAAAAGGAAGCCAGTGAGATAGATTTGGTTATTATGGATCTTAATATGCCTGGTTTATCTGGCGAAGATACAACCAGGATTATATCAGAGAAATGGCCAGATATAAAGATTTTAATATTAACTAGCTATGGTAGTGGCGATAAGGTTTATCAGATGCTTAATAGTGGTGCTTCTGGTTATTTATTAAAGGATGCAGAGCCTTCTGAACTTGTAATTGCTATTAGAGCTGTAGTAGCAGGTGGCAGTTATTTCGGTCAGCAGTTAGCGGCTGAGTTACTTACTCTGGTAAGTAAAGAGACCGATATTGAAAATAAAGTTGTTTCTAATAATCAATTGAATCAAGATTTAATAGAACCATTGACTGAAAGAGAGGTTGAGGTTTTAAAATTGCTGGGTCAGGGATTGCCTAACTCTGAAATCGGTAATAATCTTCATATAAGTGATAATACAGTCAAGACCCATGTATCAAATATATTTCAGAAACTAAATGTTAATAGTAGAACACAGGCTGCATTTTTAGCTATGGAAAAAGGATTGATTTAAATGGAGAATAGTCTGGCAAAAAATATCTTTATTAGCTCCAGTATTGGTGGTATTGCCGCATTCTTATTTTCTCTGTTCTACCTTCTTTTAAATCCAGATAGTTCATTTGGATTTCTCCATCTGATTGCCTTTACAATAATTAGTATTGTAATTTCTGCTCTGGTTACAATGATTAGTGCTTTAGTTGATGAGCGATTACAAAAAGCAGGTATAAAAAACTCTATGACAAGACAATTATTGGTTATGGTCTCAGCAATGATTATAGTTGGTTTAACAGCTGGATTTTTCTTTATAAATTATGATATATTTGAATATAGGCCTGAACGATTATTTATTTTTGTCGGCCTGGCCGGCTTTTTAGTTGCAGGTGTTATGATTTTTATTGAGAATAAGATCTGGAAAATAAAGCAGGAAGTTATGGCTCTTGAACTAAAGAATAAATATCTTGAAGAGATAAATCAGCAGAAAAATTTACTGGAAGAGACTTCTAAGAAACTTATTGTAACTCAGGAGCGAAATAAAATGGCCAGAGAGTTACATGACTCAATAGCTCAGGGATTAAATGGAATTAGTTATAGTATTAAAACTTTAAAAAATAAGATAAATAAAAAAGCTGTTATTGAAAAAAAAGAAATAATAACTATCATAGACCATCTTGAGGAAACAGCAGCAGCTACCTCAAAGGAGCTTCAGGATATGATTAAGGAGTTAAAACCTTCAGTACTAGAAGAAAAAGGTCTTCAGCAAGCTCTTGAGGCCCACTGTGAATTATTTGCCAGGCGGCAGGAGGTTGAATTGGACATGGATATAGAAGAGATAGATCAGCTTAATCCAGGTCAGGAACTGGCAATTTATAGAATTGTGCAGGAAGGACTGGCTAATATTCAGAAACATAGTCTGGCTGATAAGGTCAGGGTTAGTTTGAAAACTGAAAAGCAAAAGATTCAGAATGCTGAGCAGCTTTCTAATGGTGTAAAAACAAGAAGCAAGGTTCTGCTGGAGATAGAGGATAATGGGCAGGGTTTTGATTGCCAGTCTGTCAGATTTAATGGTATTGATAATATGAGAAGTCGAGCCTGGCAGAATAATGGCAGTTTTGAAGTTTCTTCAGAATCTGATGAAGGAACTAAAATTAAGGCAGTTTTTGAAATTAGCTAGCTTACTAATTATTATTGACTAGAAATTAAAATTTAAAAGATACTACTTTTAGGTGACCTATAATACTTAATATAGGTGACCTATTTTTTTATGATAATTGTTATGATGTAATTAGTCAATCAAAAGGTTTATTTGTAGAAACTGATTAGTAAAATCAAAAATTCAGGAGGGATCGAGAATGAACAAATATTGTCTGGAAGTAGAAAGTTTAAAGAAATCCTTTGGAGACTTAAAGGCTGTTGATGGGATTAGTTTTAAGGTAGAGGCTGGAACAGTTTTTGGTATGTTAGGGCCAAATGGGGCAGGGAAGAGTACAACTATTGAAATTTTAACAGGTTTACAGAAAAGAGATCAGGGAGAGATTGATATTCTTGGGCTTGATATTGACAGAGATAGCGACTTATTGAAAGAAAAGCTTGGAGTTCAACTGCAGTCGCCAGCATTATATGAAAAGCTGACAGTCAAGGAAATGGCAGAACTCTTCGGTAGCTTTTATGAAGATCCCCTATCAGCAAATGAGGTTATTGAAATGGTAGGCTTAAAAGACAAAATAAATGAAAGAACAGAAAATCTTTCTGGGGGCCAGCGGCATCGGCTGGCAGTTGCCCTGGCTATAATAGGAAATGGTGAGATTATATTTTTAGATGAGCCAACTACTGGCCTGGATCCTCAGTCAAGAAGAAAACTCTGGGATACAATAAATTTATTAAAGAAGAATGGCAAAACAGTATTTTTAACAACCCATTATATGGATGAAGCTGAGAAATTGTGTGACCAGTTGTTGATAATTGATAATGGTAGGGTGATTGCAGAGGGGAGTCCTAAAAGTTTATTAAATGACCATTTAGTCGAGAATACTGAGGATCTATTCCTTAAATTAACTGGAAGGGAGATTAGATAAAATGAAAGGATTTAAGAGAATGTTTATTGCGAATTTAAAAGAGTTTATTCGAGATAAAGCAGGGTTGTTCTGGTTGCTTGCCTTTCCTGTTGTCTTTATAGGCCTATTTGGCTTACTTTTTACTAATGGAGGTCAAACTGATGGTATTACTGATTTTGATTTTGTTTTTCCAGGGATTATGGCTATGGCTTTAATGCAATTAGGGTTATTTGGAGCTATGAACTTTCTTAGCTTGAGAGAGAATAAAGTTATAAGAAGCCTTAGTGTAACACCTCTTTCGAAGGCAGCTCTTTTGAGTAGTGAGATTTTATTAAAGATATTAATAGGTTTTGCTCAGGCTTCAATAATCTTAACTATCGGCATTTTCGTATTTGGGATTGAAGTTACAAATCCATTATATCTTGTGTATTTCTTTGTCTTAATTGGAGCAATGGTATTTGTAAGTCTCGGTTATATGTTGATTACCTTTGCAACCAGTATTGAAAGTGGATCTGGGATTGCTCAGGTGGCTCAGATAGCGATGATGTTTCTTGCAGGAATCTTCTTTCCAGTAGATATGCTTCCTGAATTGGTTCAACCGATAGTCAGAGTTATTCCTTTGACTTATCTGGCTGATGGATTCAGGCAGGTAATAGTAGGACTCCCAGGGGAGTATACTATGGCAGTTAATTTAAGTTTTCTTATTGGCTGGTTAATGATTACCTCTATAATAACAATGAAATTCTGGCGCTGGGAATAGTATTTCTAAAAATGCCCTCAAACCCCTCAATAAATCTGGATATTTATCTTAAGATATCCAGAATGTGAGGGGTTTTTAATTTAGGCATTGAAATTTAATTTTTTATAGGATTACTGGCCAGAGGAAATTTGAAACTAACATGAATACCAGAATTGAGAGAACCAGTAAGATTACGCCAGATACAATCATATCCTTTGTTTCAAAATAGCCTGAGCTATATGAAATTGCATTTGGTGGTGTATTTGCCGGCAAAATATAAGCGAATGATGAGGCAATTCCAGCTGCTGCGGCAAAGATTAAAGGACTGGCATTTAGCTGCAGTGCCAGGGTTATAGCCAATGGTACAAAGGCAGTCGAGGTTGCTGTCAGACTGCAGAAGAACATAATACTTAAACTAGTCATTACTGCCACAACAATAATTATTAAGTTTATGGGTAGATGCTGGATTTGGGCCATAAAACTGTTTACTATCCATGAGATAACTCCACTTTCACTTAAACCTGAGCCTAAAGCTAGACCTCCACCGATAAGAATTAAGACTCCCCAATTGATCTCCTGACTTAATTCTTCCCAGTTTAGTACACCGATTATAGGGAGGCACATTGTAATTGAGCCGCCGATAGCAACCAGATAAAGCCAGTTATCTGGCAGAGTAAAAAATGATTCGGCCAGCCATAAAACTACAATCGCCAGAAAGATAAGCAGAAATCTTCGAACTCCCCATTTGTTTTCTGGTTTTACTTCCAATTCTAAGGCGCTAGCTGGCACCTCTATTTCATCAACTTCAGGCGGATAGACTAGAATAACAACAAACCAGGCAACTGGCAATAAGATTAATGAAAAGGGTAAACCGATCATAATCCAGTCAAGAAAGCTGATATTAACTCCAGCCATATCACTTAAAAAGCCTATGGCGATAGGGTTCGGAGGTGTTCCCACTGGAGTGGCAATTCCCCCAATTGTTCCAGCATAGGCAATACCGATCATAAATGATCTTTTTAAATTTGGGTATTCACCTTTGCTGACCTCTATAATGCTGATAACTATTGGTACCACTAGAGCAACAGTTGAGGTGTTTGACATCCACATAGATAAAATGGCGACTATTGCCATCATTGCAAATAGCAGTTTCTTTACCCTGGTGCCAGCCAGTTTTATAAAAGAGATACTTATTCTTTTATCCAGATCAAATTTCTGGAGACCAGCAGCCAGCACAAAGCCAACAAATAACAGTGTATTAACTGGATGGGCCAGGGATGCCAGTGATTGCTGAAATGGCATTATATCAAAGATACCCTGGAGAAAGATGATTAGAAGAGCAGTTATTGGGATTGGGACTAGCTCTGTTGACCAGAGTAGGGCTGAGACTAAAGCTATGCCAATCATCTGCAAACCTGATCTGGATAACCCAGTTGGTGGAGTTAGTAGGTTTACAGCAGTAAGTATT
>Ga0207414_1000811_pt1 | contig 12768 bp, 11 predicted proteins | sample PonA231FremontCA_2_FD_187269 | JGI IMG/M metagenome (GOLD analysis project Ga0207414, IMG submission 187269) | Marine sediment microbial community from Fremont, CA, USA - Pond A23 Sediment 1 (SPAdes) | ecosystem: Environmental > Aquatic > Marine > Unclassified | place: USA: Fremont, California... | reverse complement strand
AGCGCGAACGCCAGCGGCATCTGCTCGGCGACCAGCACGAAGCCGGCGTTGACGAGCGCGCCGGCCAGACAGGAGGCCGCGAAGATGTGACTGGCGCGGAAACGGTCGGCCAGGCCGGTGGTGGCGATGAACAGGGTGCCGACGATGAAGCCCATCTGCACGGTAAGCGTCAATCGTCCCAGATCCACCTCTGAGAGGCCCAGATCACGCGACAGCGCAAGCCCCACGCCATTGACAGAGAACCACAGCGAGGTGCCGCAGAGCTGGGCGAGCACGATCACGGCGAGCGGAAAGCGTTGGATCAGGGAATGGACCATCCCGGCATCATTCCCTCTCCTGCCCCCGCTGAAAAGACGACAAAAGCCGCAAGGGGTGCCGCGCAACGGATCAGCGGCTCTTGGGCACGACCAGCACCCGGGCAGTGGGCATCGCGGGTGATGACGTCGATGAGGCTGCCCTGGCGATCAGAATATGCCTGACCATGTCGTTACTCGTTGGCGCGGGTAGGGGAGGCGCCCGCCACGAAGAGGTGCCCGAGGCCGAGGAAGCCCTCGACATCGACGGTCAGTTGCTGGTCGACCAGCGTCGAGTCGACATGCAGCGTCACGCCCTCGAGCTCGAGGCGCACATACCGCTCAGGCCAATCCGGCGGCCTGGCCTCGGCAACCGCGATATCGGCTCTGCCGCCGCAGCAGCCATGGCGGGGTGATAGCCGCACCGTGGCAACGCCGCCCTTCCTGCGAAGCCATTCACGGGCCCGTGGGGTGACCTCGATGGTCATGATCTAGTCCGATGCCGTGCGGACATCGGGAAAGTGGTGACGCGTATTGTTGGCGATGCGCACCAGGGCAAGCATCAAGGGCACCTCCACCAGCACGCCCACCACCGTGGCCAGGGCGGCACCGGACTGCAGGCCGAACAGCGAGATGGCGGCGGCCACGGCCAGCTCGAAGAAGTTGCTGGCGCCGATCATCGCGCCGGGGGCGGCAACGCGGTGGGGCACCTTCCACGCCTTGGCCCAGCCGTAGGCGATGAAGAAGATGAAGAAGGTCTGGATGATCAGCGGGACGGCGATCAGCACGATATGCAGTGGTGCCTGGAGAATCACCTCACCCTGGAAGGCGAACAGCAGCACCAGTGTCAGGATGAGTCCGGCCGGCGTGATCGGGCCGATGCGCTTGAGGAAGACGTTGTCGTACCACTCGCTGCCGTGGCGAGCGATCAGCGTGCGTCGCGTCACGACGCCGGCGGCGAGTGGAATCACGATGTAGAGGAGCACCGACAGCGCCACCGTGTCCCAGGGCACCTGGATGTTGGAGACGTCGAGCAGGAAGACCACGATGGGCGCGAAGGCGAACAGCATGATCAGATCGTTCAGCGATACCTGGACCAGGGTATAGGCGGCATCGCCCCGGGTCAGGTAGCTCCACACGAAGACCATGGCGGTACAGGGCGCGGCACCCAGCAGGATGGCGCCGGCCAGGTACTGGCTGGCGAGGTCCTCGGGAATCAACGGCTGGAACACCACCGTCAGGAAGAACCAGGCGATGGCGAACATGCTGAAGGGCTTGATCAGCCAGTTCACCGTGGTGGTGATGATCAGGCCCTTGGGTTCGCGACGAACACCGAGGATCGCGGTGAAGTCGATCTGCGCCATCATGGGAAAGATCATCGCCCAGATCAGGATCGCCACCGGGATCGATACCTGAGCGTACTCGAAACGCGACAGCGCATCCGGAACCGCTGGCGCGAACTGGCCGAGCAGAACCCCGATGACAATGGCCAGCGCCACCCACAGCGAAAGGAGGCGCTCGAAGAGTCCCATGCCCTCCGCCGTGCTGGGTGACGGGGATTTCTGGTGTGTAGTCATCAACCGAAGCCCTTTGGTCGGCGAAAGTTAGTATATGGATTATCATATATTCTAAAGCCGATAGTGGTACAGGGCCATACGTTTGACGCGTCTTATCCTGTCGTTGGCGCATTGCGCTGAGAAGGAGCGCGCTGGAAGGCAGGGGATACGCGCGTCGGATCCTGGACGTCGCGATGGCGTGCGGCAGCGTCGGCCCACCAGCCGAGCTGGCCCAGCGTCCTGCCAAAGTAGCCGGCCCAGCGATCGGCGTCCTCATGGAAGGTACCGTCGTCTTCCAGTACCTCCTGGGCTCTGGGCACATGGATCATCGCCGAGACCGGCAGGCAGCCGAGCTCGGCAAGGAAAGTGCGCATGTTGACCGCGGCACGGGCACCGCCCCACTGGCCGGCCGAGTAGGTGACGATGGCGCTGGGCTTGAAGGCATAGAGCGAGCTGCCGAAGTGGTTGAGCAGATGGGCCAGTGCCGGACTCATCGCGTGGTTATACTCCGGACTGACCATCACGTAGCCGTCGGCAGCAGCGATCTTGTCGGCGAGCGCATTCAGCGCCTCGGGGACCTGCGACCTGGTGTAGGCGAAGTGAGGCTTGAACACGCTATCCAGCGCGACGTCCAGCGGGTCGATCAGCTCCACCGTGGCGCCGTCTGCCTCGAGCAACTGCATGCAGGCACGCGCCACTCTCAGGCCGAGACGGGCGGGAGCAGGCGGCGTACTGTCTCTTGCGGTTCCGAGGAAGACCAGGTAGTGCGCCATGAGGTGGGCTCCTTGATCATGAAAACGGGGATGCGGCCACGTTAGCAGAGTCTCCCGGCGTGCGAACCCGACGAGACTCATGCCATCAGCAAACCATGGATCATATCAGCGCCTGTCGCACTCGCGCCGAGAGTGCCTCGCTGACGACCACCGTGCCCAGGATCACGATCAGGATGGTTGCCACCTGGGACCAGGCCAGGGTGTCGATGGAAGATTGCAGCTTCATGCCGATCCCGCCGGCGCCGACCAGGCCCAGGATGGTGCTCTCCCGGATATTGATGTCCCAGCGAAACATCGAGATGCCCCAGAAGGCGGGCAGTACCTGCGGCACGATGCCGTAGTGGATCACCTGGGCCCGGGCGGCGCCGGTGGCGCTCACCGCTTCGACCTGACCCGCCTCGCTCTCCTCGATGGCCTCATACAGAAGCTTGCCGACGAAGCCGATGGAGCGCAGGGCGATGGCAACGATGCCGGCCAGCAGGCCGGGGCCGATGATGGCTACCAGCAGCAGCGCCCAGATCAGCGAATTGATCGACCGCGATGTCACGATGATGAACAGCGCCAAAGGGCGAACCAGCAGCGCCGAGGGGGTGGTGTTGCGCGCCGCCAGGAAGGCCACCGGGACCGCCAGGATCACCCCTCCCATCGTGCCCAGGGTGGCGATGTTGAGGGTATCCCACAGCGGCATCAGCAGCTCGGGCAGGTACGCCAGCCGGGGCGGGAACATGCGGCTGCCGATGTCCATGGCCTGATCGGGTGCATCGGTGACAAATATCCACAGCGTGTTGGCGTTCATCACCTGCCAGCACCAGACGAAGAGCGCCACCAGGGCCAGCCAACCGACCCAAAGCGTCAGCTGGGCGCGCGGCGTGCGAAAGGTCCAGATCTGCGAGTAGTGGGGGGGCTCGCCTCGGCGAGTATCGAGAGCGCTCATTGCAGGTACTTCCTGAGGTGGCTGGAGCCATACTCCGAGAGCATGACGATGGCGATGACGAGCAGCAGGATGGCGCCGGCGCTGTCGTACTCGTAGCGGTCAATGGCGGTGTTGAGAGTCGCGCCGATGCCGCCGGCGCCGACGATGCCGATCACTGCGCTCTCGCGGAAGTTGATGTCCAGTCGATAGAGCGACAGTCCGATCAGCCTCGGCATGACCTGGGGTTGAATGGCGTAGTGGATCAATTGCCAGCCGCTGGCCCCGGTGGCGCGGATCGCCTCGATCTGGCTGGCGCTGGCTTCCTCGATGTCGTCGGCGAGCAGCTTGGCCACGAAGCCGATGGAGGCGAAGGCCAGGGTAAGGAAGCCGGCGAAGGGCCCGAAGCCGAACATGGCCACCAGGAAGATGGCGATGATGATCTCCTGCAGCGAACGGCTGACGGCGACGATCGAGCGACACACCAGATAGACTGGGCGCGGCGAGAGGTTGCGCGCCGCACCGATACCGATGGGCACCGAGACCAGCACGCCCACCACAGTGGCGGTCAGCGTCATGGTCAAGCTCTCGATCAGTCCCTGGCGGATATCCTGCCAGCGGCTGGTGAAGTCCGGCTGCAAAAAACCCTGGACGAAGCGTGCGCCGCGCGACAGTCCCTCGACAACGCGGCCGGCGTCGACTTCCAGCGAGCCCAGCGCCAGTACCAGGTAGGCCAGCACCAGCAAGGGCAGCATCAGCCGCCAGCCCCGGGTCGTGACGAGTTGCGGCGGGCGCCGCCAGCGGCGGGAGTAGGCGGAATCAGGGGTCATGTCGCCGTCCCTGCCAGCCGCAATGCGTCCCTTGTCTCGTTGGCATTGTCAGGCGCGTCTTCGTCCTCATCCGTGCCGGTCCAGTCCTCGGCGCCGTAGATGTCGGTCAGTGTCGCCTCGTCGAGACGGTCGGGCGCGTTGTCGAATACCACCTGGCCGGCACGCAGTCCTACCAGACGGTCGACAAACTGCTGGGCCAGCGGCACATCGTGGATGTTGACGATGGCCGGCAGCTGGCGCTCGGTGCAGATCTCGGTAATCAGCCGCATGATCTGGCGACTGGTCCTGGGATCGAGGCTCGCCGTGGGTTCGTCCACCAGCAGGAGTTCCGGTTCCTGGGCCAGGGCGCGGGCAATGCCCACCCGCTGGCGCTGGCCACCCGAGAGAGCATCGGCGCGCTTGTTGGCGTGTTCGAGCAGGCCCACCCGGTCGAGCAGCCGATAGGCGTTCTCGATGTCCCGGCCCGGGAAGCGCCGCGTGAAGCTGCGCCAGAAGGGCACGTAGCCCAGGCGCCCGGAAAGCACGTTCTCCATCACCGTCAGGCGCTCCACCAGGGCGTACTCCTGGAAGATCATGCCGATGCGCCGTCGGGCCTGGCGCAGTTCACGTCTGCCCAGTCTGACCAGGTCGGTCTCACCCAGACGAATCGCGCCGCTGGTGGGTTCCACCAGGCGGTTGATGCAGCGAATCAGGGTCGACTTGCCGGCCCCCGAGGGGCCAATCAGCCCCACGACCTGGCCCCGCGGTACCCGGAAGGTCACCTCACGCAGGGCGGTGTCGCCGGCCGTATAGGTCTTGGTTAGCTGGTCGATGGTAAGCACGTGACAGGTTCTCCCCTATGTCTCAAACACGTCTCAACGACGCGAAGACGCGGGCGACATGCGGCGCCCGCGCCCTCCATGGCATGACGCTCAGTTGCAGTCGTATTCGACGCCGTTGGCCTCATCGATCTGGCGGATCACCGCCCAGTGCTGCTTGAAGGTGATGGGGATGAACTGTTCCTCACCGTTGCGACCGAACTCCTCGGCCAGCGCGCTGCCTTCCCAGTCGAAGCGGAAGAAGGCCTCCTGGATCGCGTCCTGCAACTCGGGCGTGAGGTTGTGGGCGGTGCCATAGCTGGTGGTGGGGAAGGTATCCGACTGGTAGATCACCTCGAGCTGGTCGGCATCGATCACGCCCCGATCGAGCATGCGATTCTTGACCGAGTTGGCGACGGTGGCGACCGCGTAGTCCTGGTTGGCCACGCCCAGCACGGAGTTGTCATGCTTGCCGGAGAAGTCGACCTCGTAGTCTGCGCCGGAGACCATGCCGAACTCGGAGGCCATCAGCGCGGTAGGCGCCTTGAAGCCGGAGTTGGATGTCTCGGAGGTATGGGTCAGGGTGCGGCCGCGGATGTCCTCGACCTCTTCGATGCCGGATTCCGGATGAGTGATGATCTCCATCTCGTAGCCGAAGCTGCCATCCTCGGCCGCCATCATGGTGAAGGGACGATAGCCCGCACAGGCCACGGCCAGGGGGTTGGAGCCGGTATTGAAGCCGGCCACATGGAGACGACCGGCACGCATGGCCTCGATCTGGGCAGAGTTGGACTGCACGGGGAAGAACTGCACCTTCTTGCCGGTGACCTCCTCCATGTGAGCCAGGAAACCGTCCCATACCTCGGCGTAGACGGCGGGGTCCTCCACCGGGGTGTAGGCGAACACCAGGGTGTCCGGGTCGAGCCACTGGCTTTCGTCCGCGGGAATATCGGCGACCAGGTCGCCGTCGGCGTCGGTGTAGCGATCGCTGAGGGTGAACTGGGCCTGGGCCTGGGACATGCCGACGGAAAGCGCGGCGACGGCGACGCTGCCGGCGATCAGTGAGCGAGTCAGGATCTGCATGGGATACCACCTTCGTCATGGGAAATGGAACGCAGGGATATCGTGAAAGCCCGCTGTGACATTGGTGAGTCGGCGAGATGGCGCTAAGATGACGCTGCCATGACGATGGCATGTCAGCCGGTAAAAGAGGCAACGCCTCGCCACCGCTGGTTCATCAGCAGTGGCGAGGCGTTGCCCTCGTGGCAGGGAGCGTCGAGCCCGTACCGGGCCTTTCGGGCGCTTCAGCCCCTGGCATAAGCCCTAGTCGATCAGCTCCACGGCCACGGCCGTGGCCTCGCCGCCTCCGATGCACAGGCTGGCAATGCCGCGCTTGCCGCCCTTGGTGCGCAGGGCATGGATCAGGGTGGCAATGATCCGCGAGCCGGTGGAACCGATGGGGTGGCCCTGGGCGCAGGCGCCGCCGAAGACGTTGACCTTGTCGTGGGGCAGGCCGAGGTCGTCCATGGCCATCAGAGTCACCACGGCGAAGGCCTCATTGATCTCGAACAGGTCGACGTCGCTGACGTTCCAGTCGAGCTTCTTCATCAGCTTGTCGATGGCGCCGACCGGGGCGATGGTGAACTCGCTCGGGTGACGCGAATGGGTGCTGTGGCCGAGCATCCGCGCGATCGGCGTGGTGCCCAGGCGGTCGGCGGCTGACTGGCTCGCCAGGATCAATGCCGACGCACCGTCGGAGATGGAGCTGGCGTTGGCGGCCGTGATGGTGCCTTCCTTGGCGAAGGCGGGACGCAGCGAAGGTATCTTGTCGAGATTGGCCTGGAAGGGCTGCTCGTCGTGATCCACCACGCTCTCCCCGTGGCGGCTGGTGACGGTGACGGGCGCCATCTCGGCGTCGAGGTGACCGGCGCTGGTGGCGTGCATGGCGCGCTCCAGCGAGGCGATGGCGAAGTCGTCAAGGCGTTCGCGATCGTAGCCCCGCTCGCTGGCAACCTCCTGGGCGAAGACGCCCATCAGCTTGCCGGTCTCGGCGTCCTCCAGGCCGTCGAGGAACATGTGGTCCTTGAGCTCGCCATGGCCCAGGCGGTAGCCGGCACGGGCCTTGGTCAGCACGTGGGGTGCGTTGGACATGGACTCCATGCCGCCGGCCAGCACGACGTCGCCACTGCCGGCGCGGATCAGGTCGTGAGCCAGCATGGTGGCCTTCATGCCCGAGCCGCACAGCTTGTTGATGGTGGTGGCGCCGACGGCATCGGAGATGCCGGCCTGACGCATGGCCTGGCGGCCCGGGCCCTGCTTGACGCCGGCGGGCAGCACGCAGCCCATGATGCCCTCGTCGATGCTGTCGGCACTGATGCCGGCGCGCTCGATGGCAGCCCGGATGGCCGTGGCACCCAGCTGTGGCGCGGTAAGGCTTGAAAGACTGCCCAGCAGGCCGCCCATGGGCGTGCGTGCGGCAGAGAGAAAGACGATGTCGTTGGAATGGCTCATGGGGGGTCTCCCGATATGGCGTGCGGTTCCTGGCGGTGCCGCATCATGATGGTGTGATGTCCCGGCGACTATCGCCCTGAGGGGGCGACTGACGTAGCCGATAGCCGCCGCGTTGACCCACTGGCGGGGGTGTGGTTTTCTCAGGGTCAACCAAGCAAGCGCTAGTGTAAACGTCGATGAATGTAATGAATGACTCACCGCGCCGCAAGGAGCTGACCCGTCAGGCCGCCCAGCTGTTCGTCCAGGAGGGCTTTGACCGGACCACGGTCCGCATGCTCGCTCAGGAGATGGGCATCAAGTCCGGCAGCCTCTTTCATCACTTCCGCGACAAGCAGGAGATTCTCGCCGCGGTGATCGAGGAGGGCACCCAGAATGCACTGGTCATCGCGAAGGCGGCCCTCGACGCGTGCGACACCTCGGCCGAGGCGCGGTTGCAGGCCATGGCCCGCGCCCACCTCGAGACCCTGCTCACCGACCGTAACGCCCACGTGGTGGCCCTTTACGAGTGGCGTCGCCTCGATCCTGAGGCCCGGGCCCATCTCGGCCATCTGCGCGATGCCTATGAGGCCCTCTGGGAAACGGTGATCGACGAGGCGCTGGCCGACGGTCTGATTCATGGCGACCGCTTCCTGGTGTCTCGCTTCGTGATGGGCGCGCTGAACTGGACGGTACGCTGGTATGATCCCAGCGGCCCCCGCTCGCCGGACGACCTGGCGCACGAACTGGTGGCCATGATCACTCATCGGCCCGTCTGACTGTCTGCCTTGAGCTGCGCGCCAGACATGTCGTCGGTACACTACGCTCGACCATCGTCTAGTCGTCTCCTGGCGCTCAGGGGTTGCCCCATACCCCGAGAGCCTCTAGCGTGTACCAAGCGCTTGCTAGGTTGACGCTTACGTCAACTGCATATAATCAGAAGGTGGGCGTGCACGTCTGCGCTTGCCGTCTCCTGCGTCATCAGCATTCGTCGCCACGACCCTGTTTGCCGCCACAACAAGCACAAACCGCGAGAGGGCAGTACATGAGCACCCTTCCCGATTACCCGAGCTATCTCGAGACCTTTTCCGTCGATGACGTCATTGCCCGCCTCGATGATCACCGCGACGGCAAGGCCAATGCCTTCGAGTCGTGCTGCGGGCGCCATCTCCGCGCCGGCCGCGGCGACGTCCTGGCGCTGGTGCACGAAGACACCCAGGGTCAGGTCAATACGCTGACCTACGCCGAGCTCGATGCCGAAAGTGCGAAGCTTGCGGGCTGGTTCGCCGAGCGCGGCCTGGGCGTGGGCGACCGCATCGCCTGCATGCTGCCGCGCTCACCCGAACTGCTGGTGGCGGTGCTGGCCACCTGGCGGATCGGAGCCGTCTACCAGCCGCTGTTCACGGCCTTCGGTCCGGATGCCGTGGACTATCGGCTGGGGCGCGCCGCTACCCGGTTGCTGATCACCGATCACGCCAACCGCTTCAAGTTCGACGACCTGACCCAGTGCCCGCCGGTGCTCGCCGTGGGTGGCCCTGACGAGCAGCACGCCGATGATCTGGACTGGCAGCAGGCCCTGGCCCACGCCCCTGTCGAGACAACGCCGCCACGTCTGTCGCGAGAAGAGCCCTTCCTGCAGATGTTCACGTCCGGCACCGTGGGCAAGCCCAAGGGCGTGGCCGTGCCGCTGGCCGGCATGCCGGCCTTCGCCCTCTACATGGAACTGGCTGTCGACCTGCGTGAGTCTGACCGCTTCTGGAACATGGCCGACCCGGGCTGGGCCTATGGCCTTTACTACGCCATCGCCGGGCCGCTGCTGCTGGGCGTGACCACCCACTTCTGCGAAGCGGGCTTCAGCGCCGAGGGCGCGTTGGCCTTCATGCAGCGCCATCGCATTACCAATTTCGCCGCCGCCCCCACCGCCTATCGCCTGATGAAGGCCTCCGGCCTGTTCGACGACGCCCATCAGACCCTCGAGCTGCGTGCCGCGAGTTCCGCCGGCGAACCGCTCAATACCGAAGTGGTGACCTGGGTCGAGCGCTCACTGGGCTGTCCGGTCATGGACCACTACGGCCAGACCGAGACCGGCATGACCTGCAACAATCACCATGCGCTGGACCATCCCAAGCATGTCGGCGCCATGGGCGTGCCGATGCCCGGCTACCGCCTGGCGATCCTCGATGCCGAGTACAACGAGTTGCCGCCCGGCGAGCCAGGCGTGCTGGCCGTGGACATCGAGAACTCGCCGGCGCACTTCTTCCAGGGATACACCTGGCAGGAGAAGCATCCCTTCGCGGAAGGCTATTACCTGACCGGCGACGTGGTGGTTCGCAATGAGGACGGTACCTTCCAGTTCGCCGGTCGAGACGACGACATCATCACCACCGCGGGCTACCGCGTTGGCCCGACCGATGTGGAAAACAGCGTGATGACCCACGCAGCGGTTGCCGAGTCGGCTGCCGTGGGCCAGCCCGACGAGATTCGCGGCGAGATCATCAAGTCCTATATCGTCTTGCGCGAGGGCTTCGAGGCCAGCGATGAACTGGCCAACGAGATTCGCCAACTGGTGCGCGAGCGACTCTCCACCCACGCCTTTCCGCGGGTAATCGAGTTCGTCGAGGAGTTGCCCAAGACGCCCAGCGGCAAGATTCAGCGCTTCAAGCTGCGCGCAGATGCCGTGGACAAAACCGAGACGGGCGCTTCGCAATGACAACCGCAAGTCTCTGAAGCGAAAGGCGCCGGGGCCAGGGCGAAGAGGGGGTCCTATGCCAGGGATGGCATCGGTAGCGCCCACGGAGGGGTTCACAGCGCCCCCTCGCAGCCCTGGCGACGGAACAGCCTCGAGCGCTTTCTGCCGCATCCTTTCAACTCCAGGAACTCGATATGCACGTCAAGGACAATACCTTTCTGATTACCGGTGCCGCCTCCGGGCTGGGGGCGGCCACCGCCGAACGTCTGGTCGCAGCTGGAGGGCAGGTCGTGCTCTGTGATCTCAGCGACGCCGTGGAGGCTCACGCCGAGCGTCTGGGGGATGCCGCGCGCGCGGTGCGCGGCGACGTCACTGCCGGAGATGACATCCAGGCCGCCGTCGACGCGGCGGTGGCGCTCAGCGAAGGCCGGGGCCTTGCCGGCGTGGTTCACTGTGCCGGCGTGGTCAGTGTAGGCAAGCTCGTCGATCGCGAGGGCAATCCCGCCGATCTGGAAGCCTACCACCGCACCGTGCAGATCAACCTGGTGGGCACCTTCAACGTGATGCGCCTGGCCGCTGCGGCCATGGCGAAGAACGCCGGGGGCGAGGACGGTGAACGCGGCGTCATCATCAACACGGCCTCGATCGCCGCCATCGACGGGCAGGTGGGGCAGTGCGCCTACAGTGCCTCCAAGGCAGGGGTGGTGGGCATGAGCCTGCCGGCGGCCCGTGAGCTCTCGCGCCACGGGGTGCGGGTCATGGCCATCGCGCCCGGTGTATTCGAGACGCCGATGATGAGCGAGATTCCCGACGAGGCCGCTCAGGCCCTGGCCGCCGCGGTGCCGTTCCCCAAGCGGCTCGGCAAACCGGCGGAGTTTGCCCGATTGGCCGAGCATATCATCACCAATGCGATGCTCAACGGCGAGCTGATCCGTCTGGATGGCGGCATTCGCATGCAGTAAGCCTTCGGCCCGTCCCAAGTAATCAAGGTCGCAAGGGGTCAAGGAGCAAGGGGAGTTCCTTGCACCTTGACCCCTTGATCCTTTCCGCTTCTTGAAACGAACGCTTGACTCTCTTTCTGTCGGCGGCTAATTTCAAACACATGTTTGAAAGCGGCGGCTGCCGTCTTCCTGTGCCCGCCTTTAGGCGCCCCTATTGTGGAGAGTTCGAGATGCCCGACTACCAGGCCCCCCTGCGCGATCTTCGCTTCGTGGCGGACGAGATGCTGGACTATCCGGCCCACTACGCCCGCCTGCCCTGCGGTGAAGAGGCCAGCCCCGACGTGGTGGGCGCCATCCTGGAGGAGGGTGGGCGCTTCGCCCGCGAAGTGCTGCTGCCGCTGAACCAGAGCGGCGATCGCGAGGGCTGCCTGCTGGAGGGCGGCGAGGTGACGGCGCCGAAGGGCTTCAAGGCGGCCTATGCCCAGTATGTGGAAGGGGGCTGGCCGAGCCTGGCCGCCGACCCCGAGCATGGCGGGCAGGGGCTGCCGCCGTCGCTTGCCATGATGCTCAACGAGATGGTCTGTGCCACCAACCTGGCCTGGGGCATGTATCCGGGGCTCTCCCACGGTGCCGCCGATGCCCTGCGCCACCACGGCACCGACGAGCAGAAGGCCACCTACCTGACCAAGCTGGTCGAAGGCACCTGGACCGGTACCATGTGTCTTACCGAGCCGCACTGTGGCACGGACCTGGGCCTGATCAAGACGCGCGCCGTGCCCCTCGATGATGGGGCGTATGCGGTGACCGGCACCAAGATCTTCATTTCCGCCGGCGATCACGACCTGGCCGAGAACATTGTCCACCTGGTGCTGGCCAAGCTGCCCGATGCGCCTGAAGGCTCCAAGGGAATCTCGCTCTTCGTGGTGCCGAAGTTCCTGCCCGATGCCGACGGCAACCCGGGCGAGCGCAACGGCGTGGTGTGCGGATCGCTCGAGCACAAGATGGGCATCCACGGCAACGCCACCTGCGTGATGAACTTCGACGCGTCGACAGGCTATCTGGTCGGCGCACCCAACAAGGGCCTGGCCTGCATGTTCACCATGATGAATGCCGCCCGCATCGGCGTCGGTATCCAGGGCCTGGGTCTTATCGAGGCGAGCTTCCAGAACGCGCTGGCCTACGCGCGCGATCGCCTGCAGATGCGCGCGCTTTCCGGCGCCAAGGCGCCCGAGAAGGCTGCCGACCCGATCATCGTCCATCCGGACGTGCGCCGCATGCTGCTGACCCAGAAGGCCTTCGCCGAGGGCGGCCGGATGCTGGTGCTCTACACCGCGCAGATGATCGACACCGTGGAGCACGGCGCTGACGCCGCCGAGAAGGAACGTGCCGAAACGCTGCTGGGCCTGTTGACCCCTATCGTCAAGGCGTTCCTCACCGAGGCAGGCTTCGAGGCAACCAACGAGGGCGTCCAGGTGTTCGGCGGCCATGGCTA
>Ga0207414_1000810_pt1 | contig 12787 bp, 9 predicted proteins | sample PonA231FremontCA_2_FD_187269 | JGI IMG/M metagenome (GOLD analysis project Ga0207414, IMG submission 187269) | Marine sediment microbial community from Fremont, CA, USA - Pond A23 Sediment 1 (SPAdes) | ecosystem: Environmental > Aquatic > Marine > Unclassified | place: USA: Fremont, California... | reverse complement strand
ATGAATTATTCCCATGCATTGGGCTTGGGAACCTGTTGTATCGGATTTTTGACCGTAATGTTAAAGTACAGCCGCAAGCTGCGCAAGCTTCTGCAACTACCCAATAACCGTACGGTCCATGCCAGCCTCGTACTGGGATATCCCGCTTATTCCCACAAATACGACGTTCAGCGCCAATTGCCGCGTACAACTTGGCTGGAGTAAGATCGAATACCGGGAGAAGCTTATAATCCCTGAATGAAGGCGTGAACAAAGGAAGCGAATAATCCCGGGTAATTTATTTCCTGTCTTCAGAAAGGATGGACAAGGATTGGACTATGCAGCTTCGAACACTGCATGATCTCATAGTTCAAATGCGGAACCTGAAAGACCTGGAAGCATTGCGCTACAACAACGGTTACCGTACCTTCAGTTATACATACACTGAGTTGTATAGGTCTATTGCCGGGGTTGCCGGTTTTCTAGCAGAAATTGGCTTGCAGCCCGGAGATACGCTGATTGTTCAAGGCGAAAACCGTCCTGCGTGGGTGATTCTGTTTTGGGCATCCATAGCAAGGGGAGTCCGGGTGGTACCCATAGATACCGGAGTTTCCGGTCAATTTGTCCATAAAATTATTCAGCGGAGTGGAGCCAAGGTGGTTTTTGGCAGGGATACCATGAATTCCGATTCTTTCCCGCTTGCAGTATATCCCTTGCAATCCCTGGAGGAGGTGCAGTACAGGAGCGAGTGCGATTTTGCACCCGTGCACCCGGAGACTGAAGTGGAAATGGTTTTCACATCCGGTACTACAGGTAGTCCCAAGGGATTGCTGCATACCCATGAAAACATATGTTCCGATCTTCGGCCATTTCTTCCGGAATTTGAACGCTACAGGAAATTTCTCCTCCCATTCCGTCCCCTCCGGATCTTGAATCTGCTTCCCTACAGCCACATGTTCGGCCAGGCACTGGGGCTCTTTATTCCGGTTCTTCTGGAGGGGTGTACCGTGATCTCTCGCGAGATGAATCCCAATTCCTTGATCTGGCTGATAAAAAAGGAAAAAGTCTCGGTACTGAATACCGTGCCCGGACACCTGGACAAGTTGAAAAATTACCTGGATGCCAGGTATGGTTGCAGCGAGCGGCCTGTTAAGAGGCACGGGAAAGCGGGTATTATCGAAAGGATCTTGCGGTTTCGGGACATACATTCCCTCATGGGCTGGAAATTCTGGGTAGTGGTTACCGGGGGGTCCAAGCTGCCTGAGCAACTGGAATCCTGGTGGCGCAGGACGGGATTCTTGATGGTTCAGGGCTACGGCCTGACTGAGGCCAGTCCCATAGTTGCACTTAATCATCCCTTTAATTCCAGAAGCGGCTCCCTGGGAAAGGTACTGGAGGGCCAGGAAGTCAAGCTGGCATCGGACGGGGAGATCCTGGTCCGGGGACCCAATATTGCCGGACAATATTGGGAACAGGATCCTTTCGGGTCCGGGCCCAAACAGAGCAACGGAACCGATGAAAACGGCTGGTTTCATACCGGTGACATCGGATATATGGACCAGGAAGGCAGGTTGTATTACCAGGGCAGAAAAAAGGACACCATTGTAACTGCCGAAGGTTTGAACGTCTTTCCTGAGGATGTGGAGAAGGCCCTCTGGCAACAGGGTGGTCTCAGGGATTGCGCGGTTGTGGGAGTGAATAGAAACGGGCAGGAGGAAGTGCACGCGGTTTTGCTGGATCCGCAGATCCGGGACCCGGAAAGGATAGTCCGCGGAGCCAACGCGGATTTGGAAAGTTATCAATATATAAGGAGCTGGTCTGTCTGGCCCTATGAGGATTTTCCCCGCACTACGGCCACCGGCAAGGTCAAGCGCACCAGGGTGAGGGAGATACTGCAAGGGGAGCAGGTAGAGGAACAGAACAAACAGAGTTATCCTCCGGATTCCGGAAGTGGTTTTTTAACCCTTTTGGCCAGGATTGCAGGGATGCAAGAGGACAAAATAGATTATGATTTCAGGTTGAATCAAGACCTGGGACTTTCCTCCCTGAAGAGGATAGAGCTCTTGTCCGAACTCGAGGAACACTACCAGATTAGAGGGGATGAACAGGCCTTTGCCGGTATAGAGACAGTGGGCGAACTAAGGGACTGGATTTTCCGGGGCAGGGAGGAGACTTTTTCCAGAGCGGAAGATCCAGCAGGGCAAATAGCGGATTCCGGGAGGGCAAGCAGGGAAGGCAGGCACAGTGAGCAGGGAAGGGCTATGGCGGAAAGGTCCCTGGGACCTCCCCGCTGGAACAGGTACAGGCCTGTTGCCACTTTGCGGGCTATTTTGCAGGAATGTTTATTGCTTCCCTTTTTCAGGTTCTATCTCGGTATCCGGGTGAAAGGGCTTGAAAATATCAAATCTCTTACTCCGCCTTTTCTAGTGGCTGCAAATCACAGCAGCCATCTGGACGTGATCGCTATACTTTGCGCATTGCCCCGGAAACTCAGAAGAAAACTGGCTCCCACAATGGCCCAGGAACATTTCTATCCCCTGATTTATCCCGGGAAATACTCCGGCTTCAAAAAGGCGGGATTTTGGATGCAGTATCTGATGAGCTGCTTTTTGTTCAATGCGTATCCGTTGCCCCAAAAGACCCCTGGAACCAGAAATGCTTTGCGTTATTCCGGGGAACTGGCTGAAAACGGATATTGCACTTTGATATTTCCGGAAGGAATCCGCAGTCCGGACGGAAATATCCGTAGTTTTCAGCCCGGGGTGGGATTACTGTCCAGGGAATTGCAAGTTCCGGTCATACCGGTCAGGGTAAAGGGCTTGTTTTCACTGTTTTCAGTACATCATAAGTTGCCCCGTCCCGGGAGAGTGGAAGTGGAATTCTTGCCTCCGGTGCAGGAAGTTCCCTTTCAGGGACCGGAGGAGATAAGTGCAAAGCTGGAACAAGCTGTCAGATCTGCAGATAAAAAATAAGCTTGTCCAGGGGCTGGATTTCAAGAAAGCGCTTTTCGGCATTTGGCTCTCGGACAATCCGGTGCAGGAGAACCTGAAAAATGACATGCTGGATAAATAATCAGTTTGAGGTGAATCTGTTGGATACAGTCATTGGTGGTTTGAGGAGCCTATGATGGCAGTGGGGTAGGCGTAGACAGTTTCAAGTTTCGGGCAAACAAGAGCGGGTTATTAGGCGACATATAACCCGCTCTTTAAAATATTTCTGCAGTGCCCTTACCCTAGGCAAAAATCTTTTTAACTTCCCGGCTGGGAGTTTTGTCCAGCAGGCTGACCAGTATTGCTGCTATAGAGCAGAGGATAAAACCGGGCAGTATCTCGTAGAGCTCGAACATTCCACCTGAGAGATTCTTCCAGATGATTACGGTTGTTGCTCCCACTATCATTCCCACTAGTGCGCCGTTTCTGGTCATCCTTTTCCAAAACAGGGACAGGATAACAATGGGTCCGAAGGCTGCCCCGAATCCTCCCCAGGCATAAGCTACCAGGTCAAGTACCTTGCTGTCAGGATTGGATGCCATGCCGGTCGCGATCAATGCCAGTACCACAACCGAGATCCTGCCGATCCAAACCAGTTCCCCGGGCTTGGCGTCCTTTCTCAGGATCTGTTTGTAAAAGTCCTCTGCAATAGCGCTGGAACAAACCAATAGCTGGGAATCTACAGTGCTCATTATCGCTGAAAGAATGGCTGCCAGGAGTATCCCGGCCAACCAGGGATTGAAGATGGCCTGGGTCAGGGCGATAAATACTGTCTCGGAATTGTCCAGGGGAGAGTTGGCAAAATAGGCAATGCCAGCAAAACCAGTAAATATGGCACCGAAAAGCGCAAGTACCATCCAGGTCATGCCCACCAGCCTGGCCTTGGGTACGTCCTTGGTGCTACGGATAGCCATGAATCTTGCCAAGATATGGGGTTGTCCGAAATATCCCAATCCCCAGGCCATAAGAGAGATGATGCTGAAAAAGCCCATCCCTGAAAATGCATTCAGGTGTGTTTTGTCGATTTCTCCCACCTCTGCCACCACAGCATCCCAACTGCCCAGCACGTTGATAACCAGGACCGGCACAGCTAGCAGTGCGAGAAACATCAGAGTACCCTGGAGAAAATCGGTGAGGCTGACAGCCAAAAAACCTCCCAGAAAGGTATATGCAACAATAACCGTAGCACCTACCCAGAGGGCGAGCTGGTAGTTCATACCAAAGGTTTCCTCGAACAGGATTGCTCCGCTCACCAGGCCGGAAGTTACGTAAATAGTGAAAAAAACCAGGATGACAATAGCGGAAATTACCCGCAGAATCCGGGTGTTGTCCTGAAAACGGTTTTCCAGGTAATCCGGAAGGGTGATGGAGTCACTGGCTCTCTCGGTAAATCTACGCAAGCGCCTGGCAACGAATTGCCAGTTCAAGTAGGCCCCAATGGAGAGCCCGATAGCGATCCAGATATTGCTCATTCCCCCTGCATACAAGGCACCGGGCAATCCGAGCAATAGCCAGCCGCTCATGTCAGATGCACCTGCACTCAGTGCTGCCACGGAAGGACTGAGTCTCCTGCCTCCCAGTATATAGTCGGTGAGGTTAGTTGTCCGGAAGTAGAAGAATAGACCGATACTCAGCATCACAACAAGGTAAACTATAAAGGCGGAAAATGTGGGTGCATCCATTTAGTTGTCCTCCTTGTCAGTGAACAGTGTGATTATGGACAGGATTATCACCAAGGGCATGGGAATTAACAGCCAACACCAGGTTGCAAGGGTCAAAGACGCTTCCTCCATAATAACCTCCTCCTTAATACAGCGCCTGTATAGATAGCAATTGTTGCTATACAGTGTTTTTCGAATTTATGCACATCCTGCATATTGCAGGATTGTTCCCGAATTTGCTGATTGGGCCTGCAGTGACCTATGCAGATATTTGCCTGTGCTGTCAAGCTGGAATTTGGGACTGGAAGGATACGTTTGGATAGTTAATTATTTTCCGCCAGTTCGATTGTTCTTGGAGGATCCCTTTTTGCCGGATTTTCCTGAAGATTTGCCCTTGGAGGCCTTAACTGGTCTTTGTGCCTTGTGGGAAGACTTTTTTCCGGATACTGACCGTTTTCCACCCCCTTTCCCGGATTTTCCGGGAGCGGAATTCCTTTTTGTCTTGTTCTTGGTATCTTTGTGATCGTGGTCGGATGTGGACGGCTTGATCAGACATTTGGGTCCGTGTCCGATCAGGTCTTTCCTTCCTGCCTTGATCAGGGCTTTTTCTACCAGGTGCCTGTTTTCCGGGCGGTGGAATTGAAGCAGGGCACGTTGCATGGCACGTTCCCCGGGATGTTTGGGCACATGAACCTTTTCCCCTGTATGGGGGTTTGTTTCAGTAAAGTACATACAGGTGGAGAGGGTGCCGGGAGTGGGATAGAAGTCCTGGACCTGTTCCGGGGTGAAACGGATCTTTTTCAGGTATTCCGCCACCTTCACCGCATCAGACACTCTTGCCCCCGGGTGGCTGGATATGAAGTAGGGAACCAGGTATTGCTCTTTTCCGTGTGTACGATTCAATTGATTGTACTTTTCCCTGAATTTCTCATATATGGAAAAATCCGGCTTTCCCATGTGTTTTAGGACCCGGTTTGACACGTGTTCCGGGGCCACTTTCAGTTGTCCGCTTATGTGGTGTTTCACCAGTTCGTGAAAAAAACTGTCCTCACTGTCAGCCAAGAGATAGTCATGGCGAATGCCGGAGCGTACAAACACCTTTTTTACCCCGTTCAGATTCCGGAGCTTTCTCAAGAGCGAGAGGTAATCCGAATGATCTACCTGCATGGAGGGACAGAGACTCGGGGTCATGCAGGCCCTGTCCTTGCAGGCACCTTGCTTGAGCTGCTTCTTGCAGGGAGGCTTTCGGAAGTTCGCGGTGGGTCCGCCCACATCGTGGATATATCCCTTGAATTCCGGATCCTCTAGAAAACTTTCCGCCTCTTTTATTATGGACTCGTGGCTCCTGGAACGCACGATCCTTCCCTGGTGAAAGGTCAGGGCGCAAAAATGGCAGCCTCCGAAACATCCTCTGGAACTGATGATTGAGAAGCTGACTTCCTCCACTGCAGGGATCCCTCCCTGGCTTTCGTAGTCCGGATGTGATCGCCGGGTGTAGGGGAGTTCGTGTACGCGGTCGAATTCGGCTTGGGAAAGGGGGAGTTGAGGTATGTTCTGGAGAACGTAATAGTCGAAATGGCGTTCAGCCAAGGGCTTGGCATTTATGGGGTCGGTGTTTTTGTTCTGAATATTGAAGCTGTGGGCAAAAACAGTGGGATATTTTTTTATCTCCTGGTAGTCTGGCAGGACGGATCCCTGGAAATCAGCGGACAGTTCTTTTACCTTTACCACTGTGCCCCGGATGTCGGTCATTTCCGAAAGTGGTTCCCCGGAATCCATGCGCTGGGCAATTTCCAGGATGCTCTTTTCACCCATGCCGTAGACGAGCATGTCAGCCTTGGAATCCACGAGTATGGATCTGCGCAACTTGTCGGACCAGTAGTCGTAATGGTTCAATCTTCTCAAGGAGGCCTCCAGGCCGCCCAATATTACCGGGACCTTCTTGTAGGCGCGGCGTATGATGTTGGTATAGACAAGTGTGGCCCTGTCCGGCCTAAAACCGCCCACGCCGCCCGGACTGTAAACATCCTTCTTTCTGAACTTGCAATTGACCGTGTAGTTGCTGACCATGGAATCCAGGTTCCCGCCGGTTACCAGGAAGGCCAACCTGGGCCTTCCGAAGACCCGGAACGCTTCCTGATCAGTATAGTCTGGCTGGGCTAGTACGGCAATACGGTATCCTTCAGCCTCGAGCACACGCGCAATTACTGCTGCCCCAAAGGAGGGGTGATCCACATATGCGTCCCCGGTTACCAGGATAAAGTCCGGTCTGTCCCAGCCTCTTGCATTAATATCCTCTATTGTGGTGGGTATGAAATCTTTTCTATTCAAGGCCTGCCTTGGATGCTTCGTAAGTGTTCAAGGTTATACGGTTGAACGCTTACATTTTCAAGGGTTTATAAAATAATTATTTTCCGGAAATTTTTTTATGGTGCAAGACTTAACACTACTTTGAAAATTTAAATTAACCTTCCGAGTTAATATGAAAAAGTTTTAGGGTTTTATGGTGTTTTAAGTAAGAAAAAGAACCAATAGCCTGTTTATTCTTCAAGTTGAGCCCTTTTTTCATGCTTCGTTGTGCCCGTCAGGGCATGGGAGTTAACTTGGATTATTTTAAGCCGCAGCCGGGTTGTCCACTGTGCGACTTGCTTGGCTTGCAAAGCCAAGCACTCGGAGCAAAAGTGGGCCAACCCGGCAAGGCTTAAAGTTTTGTTGTATTTTTAATTGAGCGGAGCAAGTTGTTTCCAGCAAGGGTATCAAATATTGATTACCAGGGTCACGGAAAGAGTAGTGTCAGTTTCTTCCAGGTCTTCTGGTACTGGACTGTTGTCGTATTTGACTTCGTAACTGGTCTTCATTGATAGAATATCTGTCAAGGATGTGATAAGCGCGGTATCTGAAGTGATATTGAAATTTTCCTGTTCTTGAATATCTTGAAGATACTTCAGTGATTGGGTGAAGCGGGTCTTGTCCGTGAATTCGTAAGTATATTTTGCAAACAGTCTCCCCCGCAAGTAACTCTCGTCTGTTTTATCGGTATATTCGTCGAAATTGTAATCAAAACCCGGTTCGGCCCTGAGATAATGTTTTGGACCGATTAATATCTTGTATCCAAGGGTAGGGCCCAAGTAATAGCTGTTTTCAATACCGGAAAATTCGTCCCGGGTCCAGCCTGCCAGAAAAGCGGAGTAAAACCTCTTGCTAAAGGAATAATCCGCCCTCAGTTCAGTAGAGTAGCGTTCCGCGGTCCGGTTGCCGTCGTTTTCATTGTAGAGCGCCTTTGCCTCCCAACTTGTTTCAAACCTCTGGTGCGGGGCATAGGTCAGCAGATTCTTCAGGGAAAGGTGCTTGGTTTTTGTGTTGCCCGTTGTCTGCACGTAGGAAACTTCCGCTTCATCCTCCCATGTCTTGTTTTGCTGGGCAAGGACGTTTCCGGAAACAAAAACAAATAGTATAAAAAGTACAATTGTATTCCTGGACATTATATTGATTTCTTTCCCAAGGGGTAAAAATTCAGCTTGGTTTTGGACATTCGAATTGATAGCTTTGATGTCGCTGTAGTTAAGGAATAAGGTTTTACTTGCCCTGTGTCAAGGATTTGATGTTTATTTACTACTAGACAGTAAGAAGTTTTCAAGATAAAAAAAATTATTTAAAGTTGCTTCGTCAATAGCACTAACGTATTTCAGGAACCGTCAAAATTTCCCAAATATTGCAGACTAGATTAGATATTCTACTTCTTTTTCCTTCAGGGCCTTTCCGGGATTGAGCTTCACAAATTTGTTTGCCGGAATTGTTATCTTCTCTCCATTCTGAGGATTTCTCCCTTCTCTTTCCTTGCGGTGTTCCACCTTGAAACTGCCAAATCCAGTCAGTTGAAGATTACCCCCGCTTTGCAAATATTCTTCGATAGCTTCTAGAAAAGTGTTAACCGTCTTTTTACTGTTTTTCTTAGTAAAGTCAGTCTGTTCAGAGATGTTGTCAATTAAATTAGACTTAGTTGTCATATATCCCTGACTTTTTAGGACTGAACTTCACGAGTTTTTTTGCTAGAAAAAATTATTGACTTTATGTTGTAATTGGATTATTTGAAACGTTAAAGATTTGAATATTGGTAGATGCCACTGCAAAAAGTAGCTTTAGCTATTAAATTTTGAAACATGTTAATTATAAGCCTCTGATTTTTCATAAAACTTTGACACTCTAAAACTATAAAACTGCCTGCAAAATACTTTTTGCAGGCGCGTCTTGGTAGATTCCTTGCAAGTATGTAGCCCAATGACCAGAGGGTACAGCCAGTCAGGGGAAGAGTATTGAAGAGGCTATAAAAAATCTGCAAGAAGCCACTTAACTGTATTTGGAAGAATGCCCGGTAAAACAACCCTATCATCCTATCCTGACAACTTTTGAGGTACTAACCATGCTTAAATTGCCAAGGATATCCAGCAACTAGGCAATAAAGGTGTTTAAAAACTCGGGTTTTTCAGGTCCGCCAAAAAGGAAGTCACCCAGAGAAAAATGCAGATCAAGAAACTGCCGACAGAAGCGCTGCACCGTCTCCCGATTTTTCTCGATGCCAGCACTTTAAAGTCCAGGTAGGGGACTTTCAACCAAGGAAGGATCAGAAAACGCACATAATTCACTACTTGATGCAAATTTTCTGGTTTGCTGACTCCAGCCAATGAAATTGTCTCTGCAAATGACCTTCCAGGCAGCTGATCCCCAACCCAAACAAGCTACAACCTGTCCATCCAGGTAGTGCTTTCCTTTTTCAATTCTTTGGACACTTTTATATTTTCTATGACCGGGGATAAGAACAAACAACGGAAGAACAGGCAATTCGTTTTACTCATGGCTATTCCAAAGATAATTCCCCGGACCTTAAGCAGGTCGTCCAAGAGCTAATGTTTTCTCAACACGTAGGCATTCCTTTGCTTTCCAAGAGTTGGGACGGAAACACCGATGACCATCGATGTCTATTTGGCCAATCCAATTTTGGCGCTATTTTTGCATAATTTTAAACAAAAAATAACGGAGCTTATAAGAAATGACACAAGAAAGTAATTCCAGTTTGCGCAATATTGCAATTATTTCCCATGTGGATCACGGCAAGACCACCCTGGTGGATGCCATTTTCCGGCAGAGCGGTCTGTTTCGGGCTGATCAGGAAGTAGACGATCGCCTAATGGACAATATGGATCTGGAGCGGGAGCGCGGCATCACTATTACCGCCAAGAACTGTTCGGTGATGTGGGAAGGGGTGCGGATAAATATTATTGACACTCCGGGTCACGTCGATTTTGGAGGAGAAGTGGAAAGGGCTCTTTCCATGGCAGACGGTGCGGTTTTGTTAGTGGACGCTTGCGAGGGTCCGCTGCCCCAGACCCGGTTTGTGTTGAGCAAGGCTTTAGAGGCGGGGCTTCCCATAATAACGGTCATAAACAAGGTGGACCGACCGGACGGCCGGATCGAGGAAGTCCTGGAGGAAATCTATGATCTTTTCATCGAGCTGGGAGCGGATGAGAGCCAGTTGGAGTTTCCGGTATTATACGCGATAGGAAAGGAAGGAGTGGCTTCCTTTTCCCCGCGGGATGCCGGGCAGGACTTGCGCCCCCTGTTCAGGTGTATTCTGCAAAATATTCCGGCGCCGGTGTACGATCCGGAAATGCCTTTGCAAGTGCTTATCTCCGATATAGGATACTCCGATTTTGTTGGCCGCTTGGCCGTGGGCAAGGTGACCAACGGGGAGGTTCGTCTTCGGGACAGCTTGGTCTGCATTGGCGAAAACGGGGAGCATCAGCCGGTCAAGATTTCCAAGCTGCAGGTCTATCAGGGAACCGAAATGTGTGAGACCACAGTTATAAAGCCGGGAGATATCGCTGTTATGGCCGGGTTAAGCACTGTTTACATCGGGGATACCATCTGCCAGCAAAATGATCCGCGCCCGCTTCCCCGGATAAGTGTGGATCGGCCTACGGTGGGGATGCGTTTTATCGTGAACGACTCTCCATTGAGCGGACGGGAAGGCAAATTTGTACAGTTCAATCGGATCCGGGAGAGGCTGGAAAAAGAAGTGTTGGGCAATGTGGCCATTGCCCTGGAGGAGACGGAAAGCCCGGACTCCATTCTGGTCAATGGAAGGGGAGAGTTTCAGCTCTCCATTTTGATCGAGACAATGCGGAGGGAAGGCTATGAATTCAGCGTGGGCCGCCCCGAGGTCCTGTATCGCTGGGAAGACGGACAACAGCTTGAGCCGATGGAGCGTCTGCTTGTAGACTGCGAGGAGCAATTCATGGGGGTAGTTACGGAAAAGCTCTCCCTGCGCAAGGCCCAAATGCTCAATATGACCAACAATGGACAGGGCCGGGTCCGTATCGAATTCTCGGTCCCGGCCCGGGGGCTTCTCGGATATCGGGATGAATTCTTGACCGACACGCGGGGGAGTGGCCTTATGCATTCCCGCTATGACGGGTATGGCCCGGTGCGCGGCTCCTTCCCCGGGCGCTACACTGGCTCCATTGTATCGGATCGGTCCGGACAGGCGGTTCCGTACGCCCTTTTTAACCTGGAGCCTCGCGGGCAGCTTTTTGTCCAGCCCGGGGACCAGGTGTACGAGGGGATGATTGTTGGGGAGCACAACCGGGGCCAGGATATCGACGTCAATCCGTGCAAGGCCAAAAAGCTCACCAATGTCCGGTCTTCCGGGAAAGACGATCAGGTTACGCTGACCCCGATCAAGCCGCTTTCCCTGGAGCTGGCTATAAGTTTTATTCGGGAGGACGAGTTGCTGGAGATTACCCCGCACTCCCTGCGTATGCGCAAAATTGAGCTATCCTGTCAAAAGCGGCATACGCAAAGGTCCAGGGAGGCCAAGGGGGAAAAGATGCAGAGCTAGTCCACTAAGAAGAAAGGGGGCTTTGCTGTTTTAGTGCAGTTTGGTATTCTGGAAATATTGGGACTCATTTTGGTAAAATACCAGGCAATAGGAATGCTAGTCTCCATACAGGAGCGCAAATAAGTTCAACCAATAATGGTTCAAATTTCCTGGTCAGCTTAAAAAAAAACGAGGGCTCGAGAAAACAATTACCGCAGTTAGTATAATGTGGAGAAGTGTATCCGGGTAGGACATAGACTACAGTCAGGAACTTTTCAAACAAGCCATTGAAACAGGTAAAAAGCCTTGCAACGGGTCGGTTAGCGGTAGCCTATCAACGCCCCTTGTTTTGAAGGAGAGCCGTCATGCTAGCGAAACATGCGACTCTTGCATCTTAAACTAATTGTAGGTTAAATTATCTATGCTGTTTTATTCAGGAAGCCCCCGATTTGCTGTCCGGTTTGCTGTTTAGTCATTTGTTGGTTATTCTGGGAATTATTGCTTTGTTCCTGCTGATTTTCAGGTCTGGTTCTGTTCTGGATTTGCATCTGTTGTTCCTGCCCTGACTGTTGATTTTGGCCGACCTGAAACTGGTTGTTCTGGTTACTCCGAGCATTATTTGCAGTATTGTTGACACCCGCATGCTGGGCATTTTGCATCAATCCCTGTTGTCCTCCGATACCATCTATCATGATTAACCTCCTTTCATTTCAATATATAACACTATTACATATCTGATACTGTTTGATAAGCAATAAAAATAGAAGGATTAGGGATGTTCTTTATTCTTTTCACTTTAGAGCGCTAAGATATATTAATTTATTGTAGGAAGATGGGTTAATTAATAGCTAACCTGCCGCTACATAACGTGCCTTATCTATAGTAGTCCAAATATATCAAGAGCTTTTAGCCTAGAAATCATTAGTCATTATCTTCTATTAAGTACCGTATCTATGTGTTTTCCTTTTTCTATGCCGCTCCACATATTCTTTTAACATTATGGTCGTTGGATTCCAATTGCCCAAGCTAAATTGCAATATTGTTGAAGCTGTGAGGTCCAGGCTTTTTGAGGCCCTATAAGCCTTTAGCAAAATTTCTGTTTTCAAAGTCTCTTTGGGAATTTTCAAACTTTCAGGCCCCCGTATCGGAGTACGGGGTAGGCTTTTAGCCGGAATCCAGTTTTCTTAAAAGGGCTGAATTTTGCTTAGATTCTTGCTTTCGCAGGAATGATGGATGTTAAAAGAAACTTTCGTTACTCCAGTAGCTTAATATAAAACTTTTGC
>Ga0207414_1000809_pt1 | contig 12787 bp, 8 predicted proteins | sample PonA231FremontCA_2_FD_187269 | JGI IMG/M metagenome (GOLD analysis project Ga0207414, IMG submission 187269) | Marine sediment microbial community from Fremont, CA, USA - Pond A23 Sediment 1 (SPAdes) | ecosystem: Environmental > Aquatic > Marine > Unclassified | place: USA: Fremont, California... | reverse complement strand
TACACAACAGCGCTTGTATTATTCACAAAATGTCCAAAAACAGGGAGCCATATTGATCCGCTCCAAAGCATGAAGTATCCAAATAGCAAGCCAAGAAAAAACCTGGGAATTAAGCCGTAAAACTGGATATGCATGGCGCTGAACAAAAATGCGGTTATTAAAATTCCCCAATGTGCACTTCTCGTCCATCTGGAAAATATCCGCTGTAAAACTCCCCTGAAAATAAATTCCTCACCAATAGCCGGCAAGACCCCAACCAATAGTACATTCACCATTAAACCTTTCCAGCTATCCGCGGTTAAAAATTTTCCCGTTAGTTCCCGAGCAGAATCTTCCTTATTCATCAGCCACTTTTCAATATTTTCCAGTCCTTCGGGGAAAGAAATATTCTGATTTAACTGAGAAAGAAACCCAATAAACGGTAAGCTGAAAAATATAATGGCAATAACCAAAAAATAAGATGTAAGGGAGGGAGAAATATTCAATTTTAAATAGTTTGCGGTATTTCCGGAGTACAACCAGGCAATGATAAACGGAGGCAATACGAACATACCCAGAGACTGGACAGACTGAAAATATTTCAGCATCATCAAATTCTCCTGTAATTCCCCGGTTTCAAAAAATTCCATGAGTTGTCCCAAAGAAATGTCAAATAAAGGAATAGCCAGGAAAAATGCTGCCATCGATAAAAGAATAAAGCAGGCAAGCATACTAAAAACAACTGTAATCAGTTGTACAAAAGGATGATGATGAAGGGGGTGTTGCATTTCAATAAATCACGTTAAAAAGTTTGTATTTTTGCAGGTAAAAATAAAAAAACAAATTGAACATTGACAACAATTGGTAAAATACAATTGCCTGAAAAAGCTTTATTCCTGGCACCAATGGAAGACATTACGGACCAGTCCTTCCGTATTATATGTAAGGAACACGGAGTGGACGCAATGATTTCCGAATTCGTTGCCTCAGAAGGGCTGATTAGAGATTGCGAAAAAAGCTACCATAAAATGAGGATAGACGATTCGGAGCGGCCGTTTGGTGTTCAGCTATATGGGCACAATATCGACTCAATGGTGCAGGCCACAAAAATGGCTGAAAGCCAAAGACCGGATTTTATCGATCTGAATTTCGGCTGCCCGGCAAAAAAAATTGCGCATCGTGGTGCGGGTGCAGGATTGCTTCAAAATGTACCTTTAATGGTAGAAATGACAAAGGCCGTGGTACAAACCTCGTCGCTCCCGGTAACTGTAAAAACCAGAACCGGATGGGATGACAAAAATATAAATATCGTCGATACCGCAAAAAGACTACAGGAGGTAGGCATAGCTGCTATTACAATTCACGGGCGAACAAAAGCACAGATGTATAAAGGCAAAGCCAACTGGGATATCATTGCCGAAGTTAAAAACGACCCCGAAATTGAAATCCCGGTGATCGGCAATGGAGACATTGACAGTCCGGAAAGTGCCAAAAATGCCTTCTTAAATTATGGCGTGGATGGGGTTATGATTGGCAGAGCGACTGTCGGAAAGCCCTGGTTGTTCAGCGCCATTAAAACTTACCTGCAAACAGGTGAAATACCCGAAGAGCCTTCAATTACAGAAAAGGTTAATATTGCAAAAAGACACCTGTTAAAATCAATTGAATGGAAAGGTAATCCAAGAGGAATTTACGAAATGAGAAGGCATCTTTCAAACTATTTTAAGGGCTTGCCTCATTTTAAAGAAATACGGAAAAAACTGGTTACTTCATTAGACCAAAATGAACTATTGGACACTTTAGATTTAATCGAAAGCAGATACAGGAATTTTGACAGTACAAAGCTGAAAAGCGACTCGTTTTTTCATTATTAGCAGTCTGCAGTGGGCAGTTGCAGTTGCAGTAGAAGTTGCAGTAGCAGTAGCAGTTGCAGTTGCAGTTGCAGTAGAAGTTGCAGTTGCAGCGGCAGAAAGCAGGCGGCAGGGGGAAATAGCAACAGTAAACGTTTCTGAATTCAAGCTCCCTGTTTCTTCTAAACGACTAAACAGGCAAATTCAGGAGTAGAGGTAAATATTAAAATGACCATCAATTAGCTAATAAGCAAGTAGGCAGAAGAGAGAAACCTGACAGCGCCTTCAAGGCCTGTCAGCGTTTGAACAGAGAAAGCGAAAAAGAAAGCAGCAGGCAGCAAATTAGTTGCAGAAGACGGTCGGCAGTAGTCAGTAGGTATAGACGAAATAAGAAAATTCCCTGCCAAGAGCTAAAGGCTAAAAGCAAAAAGCAGCTTGCAGTGGCAGTAGCAGGCAGGCGGTGGCAGGAAAGCAGTTCACAAATTTGAAGCGACGAGTTCACAATAATGATTTACCTCAATCTGTCCTTACTTCACAGCACTGAAGGCAAAATCCTTAAGCAATTTGGCGTTCTTCCGTGGATCATCGTCAACTAGTTTTAGGGGAAAGATATTTTCTTTTTCCCTTTTGTTTAATCCATGAGTATAGGCTTTATCATAATAGGCCAAAATTATATCTGCAGCAGTGTAATAATCTTTCGCTTCAATAGCTTCTATCGCTTTTTGAGCATTTAATCCACCTAATCGTTTCCTGATTCTGCAAACGGCATCTTTAAGTTGTTGTGGATCCGTTTGAGTATATTGATTAACCAATCGCTTAATTCGCAAATGCTTTTCCAATTCAATCTTAAACACATCGCTGGCACGTATCTTAAGAAAAAACTCCTCAGGAATATGGTCTCTCCCAATGGCCTGACTTTCATCTTCCACCCATATTGGCAGATCCATTTTTAATTTTAAAAGTTCTTCAAATAATAGATTTTCAAAATATTCTGTTTCGGGTTGAGGATTTTCGCCAATAGTTCCAAAAGCTGAACCTTTATGATTTGCCAGTCCTTCAAGATCAATAACCTGCTCTCCTGTCTCCGAAAGTTCATGGAGAATTTCGGTTTTGCCACTGCCTGTCATTCCACCAAGGACCATCAATTTTTCGGGTTTACTCATATAACTTTTAGCAAGATGTCGGTAAGATTTATATCCGCCTTTCAACACGTAGCATTCAATGTCTAATCTGCTGAAGAGCCATGCCATATTTTCGCTGCGCATACCTCCACGCCAGCAATACAAAATCAATTTCTTAGCGGTTCCGGCAATTTTTTCGGCAGCTTCAGCCTTCTCCAACATCTTTGGCCCTGCGACAGAAAATCCCAGTTTGACAGCCGCTTCTCTCCCTTCTTTCTTGTATGCAGTTCCGACAGCAGCGCGCTCTTCATCATTCAACAAAGGTATATTATAGGCTCCCGGAACATGGGCTTTTGAAAACTCCGCCGGTGAACGAACATCTACAACGGGAATGGTATTCCGCATCGTAAGAAATTCTTCAATCTGAATAGGCTTCACCATAATAAAAAGGAAAAAATAATTCGATTTATGCTGAAAAAAGACTGGCCAAAAAAATACTGTTATCCAGTATCCGAGATATAATTAGCCGGCATTCGATAATACTTTTGGCTTCACAATAGAGCGCACAGCCCGGACGATGCCATCTGTATCAAATCCACATTCTTTCTGAAGTTCATCCTGACTTCCGTGCTCAATAAATTTATCAGGAACACCTATGCGTTTCACTATTGTCGTGTAATCATTGTCATTAAAATATTCCATCACAGCGCTGCCAAAACCACCCATGATGGTTCCGTCCTCTACGGTAATAATTTTATTGAACTTTTTACCTATCTCATTCAGAAGCTTATGATCCAACGGCTTGACAAAACGCATATCGTAATGAGCAGCGTGAATGTTGTCATTTTTAAGCTTTTCAATTGCTTCTTTCGCAAAAATGCCTGTGGTTCCGATAGTTAAAACAGCAATATCATCGCCGTCAGCTAATTTTCTGCCTTTACCAACCGGGATTTTTCTCATCTTCTTCTTCCAGTTAACCGTAACTCCCCGGCCACGTGGATAACGAATAACAAACGGGCCCTGATTTTCCAACTGTGAAGTGTACATAAGATTTCGCAATTCGAGCTCATCCATTGGGGCAGCGACAGTTATGTTGGGGACAGAACGCATGAAAGCCAAATCGAGCACCCCGTGGTGTGTAGCGCCATCAGCCCCGACAAGCCCGCCACGATCCAGGCAGAATATAACATTCAAATTTTGAAGCGCGACATCATGCACCACCTGGTCAAAAGCACGTTGCATAAATGTGGAATAAATATTGCAAAAAGGAACCATTCCGTCAATTGCAAGGCCGGCTGAGAATGTAACTGCATGCTGCTCTGCAATTCCCACATCAAAAGCTCTGTCAGGCATCTTTTCCATCATAATATTCATGGAAGATCCCGAAGGCATTGCAGGCGTAATTCCAACTATTTTATCATTCTTCTCTGCCAGCTCTACCAATGTATTGCCAAAAACCTCCTGGTATTTAGGCGGCTGTGGCTTTTCATTCTTTACCTGGAATAATTTGCCTGTATCTTTATCGAATTTTCCGGGTGCCCGGTGCCATGTCGTTTGATTAATCTCCGCCTGCGTAAAGCCCTTGCCTTTTTTGGTAATCGTATGCAGAAGTTTAGGGCCTTTAATGTGTTTTAAATCGTTCAGTACTTTTGTCAGATAAACCACATCGTGTCCGTCAACAGGGCCGAAATAACGGAAATTTAGCGCCTCAAAAAAGTTTGACTGCTTGAATACCGCACTCTTAACTGCATGTTCAAGTTGCTGGGCATAGCGTTGGTAGTTTGGGCCGAGTTTGCTCATCTTTCCCAACAATTGCCATACCTCATCTTTAAATTTGTTATACGTTTTGGAAGTTGTAATATCCAGCAAATATTCTTTTAAAGCACCCACGTTGGGATCAATTGCCATGTTATTGTCATTCAGAATAACAAGCAAATCGGAATTTTCCGTTCCTGCATTGTTTAAGCCTTCAAAAGAAAGTCCGCCGGTTAGCGCACCATCGCCAATAACGGCTACAACTTTCCTGTCTAAAGCATTTTGAAGCTCCCCGGCTTTTGTAAGTCCAAGGGCAGCAGATATTGACGTTGAAGCATGGCCTACACCAAATGCATCGTACGAGCTTTCCATAGGATTAGGGAAACCACTAATTCCCTTGTATTTACGGTTTGTGTGGAAACTATCCTTCCGGCCGGTCAATATTTTATGTCCGTACGCCTGATGACCGACATCCCAGATAATTTTATCGGTTGGCAAATTATAAACATGATGAAGGGCTACCGTTAACTCAACAACACCTAGGCTTGCACCGAAATGGCCAGGGTTTAAAGACACCTGTTCAATAATAAAATTTCGCAAGTCCTTACTAAGCTCAATCAGCTCCAATTCTGAAAAACCTTTCAAATCCTCCGGGTAATTGACCCTGCTTAAATATTTATAATCGGACATATAAACTAAATTTGTTAGAAAATATAAGTCAAAATTAAGAATAATTTTAATTCATTGTTACCACGAATTAGATTAACTAATTTTTTACCTTTGTTATCTAATATAAGTTTCAAAAAAATAAAATTCGTTCAACATGAAATTCAAAATTTCACTTTTGCTCATTATATTAATTTCCTCTTGTGTACCACAAAAAGAATTCAAAAAGGTTCAAAAAAAGAAGGAAGAATGCGTCTCTGCCAAAGAAGAACTTAAAGAAGAAAACAGAAATATAAAAATTGAAAACAAAGAACTTAGTTCTAAGTTAGATGTTTTAAAAGAGAAAAACAACAGGCTTAAACAGGACAGTCTTCAAAGAGCTAAGCGCATCACTTTTTATCAACGAAAAAAACAGAAGTTGCAAGATAAATACGATGATTTGAAAGAAACCCAGGAGAAGCTGCTGAAAGGCACTTCAAGGGAAACCAAAGAGTTGCTCTCGGAAGTACAGAACACGCAAGAAAAGCTTCAGCAGAAAGAAGACAGTTTAAGAAAGATGGAAAATAACCTGAAAACAAAGGAACAAAATCTCAGCCAGCTTAAAAGCGAACTGGAACAAAAAAGTGAGCGACTCGTGGAGCTGGAACGTATTCTAAGCCAAAAAGATTCCGTGGTGAAAGCAATACGTGAAAAGGTGAGCAACGCGCTTTTAGGTTTTAAGGGCGAAGGACTTAATGTTCACAAAAAGAACGGCAAAGTGTATGTATCACTGGATGAAAAATTGTTGTTCCCGTCTGGCAGTACTGTCATAGACCAACGAGGGAAACAAGCGCTGAAAAAACTGGCCACTGTTCTTGAAAGAAACCCGGACATCAACATCATGGTAGAAGGCCATACAGACAACGTGCCCTACATCAGCGATGAAGCAATAAAAGACAACTGGGACCTCAGTGTTAAAAGAGCAACCGCGGTAGTTCGGATACTGATGAATAATTCCAGCATTGACGGAGAAAGAATCATTGCTGCCGGCAGAAGTAAATATCTCCCGCTGCAGCCAAATGACAGCAAAGAAGCCAAGAGAAAAAACAGGAGAACTGAAATTATCCTGACGCCAAAACTCGGTGAATTGCTTCAAATATTGAGTAATAACTAAGAAAAAAAGTAGAGATGGATTATTTCCGCAATTTAAAGAAGCATACCAAACATTTTAAACGTTCTCTAAACAGAGGATAGTAGAAAACGTGGTAGGCTAAAGATATAAAGGGCTTCCGGTTTTCGGAAGCCTTTTTTTATTGTTAAACAAAAATGTTTTAAACAGATGAAAATTTTAAAATTCGGCGGAACCTCAATAGGTTCGGCACAAAAGATGCGTTCAGTTGTCGGGTTGATCTCAGACAATGAGCCAAAAATTATTGTCTTGTCTGCAATGGCAGGGACAACAGATCGATTAGTAGAAATCACTAATTACCTTTCAAAAAACAATAAGGATACAGCCCGTGAGTTGACCTTTTCCCTGGAAAAGAAGTACAAACAGACAATTGAAAGCCTTTTCAAAACATCGGAGTATAAAAATAAAGCAAATAAGACGGTTTTATATCATTTTAATCATATTCGTTCCTTTTTCTATAAATGTTATAGCAAACATCAGATGAAATCTATTCTTTCACAAGGAGAACTTCTTTCTGTAAGTTTATTTCATTTTTTACTTGAAGAACAGGGTAAGGATTCTGTTCATCTACCGGCTTTGAATTTCATGAGGATAGACCGGATGGAAGAGCCTGATGAATTCTATATTAAGGAAAACCTTGAGCGGGAATTGAAGGCTCATCCAAACAGCAAACTATTCATTACTCAGGGGTATATTTGCCGGAATGCATTTGGTGAGATAGACAATATGAAACGCGGGGGTAGCGATTATACTGCCTCCCTTATTGCTGCGGCAACAGATGCTAAGGAATTGCAAATATGGACAGACGTTAATGGTTTCTATAACAACGATCCCCGGTACGTTAAGGACACGCATACCATTCGGGAGCTTTCTTTCAATGAAGCAGCAGAGCTGGCTTATTTCGGGGCAAAAATACTTCATCCATCCAGTGTATTGCCATGTAAGTTAAAAGATATACCGGTTAGGCTGAAAAATACCATGAATCCGGAAGATGAAGGAACGCTTATTTCAAACATCACTCCTCGTAAAGATATTCGGGCCGTAGCTTCAAAAAGCGATATTATTGCCGTTAAGGTTCAGTCGCACCGGATGTTATTGGCATATGGGTTTATTCGTAAAGTGTTTGAAGTTTTTGAAATGTACCGGACACCTGTAGATGTCATAGCAACTTCAGAAGTCGCTGTGTCGGTAACTATAGATACATCGGAATACCTGGATTCGATTTTGGAGGATTTAAAAAAGCTGGGGACCGTTGAAATTGAAAAAGAACAAAGTATTGTATGTGTGGTTGGCAACCTTTTGCCCGATAAAAAGGGCTTTTTTGCCAAAATTTTTGATGCCCTTTCTGAAATACCTGTCCGTATGATATCTTATGGTGGGAGTCCCCACAATGTTACGATGCTTGTAAACAATAAAGACAAAACTAAAGCTTTGCTTACACTCAATAAAAATCTGTTTGGCCATGAAGAATAATAGCTTATTCAACAAGATAATGGAACCGGAAACTCCCTTTTATTATTATGATCTTGCGCTTTTAAGGGAGACATTAAACAAACTAAGAGATATTCAATACCGTTACGGATACGACATTCATTATGCCGTTAAAGCCAACGCAAATTCCAGAATTCTACAGGTTATAAAAGACAATGACCTGGGTGCCGACTGTGTAAGCGGCAATGAAATAAAAAAAGCTATCAATAATGGATTTGACCCGGCAGGAATTGTCTACGCAGGAGTAGGAAAATCTGAACGGGAAATTGATGTGGCACTGGACAATGACATTGCTTTTTTTAATTGCGAGTCGATTCCCGAGATCGAAGTAATTAACGAAAGAGCAGAGATGCATAATAAAAAAGCCCGTATTGCATTACGTATCAATCCGGGAGTAAAAGCAAATACTCATCATTACATCACTACAGGTATAGAAGAAAACAAATTTGGTATCAACAGATCAGAGCTAAACCAGGTAATTCGAACCTGTAAGAACTTAGACTGGATCGATCTTAAGGGATTGCACTTTCATATAGGCTCACAGATTACAGATATGGATGTTTTTAAAGGCTTATGCCTCAGGATCAATGAAATTCAGGAGATTTTCAGAAAAGAATATATCCCTATCAATGACATTAATGTCGGAGGAGGTTTGGGAATAGATTATGAAAACCCGGAGAGTTACTTTTTGCCTGACTTTGAGTCCTATTTTAATGTTTTTTATCGCTTTTTAAAGCTGTTACGGGGCCAAAAAGTGCATTTTGAATTGGGACGATCAATCGTTGGTCAATGTGGAAAACTTATTACACGAGTGCTCTACGTGAAAGAAGGCATTCACACTAAATTTGCAATTGTCGATGCGGGTATGACAGAGCTTATACGTCCTGCTCTTTATCAAGCTTATCATAAAATAACAAATTTCAAAGACGACAGACCACTTCGTAAATATGATGTGGTAGGCCCTATTTGTGAGTCTTCCGATTATTTCGCTAAAAATATATCTCTGCCGGAAGTACAACGTGGCGACCGTCTAATCATACATAGCACAGGCGCTTACGGTGAAGTGATGCGATCCAATTATAACCTGAGAGAACATGTGATGTCCTATTATTCGGATGATTTTACTTAAAAGAGAGGGTTTTATAGTAATCGCAGGCAGAAAAGAAAAAACAGGAAGTAGCCAGCAAAGTATAACAAATAGTAAGCATCTGGTATTTAGTGTCTTTAAGGAGATCAGTCAAAGCATATAGCAATCATTTTCCTCCTTTCAACCTAATAATAAAAAAATTACGAAATATATTAGTTTAAACCCTATAAGCTGCAAATTTCCTCTGCTGCAACTGCGACTGCTTACTCATTAGCAAATTGATGGTCATTTTAATATTTGCCTCTATTTCTGAAAGTGTCCGTTTCAACAATAAAACAATAGAGCAATTTAACAATAGAACAAAGCAACAATTATGAAAAGAAAACATTTTAATCTATTTTTGTCAGGTTAATTATTACCCAGAAAAAAACTATACTTATGGCTCAGGAAGATCTGTTCAAGAAAATTATTGCACACGCGAAAGAGTATGGATTTATATTCCAGTCAACTGAAATATACGACGGTTTAAGCGCTGTATACGATTATGGCCAAAACGGCGCTCAGCTTAAGGAAAACATTAAAAAGTACTGGTGGGATGCAATGGTGAAGCTGAACGAAAACATCGTACCTCTGGATGCTGCGATTTTTATGCATCCGAAAACCTGGGAAGCATCAGGCCACCTGAGCGCGTTTAATGATCCGATGATCGACAACAAAGATTCCAAAAAGCGGTATCGCGCAGATGAACTCGTGGAGGATTATATTGAGAAGCAGCAGACAAAGATTGACAAAGAAATAAATAAGGCAAAGAAGAAATTTGGCGACGATTTTGATGAGGAGCAATTTGTAACTACAAACAAACGCGTTTTAGGATATAAAGAAAAAATTGAAAATACCCGGAATAAACTTATAAAAGCCTTAGAAGACGAGGATTTGGAGGCATTAAAAAACCTGATCGATGAATGCGAAATTGCCGACCCCGTATCCGGTTCCAAAAACTGGACCGAAGTGAGGCAGTTTAACCTTATGTTTGACACCCGGTTGGGCTCTGTAAGCGACGATTCCAATAAAGTGTATTTGAGGCCGGAAACTGCACAGGGTATTTTCGTGAATTATTTGAACGTGCAAAAAACCGGCAGAATGAAGCTTCCTTTTGGCATAGCACAAATAGGAAAAGCTTTCCGTAACGAGATTGTTGCCCGGCAGTTTATATTCCGTATGCGTGAATTTGAACAAATGGAAATGCAGTATTTCGTGCAGCCTGGAGAAGAAAAAAAGTGGTTTGAGCACTGGAAAAATGTCCGGGTTAAATGGCACAACGCCTTAGGAATTGATGAGAACATGTTCCGACTTCATGAGCACGATAAACTGGCACATTATGCCAATGCCGCTTACGATATCGAATTTAATTTCCCTTTTGGCTTTAAAGAACTGGAAGGCATTCACTCAAGAACAGATTTCGATTTATCCCAGCATCAGGAATACTCCGGCAAAAAGATTCAGTATTTTGACCCCGAGCGAAATGAAAGTTATGTTCCTTATGTTGTAGAAACCTCTATTGGTTTGGATCGGATGTTTCTTGCCGTGCTTACAGCAGCCTACCACGAAGAAGAAGTGCCAAAAGAAAATGGAAAATCAGAGCAGCGCGTAGTTTTGAAAATGCCACCGGCATTAGCGCCAATTCAGCTTGCAGTGCTCCCGCTTGTTAAAAAAGACGGGCTACCCCAAAAAGCGCGTGAAATTATCGATGGATTAAAACTTGATTTCATCTGCCAGTATGAAGAAAAAGACAGCATCGGCAAACGTTACAGAAGACAGGATGCTATAGGCACACCCTACTGCATCACCATCGATCATCAAACCCTGGAAGATGATACAGTAACTATCCGCGACAGGGATAGCATGGAGCAGGAAAGAGTTTCAGTAAATGAGCTGTCTGCTATTCTGGATAAGAAAGTGAATATGAAGCATTTGTTGAAAGAGTTGATGTAAGATATTGAATTACGGCAAACGCTGGTTATGGGACAGAAGCGTAAGAAAGTTTTGATTATTACTTATTATTGGCCTCCTAGTGGTGGAGCTGGAGTTCAGAGGTGGTTAAAATTTGTAAAATATCTAAAAGACTTTGGATGGGAACCGATTGTTTATACTCCAAGAAACAATGAAATCCCTGTATATGATAACTCTCTGGAAAAAGATGTCCCTAAAGATATCAGGATACTGAAAAGAAAAATATGGGAACCATACACTTTTTATAAGCGTTTTATTGGAGCAAGCAGAGAAGAAAAATTCAATATAGGAGGCTTTATATCAGAAAAGACAAACTATGGTATAAAAGACAAAATTTCAACTTTTATAAGAGGGAATCTCTTTATTCCGGATGCCAGGAAGTTTTGGATTAAACCTTCTTTTCGTTTCTTAAAAAAATACATAGAAAAGAACCCTGTTGATCTGATTGTCACTACAGGACCACCACATAGCATGCATCTTATTGGACTAAGGCTCAGGAAAAAGACACAAATTCCGTGGCTGGCTGACTTTAGGGATCCATGGACCAGAATCTATATGTATAAGGATCTAATGTTGACAAAATGGGCAGATAAGAAACACAGAAGTTTAGAAAAAAAGGTATTAGAGACGGCAGATCATGTGTTAACTGTAGGCTGGACACTTCAAAAAGAATTTGAAGAACTTGGGGCAAAAGATACATCTGTAATTCCTAATGGTTATGATGAAGAGGATTTCAGAAACATTCAACCCATTAGCCATGAAGGTTTTTGGATTGTCCATACGGGTAATATAAGCAGAACAAAAAACTCTCTCGACTTTTGGGCTGCAATTTCAGAACTGACTAAAGAAAACGCAAAGATTGCTAATGATCTAAAGATTCGTTTGGCAGGAAAATTGGATTATACGGTTGAAGAAAATATAAGAAAATATCGTCTTGATAATTATGTGGCAAAACTTGGTTATTTACCACACGATGAAGTTCTGAAGGAGCAAAAAAGCGCAACTGTTTTATTGCTTATGACTAGCGAATCTGTTTTTTCAAAGGGATTTATTCCAGGCAGAACCTTTGAATATTTGGCAGCGAAACGTCCAATTATAGCCATTGCTAATCCTCAAAGCGATATGGCTAAAGTTATTAATAAAACGGGGGCAGGAAAAGTAATTGATTTTGGAAATAAAGAAGAACTTAAACAGTGTATCCTGAATTATTATCAGAAATATAAACAAAATAATTTAAAGATAAATTCTAAAGAAACAGAGTCATTTTCAAGAAAAAATCAGGCAAGAGAGCTTACAGAACTGTTCAATTCTATCGTGGGCACTTAGCTTATTTTTCATCCATTAAAATATTATGACTGTGATCTCCTTCATTAAAAAGAAGATCAACAGCGGATAATCCAGGTTCAAATTCTCCCCATAATTGTTTATAGATAGGATGATGAAAATTTGTATATTTCACCTCAAGGCCTTCATCCCAAAACATTTTTTCTAGATTATATTGTTTCCCTCCACCATCACCTGATAAATATATATTTCCTCCTAATTCTTTACAGATATTAAGATTTCTTCTGTTTTTATCTTCCTCATCTAAATTGAGCTCTGAAGATTTAATAATTTCTGTATTTATATTTAGTTTTTGCTTTATGAAAAGAATGTTTTC
>Ga0207414_1000808_pt1 | contig 12794 bp, 11 predicted proteins | sample PonA231FremontCA_2_FD_187269 | JGI IMG/M metagenome (GOLD analysis project Ga0207414, IMG submission 187269) | Marine sediment microbial community from Fremont, CA, USA - Pond A23 Sediment 1 (SPAdes) | ecosystem: Environmental > Aquatic > Marine > Unclassified | place: USA: Fremont, California... | reverse complement strand
GAACGGCCGCGGCAAGCCGCTCGAAGATCACCCGCGCCATGAACTCGGTGGTGGTGTTGCGGCCCTGGAACTCCGCCACTTCGTCGAGGTTCTGGAAATTGAACTCGGCCAGGACGGTCTTGAGCGCGTCGCTGGCCAATCCGATGTCCACGACCAGGCCGTCATCGTCAAGTTCGCGGCGCTGGAAGGTCACGTCGACCACGTAGGTGGCCCCGTGCATGCGCTGGGCGGGGCCGAAGACCTCGCCGCGGAAGCTGTGGGCGATCATGAAGTGGTCACGGACGTTGAGACGATACATAGGACAAGGCACTCGCATCAGGAAGAAGACGGGTAGCGTATGCGATGACACAGCACGTCGCCCGAGGCGTCGGCTAGCCAGGGCATCAGCTGAGGCAGTTCGTGAAACGCGCTCTCACCGCTGATCAGCGCATCGAGTCGCGGCTCGCGCAGCAGGTCGAGGGCCAGCGCCAGGCGCCGCCGGACGTCCCAGCGTGGGGTGCGGTGGGCAGGCAGCCGCCCGACCTGGCTGGCCACCAGGCGCAGGCGCCGCGAGTGGAAGGCCTCGCCCAGCGGCACCGCGACATCGCGGTCGCCGTACCAGCTCATCTCGACCACCCGCGCCTCGTCGGCGGCCAGCGCCAGCCCGCGGCGCAGTCCAGCGGGGTTGCCGCTGGCGTGGACCACCAGGTCGTTTTCGGCAGGGGCGTCCTCGGGCAGACAGAAGTCGAGCCCCAGGGCGTCAGCAAGCGCGGCGCGCTGCGGCGACACATCCACCAGGCAGACGCGGGTACCCGGGATCGCCGCGCACAGCCAGGCGACCAGCGCGCCAACCACGCCCGCGCCAACCACCAGGATACGGTCGCCCACCCCGGGGGCTGCGTCCCAGACGCCGTTGATCGCTGTTTCCATATTCGCCGCGAGCACCGCCCGGGCCGGCGGCAGGCCGGCCGGCAGGGGGGTCACGGCGTCGCTGGGGACCACGTAACGATCCTGGTGGGGATAGAGGCAGAAGACATGACGCCCGACCAGCGCGGGCTCGCCGGCATCTACAACGCCGACGTTGACATAGCCATACTTGACCGGGCCGGGGAACGTCCCCTCCTGGAACGGGGCGCGCATGCGTTGCCATTCGCTGGGCGGCACCCGGCCCGTAAAGACCAGCGCCTCGGTGCCACGGCTGATGCCGCTGAACAGCGTGCGAACGGCCACTTCACCGTCAGCCGGTGGCGCCAGGGCTTGCTCGCGCAGGGCCCCTTCGCCGGGCGCCAAGGTCCAGAAAGCGGTCGCGCTGGCAGTGGACATGGCAGCTCCCAAGGTGGACGCCGGCGCGGCTGGTCGCGGCCGCCGAGCGGTGATGATGAAAAGCGCGACCTCTCAGCAGATCGCGTCGCGCTGTCGATGAAAGAACTATTCTTCTACAATATCGATACAGCAATATTGGGGCGCACAATGCAGCACTGTCAATCGAACACCCGCCGCGCCAGGCGCTGGCCACCGTCGATCATAGGCGATCTGTTTTTCGGCGCCCTAATCCTGCTGATCCTGACGGCCATGACCTGGCCATGGTGGTCGACGCCGCCGTGGGGAGCCGCGGTGGCCGTGCTGGCCTATCTGACCCTGGCGGGCTGCCTGCTGCTCTGCGTCCCCGCCGGCTGGCGACAGCTTGGCTGGGCCAATCGCGTCACGCTGGGCCGAGGCGTGTTGATCGCCCTGCTCACGGGGAGTCTTGCCGACTCTGAACTGATGACGCATCACGCCGCGGCACTTGCCCTCCTCGCCCTGGTGGCGCTGGCCCTGGATGGCGTCGATGGCTGGCTGGCGCGACGCACCGCCACGCAGAGCGATTTCGGCGCGCGCTTCGACATGGAACTGGACGCCTTCTTCATCCTGGTGCTGTGCCTGGCGCTGGTGGTGCTGGGCAAGGCGGGTCCATGGGTGCTGGCCATCGGTACCATGCGCTACGCTTTTCTCATGGCCGGCCTCAGGCTGACCTGGCTGAACGCCCCGTTACCCTCGAGCTATCGCCGCAAAGCGATCTGCGTGTGGCAGGTCGTGGCCCTGATCCTCGCCCTGCTGCCGATGGCCGATACCACCGTCACCGCGTGGCTGGCCGGCAGCGCACTGGCCGGCCTCATCGGGTCCTTCAGCATCGACGTGCGCTGGCTGTACCGCCATGCCAGCGCAAGACAGCCAGAGGAGTGCCGACTCGGCAGCCCCTCGTGAATCGAAAGGACACTTCCATGTCACTGTCTCTCTCTCGCCCCTCGCGCCGTGCGTGGCCCTGCGCCACCGGGCTGGTCACGGCACTGGCCCTTGCCGCCGCCCCGTCGGCCCATGCCGAGCCCCGCACCTACGAGATCGACCCCGAGCACTTCTCGATCGGCTTTCTGACCGAGCACATCGGCTATGCCGATACGCTGGGCATGTTCCTCGAGGGCCGGGGCGAGTTTGTCTACGACGAGCAGACGCGCGAGTTACATGGCGGCACGGTCGAGATCCGCGCCGACAGCGTCTTCACCAATCATGACGAGCGTGACAACCATGTGCGCAGCGACGACTTCCTCGATGTCGACGACCACGCCACCATCGTCTTCGAGGTGACCGGCTTCGCGGCGCACAGCGACAGCCAGGGCACCCTGGAAGGCGATCTGACGCTGCTCGGCCAGACCCGCCCCGTCAGCCTGGACGTCACCCTCAACAAGGCCGACGTCTACCCGTTCGGGCACCAGCAATACACCCTGGGCCTCTCGGCCCGCACGACCATCGCGCGCAGCGACTGGGGGATGACCTACGGCGTCGACAACGGCATGGTCGGTGACGAAGTCGACTTGATCTTCGAGCTGGAAGCGATCCGCCAATAGCCGAGCCAGGCCCCAGGCGGGCTGGCAAGTCACGGCCAGCCTGCTAGACTCGGCCCATCGCTTGACGGGGTGCCGGTGGATCCGGCTGAGATGGCGCAGGTCCGATGACCCCAGCGCTGGTCCCGTGGAACCTGATCCGGCTCATACCGGCGTAGGAAATCAGGCGATGGACCGCCGGATATCGCGCCGTCGCTCCATCCTCCCGCTTTTCATATGCTCGCTCGCCGGATCGTCACTGACCTCCGGAGTCGCCATGCGCTATTGCTTCAACGACCTGACTGCGGCCTGCCAAGACGAATGGCGGCGCTATATCGAGCACGACTTCGTGCGCGGCCTGGCGGACGCCACCCTCGACGAGGGCGCCTTTCGCCACTATCTGCAGCAGGACTACCTCTTCCTGATCCACTTCGCCCGGGCCTATGCCCTGGCCGCCTACAAGAGCCGTTCGCTGGACGATCTGCGCCAGGCCCACGAGGGCCTCAAGGCGATTCTCGACGTCGAGCTCGACCTGCATGTCGGCTATTGCCGTGCCTGGGGCATCGACGAGGAGGAGCTCGCCGCGTTACCCGAGGCGCGGGCCACCCTGGCCTATACCCGCTACGTGCTGGATACCGGCCACCGCGGCGACCTGCTCGACCTGCATGTGGCACTGGCGCCCTGCCTGGTGGGCTATGGCGCGATCGCCGACTGGATCAACGCCCGCGACGCGACAGTGCGCGGCGATGCCAACCCCTATGAGGCGTGGATCGCCATGTACGAGAGCGAGGAGTTCCAGGCGGCACGCCGCGCCGAGCAGGCCTGGCTCGACGCCCGGCTGGCGGAGGTGACGCCGCGCCGCTTTGCAGAGCTTACCCAGGTGTTCCGCGATGCCACACGCCTGGAGATCGATTTCTGGCAGATGGGGCTGGACCGCGCGGATTAGCCCCGCCACATGACGCCTCCACAGCGCCGTGCGCCGGCGTTCGCTGGCGTAACCTAAAGCCCCCCTGTTGCGGCAAGATCGCAACAGGGGGGCTTAGGGTTCGTAGGGTCATACGGGCCCGAGACCCGGCTCAGAAGCGGAACGTCACCCCGACGCTGGCGGCATCGAAGGTCGAGTTCGACTCGTCGAGATAGCGCATGTAGTCAGCGCCCACGGCCAGGTTCGGCGCCACGTCGTACTCGGCACCGGCCCCGTAGGAAAAGCCGCTCTCAGTGTCCACGTCCGCATCGACCTCGGTGAAGCCCGCCAGACCATAGAGGCGGAACTCGGGCACCACCGGCAAGATGCCCTTGGCATAAGCCCCGGCCAGATAGTCCAGTTCGACGTCGCCATCGGACCCCCCGGTGCCCAGATGGCCTTCCAACGCGAGATAGTCATTGAATGCCACCCCGCCGCGCACACGCAGGCCGATAGCGTCAGCGTCGTCGCCGTTATCGTTGTCCTGCTCCCAGAACAGCGCGTCGCCGCCCAGGTAGGGGCTGGGCTGGTAGTTCATTGGACTGCTCTGGGCATGCGCAGTGGCGCCAGCCAGCAGCAGGGCGGCAGAGGCGGTGGTCAGCGTAAGCGTTTTCATGGGCGACCTCCGAATTAAAAAACAGCGTTTTCTTTCGCATAAAGGATTGTGGTCCACCTCCGCCTGGAGTGCAAGCGGTGCGCGCCTGTCACGGCGTATGGTGTCGCGAGCGACGCGGGCGTCAGCCCGACTCGCTGCATCTTGCAGTGCAACATGTTAGCTTCAGGCTCATCCACCCCCGAGCGTGCGTCCCACCCCCTTGCTCTCCGGGCACGTATGCTGGCCCGGCCGGGCGACGCAGCACGGGAATCGGTCAGCGACGGCGAGGAAGCCACCATGACGCCACGCAACGCCTACAGCGAGCCGCGCAACCTGCTGCTGGTTCCGACCGACAGCGGCGTAGGCCTGACGTCAGCCTGCCTGGGTCTGATCCGGGCGCTGGATACGCTGGGTCTCAAGGCCGGTTTTCTCAAGCCCTTCCGGCAGGACGAGTTCAATGGCAGCGGGCCTGACCGCTCCTGCGCACTGGCGACCAGCACGCTGGGGCTGGCGCCGCCTGCCCCGCTGGCCCAGGCGCGTCTGGAACGGCTGCTGCGTGAAGAGCGCAGCGACGACCTGATGGAGGAGGCCGTCGAGCGCCATGCCCGGGTGGCCATGCCCACCCGCGGCGAGAGGCCCGAACTGGTCGTCATCGAAGGACTCGCGCCCAGCCAGCACAGCAGCTACGCGACGCGGCTCAACGCCGCGTTGGCCCATGCGCTCAATGCGCGCATCATCCTCGTCGCCGACGGCGACCTGAGCGCTCCCCGGGACCTTGCCGAGCGCCTGGACATTCACGCCCAGGCCTTCGATGGCATCGATTCGCCGCGCACCCTGGGATGTATCCTGATGCGGCTTCGCCCGCTGTCTGATGATGATCAGACCCTTGACGCCCTGGCCGCCCCCGAACTCACCGTCGAGCGTGACGAACGGCTGCTCGAGAGCCTGCGCCGCCATCTGCCGGCGCTGGGCAGCGCGCGCTTCCCGCTGGTCGGGGCCGTGCCCTGGCATGCGACCCTCTCGGCGCCGCGGGTACTGGATGTCGCACGCGCGCTGCAGGCACGCTTCCTGCACGAAGGCGAAGCGGCCAGCCGTCGAGTGCTGGGCACCAGCCTGTGCGCGCGTCGCGTCTCCCATGCGCTGCATGTGTTCCGCCCCGGCCGCCTGCTGGTCACCCCCGGCGACCGCGACGACATCGTGCTTGCCGCGGCTCTGGCGACCATGAACGGCGTTCCGCTGGCCGGCATCCTGCTGACCCACGACGCGCTGCCGGATGAGGCCATGATCGACTTCTGCCGACCTGCGCTGCGCAGCGGCCTGCCGGTGATGGCGGTGGACTCCGACAGCTTTGCGACGGCTCGGCGCCTTGACCGCATGGCCAACGACATCCCCATCGACGACCCCGAGCGCGCCGAACAGGTGACGCGCTTCGTTGCCAGCCATCTCGACCTTGGCTGGCTCAAGGAAAACCTCAGCCGCGGCTACCCCAGCCGGCTCTCGCCCGCGGCCTTCCGTCACCAGTTGGTCAAACAGGCCCAGCAGGCCAGCAAGCGCATCGTGCTGCCAGAGGGCAGCGAGCCGCGCACCGTGGAGGCAGCGATTGTCTGCCACCGGCGCGGCATCGCCCGCTGCGTGCTGCTGGCCCGGCGCGAGGACGTCGAAGAGGTGGCCCGCCAGCGCGGCATCGAACTGCCCGAGACGCTCGAGGTTCTCGACCCCGACCGCCTGCGCGATGACTATGTGGCCGCGATGATCGCGCGACGTCCCGACAAGCTCAATGCGCTGAGCGCGGCGGATCAGCTGCAGGACGACGTCGTGCTCGGTACCATGATGCTCGCCGAGGGCGAGGTCGACGGGCTCGTCTCTGGAGCCCTGCACACTACCGCCAACACCGTGCGGCCGGCGTTTCAACTGATCAAGACCGCGCCCGACTACCGGCAGGTATCATCGATCTTTTTCATGCTGCTGCCCGAGCAGGTGGTCGTCTATGGCGACTGCGCCGTCAACCCCGACCCCGACGCCGAGGGCCTGGCCGAGATCGCCATCCAGAGCGCGCGCTCCGCGGCCGCCTTCGGCATCGAGCCGCGGGTGGCCATGATCAGCTACTCCACCGGGCAATCCGGCAGCGGTGCCGACGTGGAGAAAGTGCGCCAGGCCACTGACATTGCCCGCAGGCGCGAACCTTCGCTGTGCATCGACGGGCCGCTGCAGTACGACGCCGCGGCCATCGAGAGCGTGGGGCGCCAGAAGGCGCCCGACTCCCCGGTGGCCGGTCGCGCTACCGTGTTCGTCTTCCCCGATCTCAACACCGGCAATACCACCTACAAGGCCGTGCAACGCAGCGCCGGGGTGGTCAGCGTGGGGCCCATGCTGCAGGGCCTCAACAAGCCGGTGAATGACCTCTCGCGGGGCGCCCTGGTCGACGACATTGTCTATACCATCGCTCTGACCGCCATCCAGGCCGCCCAGCAGGGCTGACCACGGTCCTCAGGATGGCCCAGCCTCGCGCTTGGCCGTGCGGCTGGCCCAGGGCGTGGAATCGGCATATCCTCTGAGTGCCAATGGCCTGAATACGGGCCTTGAACCCAACACGGAGAACACGATGGCCGGCTTGCACCCCGATGTCGACCCGGATGGACTGCTCGAGTATTCGGTGGTCTACACCGATCGCGCCCTGAACCATATGTCGCAGCGCTTTCAAGAGGTGATGCGCGACGTCTCCTCCACCCTCAAGACGGTGTACAACGCGCACTCGGCGGTGATCGTGCCCGGCAGCGGGACCTTTGCCATGGAGGCCGTGGCCCGCCAGTTCGCCAAGGACCGTCAATGCCTGGTAATCCGCAACGGCTGGTTCAGCTATCGCTGGAGCCAGATTCTCGAGATGGGCAACATTCCTGCCGGGGTCAACGTGCGCAAGGCCCGGCGCCTCGACGAGGAAGACCCCACCTCGCCCTTCGCGCCGCCCCCCATCGAGGCGGTCATCGAGGCGATTCATGACCAGCAGCCCGATATCGTCTTTGCTCCGCATGTCGAGACCTCGGCGGGGATGCTGCTGCCGGATGACTACCTGCGTCAGGTCGCCGATGCCATCCACGAACAGGGCGGGCTGTTCGTACTCGACTGCATCGCCTCCGGCACCCTGTGGGTGGATATGCAGGATATTGGCGTCGACGTGCTGGTCACGGCACCCCAGAAGGGCTGGAGCGCCACGCCGAGCTGCGGCATGGTCATGCTCTCCCCCCAGGCGCGCGACATCATTGACGAGACCACCAGTACCAGCTTCGCCTGCGATCTGAAAAAGTGGCTGTCGATCATGGAAACCTACGAAGCAGGCAGCCATGCCTATCACGCCACCCTGCCCACCGACGGCCTGCGGCAGCTGCGCGACGTGATGCACGAGATCCAGGCCTACGGGGTCGACACGGTGCGCGACGAGCAGTGGGAGGTGGGCCGCCGCGTGCGCGGCATGCTCGCCGAACATGGCTTTCGCAGCGTGGCGGCCCCCGGCTTCGAGGCGCCCAGCGTGGTGGTCTGCTACACCGCCGACGAGCGCATCGTCGCCAAGTTCCAGGCGGCCGGCGTGCAGGTGGCGGCGGGCGTTCCGCTGATGTGTGACGAGGGGGAGGCGTATCGCGCTTTCCGCATCGGCTTGTTCGGTCTCGACAAGCTGCACCACCCCGAGCGCACCGTCGAGTCCCTGCAGGCGGCGCTGACCAAGGTGCTGGACAGCGCTAGCTAGAGCCTGTTGGGCAACAGCCCAATACCCAAGCGGGGCGGCCATCTGGCCGCCCCGCTTGGCTTGATGGCCAGACCGGCTGGCCTTACACGCCGCCCATTCCCCGCGGCACGAAGCCCAGGTTGTTTTCTACCTCTTTGACGCCGGCGATGTTCTCGGCCGCGACCTGCACCGCCCAGCGCTGCTCCTTGCTTTCGACCAGCCCCCACAGCTGTACCTTGCCATCGGACACGATGACGTTGAGCCGGTCGACCATGACACCGGTGTTGTGGTCCACTTCCTTGATGATGGCATCGCGGATCGCTCGGTCATCATCGCCGCCGGCGGGCTGGCGGCTCGCCGAGAAGCCGCGCAGCAGGTTGGCGCGGCTGACGATACCCACCAGCTTGCCGTCGCGAACCACCGGCACACGCTTGATACGGCGCTTCTCGAGCAGCGAGGCGATGCGGTGCAGCGGCTCGTCCTCGGTGATGGTGAGAGGCTGTGAGGTCATCACCTCGCCGGCCGTGCGCCCATGGCTCTTGACGTAGTCCTGGGCGTTGCCGCCACCGCCAAAGAGCTTCAGCCACCAGGACGTCTCCTCATCCGAGTCACTCTCGACCCGGCGCATCAGGTCGCCTTCGCTGACGATGCCGAGCACGTGGTCATCGGCATCCACCACCGGCACGGCACTGATGCCGTGCTCCAACAGCAGGTTGGCGATCTCACTGACTTCGCGGTCGGGGGTCACCGTGATCACGTTGGGGGTCATGACATCTGCGGCTTGCATGGGCGGGTATCTCCAAACGATAAGCAGGCTTTACTTTATGACTCACTGCTTACAAGTTAGCAATCCTTTGCCCGCGACGCCTTGATACGGGACAGATTTTGCTTGCCCCCTACGCCGAGTCACTGGCCAGCTCGAGGCGGCCATCGGTGATGATCTCGTCGACCTCCTCGCAGGCGGCAAAGCGCGCCGGACGAATTACCCCCAGCTTGCTCTCATCCACCACCAGCAGGCGGCGCGCCGCGGTGGCGATCGCCGCCTGCTTGGGGGCCACTTCGTGAAAGTGATAGCAGCTCAAGCCCTTCTGCTGGTGCACCCCCGCCGCGGAAAGAAAGGCCGTGTTGATCCCCAGCCGGCGGATGGCATCAGCCGTCGCATCGCTGGCAAAGGAGCGTGACGACGCCTGATACACGCCCCCCAGCAGAATCAACCGCACACCCGGCAATTCGCTCACGACGTTGGCCACGTTCAGCGCATAGGTGACCACGCTCAGCCCCTGGTCGGTCGGCAGGCCGGCGGCCAGCGGCATCAGCGTCGTGCCGCAGTCGATAAACAGCGTATCACCCGGCGCGATGCACTGCGCCGCCAGCGCACACAGCCGGCGCTTGGCCTCGGCATGGCGGTCCTGCTGGGCGGCCAGGTCATAGACCGGCGCATGGCGCGGGTCGTCGCTGCGCATCAGGTAGCCGCCCATCAGCACAAGCCCGCTCGCGCTGGTCGCCAGGTCGCGACGGATGGTCATCGCCGAGACACCGCACAGCGAGGCGGCCTCGTGCAAGCGCAGGCTGCCCCTGCGCGCCAGCGCCTCGTGCAATCGGGTCAGCCGTCGAGCCGTGCGTGCGTTCATGGGGTAATGCGCTCTCGAAAAAACCGCGTGATCAAGCATGTTAGAAAAATAACACTGAGTGTTATAATTTTCACCTTACACGCCTTCGGATGCCGGCCGCGCCGGGCCAATAGCCAGACAGGTACCCCCATGACCCTCATAATGAGCCTGGTGGGCATGGTGACGCTCATCGTCATCGCCCTCGCCTTCTCCTACGATCGCCGCGCCATTCGCCTGCGGACCGTCATCGGTGCCTTCGCCATCCAGGCCGGCATCGGCGCCTTCGTGCTCTACGTGCCGTTCGGCCAGTCGGTCCTCAAGACCCTCTCCGACGCCGTCAGCCAGGTGGTCATGTATGCCAACGACGGCATCGGCTTCGTCTTCGGTGGCCTGGCCGAGGTCGACAACGTCGGCTTCGTATTCGCCATCAAGGTGTTGCCGGTGATCATCTTCTTCTCCTCGCTGATCGCCGTGCTCTACTACATCGGCATCATGCAGTGGGTCATCCGCCTGCTCGGCGGCCTACTGCAGAAGGCGCTGGGCACCTCGCGCACCGAATCGCTCTCCGCCACGGCCAACATCTTCGTTGGCCAGACCGAGGCCCCTCTGGTCGTGCGTCCTTTCATTGCGCGCATGACGCCGTCACAGCTGTTCGCCGTGATGTGCGGCGGGCTGGCCTCGGTGGCCGGCTCGGTGCTGGCCGGCTATGCCGCCATGGGCGTGCCCATGGAGTACTTGGTGGCCGCTTCCTTCATGGCGGCACCGGGCGGGCTGCTGTTCGCCAAGCTAATCATGCCCGAGACCCGCGACCCCGAAGACAGCGTCTCCCGGGTCGAGGAGGAGCAGGAGGCCAACGCGGACAGGCCCAGCAACGTCCTCGATGCCGCCGCCGCCGGGGCTACCTCGGGACTCAAGCTCGCCGCCAACGTGGGCGCCATGCTGATCGCCTTTATCGGCCTGATCGCGCTGATCAACGGCATGCTCGGCGGCATCGGCGGCTGGTTCGGCTTCGAGGCGCTGAGCCTGGAATGGATCCTCGGCTGGCTGTTCGCTCCGCTGGCCTTCCTGCTGGGCGTGCCCTGGGAGGAGGCGACCCTGGCCGGCTCCTTCATCGGCCAGAAGGTGGTGGTCAACGAGTTTGTCGCCTATATCAACCTAGCGCCCTATCTCGACGGCGAACAGCTGGTCACCGCCACGGGTCAGGCCATGACGCCCCATACCATGGCGATTCTCTCCTTCGCGCTGTGCGGTTTCGCCAACTTGTCGTCCATCGCCATCCTGCTCGGCGGCCTGGGCAGCATTGTCCCGAGCCGGCGTCACGAGATCGCGCGCTTCGGCCTCAAGGCCGTGCTGGCCGGCACCCTCTCCAACCTGATGTCGGCGTCGATCGCCGGCTTCTTCCTGGCCCTGGCCTAGACGTCAAGCGCCGACACCGTGGCCTCGGGTATGGTGTCGGCCCTCCCTTTCACGCAACCGATGGACGCTCCATGACTGAACTGCAGCAGGCTGCGCGCCAGGCCCTGGCGCTGATGGACCTCACCAGCCTCAACGACGACGACAGCGACGCCACCATCGAGGCGCTCTGCCAGCGCGCCAAGACGCCCGCCGGCACCCCCGCGGCGATCTGTGTCTATCCGGCCTTCGTGGTCACGGCGCAACGCGCCCTGAAGGCGCACGGCCTCGCCGGCATCGTCAAGGTCGCCACCGTTAGCAACTTTCCCCACGGCAACGCCGACGTCATGGCGGCCGCCCGCGAGACCCGCGCGGCGGTGGCCTCCGGCGCCGACGAGGTGGACGTGGTATTTCCGTGGCGTGCACTGATGGCCGGCCATGAGGCGGCCGGCCGCGAACTGGTCGCGGCCTGCAAGCAGGCCGCCGGCGATGCGCCGCTCAAGGTGATTCTGGAAACCGGCGAATTGCAGGACCCGGGGCTGATCCGTCGCGCCAGTGAACTGGCCCTGGAGGGCGGCGCCGACTTTCTCAAGACCTCCACCGGCAAGGTGGCGGTCAATGCCACCCTGGAGGCGGCCGAGATCCTGATCACCGCCATCCGCGACAGCGGCCGCGACGTCGGCTTCAAGGCCGCCGGCGGCGTGCGCACCGTCGAGGATGCGCTGGCCTACCTGCAGCTGGCCGAACGCCTGATGGGCGTGGCCTGGATCACCCCGGACCACATGCGCTTCGGCGCCTCGGGGCTGCTCGGCAACCTGCTGCAGACCCTGCAGGGCGACGGCGAGGCCCCCTCCCCCGCGGGAGCCTATTGATGGGTGCACGGCCACTCCCCCAGGAGTTGATTCGCGCCAAGCGCGATGGTCACGCGCTCGATCGCGAAGCGATCCAGCAGCTGGTCGCCGGCATCGGCGACGGCAGCCTGTCGGATGCCCAGGTCGGGGCCCTGGCCATGGCGGTATACCTGCGCGGCATGGGCCGCGAGGAGACGCTGGCGCTGACCGAGGCGATCCGCGACTCCGGCGAGGTGCTCGAGTGGCCCTCCCTCGACTTGCCCGGGCCGGTGCTCGACAAGCACTCCACCGGCGGCGTGGGCGACCTGGTCTCGCTGGTGCTCGGCCCGTGGATCGCCGCCTGTGGCGGGCACGTGCCGATGGTCTCCGGCCGTGGACTGGGCCATACCGGCGGCACGCTGGACAAGCTTGAGGCGATCCCCGGCTACTCGGTCACGCCGGATACCGCCACCTTTCGCCGCCTGGTCAAGGAAGTCGGCGTGGCGATCATCGGCCAGACCGCCGACCTGGCGCCGGCCGACAGCCGCCTCTACGCGGTGCGCGACGTCACCGCCACCGTGGAGTCGCTGCCGCTGATCGTCAGCTCGATTCTCGGCAAGAAGCTGGCCTGCGGCCTGGATGCGCTGGTGATGGACGTCAAGAGCGGCAGCGGGGCCTTTATGCCCACTGCCGAAAAATCTCGTGAACTCGCCGAGACCATCGCCGAGGTGGCAAGCCGGGCCGGGACACCGACCACCGCGCTGGTCACCGACATGAGTCAGCCGCTGGCCCCCTGCGCCGGCAATGCCATCGAAGTGCGCGAGGCGCTGCGCCTGCTCGGCGGCGAG
>Ga0207414_1000804_pt1 | contig 12843 bp, 12 predicted proteins | sample PonA231FremontCA_2_FD_187269 | JGI IMG/M metagenome (GOLD analysis project Ga0207414, IMG submission 187269) | Marine sediment microbial community from Fremont, CA, USA - Pond A23 Sediment 1 (SPAdes) | ecosystem: Environmental > Aquatic > Marine > Unclassified | place: USA: Fremont, California... | reverse complement strand
GAGGGGGATCAGTTCGGCAGCGGCTTCGTCGAGATCAACCCCAATTCCAAGATCCCGGCGATGGTCGATCGCAGCACGCCCGAGGCGGTACGGGTCTTCGAGTCGGGGGCGATCCTGCTCTACCTGGCGGAGAAATTCGGTGAATTCCTGCCGGAGGATCCGGCCGGTCGTACCGAGACGCTGAACTGGCTGTTCTGGCAGATGGGCAGCGCGCCCTTCCTGGGCGGCGGCTTCGGCCACTTCTACGCCTATGCGCCTGAGAAGCTCGAGTACCCCATCGACCGCTACGCCATGGAGGCCAAGCGCCAGCTCGATGTGCTCGACCGCCGCCTGGCCGAGACGCGCTATCTGGCGGGTGATACCTACACCATCGCCGATATCGCCACCTGGCCCTGGTACGGCCAGCTCGCCCTGGACCGGCTCTACGACGCCGGTGAGTTCCTGCAGGTGCAGGAGTACCAGAACGTGCAGCGCTGGGCCCGGGAGATCGACGCCCGCGACGCCGTGCAGCGCGGGCGCATGGTCAACCGCACCTTCGGTGAACCGGAAATGCAGCTTCACGAGCGCCACGACGCCAGCGACTTCGAACGGCGTACCGAGGACAAGGTGGCAGGTGAGAAGGGTCACGCCTGAGTCCGCAGGGGGCTTCAGCGCCATGACCGGCACGGCGATGTCCTGCTACGCTTCTTCAAACCTTGGTCAACGACCGACCACTGAGGAGGACATCCCCATGAGCCACCACGACATCTCCGACGAAGCGCGTCAGAAAGCACGTGAGGTACACCACGAAGGGCATCTCGAGACCACCTACAAGACCTTCATCAACGATATGTGCCTGCCCGGCGACCTGGAGCAGGACGAGGCCGAGCGTGCCGCCATGGCGGTGCTGTGCACTCTGGAGAACCGCATCCAGCCCGAGGAATCGCAGGACATGGAAGCCCAGCTTCCACGTAAGCTGCAGGCGCTGCTGTCGAACTGCCGCCAAGACAAGCAGCAGGCCCCGCAGCGGTTCGACAAGGAAGCCTTTCTCGAGCGGATCGCGGCGGAACTCGATGTCACGCCCGAGCAGGCGGAGTCACTGGCGCGTCGGGTCTTTGCCACGGTGCGCGACCAGATCAGCGACGGGGAGAGCCAGGACGTCGAGGGTCAGCTTCCCCCCGATATCGCCGACCTGTGGCGCGCCCCACCGGTATGAACGGCAGCGGGGCGTCATCCCTGCCCATGACGCCCGGCCCTCCATTTCTCTCCTCCCACTTGTGGCAAGCCCTTGCACCTTGGCTGGCGCAGATACCCTCGGCAGGCCGGTGAGTGATATCCAGCGGCCCTTGATTTCATAGACGATCGGTCTACACAGGAGAGCCATCATGTTCAATGCTATTCTGATCGAGAAGGACGACGACGGGCAGCAGCACGTCGCGGTGAAGCCACTGGACGAGTCACAGCTGCCGGAGGGCGACGTCACCGTCGCCGTCGACGCCAGCACCCTGAACTACAAGGACGCCCTGGCCATCACCGGCAAGGGGCCGGTGGTGCGCACGTTCCCGATGGTGCCGGGCATCGACCTGGCCGGTACTGTCGAGCACTCCACCAGTGGGCGCTACCGCCAGGGCGATCGCGTGCTGCTCAACGGCTGGGGCGTGGGCGAGGGCCACTGGGGCGGCCTGGCCGAGAAGGCGCGCCTCTCTAGCGACTGGCTGATTCCCCAGCCGGATGCCTTCACCGCGCAGCAGGCCATGGCCATCGGCACTGCCGGCTACACAGCGATGCTGTCGGTGATGGCGCTGGAGCGCCACGGCGTGACGCCGGACAAGGGCGAGGTGCTGGTGACCGGCGCCAGCGGTGGGGTGGGCAGTATCGCCATCACCCTGCTGGCGACGCTGGGCTACACGGTAGTCGCCTCCACGGGGCGCCTCGAGGAGCAGGCCTATCTCGAGGCGCTGGGTGCCAGTGACGTCATCGACCGAAGCACGCTGTCCGAGCCCGGCCGGCCGCTGGCCAAGGAGCGCTGGGCGGGGGCCGTCGATGCCGCCGGCAGCCACACCCTGGCCAATGTCTGCGCCAGCACCCGTTATGGCGGCACGGTGACAGCCTGCGGTCTGGCCCAGGGCATGGACCTGCCCGCCAGCGTGGCACCCTTTATCCTGCGCGGCGTTACCCTGGCCGGCATCGACAGTGTGATGCGCCCCTACGAGGATCGCGTCGAGGCGTGGCAGCGCCTGGGCGAGCTGCTGCCGCCCGAGCGGCTGGAGGCGATCACCCGCACCATCTCGCTGGAAGAGGCAATCCCCGTGGCCGGCGATCTGCTTCAGGGCAAGGTCCGGGGGCGGGTCGTGGTCGACCTGTCGCGCCAGGGGTGAACCGCTGACGGCGGGCGTCAGCCCTTCGGCGGCGAGGATGCTAGGCTCAAGGGACGAGCACGGGAGAGGAGAGGCAGGGCGCCCTCCTTGACCCGCAAGGAGGGCGATGCATGGATGACGAGCGTTTCACGGCCCCGGGTTGGTTGCCATCGGGACTTGTTGGACTCTGGGATTTCCTGGCCGCCTATGAGGCGATCCTGGCCCTGGTCGTTGTCCTGATAGGGATAGGCCTCGCGGTGATGGGCCGATTTGTGGTGCTCTTCTGGGCGCGCAAGCTGACGGCTCGCCGCTCCCATCTCCATAGCGGTCCAGGGTTCCGCCTGCTGCGGATCTGCACCACGGCAGCTGCCTGGGTGCTGGTGCTGCTCTCGCTGATGCTGGCGGTCCAGGTCATGGGCCTGGGCGAACGCGTCGAGACGATTCTGATCCGCCTGCTGACGAGCCTGTTGGTCCTGCGCCTGACGCGCGACGCCATGCGCGCCAGTCATGCCGGCCTGGAGGTGCTGGGTCGGCTGCGTCACCGTTACCCCGTGATCGAGCAGCGCACTCTGCCGCTGTTCGATCTGGGGCTGACCGTGATCATCGTCGCCGCCGCCGGCTATGCGCTGCTCGAAGTGTGGGAGGTGGATCCCACGGCGTGGCTTGCCTCGGCCGGGGTGGTGGGCATCGCGGTGGGCTTTGCCGCTCGCGAGACGCTGGCCAACCTCTTCGCTGGTTTCTTCATCATTGCCGATGCGCCTTATCGGCTCGGCGACTTCATCGTCCTGGACAGCGGCGACCGCGGGCAGGTGACCAAGGTGGGCATCCGCTCGACACGTCTGCGCACCCGCGACGATGTCGAGATCACCGTGCCCAATTCGGAAATGGCCAACACCAAGATCTATAACGAGTCAGGCGGTCGTTGGGTCAAGTTCCGCATCCGCCTGCAGGTAACCGTCGCCTACGGCACGGACCTCGACGAGGTGGCGGCCCTGCTGGAGGACGTTGCCGTCGAGCACGACAATGTCTGCCAGACGCCCGCTCCCCGAGTCCGGCTGCGTGAGTTCGGCGACTCGGGGCTGCGGTTCGAGCTGCTCTGCTGGGTCGAGAAACCCGCCGCGCGAGGTCTGGTGACCCACGAACTCTACATGAGCCTCTACAAGGCACTGCAGCGCGCCGACATCACGATTCCGTTTCCCCAGCGCGATATCTGGCTGCGCGAGTCGCCCTGAATGTCAGGTCTGTCCTGCCAGCCAGGTCTCGAAGGCGCGTGGCAGCAGCGGTCTTGCGAGCAGATAGCCTTGCACTTCGTTGCAGCCCATCTGGCCCAGGTAGTCGAGGGCGGTCTCGTTTTCCACCCCCTCGGCGACCACGCGGTAACCCAGTTCATGGGCCATGCCGATCATCGATCTGACCAGGGTCCGGGTTCGCGCATCTTCGGCCAGATGGGTGATGAACCCTCGGTCGACCTTGACAATATGTGCCGGGATTTCGTGAAGGTAGGAGAGACTGCTATAGCCGGTGCCGAAGTCGTCAATGGCGATCAGGATGCCCGCCGCGATCAACGCATCAAGCTGAGAGGCCGCCGCCTGCCCCTTGCTGATCAGGGCGCTTTCGGTGACTTCCAGCTCAATGGCGTCGCTGGCCAGGCCTGCCTGGCGCAGTTGTGCGAAGACGCGCTCGGCGAAGTCGGCTTCCTCGAGGTTGGTTGCCGAGACATTGATCGAGATCCGCAATTGCCGCCCTTGCTTGCGCCAGAGTGCCGCTTGACGAATCGCCTGACGCAGCACCCAGGCCGTCAATGATCGGGCCATGGGCGTATTCTCGATCAGCGGAATGAATTCGGCCGGCGAGACCTCGCCAAGGATCGGATGCCGCCAGCGCAACAGGGCCTCGGCTCCCTCACAGATGCCGGACGCCACGGCAACCCGGGGCTGGAAAACCAGATAGAGCTCGTCATCGTTTTCAAGGGCTCGGTCGATGTCGGAGAGCAGCATGCTGCGGCGCTGGAATCGTTCCTCCAGTGCCGTGGAGAAGACGCCGGCGTCCCTGCCTATCTGGCGCGCATCGAGGGCAGCCGCGTGGGCGCTGCGCAGCACATCGGATGGTGTCGAGTCGCCGAGACGGAACGCCGCGATGCCCACCACTGGTCGCACCAGCACGGGCACTTCCCGGGCCGACTCTAGCGCCATCAGGTCCTCGCGAAGGCGCAGTGCATGCGCGATCAGGTCAGCCTCGCTAGCCGCATCCACCAGGTGCACGAACTGGCAGCCGCCGAGATAGTAGAGCCGTGACTTGCGCCCGATCGCCTGCTGCAGGCACTGAGCGGACACCTGGGTGAGCTCGTCCAGAAAGGCGGGGCCCATGGTGCGGTGCAGTGCGCTCAGTTGGCTGGGCTCGACCAACTCGGTGAAGAAAGCGGCCCGCCGCGCGTCGGGCGCATCGAGGGCCGGGTCCTGGAGGTCCTCGTCGAACTGGCTGCGATTCGCCATGCCCGTCAGAGGATCGACCCTGCCGAAGGCGTGTTGCAATTCGATCTGGGCCATGACCATGGCGGCCAGGTCGATCAGTGTCGCCCTTTCCTGCTCGGTGATCTCGCGCGGCTCTGTACCCAGCACACACATGGCCCCCAGGGTATGCCCCTCGCGGGTCGTCAGTGGCGCCCCGGCATAGAAGCGGATACCCGAGTTGGCCAGGTGGCTGTCCTCATAGCAGTTCGAGGCCAGCATATCGGGGATGACAACGACCTCGGAAGAGACGGAAACATCCGCACAAGGGGCTTTCTCGCGGGGGATCTCCCAATGATCCACGCCCACTCGGGACTTGAACCACTGGCGATTGGCGTCCGTCAGCGAGACGGCTGATATCGGTAAGCCGAACAGTTGGCTGGCCAAGCGGGTGAGGCGATCAAAGCTCTCGCTGGGCGGGGTGTCGAGGAGGTTGAGTTGCTCAAGGGCGAAGAGACGGGCTCGTTCGGGAGTGTTCATCGATGTGAATCGGCTTCTCAAAGGAAGCGTCGAAAATACCATCAGCGAGTTGAGGTACCCAATAAATCCGGGCTATCAGCTCGTCTAAATTACGACGTGCCTGCGGCAGGGATTACCAGCGAACGGCCACGCGGTTTCTGCCCGCGTGCTTGGCTTGATACATGGCGGCGTCGGCGCGCTGTATGACGGCTTCTATGCTCGCATCAGTGGATTTGAAGCAGGTAACGCCGATGCTCACCGTGAAGTGGAAGGGCAACGCCTCTACCTCGACGGTGGCCTCGGCGATCTGACGCAGCAGCCGCCAGGCGACCACGCTGGCTTCCTCGCCGGACATGCAGGGCATGATCACCATGAGTTCCTCTCCGCCGGTGCGACAGGGCAGGTCACTCTGACGCAGATTGTGGCGCAGGGTGTCCGCCAGCAAGCGAAAGCCCTTGTCGCTCTCGGCGTGGCCCAGGGTATCGTTGATGGTCTTGAAGCGGTCGATGTCGATCATCAGCAGGGCGTGTAGGCGCGCTCCAGGAAGCGGCCATCGGCCATGGCCAGCAGGTCGCGGGTCTGCTTGCGCCTTGCCACGATGAGCTCTTCGATGCGCGCCACGAAGCCTTCCGGTTCCGCGAAATACTCCTTGGTGGGCTGAGCGGCCTCCCGGCAGTCCAGGCCCTCGATGATCACTTCCAACTGGCGCTTGGAGACGAGTTGGGCGGTCTCCAGGGCCTTGCGCGTCGTGATGTCGAACTCGCCCATCACGATCATCGGAAGCCCGGTCTTGGGGTCGGCCGCGCGGCACAGGTCGATATGATGGCAGCGCTGGCTGTCGGCGACCCGCATGACGGCCTCCAGAGAGCATCTCTGTGCATCCTCGAGTTGTTGAAAGAGCCGCTCGGCCACCTCGTGTTCTGCGAAGCAGGCCTCGAAGACCGAGATCATCATGGGGGTGTGGCGCACGGCTTCCAGCGCTCCCAGGCTGGAGGCATCCGGCGAGATCTCGCTTTCCAGCCCTTCCACGAGCATGCCGGGATTGCCGTCGTCCATGACACAATGGCTGCAGCGGCAGTGCAGCGAGATGGCCTGGCCGCTGGGGTAGAAGCTCCAGTGGTCATCGAAGACCTCCCCTGCCAGGCGCGGTAGCTAGTCTGGCTCGGGGTCTGAAGCTTATCGAGAAGCGTTGCCTGGTGTTGGAGGGAAGGCTTGGACGCGTCAGGACAGAAGGTCATCAAAGTAGAAGGGGGGAAACGGCCGCGGCTGGTGGCCATCTTTGGTCCATGCGCGGATCCTTATCGTAATATGGCAATCTCTCTATCACCGAATGGCGCAGTCATCAGCCGCCTCTGGCGCTGACGTCGATCACCTGGACGCCGCGCGATGACCTGTCTTCAGGGGCGCTGACGGCATGATGCCGAGCCGACGCAGCCTTTGCCATCTAGGCTGTTGGAAAGGCCTGGACGATGAAGGAGGTGACGATGCTCAAGGCAATACTGCTCGATATCAGTGGCGTGTTGACCGAGGATGGTGAGGCCCTGCCCGGTGCCATTGACGCGGTGGCTCAGTTGCAGGAGAGCGAGCTGGCGCTGCGCTTTCTCACCAACACGTCACGCAAGACCTCGGCCAAGGTCTGCGAGGACCTGAAGGCGCTGGGCTTCCACGTGGCGCCGGCGCAGGTATTCACCGCGCCGGGCGCGATCCGGCGCTATCTGGCGCATCATCGGCTCTGCCCTTATCTGCTGGTCCATGAGCGTCTCGAGCCGGAGTTCGACGATCTGCCCCGTGGCGAACCCGATGCCGTGGTGCTTGGCGATGCCGGACAGCGCCTGGATTATGCCCTCCTTGACGAGGCCTTCCGGCTGCTTCTGGACGGGGCGCCGCTGCTCACCGTGGGCACCAATCGCTATTTTCGACAGGCGGGGGAGTTCCATCTGGATGCGGGGCCCTTCGTGCGTGCCCTGGAGTATGCCGCCGGTATCGAGGCGCGGGTGCTGGGCAAGCCGTCGGAAGATTTCTTTCGCGATGTACTCGATGAGGCGGGCGTGGCGCCTGGCGAAGCGATGATGGTGGGCGATGACGTGGAGTGTGATGTGGTCGCTGCGATGAACATCGGACTGCAGGCCTGCCTGGTGCGCTCCGGCAAGTATCGCCAGGGCGACGAGGCGCAGGCGCCCGAGGCACACTGCGAGGCGAGCCTGGCCGACCTGGTGCCAACGCTGATGGCGTCTTACTGACCGCATCGCAATCTGCGGGGGGAGGGGAGGCGCTCTTTCCCGGCATGCCCCGCGTTGACGGCCCGCGTTTCCTCGCCAAAGGCGGCCGAGTATCGTAAGGGGTATCGCCCGCTCACCATTAACTCGACCAGGAGTCTGTCACCATGAGCCAGCCTGTCATCGCCGACAACAAGCCCGTCACGGTGAATCTCACCCAAGGCAAGGAGTACGCGTTCTGTCGCTGCGGACGCTCCAGCGACCAGCCGTTCTGCGATGGCTCTCATGCCGGCACCGGCATCACGCCGAAGAGCTTCGTGGCCGAGCAGGATGGCGAGGCCACGCTGTGCCAGTGCAAGCAGACAGGTGATGCGCCGTTCTGTGATGGGACTCACGCGCAATTCGATGACGACCAGGTGGGCGAGGAAGTGGCCGAGGAGGAGGCGTCCGAAGAAGAGGCGGCCGCGGATAGCCAGCCGGTGATCGCCGACAACAAGCCCGTCACGGTGAATCTCACCAAGGGCGAGGAGTATGCCTTCTGTCGCTGCGGCCGCTCCGCCGACCAGCCGTTCTGCGATGGCTCACACGCCGGCACCGGCATCACGCCGAAGAGCTTCGTGGCCGAGCAGGATGGCGAGGCCACGCTGTGCCAGTGCAAGCAGACAGCGGATGCGCCGTTCTGCGATGGGACTCACGCGCAGTTCGATGACGACCAGGTGGGCAAGGAGGCACCGAGCGAAGAGGGAGGCGACGAGGCGCAAGACGCCGGCAAGGCGCCGGAGGCCAAGGCCACCAGGGAAGAGCCCACGGTGACCTTCATCCATCAGCTGGCCCGTGAGGGGCTTGAGCAGATGGGACACCACGGCCCGACTACTGCGATGGGCGTACCGCGTCACACCCTACCGCACTGGGATGATCTGCAGCTCATGACCGCCCAGCTGGCGACCCAGCCCCTGATGGAGGACGCCAAGGTCGCTACCGAGCTGGTCATCGGCCCTGAGGCCAACAAGCCATTGACCCTGAGCATGCCGCTGTTCGTCTCGGACATGAGCTTCGGCGCCCTTTCCGAAGAGGCCAAGATCGCGCTGGCCCGCGGCGCCGAGCGGGCAGGAACCGGCATCTGTTCGGGGGAAGGGGGCATGTTGCCGGAGGAGCAGCAGGAGAATTCTCGCTATTTCTTCGAGCTGGCCAGTGCCCAGTACAGTTATCGTGAGGAGCTGCTCGAGAAGGTCCAGGCCTTCCACTTCAAGGGGGGACAGGGTGCCAAGACTGGCATCGGCGGCTACCTGCCGGGCAACAAGAACAGCGCCAAGATCGCCGAGGTGCGCGGCGTTCCGGAGGGCGAGCCCGCCGTCTCGCCCTCCACCTTCCAGGACATGCACTCGGTGCAGGACTTCCGGAGATTCGCCGATCGGGTGCGGGAGGTGACCGGCGGTATTCCGGTTGGCTTCAAGCTCAGTGCCAATCACATCGAGCGGGATATCCAGTTTGCCCTCGATGCCGGTGCCGACTATCTGATCCTCGATGGCCGCGGCGGGGCTACCGGAGCCGCCCCGGAGCTGTTCCGCGATCACATCAGCGTGCCCACCATTCCGGCGCTGGCGCGAGCTCGGCGCCACCTGGATGCGCAGGGCGCCAGTGGCCGGGTTACCCTCATCGTCACCGGTGGGCTGCGGGTGCCGAGCGACTTCGTGAAGGCCATGGCCCTCGGCGCAGACGGCATCGCCATAGCCAACAGCGCTATCCAGGCGATCGGCTGCGTGTCCGCCCGGATCTGCAACACCAACAATTGCCCGGCCGGCGTTGCCACCCAGCGCCAGGACCTGCGCCAGCGGCTGAACGTCGACAAGTCCTCACGTCAGCTTCAGACCTTCCTCGAGGCCTCGGTCTCCCTAATGCAGGTCATGGCACGGGCCTGTGGCCACGACCGCCTGGACAAGTTCAATCGCGAGGACCTGGCCACCTGGCATCGTGAGATGGCGCTGCTGAGCGGGGTGCGGTATGCCGGCGTGCTCGATCCGCGTGGTTGAGGACGACCGTCGCATCAGCATTACGCATGCTCGCGGGCCGTCGATGTATCGGCCCGCGGCGATGCATCGGCGAAGGCTCAACGCCAGCCCATCAGCCAGGTGTCGTCATCCTTGAGGGCTTGCCACGGCAGAGTGCTCTCGCGGCGGGTAACGACGGCCTCGAGGACCACCGCCACCACCTGCTCCTCCTCGTCGCGCTCGAGCCCCGTGACGAGGAAGTGTTTCTCCTTGTGCCGTGGGTGCGCCGCGGTCCACTTGCTGTGAAACAGCTTGTCAGGATTGAGGATGTTCACGGAGCATGGCCTCCATCAGCGGTAGCGAACTGCCCCCTGGCACGCCAGGGAGCAGCCGGCGGGGCGTCAGCGGTTACAGCTGTACCAGCATCTTGCCGGTGTTGGCGCCCTCGAACAGGGCCAGGAAGGCGTCCGGCGTCCGCTCGAGACCCTGCTCGACGGTTTCCGTGTAGTCGATCTCGCCCCTGGCCACCTGCGGGCCTACCTCGTCCAGGAACTGCGGATAGTTCGCCCAGTGGTCGAAGACGATGAAGCCCTGCATGCGCGCACGGCGAATCAGGATCATCGCCATGTTGCTTGGCCCAGGGCTCGGTTCGTTCTCGTTGTAGCGGGCGATCAGACCGCATACGGCAATGCGTGCCCCGACCTTGAGGGTGTTGAGCGCTGCCTCCAGGCAATCGCCGCCGACGTTCTCGTAGTAGACGTCGAAGCCCTCGGGGCAGGCGTTGTTCAGTGCCTCGGTGAGCTGGGCGGCATCCTTGTCACGGTAGCTCACGGCCTTGATACCGTGCGATTTCAGCCATTCGAGCTTCTCGGTCGTCCCGGCGATGCCGACCACGGTACCGCCCTTGGCCTTGGCCAACTGCACGGCGAGCGAACCGACTGCGCCGGCGGCGCCGCTGACCAGCACGTTGTCACCTTCCTTCATCTCGGCGATGTGGTTCAGGCCGGTCCAGGCCGTCATGCCGGGCATGCCGAGCACTCCCAGATAAGCCTGTTCGGGGACGTCGTGACTGGGCAGCGGTTCCACCTCGTCAGCCGGCAGCTGGGCGATATCCCGCCAGCCCGCCATATGGCGCACCTTGGTGCCGACGGAGAGGTTGGGATCGCGCGAGTCGATCACCTCGCCGATGGCCGCGCCCTCCAGAGGCGCATCAAGCGCGAAGGGGGCGATATAGGTCGTCACCCCGCTCATGCGCCCACGCATGTAGGGGTCCACCGACAACCAGCTGTTGCGAATGCGCACCTCGCCGTCGGCGAGCGCGGGCAGTTCCTGCGCGTGCAGTTCGAACAGCTCACGTGCCGGGGTGCCCTGCGGATAATCACTGATGGTGAAGTAGCGTGTTTGCATGCTGTCGTTCCTTCAGTTGACGGGAAATCTGCCCAGTCTAACAGCCTGCCGGGCTCGACCGGTCGTCGTGGAATAGACGGATTTCGAGACAAGGTTATCGATCTGATGAGGCGAAACGGCGAGAATGGCCGGCAAGAGCAGAATGTCACGCCGCTGACGCGGGGCGGCAATGAGCGCACAGACACCCCGTCAACGCCGGGATCATCTAGGCTGAGGCCATGACGCGTCATTTCCGGATGTGAGAGTGCCATGGATGATCCTGATCGTTATGCCTATCCCCACCGCGTGCTGCACTGGCTGGTCGCGTTGGTGCTACTGTTTTCGCTGGCCAGCGGCTTCACCCTCGGCTTTCTCGGCTTCGAGGGCGCCGTTGAGAAACTCGGTGACACCTGGACCGATCTGCTCTATACCGCGCACAAGACCTTCGGGGTGCTGATCCTTTGCCTGATGGTGGCGCGGGTCATCACTCGGCTGCTCTTCGTGGTCCCGCTGCATGAACCACCGCTGCATCCCTTCCAGCGCATACTGAGCAGAAGCGTTCACCACCTGCTCTATCTTGCACTGCTGGCCATGCCGGTGCTCGGCTGGACGGCCACGGCTAGCGGTGGCTTTCCAGTGCAGTTCCTCCACTGGAATCTGCCGGGGCTGATCGGCAAGAACGAGGCGCTCTCGGAGCAGCTGTTCCTGTGGCATGGCCGGCTGGGATGGACGATCCTCGGGCTGGTGCTGCTGCATATCGGCGGTGCCCTCTTTCACTGGCTGATCAAGCGCGACGGCGTGATGAAGCGCATGAGCCTTTTTTGAACACTGCCTGGGGTTAGGCCACTGGCGAGATGGGGCTAACCGAGGAGGGTCGTTCCTTGGCAATGGCCTTGGCCAAGTGACCGGCGCTACTGGGCCAAGGCATGCGGGTAGAATTGATATTCCTTTAAATCAATTAGTTGATGTGCCTTCGATACTCAGGGTGCCCGTGGTTGAACCAGGTTAGTGGATGAGCCTCGGATCTCGAGGATGCCGATGAGTGATCTACACCCCCTGTTGCGTCTGCTCCTCTGGCTGGTGCTGGTCTATTCCTTGCTGGTGATGGTGGCTTGCGCCTTCCAGGGCCAGTTGCTCTATCAGCCGCATGTCGGCGGAGATGAATATCGTGTCACTCCCCGGGATCGCGGCCTGGAATATGAGCCGGTTACCCTGCGAACCGGCGATGACCTGCACCTGGATGCCTGGTGGGTACCGGCTCAGGCGACACGGGGCAGCTTGCTGTTCCTGCATGGCAATGCCGGCAACATCTCCCACCGTCTGGACTCGATCGAACAGTTCCACCGTCTGGGGCTCTCGGTGCTGATCCTCGACTACCGAGGCTATGGGAAAAGTGAGGGCAGCCCCTCCGAGGCTGGCACGGCGCTCGACGCCCGGTCCGGCTGGCGCTGGTTGCGTGAGACGGCCGGCCTCGCGCCCGACGAGATCGTGGTGTTCGGTCGTTCGCTGGGAGCGGCCGTGGCGGCGAATCTGGCGCGCGAGCTCAAGGGCGAGGCACGCCCCGCGGCGCTGATCCTGGAGTCGCCGTTCCGCTCTGTTCCCGATCTGGCCCAGCGGCTCTATCCCATCCTGCCGGCCCGCTGGCTGTCACGCTTCAACTACGATACCTCCGCCTACGTTGCACAGAGCGAGGCGCCGGTACTGGTCATCCACAGCCGGGATGACGATATCATCCCTTTCGCCGAGGGCGAGGCGGTCCATGAGGCGGCACCCGAGCCCAAGCGGCTGTTGATGATTGCCGGCCGTCACAATACCGGTTTCCTGGAGAGTGAGACGGTCTACCTGGCAGGTATCGATGACTTCCTGACCGAGGAGGCGGGGCTGCCCCGGGAGTGACAGGAGGCACGGCCATTCAGGGTTGTATACCTTCATGACAGCCTCCGCTCCTGCG
>Ga0207414_1000803_pt1 | contig 12845 bp, 27 predicted proteins | sample PonA231FremontCA_2_FD_187269 | JGI IMG/M metagenome (GOLD analysis project Ga0207414, IMG submission 187269) | Marine sediment microbial community from Fremont, CA, USA - Pond A23 Sediment 1 (SPAdes) | ecosystem: Environmental > Aquatic > Marine > Unclassified | place: USA: Fremont, California... | reverse complement strand
AAGTACAGATTTCCTATTTGAATAAAAAGATGCATAATATCACAACAGCACTCAATAAAGCAGAAGCCCTTTTGATTGATAAACAAGAAAAGGAGGATTTATGACACAATCAGAAGAAAAGGAATTTCTCAGAAAAGCAATGAACTTTGTGTCCAAAAATGGACAAACAATGTCTACTCCTAGCATACATGCTCTTGCAAAATATGTGTATGAAAGAGTGCCACCAGGAGGATTTCTACAAGCAGTATTAATAAATGATCTGATAAGTGCAGTTGCACAAGCTGATGAGGAAAACATAGAAAAGATTCCAGCTTATATAGAATTTGTTTATAATCACATTCCTCATGCTGCTTGGGGAACTCCAAAAAAGGTTAATGATTGGATAATAAATAAGGAGGATTAACTATGCCAAGAATACCAATGATACAAATCAAGGAAATGACTATTGAAGATGCATTGGACATAAACTCATTAAATGAACTCAAGGATAAGTCTGAGTTTAAAGGCTGTATACTAAAACTTGTCAATTATCCAAACAACTTTGAATATCACGTTTGGGTTGCTCCAGATAAGTCGGAAAAGCTCTCGTATCTAACTGCAGGACAGCTAAATCAACTAGAGAATGCAGATGCAGTTTATGTCACAGAAGAACACTCATACTCAATAGGAGAAGATGGATTGATAGAAATGTTGTCCACAATGAGTGAAACAGCACAGGAAAGAGTGTTAGCAGAAGCACGAAAAAGACAAGGAATTCAAAAAGAGAAGCACGATAAAAATGACATCATCAAATCCAACATAGAAAACGGAATTGCATTGTCCAGCTTTAAGCTAGGAATAATCATGAATATTACTTGCATCAATTCACTACATGGAACTGAAATTACAGTTAAAATCAATAAGTCAGGAACTGAAAACAATCCTTATCTTCAACCATATGCTAAGGTATTTAATTACAATCCCTACGTTTTTTGTACTCTCAATGATTTGGATAGTCTAACAGAAATATCGAACATGACAGGTATTGCATTCACAGCACTAACTGAATTCAATTCCAAAATAATTGAATATCTTCAAGAAAACGGACCTGTCTCAAAAAATAAAAACGGACCTGTCTCAAAAAATGGAATGGTATTAGCAAATTACAGTGTAAAAAATGGTTATCCAATAGTCACAATAATAATTTAACTGCATTAAAAAATTTGTGCTTGACACTGTTGCAATTTTATGATAGTTTTAAAATGCAAATAATCAAGCACAGTTTAATTTAATCAAAACAAAGGAGGGACAATTATGAGTGACAATCAAGCATTGAAAGAATTTGCACAGGAAGCAGCAAAACTATTCAAAAGTTTTGCACGAATGTCAAAAGGTGATGAAGAAGTACATCAGGAGTTTGTTAATCATGCGACAGACTGCAATGAGGAACAAGAAGAAACTATCAAACTCCTGATAGACAAACTGAAGACTGAATTCGAGAACACTCGGAGGTCAGAAAAAAGTAGCAGCAAAAGCTCTGCTAAAAATCATGGAGATAATACACAGAACAAAATGACGGAAAAACAGAAGAAGATTATGGATATGTTGAATCAACAAAAATCCAAAAAAGAAATAAAAGCAGAGCTTAGTTGTGATCACAAAACAATCAAAAGAGTGGAAGAAAAAATGAGCACTGCATAACAAACATCATGCCCTGATAATGACATGTTATCAGGGCACAAAAAATAAGGAGGGCACTATGACTACAAGAACAAGAAAACTATCTAATGGTCAAAGAAGTACTAAAGAAATCAAAAAACAAAAGACGGAGAAACTCGCTCGCCTGAAAACACAGAAAAAGGAGATTGAATCTGAGATCAAAGAACTAGAAAAGGAAATCAAAGAAAATTACAATGTAGCAGAAGCAGAAACTCCTGATGGACGATTGAAACTTGAAGAACGCAAAAACTATGAAATTCCTGATAATCTTACCCTTATCAACAAATCAACAATAACCAAAGATGTCTTCATTCAGCTTGCTAAAATTGCTCCATCCGAGTTGAAAAAGACTCTTGGAAATGATCAATTCTCGGACTTACTGAAAAAGGAAGTAATAAAAGAAAAAGAACCAACTACATTCTACAAATTGATAAGTAAAAAGGAGTAAGTAAATGCAATGCCTAAAGACTGCTAGACAAGCAAGCTATCAATTTTGCAAAAGAAACGGATTTAAAATTGACTACAAGGAAGCGATAGCTGAAGCACATTTAGCTATGTGTGAAGCGGAACTGACTTACAAAGAGGATAAAGCACGAAAAAAAGAAAGTTGGGTGAGTTATAAAGTACATCAAGAACTTAATAAGAAATTTAAGGAAGAACACAATGATCTTGCAGAATTTGAGGAAGAAATTGCAATTACAAATAAAACAAATCCAGAAAAGCTACTAATGATGAGTGAAGCATTTGATTCATTTTCCACAGCAGCAAAGGAAGCTGTCGAACTTGTTTTGACAGGAGAGATAGAATCAAACGGGAAAAATGCAGCTAAGAAAGAAATAAAACAAGTGCTGAGAAACAAAGGATATTCTTGGAACAAAATTCAAAAGGCATTCACAGAATTAAAAACATATGCAAACTCCTTAGCATAGAGGAAATATTATGAAAAAGGAAGAAATCAGAAATAAAATCCAAAATGATGAGGAATTTGCTGTTGGAGCCTTGCTATCATTATATCAACAGCAAGTTCCTGAAGAACAAATGGCAAAAACTACTGCTGTTCAAAATGCAAGAGGATTCAACAAAATGGACAGTGGTATTTTATCTTCCATCAGCCAATTCTACTTGAAAAAAGGATATCTTACTCCAAAACAAATCAGAATGATTATTCCAAAACTGCTCAAATACGCAGAACAGCTTTCTGAAATAGGAGTAGAAAAAGCATCACTCAAAGAAGCGGAAGAAAAGAAAAAACAAGACAAAGATGTAGTGCGTAAAGCAAAATCAAAAAGAACACAGAAAATAGAATTGTCATTCACTTTTGATCCAGTATTAGTCGATGAGGTAAAGAAAATTAATGGAAGACTGTTCAATAAAGAAGACAAAACTTGGTATATTCCAAAAACAGCAACAAATATTGAGAAAATCAAAGAACTAGGATTCAATATTTCTGAAGAACTTGAAGAATGGTACAAGGAACAGACTGAAGGAATTACTGACGACATAGATGTTCCAGGACTTAACAATGTGTTACGTCCATTTCAGAAAGAAGCTGTCAGTTTTGTAGAAACAAAGAACGGTCGTGCTCTGATTGCAGACGAAATGGGATTGGGCAAGTCATTAGAATCACTGGCTTATTTGCAACTGTATAAAGACAAGTTGTTTCCAACAATCATAGTTTGTCCTGCAAGTGTAAAATTGAATTGGAAAGCTGAAATTAAAAAATGGACTGATCTTGGAAAATATACAGAAATACTTCAAGGAAGCACTCCTTATGCTCCCAGTAAAGACAAACAAATTTTCATTATCAACTACGACATTTTAAAGAACTGGCATAAGTTTCTTATTTCCAAAATGAAGCCTAATTTGATAATAGGAGACGAAATCCATCTGTGCAAAAACAAAAATGCGAAAAGGAGTCAAGCTCTAGCGTACATTGCAAAATACACAAGACACTTTATTGGTTTAACAGGAACACCGATACTGAATAAGCCTGTTGAAATCTACAACCCAATAAAAATGATTAAGCCAACATTGTTTCCAAATTTCTGGAACTTCGCTACAAGATACTGCAATCCAATAAACAATGGATTCGGCTGGGACTTTGGCGGGGCAACAAATACTGCTGAACTCAATCAAATATTGAGTAAAGAAATGCTTCTCCGAAGAAAGAAAGAAGATGTTGCTAAAGAACTTCCTGAAAGATCGTTTGTAGCAATGCCAATTGAAATCACCAACAGAGACGAGTATGAAAAGGCAGAAGAAGACTTAATCAGCTATCTAAAAACAATAGACAAAGAAAAGGCAAAGAGAGCAGAAAGAGCGGAAGTATTGACAAAAGTAAACGTGCTCAAACAACTAGCACTCAAAGGAAAAATGAATACTTCAATAAATTGGATTGAAGAATTTATTGAAAATGAAAAATTGGTTGTATTTACTAATCTAAGAGAAACATCTGACATATTGAAAAACAAATTTGGAGATAACTGCGTAAAACTAGTTGGTGGAATGACTGACAATCAAAAGAATGACGCAATCAATAAGTTTTGGAATGATTCTGCTCGATTGTTTGTTGGAAACATGAAAGCAGCAGGCGTTGGAATTAACTTGCAGTGTGCGAGCAACGCTTGTTTTATCGAATACCCATGGCAACCAGGAGATTACAATCAATGTACAGAAAGAATACACAGAATAGGACAGGATAAACCAGTTACAATCTACAATCACATAGCAAATAAAACTATTGAGGAAAACATAGTCAAACTGCTTGAAAAGAAAGCTGTTATAGCAAATCAAGTGATAGATGGAACTGATACAGACGAAGATTCTGGAGTGTTCAATGAATTGATTAAAAATCTATAAAAATAAGGAGATATAATTTATGAGCATGACAATCACAAAAGAATTTCATTTTGGAGCAGCACATCATCTACCAAATTATGACGGCAAATGTAATAATATACATGGGCATGAATACTTTGTCCGTGTCGAGTTCAAAAGAATAGATGGGGAAACAAAAGGTGATGGAATGATTGTTGATTTTTCAAAAATTAAAAGTTGGTTAGAGCCTGTAGAAAACGATCTCGATCACGCATATTTAAACAATATTGAAAGATTAGAGAATCCAACCGCAGAAAACACAGCGAGATACATAGCTGCAAGGTTAAAACAAATTTTGAGTATTCTTGGAGAAGAGGAAATAAAACTTGAATCAGTTCAAGTGTGGGAAACACCAACTTCATACGTTACATGGAGGGCAGATAATGACTAAAGAAGAAGCAGAACAAAATTTAGGCAAAATTGTAAAAAAGAAATCAGAAGGAATGGTTAAAGGTTGGTCATATATACGTATTGTTGATTATGATCCTAATGAAAAAACTCCATGGGGAACGGGGACTGTTCTGATAGAAGATCCTTTTTCCAATAAAAAACGCAAGACTAGATATGCTTTTTCTCAATTAGAACTTATTTACAATTCTGGAAGAAAAAGAAAAGGAAATGGAAACGGAAATAAAAGAAAAAGGAAAAAGAATAATGAAACGAAAAAGGAAAAAAATAAGAATTAAAATTCCCTATTTAGGATTTCATCACGATGGATGTCGTTATCTGTTTGATCCAGGGCTTCAATTTGGATTCGACAATATGAATAAAATCTGTGGACTAGATAAACAAACTTGTGACGGAACAACAGAAAACTGTAGATTTCCAGAACGCAGAGATACAATGGACAAATACAAAAAAGTAATAGGATACAAACTATGAGTTTCAAAGGGATTCAATTCTTTCAAGATTATGACATTGATTATGTAGAAGAAGGAAAGAATGTAGGACGTGGATGGATCGGATTGCAGTGTCCTAGATGTCATCACGACCCATCTACACACTTGGGATTCAATCCTGAGTCTGGAGCTTTCAGTTGCTGGCGATGTGGAAGAATGAGTCGTGTTGAAGCTGTCAAACTATTAGCTGGAATAGACTGGTCAAAAGCCTACAAAATACTCAGAAATTATGGCGGTGCCGTACAGAAACGATACACAAAAACAGACAAAGAAAAAGATATAGATGTAGAGTTTCCTAAAGGCACACTCGATTATTTTCCAAAAAAACATAGAAAGTATTTGGAAGATAGAAATTTTGACCCTGATTATCTAATCAATACTTGGGATTTGAAAGCAACAGGTAAAGCTGGTCCTTTCAAGTACAGAATAATTGCTCCAATATATTATAAAAATACTCTAATGAGCTATCAAGGAAGAGACATTACAGACAAAAGTGACATGAGATACAAAGCATGCCCAAAGGATTTTGAAAGACGACACCACAAGTATTGCCTATACGGAATTGAACTAGCAGTATCAAATAGTGTGCTTGTAGTTGAAGGAATTACTGATGTATGGAGAATGGGAATGGGAAGTGTATGTACGTTTGGAACAAGATTCACTGATACTCAAGTTCTATTGCTGTACCATCACTTTGACAGAATATTTGTCTGGTTTGATGAAACAGAAGAGGAGTCACAACTTCATGCTGATCATTTAGTTCGTAATCTCAATGTACTGGGTAAAGATGCAGAACAAATCACACTTGATATAGAAAAAGATCCTGCTGATCTGAGCAACAAAGAAGCAGGCTATATCATGCGTGATTTACTGATTAAATAAAGGAGTGATTTATGGAAACAGATCAATCAAGAATAATAATAATAGTATGGCAAGCAGGAATATTAAGGAGACTTTGGAGAGCGACATTTGGAAAGATACCGCAATGTGAAGACTGCAAATTTTTTGTGAAACGTGCAATACCTCCTGATGCATGCTCAATGCCTTTTACTACAGAAATGATAGAACGAAATAGAAAAGAACTTTGTGGAGTAGCTAGACGTTTGCATTGTAAAACAACAGGAATTTATTTCACACCAAAAGAAACGAACAAGGAATGATTTATGAAAAGATATGTGATTAAACAAGATTCAGAATTGTATCAAAGAATACTCAAAGCAGAAGAAGCACTTCATGAATTGGGATTGACTGTGACGTATGATACAGCTTCGGATGGAATAATTATTGAAGACTCACATACAGGATATGTCCTGAAAACTATTCCAGATACACAACCAGAGTATTCTTTTCCAAGAACAACTGAAGCAACATTTGAAGTTATGAATCACATTGAGTGATAACTCTTTATGAATATCCAAATTGGGAAGGAATTAGGAAAGAAAGTATAACAATGAACAAGAACTCAAAGAAGCTAAAATAGAATATTATAGAAGAAAATTAAAAGAATCGGAGGGATAGATATGTTCATAACTAGAGATGAGAAAATTCCATTTAAGGAGGAACCACAATGATGGTGTCATTTGACTATGCAGCAATGCGTACATTAAAAGCCCACAAAGCTTTCAAAAACGGGAAATCAATAAATGAAATTTTGAGCTACGCACGTGCAGCAGAAACAGCAGGACACTACGTATTTTCCCGTTATTATCAAGATGTGGCAAGGAAAATGGAAGTGATTGCAAAAGAAAGAGAAAAACAAAATAAAAAGGAGGAAACTATGATTAACATTACTCCAGACAATGCAAAAGAAGGAGATCATGTAAGAAGTGTACTTGCTGGTTGGGGAGAAATAACAGATATAGGCAATCGTAAATTTGATGTTAAATTCCCACACAAAACAAAAACATTCTTCAGTGACGGCAGGCATCATCCAGAAGATGAGGAGCCAGAAATAGTAGAATTTAAGAAACATGAAAAACCTTGGGAGCCAGAAGGAGGAGATTTCCTTATTGACACTAGTGGATGGGTAATTAGAGCAAATCCAAGTCTTACAGACTATCCTCCAAGAAAAGAAGGTAGGATGTATCCAACAATAGAAGCAGCTAAAAAAGCCCATGAATTAATCAGACCTTTTCAAAGACTTGTAGCTTATATTTTGGAACACGACCCCAATTACGAACTAAACAATCCAGATAATACAAAAATTGTAGAATGGAATGACTTAATAGGAAGATATGATATCGCTACATTCGTTAATTCAGCATCGAGATCGTTTTCTATAATGTTGATTAATCTATCAATGTCTGAAGATTTAGCTCAAAAACTAGCTGATGATCTAAACGCAGGGCGAGTGAAACTATAAAAGGAGGATTTTAAGGAGAAAACTATGAAAAACAATCCAAAATGCGAAGTTTGTGGAGAACCAGCAGTAATACTTGTAAATGATTTTCGACTAAATTTTGAAGCACTAGCTAAAGGGATCGTGGGATGGGTACCGCATGGAGAACCGCATCCTTTATGTACAGTACATGCACGAGAATCTATTTATTATGATGAATATAATCTTTAGGAGAAATAAATACTGCTAGTGATCTTTATACTATAATCAATCAGGAGGATTAAATTATGCATCTGTTTATTATGGAAGACGGCACACCTTTTCAAAAAGATTCTATTACTGAGGAAGATAAAGATGGTATTCAAGATGGAGTGGTAACTGGTTTCAAGATTGAAAATGGTGAGTTTTATGAGATCAATCCAGATGGGACTACATGGGAAAAAGTTGAAACAAAGTAAACAAAAGGATATTTAATTATGGGAATTGATTTAACAGTCTATCCAGTAACGATAGTTTTGGATAATGATCTTACTGGAGCAAGCAATCTTTGGTTTGATAGAAACACAGAGCTATTTGAATTTTTTGGTCTTGCAGGAGAAAGCCAAATAAGGTTAAACAAATTTTCTTCTGAAATGACAATATCATTACATAATGATGAGGGATTATATCATACGAATGAAGACGCCTATGGAAATTTACTGACTTATTTTTATTCATGCGATCTAAAAGAAAAAGTGATGAAAATTCCAACAACATCTGATTGGAACATAGCAATTATTAAGTTTTTAGTTGATGTTCCATCATCAATACCAATTGTTTTGTTTTGGCATTAAATTAATTAAATAAGGAGAATTAAATTATGGATCCGATAGCATCTTTAATACCTTTAGCTCTTTATTTTCTGCCAACAATAATAGCTATGAGCAGAAAACATAGACAAAAATTTCCAATAATGATTGTAAATATTTTTACTGGTTGGACTCTAATCGGTTGGGTTGTTGCATTAGCTTGGTGCGTATCTCCAAATGTTGAAACAGAAGAATTTAAATAAGGAGAATTAAATATGACAATTACATTGATAGTAATTTACATAAAACAATAAAAACTATTATATGAGAGGAGGAACAAAATATGAATAAAATAAGAATTGAAGAAGATGAATTATATCCATTCTATACTCTTCGTGATCATGATACCATTGGCAAACAATTTGAGATTAGTGATGAAAAGTACAGAGAATGGAAAGATGTTATGGACAGATTTTGGAAAATGCAGAATGAAATGAAAGAACTTTATAAACTAGACAAAATAAAGGAAGATGTATTGTTTGGTGATTTAACTATTAACAGTCTTTTTATTATGGTAGAAAACTTAGAGGGAAATTTATATTATTACAATGCTCCTCAAAATAACACATTCAAACTTATAGAAAATGCTGATGAATTATATGAAAAATTAAAACACTTAACAGACATAGCTATACATGAATTATCTGAATTATCTGATGAACCAGAGGAGCTTAGAAAGAAAGAGTTCGTGAAACAAACACTGTATTTCTTAGAAAAATTGGAAAAGGATATTGAATAAAGGGAAGAGTAAAATAACAATATGTTAATAGAAGAAACTCATGAAAAATACTTATATGTTGAAGACTTGCGAGAAATTCTAGCAAGACTGCCCTCAATGTATGTAGTATTGACTAATACAACGACGAATAACTTATCAATCTTAGATGAAAATTTCAATTTCATTGGTTGGATTGATTTTTTAGATGGAGGATTAAATTATGGGAATGTTTGATGAGATATTAATTCCTTGCCCGGATTGCAATGGATTAATTTATAAACAGAGCAAGAGTGGTCAGTGTGTATTAGGAACTTATCATTTTAGCAATGCTCCTAAAGACGCTCTAGCTGGATTGTTGAAAGAAGATGAAATAACATGTGAACATTGTGAAGCAGAGATTACAATAGATGCGAAATTCTTTGTGGTTTCCAATTCTAGCAAATATAACAAATACTGATTATTCAAAAGATTACTAATGTCAAATAAAATTGACATTGGTGGTTCTAATGTCATGCATAATTGTCAAAAGGAGTGGATAATGAATGAGAAAAAAATAGTCAAAGAATTAGCTGATTATGAGGATTTCATTAGAGAAATTTTCTCAATTCCGGAGGAAATAGAAAACCAACAAGGAATATTGATTATTGATTTTATAATTACCAAAATAAATTCTACTATAAAAAATGAAGACAATGTCCATGCTTTTGCAATAGACTATCCAGACCAACAAATATCATTAGTAGAAAAACATGCATTTAGAATTAATGATTATTCAGAAAAGCATATATACAGATCAGAGGTTTTACAAAATCCCAAGAAATTTGATGATCAAAATTTGACTGGAGTGGTTCAACTTGAGGTTGGAGGTACTATAAATCTGGAAAATATAGAAATGGAAAATACTAGAACTTATATGTTTTATTAAAAGGAGAAAATTATGAGCGAAACCCCAAGAATAGAAGATATGCTTTTTGTGTACAGTACAGTTGAACCTGCATATGATCATAATGGAGTAAGAAACTTAGATATCGTGCCTTGTCAGCCATGTCCTAGTTCTGCATATTATGTTGGGTATACATTCAAACAACACGGAAAATATCACAGAGGAGGATTTTTTAACACACCATCAGAACCAATAGACTATGAAAATCCCTTTTTGGAAAATGGACTTTGGGATACTTTGAAAGTCTATAGAATTCGTTTTCACGCTAGAGGAAAAGAACACTACTGTAGACCAGAAGATGCATTAATCATTACGAGAGTAACGCATGGTTATTAATAATAAAATAAAGGAGGAAATTATGAGCGATGGAAAGCCAGAATGTGCACTGATTGAAGAAAATGGAAATATTTTTAATCTCATTTCCAAAGCAAAGAAAACACTAAAAAGAGATAAACAATTTGAAAATGCTGAGGAATTACAAAATAGAGTTCTAGCCTCTGAATCTTATGACGAAGCAATTCAAATTATTATGGATTACGTTGAAATAGTTTAAGGAGAACAATATGCAATTATGGATATTTGAAGATGAAAGCGGAAATGTTGAAATACACAAAACAACAATACTAAAAGAAAACTTAGACGGAGAACCAATACTGACAGCATCACATACAGGAGTTGAAGATTTATTAGAAATTATTGATATATCAAATCCAAATGATCCTGTAAGATACAATCCAAGTGCAATCACTGAAGAACCTTGGGAAGCTATTCCTGATCTCACATACACAATTAAATATACTTAGTTTAAGGAGAATGATTATGAAACCATGTGATTGCAAGGATAAAGTTGATCTTGAAAAATTAAATGAACAAGCAATTTCAGATAACAAGGTAGGCATTGAAGTCTGTCCAAATGTTGTTATTTTAACATTCAATGAGGGTTCAGTAACAATAAAAGTACCTCAATGTCACTTTAGGGTACTAGCTGAATGGTATTTGGAAGATCAAGAAGAAGAATCATACGACTACGATACTTTAATGAGAAAAAGGAGAGAATAATTATGCTACAAAAATGCAAAGATTTGATAACAGACAATTATGGAAAGGAAAAACCAGATATGCTTGCTGTATATTTGCTGTATCATACATATAGTGAAAACAATGTGTCCAATTTAAAAGTACCTGATGTAGCAGACAAATTGGAAATCAGTAAATATAGAGTAAGAAAGGCGAGAAAGAAACTTACAGAAAATGGATATGTTCATGAAAGATCAGAAAAAGAAGGTAATGGATTAATGTCACACTACGTAATAATTTCTTGAATCTTTTATTGCATTACTACAAATTTTCATGTATAGTTAATCTACGTTTTCTAACTGAACATAATTCCCTCCTTGTTGTTAGAAACAGGAACACGAGTGATGATCACACTCGTCTGACCCGACGGTGCCTACTCCACTGTCGGGGAGTTCCTCAATTCTTTACTGAGTAGGAGTATCACATGCTTCACAGATTAAAAATGAAAAATATTCAACGTAAAATAGGTATTGGAATATTACTGGTTTTTTTGACACTTCAATTATTTGTTCTTTTTGGAGCACTTGAAAATGAACAGAATCGAACTAGAGAAAATCCAAAAATTGTTGCGGAAAAACTCATTGAATGCACTGATGAGTGTCAAATCAGAGTCAGATTGATTAGGAAAAACACATATCAGGAGAGATAAAAATGGAAGAACAAAAAATTGAATATAATGAACGAAATTTTGAAAACAACTCATATACAATTCCTTGTGCTTTATTAAAAATTCCAATACTTACTTTCACAGAAATATGTACTATTAACAGCATTCTATCATTGTCTTCCAAACATAGAAAACAAGGTGGGTGCAATCTTACAAACAAAGAACTGGCTGAAAGAGAAGAATGCAGCATACAAACTATCACAACAGCTATCGAAAAAGCACGCTGGCTTAATATGATTGAACATAGAGAAGACACTCCTGGCGTGTATGAAGACAGACAAGGAAATCTGCACAACACTCAAAACAGAAAATTGATATTAACTATTCCTTACTTGTTTCGATTTTTTGGAGAAATTTGGAGAGATTTTTACTACAAAAGAGATCAAGCAGCAAAATTTCTTTATCTTTGGTTTAAGGATGAAATCAAAAGTGCATGGAAAGAATATGAGGACAGAAAAAAAGGACAGAAGAAAGAAGAAAAGGAAGCTGAGGAAATTAACTTGAGCTTGAAGAAAATAGCATTGAATTTGGAAAAATTATTCACAGATGAAGAACACTTTCACGAAATATGTAGCAAACAGGAGCTAACAGAGACAGCTACAAGTAGATTACTAAGACAGCTACAAGTAGACTTTAAGGACAGCTACAAGCAGATTACTCGCATCTATGTTTACGAACGTAATGTTTACGAAAGTGATGTTTCAATATTATTAAGAAATAATATTATACTAAAAAATTCGGGGAATTTTTCCCAAAATGATAAAAATAATTCTGTTGGAG
>Ga0207414_1000800_pt1 | contig 12857 bp, 13 predicted proteins | sample PonA231FremontCA_2_FD_187269 | JGI IMG/M metagenome (GOLD analysis project Ga0207414, IMG submission 187269) | Marine sediment microbial community from Fremont, CA, USA - Pond A23 Sediment 1 (SPAdes) | ecosystem: Environmental > Aquatic > Marine > Unclassified | place: USA: Fremont, California... | reverse complement strand
AGCACGTGGGACTTGTCGCGGAAGCGGTTGGCGAAGAACTCCGGCAGGGTCAGCGAGTCGCCGGCCTTGAAGCTGTAGACGCGCAACCGGCGGGCCACGATCAGCCAGTTGAGCCAGGTGCCGATCAGCAGACCGACGGCAATCCAGCCTGCCGAGAGACCACTGATATACGCCGCACCGGGCAGGCCGAGCAGCAGCCAGCCGGACATGTCCGACGCACCGGCGGAGATCGCTGAGGTCCAGGGCCCCAGCGAGCGACCCCCCAGGATGTAGTCGGAGAGGTTGGTGGTGCGCTTGTAGGCAATGACGCCGATGGCGAGCATTACCACCAGATAGACCGCAAACGTGAAGCCGATGGTGGCATTGTTTTCAACCATTAGGGGATTCCTTCAGTCTTCTTGTTGATGATGAGCGGGGTTCACTCGTCTTCCAGTGCTAGCAGCGACGCATTACCACCCAGAACCGCGGTATCAATCGTCACTGTCTTCTTGGTGGCGAAGCGCACCACGATAGTGCGGTCCACCGGCCTTGGGTCCGATGCCCGGAAGCCCTTGTCCGCCAAAGGCGGGGCGCGACCACGGCATCGATGATATTGCGGTTGACGTCGACATTGCCAACACGATCTATTGCGCAATCTTGTCGACAAAGATCTCCTTCCTGCTGTACACGCCGAAGGCCAGGCCGCGTCCCCATCGCTTGATGGCATCGATGACCTGGTCGATCCCGATGGCGGCCGGCGCGACAAGGATGTCGTTGGCTGTCTTTCCAGGTCGAGCCTGGTGACGGCCATCAGGCAACCTTCGCGCCAGAGCGTCTCGCCGTGGCCGTTGAGCCCTTCTCAGCCGTCCTCGAACTGGCGTCGAGCATATCGCGGGTGTCGAGCATCCATTGAGGGTAGGGCGCCGCGCGATCTATTGCTTGCCCGATTCTCCGTTCTATTTCACGATTCCTCGGTTTCTGGATGGGAAAGGGGTGAATTTTTCGACGTTCGTCTAACGCTCGTGCCGGATTCATGCGAGCCACGGATGCCTGGCGCAACGCAGCTGGCTCGGGGGGGGTGGCCGAGGGGCGGACTTCACGCAGATGACATGCCGCTCTGGCGGGTGAAGCCGCTCGAACCAGTGGTCTCGAATTCTGCTTCCCCCTGCAGGCCGATCACCCTCTGATGATAGGCGTGGGCGTCATGATGGATGGCGGTATCGAGGAAGATCTGACGGATGGTGCTGGTCATGGATGACCTTCGGCTGATCATGTCAACGACATGACACCACACTCTTGTCGAACCTTCTTCAACGCAGGCGTCAGTCCTGACGGCGCTTCAGTGACGTATGCGCCGCCAGGTGGTCGCGCAGTGCCGAGAGTTCCTCATGACCGGTGGTATCGAGGAGGGGCTTGCCGCGGGTCACTCGGCCATGGCGTCCGTGCTCGTCCATCAAGCGCTGGGCACGACGACGGATACCGTCCAGATAGTCGTCATGGCGGATCGGGTATCCCATGGTGGCATTCCATTCGGTCTCGCCGACGCGACTCTCAAGCGCCTTGTCGAACAGCGCCAGCAGGTGTTCGGGTTCGGTACGGTAGCGTGGTGTACCGGAAAGCATCAGCAGGGCGATCATGCCGCCAAAGATGACGAGGCAAACTGTGAGGACCAGCAGGAAGAGCGCCATGGTTCGCGACTCCGAAAAATCGGATCAGGTGGCTGCCTGGTCCGGTGGTGCACGGGGGCGGCGCTTCGGAATATCAAGGAGCCGTTGGCCTGATTACCGAAAGGCAGCCGGTCGACCAGGCCGCCTGCCTCTCTTTGTGACACGCCGAAGGCGCTGCATTTGAGGTGGCCAGAAGGGCATGGTCAAGCAGCATGCCGTCTTTCCGCCTCGTTGGCCGCCGAATTCCGACATGTCAGACGACATTATCTCGAAAGTGGCCGCTCGGTGAAGGCCATGCCAGATGAGAACGTGTGTTGGCGAACCCTGCATAGCGCGTCAGGCGACTGCCAACAAGAGGTGTCACCATCGAAGAAGGGATAACGAAGGTCGGAAAGGCAACGATACCGTGCGGCAGGAAAAACTGGAGCGGGTGAAGGGAATCGAACCCTCGTCTTAAGCTTGGGAAGCTTCTGCTCTGCCATTGAGCTACACCCGCGAAGTGGTTTCGATAGTAAAACCAATCGGTTAGCCTTTGCAAGGCGCACCGGGACTTTGGGGGGTGTTAGCGATAAGTGATTGTTCTCAAGCATTTTTTTGTGATGTGTGGCGATATGCCGGTTCCGGAAAAGGTATGGGTGCCGATATTTTTTCACTGCTCGACGAACTTTTTCCCGCGGCGCTGTCTCAGTAATTGTAGGCAGCAACGCGATAGCAGTCGCTAACACTGTTGCCTCAGCTTGCTTATTCGATTTTACCGCCCCATGTTTCATGGGGCGGTTTTCTTTTGCCTGGCCACACACCAAGTCTGCCACCCGGCCGGTACCGGGTGGCGACGATGACGGCTCCAGGCCGCGTCAGGAATGGCGCATGCGCAGTAGCGCGCTGAGCACGTCCCGGCGGGTGACGATGCCTACCAGGCGCCCCTGCTCGGTCACGGGGTAGACCTTGGGCTTTGCACCGAGCATTTCCTGGGCCAGGTCGCTGATGCTCTTCGTGGGGGGCACCGAGAGTACTTCATTGCGCATCAGCTCGCGAACCAGCGGCGGCTCATGGTTGAGATAGGAGCTTTCCAGCACCTTGCCCATCACGTCCTGTTCGGAAATGAAACCAATCAGGTGGTCCCGCTCGTCGACGACGGGCACCCCAGGAAGGCGATGCAGCGCCAGGCCTTCGGCCAGGGTCGAGACCGAGGTCTTGCCGCTGACCCGGTAGCAGTCGCGGGACATGATTTCGCGCACGATCGTTGGGGCCCTGTTGGGCATGGCGTATCTCCTTGTGCCGGACGGTGGAAGCCCGAGCTGCAGCCGGCGTCCATAATGCCTGGCCCGGACAGCAGCTCTGTGCCGTTCTCAGCATAGACGACCCGCGGCTGTTCTCGGAATCCTGGCCACCAACGTTTCTTGGCGTTGGCCGTGGTGTCCCGTCCGCAGTCAGGAACCCGAATCACGTTTCTCGGTTCCAATGTGTGACACTCTCAAATTCGCGCCGGCTGTAGCGTCGGCAAGCACTGATCAATGGAGCTGCCTCATGGATGCGCGGGAATACATGGCCAGAAAGGGGCTTGACGGTGAGCGCGACCAGGAGCGCCCCAATACCCTGGAAGAGAAGGCGTGGTCGCGGGCCCGGGAAGCCGGGGAACAACCCCCCCGTGTAGGTACGCCTTTCGACTGGGAAGAGTGGGAGCGTTACCACGACACGCTCGCCGAAGGTGCCGACGCCATCGATCAGAAGATCAATCACGAGGCTCACCGCCGCGCCATCGAGCATGGGTCCGGCAAGGCCGTTCAACACTTCACCCCGGCGGCTGGCGATCAGGTCCGTATCGATCGCGCCCCACCGTCGGCTGAGCGAAGCGAGGATCAGGCCATCGCCACTGCGCCACGCCTTGCCCTTCATGCTCTGGCGGTGCTGCTGCCGCCACTGGCGGTCGGCGTCTCGCGAGGAGGCGGGCAACGGGTCACGGCCAGTCTGGCATTGACTCTGCTGGGCTGGCTGCCCGGCATCGTGCATGCGTTCTGGTGGCTGCGCCGTTCACCGCGGTAGCGTAAAAAGAGGACAAATGAGTGCCCCGCGGGGCTTTGCTCTGCACGCTCCCCAGGTATAATCGCCGTCAACTTACGTTTTTAACAGGAGTTGACCTTGGGCCTTCTCGTCGGTGTCACTGCTCTCTGGGCATTCTCTTTCTCGTTGATTGGCGTCTATCTTGCCGGACAGGTAGATAGCTACTTTGCGGTTCTGATGCGGATTGGCCTGGCGGCGCTGGTCTTTCTGCCGTTTCTCCGCCCATCGCTGCTACATGGCCGCCAACGACTCGCGCTGATGGGATTGGGCGCGGTGCAGTTGGGCATGATGTACATCTTCTTCTACCAGTCCTTTCTGCTGCTCTCGGTGCCCGAGGTACTGCTGTTCACCATCTTCACGCCGATCTATATTGCGCTGCTTGATGATGCGCTCTTCGGGCGCTTCACCCCCTTCTATCTGGTGACCGCATCGTGCGCCGTGCTGGGCGCAGCCGTGATCCGTTACCAGGGGCTCGACAGCGGTTTCTGGACAGGGTTCCTGGTAGTTCAGGGGGCCAATCTCTGCTTCGCGCTGGGACAGGTGGGTTATCGGCGCCTGTCAGCGGGCCTGCCGTCCTCGTTACCCCGCCATAGCGTGTTCGGATGGTTCTATCTTGGCGCCCTGGCGGTGGCCTTGCCCGCCTTCGCGCTGCTGGGTAACCCGGCCGGGTTGCCCACGACGGGTGTGCAGTGGAGCGTTCTGCTGTGGCTGGGACTGGTGGCCTCTGGCCTCGGTTACTTCCTGTGGAACCTGGGGGCAACCCGGGTCGACGCAGGTGCCCTGGCAATCATGAACAATGCCCTCATCCCAGCCGGGCTTCTGGTCAACCTGATGATCTGGAACCGCGATGCCGACCTGATGCGTCTGGGAGTGGGCGGTGCCATCATCCTCGGTTCCCTGGCACTCAATGAGTGGTGGTTGAAGCGCCGCAGCCTCACGCTAGCCTGACCGCGTTTGCTCGCCCAGTGGCCAGTGGCCATAATGAGCGGCCGCGAAGCGAGAGGCCTGCGCATGTCAACGTTCAAGAATATCGGCCTGATTGGTCGCCTGGGCAGTGCCAATGTGGTTGAGACCCTCAAGCGTCTGATCCGCTTTCTGGATGCCGGTGGCTACCACGTCATCATCGAGGACAGGACCGCCACGGTATTGCTTGATCATGGTCATCCCGAGGCCAGTCGACGACTGCTCGGCGAGCTTTGCGATCTGGTGATCGTTGTCGGTGGCGATGGCAGCCTGCTGGGTGCCGCCCGAACGCTCTGCCAGAGCGGTACCCTGGTGCTGGGCGTCAACCGGGGGCGGCTGGGCTTTCTCACCGATATCTCTCCCGACGAAATCGAAGCGCGCGTGGGCGAGGTGCTTGAAGGGCGCTACGAGCTCGAAGAGCGCTTTCTTCTGGATGCCGAGCTCTATCGCGATGAGGTGCAGGTAGGCAACGGTGATGCCTTGAACGAAGTCGTGCTGCATCCGGGGAAGGCGGTGAGAATGATAGAATTCGAGCTGTTCATCGACAATCAGTTCGTCTATAGCCAGCGCAGCGACGGCTTGATCATTGCCACGCCCACCGGCTCCACGGCCTACGCCCTCTCCGGCGGCGGGCCGATCATGCATCCCAAGCTCGATGTCATCACTCTGGTTCCCATGTTCCCGCACACGCTGTCCAGCCGACCCATCGTCATCGATGCCGCCAGCGAGATCCGGATTCATATCGGCGAGACCAACCAGACCTATCCGCACATCAGCTGCGACGGTCAGACGCGAGCCGTGGCCAAGCCCGACGATGTACTGGTGATTCGCCGAAAGCCCAAGCGGGTACAACTGGTACATCCGGTAGGGCACAACTTCTACGAGGTCCTGCGTAGCAAGCTGGGCTGGAGCAATCGCCTCGGTGACTGATGTGAGGAGAGCGGTGTGAGCATGCGAGGTGGCCTCGAAGGCTATGACCTGATCGGCGATGTCCACGGCTGCGGCGCGACCCTGGGCTCACTGCTCGAGCGGCTCGGTTACCATCAGCGGAGTGGCGTCTACCGCCATCCGCGGCGCAAGGTGATCTTCCTCGGTGACATTATCGATCGAGGGCCACGCATACGCCTGGCCGTTACCATTGCCAAGCGGATGGTGGAGGAGGGCGAGGCCCATATCGTCATGGGCAACCATGAGGTCAATGCGCTGGCATACTGCCGCCGCGCGCCCAGCGAGCTGGGACGCGAGTCGCTTCGCGAACACACCCCTCGTCACAACCGCATCATCAAGGAAACCCTGGACCAATATCACGATCACCCTCAGGAGTGGGAGGAGGTGCTCGCCTGGTTCATGGATATCCCGCTTTTCCTGGAATTCGAGGGACTCAGGGTCGTGCATGCCTGCTGGGACCAGCCCCTCGTGGATGCGCTGCGACGTGAGCATCCCGATGGACGTATCGACGACGATTTCCTTACCGCGTCGGTAGTGCCCGGCAGCCAGGCGTTTCATATCCTTGACCGGCTGACGCGCGGCATCCACGTCTCCCTGCCGGAGGGCATGGCGGTCCAGTCCGGGGACGGCGTCACGCGGCGCAGTTTTCGCGCTCACTTCTGGGCGCGTCAGCCGCAAACCTGGGGCGACGTCATCTTTCAGCCGGACAATCTGCCTGGCGACCTGGAGCGTAGTGAACTCTCGGAGGAGGAGCGCTCGCGTCTGAGTTACTACGGACCCGACCAGCCGCCGCTGTTCATTGGCCACTACTGGTGCAAGGGTATTCCGGCCCTGCCTTCCGCCAACATTGCCTGCCTGGACTACAGTGCGGTGAAGTTCGGTCGCCTGGTGGCGTACCGCTGGAGCGGGGAGTCATCCCTCGATGCCGACCATTTCGTGTGGGTCCGTGTACCCCGTGAGGAGGAGGCACGTCCGCAGCCCTGGGAGATCGATTTCGATTGATACAATTTGTTACAATAAAGGTTTGTCATTGGAGTGAACTCCCGCCAGCCCCCGCCATCAGAATAGGTGTTCCCTTGAATGATCCCTTGCTCTTGTCCGGCGGCCCCCTCCGCCGGACTTTTTCTTTGCGTGGCCTCAACCTGCCGCGATGCCGCCGGGATCATCAACCGTTGGAGAGGCCATGTACCGGGTAATCCTTCTGCCTCATGATGTCGATACCCGAGAGCTGCGACGTGCTCTCTGGGCTCATCGTATCGGGCATCGCATTACCGAGGAGAGCGACGGGCAGGTGCTCTGGCTGGTCGACCCCGAGCAGCATGACGCGCTGCTCAGGCTGATCGAGCGCTGGCGACAGGGTGAACCGCTGATGCCCGAGCAAACGCCGGCCGCGAGGCGCTCCTCCAACGATCTTCTCGGGCCCTTCCGCCAGGTGCCGGTGACCTCCCTTGCGCTGGCACTGTGCGTGGGGGTCTTCGCCGCCATGGGGGTGTTCGGCGATCGTGTGGTGGCGGCGCTGACCATTGCCCCGGTCGTCGTGACCAATGGCAGTCTGGCTTTTGGCAACCTCGGCGACGCCCTTGCCTCGGGTCAGGTATGGCGACTTCTCTCACCGGCCTTTCTGCACTTCGGCTGGATGCATCTGATCTTCAATATGCTGTGGCTCTGGTACTTCGGCCGCCAGGTGGAGGCGCTGCAGGGCAGAACACGCATGTTGACCCTGCTGCTGCTTGCCGGTATCGGTGCCAACCTGGCCCAGTACGCGACCGGCACCGTGCTGTTCGGTGGCATGTCCGGGGTCGATTTTGCCCTGCTGGGCTATGTCTGGCTGATGTCGCGGCGTGCGCCGCACAGCGGCTTCTTCGTGCCCCAGATGCTGGTGGTCTTCATGCTCGGCTGGCTGGTCTTCGCGATGACCGACATGGCCGCCATGGTAGGGTTCGGCAACGTCGCCAATGAGGCCCATCTGGGCGGGCTGGTCGTGGGCCTGGCGCTGGGCTGGTATCATTCCGGCCGTGCCCGCCGTCAATCCTGAGAGAGTTCGTCATGAGCGAGATGTCCTTCGATCGCATGATCCAGCAGATGACCCCGTCGATCTACGAGAGCCTCAAGCGGGCCGTGTCGTTGCGCAAGTGGCCGGATGGCCGGTGGCTGACGTCCGAACAGACCGAGCTGTGCCTCGAGGCGGTGATGCGCTACGAGGTGGAGAATCAGGTGCCCGAGGAAGAGCGGGTCGGCTACCTGCAGCGACGTACCTGCGGAAGCGCCAGCAGCGGTGCCGACGTACCCCCCGAACGTGCCGGCCTTGCCCGGGATGCCAGCCGTGACTGACACGATCGATACCGCCACGGCGGTCGCGGGCTGCCTGACCAAGATGGCCGTCGAGCCCGGGCACCCGGTCCGCTATGTGCTGCGGGCCGGCGAGGCCCGCCTCGATCTCAATGCCTGCCTCGGCAAGCCCTTGCGCCTGGAGTGGTCCGGCGCCATCGCTTGCACCCACTGCGGCCGGGCCACCAGGAAGAGCTTTGCTCAAGGCCATTGCTACCCCTGTTTCAAGCGGCTTGCCCAGTGCGACACCTGCATCATGCAGCCGGAACGTTGCCACTTCTTTGAGGGCACCTGCCGCGAGCCCGAGTGGGCGGAACGCCACTGCTTCCAGCCCCACGTGGTCTATCTGGCCAATGCATCCGGCCTCAAGGTGGGTATTACTCGCGCCAGCCAGATGCCGACTCGCTGGCTCGACCAGGGCGCCGTTCAGGCCTTGCCGATCCTGGAAGTGGATACCCGTCAGCAGTCGGGTTTTGTCGAGGTGCTGTTCAAGGAGGCCGTCTCGGATCGCACCAACTGGCGAGCCATGCTCAAGGGCGATACCCTGCCCCTGGACCTGGTGGCCGAGCGCGACCGCCTGCTGGCGCGGCTGGATGGCGGTCTGTCCAATCTGCGCCAGCGCTTTGGCAGCGACGCCATCCGCGCTATCGAGGCTACGCCGCTCGACTTCGATTACCCGGTGCTCGAGTTTCCCACCAAGGTGGTCTCCCACAACCTGGACAAGCAGCCCGAGGTGGCCGGCACGCTGCTGGGCATCAAGGGTCAGTATCTGATCCTCGACAGCGGCGTGATCAACCTGCGCAAGTTTACCGGGTATGAGGTCAAGGTCTCCGCCTGAACGCCGGGCTATGCTGCGGGCAGTGAATACGTGCACCAGCAGGAGAAAAAGTCGATGAGTGAGTCCATGCGTGCCATGCGTCTTCATGCCCCGGGCAAGCCGCTTGAATGGGAGGAGATTGCCCGCCCGGCGCCCGGCCCGGGGGAGGTCGAGGTTCGCGTGCTGGCTTGCGGCGTCTGCAGGACCGATCTTCATGTGCTCGACGGCGAGCTCTCCGAGCCCCGGCTGCCGTTGATTCCGGGCCATGAAATCGTCGGTGAAGTCACCGCGCTGGGGGAGGGCGTGCAGGTGCCGTCTCGTGGAACGCGGGTCGGCGTGCCCTGGCTGGGCTGGACCTGTGGCGAGTGCGAGCCGTGCCGTGCCGGTCGCGAAAACCTGTGCGAGCGCGCCGAGTTCACCGGCTATACCCGCGATGGCGGCTATGCGGAGTACTGCGTGGCCGACGCGCGCTACTGTTTTCCCCTCGACGTCGAGAACGCGCAGGATGCCGCTCCACTGCTGTGCGCCGGCCTGATCGGCTATCGCACCTGGCGGCTGGCCGGCGGTGAGGGGAACCGTACGCTCGGCATCTACGGCTTCGGTGCCGCGGCGCATATCCTTGCCCAGCTCGCCGTTGCCCGAGGGCAGAAGATCTATGCCTTCACGCGACCCGGGGACGACGACGCCCAGTCATTCGCCCGTCGCCTGGGGGCCGTCTGGGCCGGCGGCAGCGATGAGGCGTCCCCCGAGCCGCTGGATGCCGCGCTGCTCTTTGCTCCGGTGGGAGCGCTCGTGCCGGCGGCACTGGAGGCGGTGCGTCCCGGTGGCGCGGTGGTCTCGGGGGGCATCCACATGTCCGACATTCCCTCGTTTCCCTATCGCCTGCTATGGGAAGAGCGCAGCCTGAGCTCGGTCGCCAACCTCACGCGCCGCGATGGCGAGGAGTTCCTGGCGCTTGCTCCCGAGGTCCCGATTCGCACCGAGACCCGAGCGTATCCGCTGAAGGAGGCCAACCAGGCACTGGAGGATCTCCGCGAAGGTCGACTCTCTGGCGCCGCGGTACTGATTCCCTGAGTTGTCCTGAACGATTCTCCGGCCATGAACGCGAACAGGCCCCTCGCGAGGGGCCTGCCCGGTGTCGTGACGTCGACGGTCAACCCGCGTCGGCGATGGTGGGGTAGGGGTTGTCCGGCATCAGCCTGCGTGGCAGCGCCGGGCGCCGCGTGTCCTCCTTGGGGCCGTAGTACTCGGCGAGATAGTCGAGTATGACCTCCTCGGTTTCGCCCTGGAACTCCCATAGTCCCTGCGTATCCTGCATCCACCGGATAAGTTTCTCCCAGTGATTGCGGGAGCCGCTGTTCTGGGTCACCAGATCGGCCGAATGGCAGGCAATGCAGTTGTTGCGCACTGTCTCCCAGCCTTCGGCCTTGATCAGGCCGGTATCCGGGTCCGTCTCCTGGGCCAACGCCATCAATGGAAGGCACAGCAGAACCGCGCCCAGCGTCGGCATGACGACTGCAAGTAAAGGTTTCATGGCTACCTCCTAGGCTACCTGGACCGCGATGCGGTGGCAGGCGTTGTTGAGGTAACCCTTGGGGTTCCAGCCCGGGACGACCATGGGTTGAGCGCGCCCTTCCTCGTCGGTGGCCTTTGCCCAGACCTCATAGTAGCCGGGCTCGGGGAATTCCACCGTGGTGGCCCAGCGCTGCCAGGCCAGGCGATTGGGGGGAGCTTTCAATTCGGCCTTCTGCCAGGTGGCACCGAAGTCGATGGAGACATGCATCTCCTTCACGGCCAGATCGCCGGCCCAGGCATGGCCGCGAATTTCCATGGCTTCGCCAAGGGCATGGTCTATTCCGGACTTCGGGAAGGTGACCAGCGACTTCACCGGCATCGACTCGATGGTGACGAAGTCCTCCTTGGGCACGTTGCTGCCCGGCGCCACCGGGTGCTTGGGCACACTGTAGGAGGGAGCGCCCATCTTGGTGCCGTCATGCTTCTGATTGCGGATCACGATGCGCTGCAGCCACTTGCCGGACACGGAACCCGGCCAGCCACCACATACCACGCGCAGGGGATGGCCATTGAGGTAGGGGATGTCCTCGCCGTTCATTGCCCAGGCGATCAGCGACTCATCCTCCAGCACCTTCTCCATGGGGACACCACGGGAGATTGGGTCCTTGTTGGGGTCCCCGCTGGCATGGGCGTCGGCGCCATAGTAGCCGATATAGACGGCGTCATCCTTGATGCCGCAGGCCTCCAGCACATCCCTCAAGCGCACGCCGGTAAAGGTGGGACAGGCCACCGCGCCGGTGGTCCATTGATTGCCGCTGGCCGAGGGTACGTATTCGCTGCGGCCATTGCCGCCGCACTCCACCTGGAGCTGATAGGTATGATGCTCGAAGCGCTCCTTGAGCTCGGCGATGGAGAAGCTCTGTGGGTTCTCACAGGACTCCCCGCCGATCTCCAGTTGCCAGGCGTCGACATCGATGTTCTCTACCGCCGGCGGAATACCGTTGTTGCGCACGAACATGTGCTTTGCCGGGGTGACGTCGTCGTCCAGCAGATGAGGGGGTGTCTCGGCGTTGATGGGCCTGTCGTTGAGAACCGTCAGCCCTTCCTTGCCTTTCAAAGTGAAAGCTTCGTCGCTCTGAGCCAGGGCGGCGGGGATGAGGCCGCCAGGCATCCGGTCGGCGAAGGGTATGGTGCCTCCCACGGCAGCTGCCATGGCGAGCAGGCTGGAGCGCTTGAGGAAGCCGCGTCGGCTGACGGGGTCGACCTCACGATCCCAGAGTTGGCGATCCGCAGCTTCAGGATCTTCTGCATAGAGTTCATGGATGCCGCGCGTCTTGGCATCGGGGGGTAATCTGGTCATGGCTGGTCTCCGGGCAGGCTCTGGCGTGCGATGGTCGGGTCATCCTCTGCGCATGCCGGGCCCATGTTGTAGTTGTCTTGCCGAAGTGCTCCATCACTCCATGTCTTACGATATTCCAGCATAGCAGCAAATCGCGATGTGCACGCTTGGCTCTCTCCTGTACGCGATGGGTGAAAGGCCGACGTGTGTCCCGTCCCTGGCTCGCCATGGCCTCCGTATCATTCAGGCCGGCGCCTTGGCAGGCCTTGGCAAGCGTTGATCCAGCCGTTCGGTAAACATGCCTGACCGCCAGAGGAGCGTTGACGCCTCAGCCGGGGGTTGCTAGCTTACGCGCACTCTCAGGTGCTGGCGGAAACGTCTGCCAGTGAAACGGGAAGTCGGTGAAACCAATCCGACGCTGCCCCCGCAACGGTGATCGAGGAAACAACGGCCATCACGCCACTGTGCTGCGGCACGGGAAGGCGGTCGTTGGAGTCGTCAGGCCTGCTTCAAGCCCGTCACTCACTCGTCAGCCCGGAGACCGGCCCGAGAGTTCATGCCGAGTTGCGGTGGGCGACCTCGAGGCAGGGCTGGCGCCGTTCATCCTTCTCCCTCGATCCCTTGCCGCCTCGGCGCTCAATACGCCATTACGCCGTGCGGGTGAGCACGGTGAGCAAGGGATACATCATGAAAACCAGACATCACGCCGCCCCGGGCCTCGCCGCAGTCGGCCTCGCCTTCCTGCCGCTGCCCGTCCACGCCCAGGTGAACACCGCCGACCAGGCGTCTGCCATCACCGAACTCAATCCGATGGTCGTGACGGCCACCCTGGCGCCCCGCACCGCCGACCAGAGCCTCTCCTCGGTCACCGTGATCGATGAGGCGGCGCTGCGCCGCCAGGACCCTGCCAGTGTCACGGACGTGCTGCAGGGGCAGCCCGGCGTAGATGTCACCAACAATGGCAGCTTCGGCAAGCAGAGCAGCGTGTTTCTGCGCGGAACGGGCAGCAATGCCAACGTGCTGTTGATCGATGGCATCCGGCTGCGTTCGGCGACGACGGGAGCGGCGTCCTGGGAGTTCCTCGATCCACGGCTGTTTCAGCGCGCCGAGATCGTGCGCGGGCCGCGCGGCAGCCTTTACGGCGCCGATGCGGTGGGTGGCGTTATCCAACTCTTCACTCCGGAAGGGAAAGAGGCTACGCCGCAGCCACGCATCTCCGTTGGTGGCGGCGCCTTCGAGA
>Ga0207414_1000796_pt1 | contig 12885 bp, 13 predicted proteins | sample PonA231FremontCA_2_FD_187269 | JGI IMG/M metagenome (GOLD analysis project Ga0207414, IMG submission 187269) | Marine sediment microbial community from Fremont, CA, USA - Pond A23 Sediment 1 (SPAdes) | ecosystem: Environmental > Aquatic > Marine > Unclassified | place: USA: Fremont, California... | reverse complement strand
CACCGCTCTCCTCGGCGCCGGCAAGGCGAATGTCGGCGCCCATCACGGCCAGCCGGTCGATGCACAGCTCGCCCTGGAGCAGGCAGTCGTCGGCCCAGGCCAGCTCGAAGCGCTCCAGCGCGACCTGAGCCGTCCCCGCCTGCAGGCGCAGGTCGTGCAGCACCAGGTGATCCAGCGGCGCGCCCTCCACCGCGCCGAGCGCATAGAAGCCCCGCTTGGCGCCCTGCTCGAGCAGCACGCCCGTTCCCCAGGGTGATAGCGCCAGGCCCAGCAGCAGCAGCGCCAGGCCCAGCAGCCAGAGAGGCAGGAGGATCACCAGACGGGTCAGCGCCCAGCTCAATGCACGAATACTCACGGCGTTGGCTCTCAGAATTCCGGACCGATGGCGAAGTGGATGCGAAAGGTGTCGTCATGGTCAAAGGGGTGTGCGACGTCGAAACGGATCGGGCCGACTGGCGAGATCCAGCGAACGCCCAGGCCCGCCCCGGTCTTGAGCGCGTTGGGACGCCAGTCATCAAAGGCATCGCCGACGTCGATAAAGCCTGCCGCCCACCACTGGCCGGTGACGCGGCGCTGGGCCTCCAGGCTCGCGGTGAGCAGCTGTTCGCCGCCCACCAGGCGACCCTCGTCGTCTTCCGGCGCGAGGCTTTCATAGGAGTAGCCGCGCACCGTGCGGTCCCCCCCGGTAAAGAAGCGCAGCGACGGCGGAATGTCGGCAAAGTCGTCGGTGGTGATGCTGCCCAGGCCGACCCGTCCCACGAAGCGGTTGTCGTCGCCCAGCGTGCGAATCCACTCGCTGTCGCCGGTGAGACGCAAGAACTCGGCCGCCGAGCCCCAGACGTCGCTGGAGACCTCCACGCTGAGGCGCTGACGATCGCCCCAGGTGGGAAAGGTGGGATTGCGGGTGCGCGTGCGCGACCAGCTGATTCCCGGGTAGAGCAGCAGCACCTGGTTGGAAACCCCGGCCTGGGTGAAGTCCTCATAGGTCCCGCGCAGGTAGAGGGTCTGCTGCCAGTCGTTGTCGAAGATCCAGCGGCGTCCGGCCTCCAGCGTGCTCTCCAGGGTCTGGGTATCCTCGTTGTCCTTGTTGCGCACGCCATACTGGAAGCGATAGCGATCCCGCAGCGGATCCGCCAGCGGTATGCTGTAGACCCCGGTGAGCTGCTGTTCCGGCCCCGATACGTAGAGGTCATGATCAAGGCCGTGGCCGAAGCGATTGACCCATGGCTGCTCCCACGACAGGCGCAGGCGCGGTCCCACGTCGGTGGCATAGCCCACGCCGACCTCGAACTGATGGCGGTCGGCGGGCGTCACTACCACGTCGATGGGCACCTCGGGCGCTTCGCCGCGCTGCAGCCGGGCGGCGGAGAGCAACGCCTCCGCTGCAATGCGCGGCCCTTCGGCGCGCGGTGCAATACCCGGCACATCCAGCGCCTGCCACCAGTTAACGTCGTCGTCGTCATCCAGGGCGAGCTGGCCCAGCTCCCGGCTCAGGCGCGGTCGCACGTTCACCGACGCGAACCATTCGGTCTGGCCCAGCCGCTGGTTGAACAGTGCCACCTCGCTGGCGAGATAGGGCTCGCCGGTCGCGAAGGGGGCGAGATTTTCCAGGCGACGCGTCTCGATATGGTGTCCCTGGAAGGCCACGTTGCCAAAGCGGTGGCGCTTGCCACTGTCCAGCGACAGGTAGAGCCGCGCGCTGTCGGCATAGGGGCGCACTTCCATTCGCCGGTCGGTAAAGCGCCAGTCGAAGTAGCCGCGCTCCAGCGCCAGATTGGCCAGATTGCTGCGCAGACTGTCGAAAGGAGCATGGCGCAGCCGGTCGCCCGTCGCGAGCGGAAAGGCGTCGATGGCCTCGGTGAAGGGCGGGTCGTCGGCGGCATCGCCGCTCACCGAGAGCTCGAGGACTTCGATGCGCACCGGCTGGCCCGGCTCGATAGCCAGGTTCACCCGGCTCGGGTCTTCGGGGTCGTCAAAGCGCGGCGTGATCTGCGCCGAATAGTAGCCATACACGCGCAGCGCCTCGCTGGCACGGCTCAGCACCTCGCTCTCCAGCCGCTCGCGGCTGTACTGCTCGGCGTCGAGGCCCTCAAGATAGCGGCGAACGTTCTGGGCCAGCGGGTCGTCGACGCCTTCGACGCTGGCCTCCAGGGCCATCACGCCGGGCGCAAGCCCCATCCACACGGCCGCCATCCCTAAGCGTGACACCACGCGATTAACCATTGGCTCGGCCTCTCCCCTGGCGACATGTCATTGGCGCAGCGCCTCGAGCTGAGCGCTTGTCGCGAGCTGCGCCTGGCGCAGCTCGCGAAGCCCTGCCTCGAGGTCCCGCAGCCGGTCGGCCAGCGCGGCCCTGCGCTCGAGGCCATCATCGCGTGAACCTGCCAGCGCTTCAACGTCGGCATCGAGGCGCGACAGCGATGCCTCCAGCGTGGCCTGTCTCATCTGCAGGGCGTCGCGCTGCTCGGCCAGCCGCGCCTCGAGCGCTGCCAGCGACGCGACCAGGGCGGCGCGCTGCGTGGCGTCCGCTTCGCGGGCCTCGGTCACCGCCGCCAGCCGTTCGGCCAGGGCGGCGCGGCCCTCATCACCTACCCGCTCGAGGGCATCCAGCGAGGTGCGCGTCGCCGTCAGCGTCGCCGCCAGGCTATCGGTCTCGTTGTCGAGGGCGGCCAGACGAGGCGTCAAGGCAGCGATGTCCTCTTCCAGCGCGGCCCGGCGCTGCGCCTGTTCGGCGGCCAACCGCTCGAGGCGACGGTCGATCACCGCATCGAGTTCGGCTTCCAGGTTGGCCAGCTCATCCAGGCGTCCCTGCAGGGTGGCCAGTACCTCTCCCTGGCCGCGTTCGGCATCAAAGCGGGCGTGGACGTTGGAGAGCTCGCCGCTGAGTCGCCCAAGCTCCGCCTGCAAGCGGGCGCGCTCCTGCCAGCCGGCCCAGGCGAGCGCGGCAGCGGCGGCGAGCAGCAGCAGCACCAACAGCCACAGCGGCCAGACGCGCGGTGCGGGCGGGGGCCGCCAGCGAGGCGCCGACAGGCTGGCATCCGGGTCCGGTACGATCGGTCGGGTGTACCGGGGGTCATCCGGGCGCTCTGCCATGGCGAACTCCTTGTCTGGGGAACGGAACGGCCCCGGGGCATCAATTGGCGCCCCCTCGACCGGGTGCTATGATGCGCTGGCCGCGGCCACACATCGTCCTGATAGTGTAAGGTTTTTTTCCGACGAAAGGCACGGCGCACGTCAACGCCCCCGGCGCGAACCGGCGGGTCGCCGCGCGATGGCCCGCGTCGGGCGCCCTGCCGCACTCGCCTTCGACCAGGAGAGATGGCATGGCCTTCGAAATGCCCGCACTGCCCTACGATCACAATGCGCTGGCGCCGCACCTCTCCGCCGAGACCCTCGCCTACCACTATGGCCAGCACCACAAGGCCCATGTCGACCGACTCAACGCCTTGCTCGAGGAGAGCGACGCGGCGGATGATTCGCTGGAGGCCCTCCTTGGCAGCGCCTCGGGCGAGCTGTTCCATCACGCCGCCGAGGCCTGGAATCACACCTTCTACTGGCACTGCCTGTCACCCCACGGCGGCGGCGCACCGCGCGGGGCACTGGCCGTGGCGCTGGAGGCTCGCTTCGGCGATCTCGCCGCCTTCAAGACCGCCTTCACGGCGCAGGCGATGGCACATCTCGGCGCTGGCTGGATCTGGCTGATCCAGACGCCTGACGGCGGCGTCGACATCGCCACCACCCAGGATGCCGACACGCCCATCGCCCATGGCCAGATACCGCTGCTGGGGGTGGACCTGTGGGAGCACGCCCACTATATCGACTACCGGCACGCCCGCGACAAGTATCTCGAGCATATCTGGCCGCTGGTCAACTGGGACTTCGTGGCGCTCAACCTCAGCGCCGACTAGGGGTCGGCGCGTCGGCCGATGCCGCGGTAGTGCATGCCGCAGGCGGCCACGTGGGCAGGGTCGTAAATGTTGCGGCCATCGAGCAGCAGTTTTTCGCCCAGGCATTCGGCCAGCCGCGCCCAGTCGGGATTCCAGTACGCCTTCCACTCAGTGACCAGCATCAAGGCATCGGCGCCTTCGCAGGCAATCAGCGGGTCATCGCGGAACACCTCGAGCAGCGGATGCTCGCCCACGTCGGCCAGCAGCGCCGGGATGGCCGCCGGATCGTGCAGACGCACGCTCACGCCCTGGGCCCACAGGGCGCGCAGCAAGGTCAGCACCGGTGCCTGGTCGATACGTGCCGTGCCGGGCTTGAAGGCCGCGCCCCAGATGGCCACGCAGCGCCCCGCCAAGCGGCCGTGGAAGTGCGCCCAGAGCTTGCGGAACAGCGTCTCCTTCTTGTGCTCGTTGATCTCGAGGACCTGGTCGAGCAGCGCCGAGTGGCGTCCGCTGGCCGATTGCACGTCCGCCAGTCCCATCAGGTCGCGCGAGAAATTGGGACCACCGAAGCCGCAGCCGGGATAGAGATACTCGTAGCCGATGCGCGAGTCGGCACCCATGCCCTGACGGACATGCTCCACGTCGACGCCTAGGCTATCGGCCAGCCCGGCGATATCGTTCATGTAGCTGATGCGGGTAGCGAGCATGCCGTTGATGGCCAGCTTGGTGAGTTCCGCGGCGCGGCGCGGCATGCGCTGGAACACTTCCCGGCGGCGATTGAAGGCGCGCAGCAGCTCACGCACCTGGCGCTCAGCGCCGTCGTCGTCGCAGCCCAGCAGCCAGCGCGAGGGCCGCGTAAAGGTCTCCCAGGCGCGCCCCTCCTCGAGCAAGTCGGCCAGGGCCACGGCCCGGCCGCCATCGAGTCGCGACTCCAGCTGTTCGGTCGCGCCCACCGGGAAGGTGGCATTGTTGATCAGCACCGCGCCCGGGGGCAGCCCGCCCATCAGCCGCGCGACGCTGTCGGCGGCCTGCTGGCGCTGGTCCGGCGAGACGGCGAGCCAGAACACCTCGAAGGGCCCGGCCGCGAGCGCCGCCTGCTCGGTGTCGGCCAGGCGCAGGCTGCCCTGGGCGATGCCCTCTTCGAGATGGCGCAGCAGTGCCGGCTCACTGGTCAGCCAGCCGCTGACCGAAAGCGCCGGCCAACCGGCCGAGGCATGGGGTAGCCAGGTGACGCGATGGCCCACCCAGGAGAGCGCCGCCGCGGCCGTGGCGGCGGCCAGTTCGCTGCCGTGAATCAGTACCCGCATGCCCCTCACTCCTCGGCGGCGTAGCGCGTCAGCAGCTCGCGAAAGCCCAGGCCGTAGCGGGCATGGCGACGCCCGTAGGCGAGGATGGCCTCGAGATAGCCCAGCTGATGGCCGCAGTCGTAGGTCTTGCCGCGCATCCGCCAGGCGTCCACGCCCTCCTCGCGGCGCAACGTCTCGATGGCGTCGGTCAGCTGGATCTCGTTACCGGCCCCGGGCGGGGTGTCGGCGAGCAGCGAGAAGATTCGCCCGGGCAGCACGTAGCGGCCGATGACCGCCAGGTTCGAGGGCGCCTCGGCGACGGGCGGCTTCTCCACCACGCCGGCAATACCGCGCGACTCGCCAGGGGCGAGGGAGGCGCCGGCGGTATCGACGATGCCGTACTTGTGCACCATGTCATGGGGCACCTCCTCGACCATCAGCTGGCTGTGCCGGCTGGCCTCGAAGGCGGCGATCATGCCCGCCAGGTCGTTGGGCGCGATGCCGTCGTCGTCGACCAGCACGTCGGGCAGCAGCACCGCAAAGGGCTCCTCGCCGACCACCGGGCGGGCGCACAGCACGGCATGTCCCAGCCCTAGCGGCTCGGGCTGGCGCACGCTGATGATGTTGACGTCTGCCGGCACGATGGAGCGCAGCTCCTCCAGCAGGTCCGTCTTGCCCTTGGCCTCGAGGCTGGCCTCAAGTTCGAAGTGCTTGTCGAAGTGATTCTCGATGGCGCTCTTGGTGCCATGGGTCACCAGCACGATATCGCGAATGCCGGCAGCGACGGCCTCCTGGACCACATACTGGATCACCGGGCGATCGACGATGGTGATCATCTCCTTGGGAATGGCCTTGGAGGCGGGGAGGCAGCGCGTGCCGAAGCCGGCAACGGGCAGAACGGCCTTGTTGATCATGATACGGTCCCTGTCACGGTGGAATGGTTGAGCGCCGGGAAAGCGTGGGAATGCCCGCCTGGGAGCGAGTACAATAGCCCATGATACCGGACCACGCCCGGCCTGCCAGCGTGTCAGGTCGGTGCCAGCATGGAGAGAGTAGATGAGTGCAAGCCATCCGGAAGCGCATAACGTCGACCAGGCGGAAATCGCCAAGTTCGACGCCCTGGCCGATCGCTGGTGGGATCCGCAAGGCGACTTCAAGCCGCTCCACGATATCAACCCGCTGCGTCTGGACTTCATCGACGGCCGTGTGCGCCTGGCCGGTCGCCGGGTGCTCGACGTCGGCTGCGGTGGCGGCATCCTGGCCGAGGCCATGGCCCACCGCGGCGCCGACGTCACCGGCATTGACCTGGGCGAAGCGCCGCTGGCCGTCGCCCGCCAGCACGCCAAGGAGAGCGGCGTGGCCATGGCCTATCGCTGTCTCAGCGTCGAGGAGATGGCCGCCGAACAGCCCGGGTCCTTCGATGTGGTCACCTGCATGGAGATGCTCGAGCACGTGCCCGACCCGGCCTCGGTGGTGCGCGCCTGCGCGGCGCTGGTCAAGCCCGGTGGCGAGGTGTTCTTCTCGACCCTGAACCGCAATCCCAAGGCCTATGCGCTGGCCATTTTCGGCGCCGAGTACCTGCTGCGCATGCTGCCGCGCGGCACCCACGACTATCGCCGTTTCATTCGCCCCTCGGAGCTGGCCAGCTGGTGTCGTGACGCGGGCCTGACGGTGGGTGAACTCAACGGTCTGGTCTTCCATCCGCTGACCCAGCGCTATGCGCTCTCGAGCCACGACGTCTCGGTCAACTACCTGATGCACTGCCAGCGGGAGGTGGAATGAGCGCCGGCTGCGCGCCCCAAGCGCTGCTGTTCGACCTGGACGGCACCCTGGTGGACACCGCCCCTGACCTGGCGCGCGCCACCAATGCGCTGCGTCGCCATCACGGCCTGCCCGCCCTGCCCTATGCGCTGATTCGCGCTCAGGTCTCCAACGGCGGAAGTGCCCTGGTGGCACTGGCCGTGGGCATCGACAAGCAGGCCGACGGCCACGAGGCGGCGCGCACCTTTCTGCTCGAGGCCTACGGCGAGGCGCTGGCCGAACAGAGTCGGGTATTCCCGCCGTTGACGCCGCTGCTGGCCGAGTGGCAGGCCGGCCAGCGGCCCTGGGGCATTGTCACCAACAAGCCGCGCCGCTATGCCGCGCCGCTGGTCGAGGCGCTGGGGCTCGCCCCCGGGGCGTTGCTGTGTGCCGACGACCTGCCGGTCAAGAAGCCCGACCCCGCGCCGCTGATCGAGGCCGCATATCGTCTCGACACGCCCCCCGAAGCGTGCTGGTACATCGGCGATCATCGTCGTGACATGGAAGCGGCGCGCGCGGCCGGGATGGCCGCGGTGGCGGTAGGATATGGCTACATCGAGGCCGGTGACGACTACCGCGCCTGGCCGGCCGACCTGTGGTTCGATAGCGCCGATGCGCTGGTGGCCGCGCTCAACAACATGCGCCAAACCGGCTAGTCACGCCATCCCCGTGCCCGGGGATGGCGTGCGCCTCAGGCCGGCTTGGTCGGCTGGGCGTCGAACTTTTCGTTGTTATGGCCGCGGCTGTCGGGCCCCATCAGCCACAGATAGGTGGGCATGATCTCTTCGGGGGTGCGCAGGTGCATCTCGTTTTCGCCCGGGTAGGCGGCCTTGCGCATGGCGGTGCGGGTCGCCCCGGGATTGAGGCTGTTGATGCGCAGCGTGCCCAGATGGTCGACCTCGTCGGCCAGCACCTCGACGAAGCCCTCGGTGGCGAACTTGGAGACCGTATAGGCGCCCCAGTAGGCGCGACCGCGACGTCCCACGCTCGAGGAGGTGAATACCACGGAGGCATCGGGTGAGCGCTTGAGCAGCGGCAGCAGGGCCTGGGTCATCCAGATCGGGCCATTGATGTTGACCTGCATGACCTGCTCCCAGAGCTCGGGATTGTACTGCTCGAAGGGCGTGATGCGGCCCAGCAGGCCGGCGTTGTGAAGGATCCCGTCGAGGCGGCCAAACGCCTTGTCGAGGGTCTCGGCCATGTCGTGGTAGTCCTTGAGCGTGGCGCCCTCCAGGTTGAGCGGGAAAATGGCCGGCTGCGGCCCCCCCGCCGCCTCGATCTCGTCGTAGACCGTTTCCAGCTTGGCGATGGTGCGTCCCAGCAGGATCACGGTGGCGCCGTGGCCGGCGAAGGCCAGGGCGGCGGCGCGACCGATCCCGTCACCGGCGCCGGTCACCAGCAGGATGCGGCCGGCGAGCAGGTCGGCCGAAGGCCGGTAGTCGATCTTGCAGGTCATCACGTCTCCTCGATGCTCAGTTGCCTGCCTGACGCAGGAAATCGTCCGCCAGTCCGGCGGCGCTGCTTTCGGGGTGCGCCTCGCGCACGCGATCGAGCAGGACCCGACTCTCCTCCGGACGCCCGCGGCGCGCCTCGAGCAGCCCCAGCTTGTAGAGGGCGTCGGGCACCTTGCGGCTGTCGGGGAAGTCCTCCATCACGCGCCGGAAGGCGGCATCGGCGGCGTCCAGCTCACCTTCGGCCGCATGCAGCTCGCCCAGCCAGTAGTGGGCATTGGCCGTCAGCCGGCTGTCGGGATACTCGGCCACGAAGGCTTCGAAGGCGCCGATGGCCTCGTCGAACTCACGCGCCTGAACGTGCGCGAACGCCTGCTGGTAGGCCGACTGCACTTCGGGGTCGTCGGCGCTCGGCGAGGGCGTTCGGGCGACCTCGCGGGCGGTCTCCTCGTCAACGGCGTCGACCCCCTGGTCGACGCCGCTATCGGCGGCCATCAGGCGATCCTCGAGGTCGAGGTACTGCTGGCGGGTCTGGCGGCGCAGCTGCTCGAGCTGATGACGCAGCTCCTCCACCTGGCCGCGCAGCTGGCGAATCTCTTCCTGGTGGGCCTGTACCTGGTTGAAGAGCACCAGGCTGCCGCCGGACTCCTCGCGGGTGGCCGCCTGGTCGTAGAAGCCCCCGCCGTTGCCGCCGGTCAGGTCCTCGACCACCGGCTGCTGCGCCAGGGCAGGCGTCGCCAGGGCCAGCGGGAGCAGCAGCGCTCCCGCCCCCAAGCGACGCGTCAGAGCGTGTTTCATCGCGGTCTCCCTCGTCGTGTCACGCCGGCTCAGTAGGCAAATACCACACGGCGATTCTGCGCGTAGGCCTGCTCGTTCTGCCCGCTTGCCGCCGGACGCTCCTCGCCGTAGCTCACCACCTCGACCTGCGAGGGCGAGACGCCCTGCACGTTGAGATAGCGCTCGACGGCATCGGCCCGGCGCTCGCCGAGGGCCAGGTTGTACTCACGGGTACCGCGCTCGTCGGTATGGCCCTGCAGCACCACGCTGACATCGGGATTGGCACGCAGGAAGCGCACGTGAGCGGTCAGCATCGGCTCGAATTCACTGCGGATCTCGTCGCTGTCGTAGGCGAAGTAGAGGGTCCGGGTCTGCGGAATGCGGCCTTCGGCGTCAGCCATCCGGCCGGCGCGATCGCCATTGACGCCGCGACCGTCGACGCCGCCCGAGGTGGCCCCTCCCGCGGTGGCACCGCTGCGTTCGCCGCCGGCGGTGCCGCCGGCCATATCGCCGGCCTGGCCGCCGCCGGTGCTGGAGCAACCGGCCAGCACGGCCAGGGACAGCGCGATTGCCAGGGTTCTGGCATAGGGCTTGAGCTGCATGGTGTAACTCCTTGTTGACGTCTTCACTGCAAAAACGGTGACCACGCGGGCTCGCGAACATCGCCCTGTGCCGCCGGTAGGCGGAAGGAGGCGCGCCCATCGGCGGAGACGCCGCCGAGCACGCCGTTGCCGCCCTGCTGGGTGGCGAAGATTACCATGGTGCCATTGGGGGCGACACTGGGCGATTCGGCGTTGCCGGTCTGGGTCAGCGTCACCAGGCGATCATTCGCGAGGTCCTGGCGCGCCACCTGGAAACCGTTGCCGCCGCGATGAATCAGGAAGATCGTCTCGCCGTCCGGGGCGACGCGCGCCCGGGCATTGTAGCTGCCGGTGAAGGTCAGGCGCTCCTCCTCGCCGCTGCGCAGATCATGGCGATAGATTTGCGGCCCGCCGCTGCGGTCGGAGGTGAACAGCAGCGAGCGTCCGTCCGGCGCCCAGGCGGGCTCGGTGTCGATGCCGGGGTTGCGGGTGACGCGGCGCAGCTCGCGGGAGTCGAGTGTCATGAGGTAGATGTCGGGCTGTCCATCCTTGGAGAGCGACATCGCCAGGCGCCGCCCGTCCGGTGACCAGGCCGGCGCACTGTTCAGGCCCTCGAAGGCGGTGACCTTCGCCCGGCGGCCGGAGGCGAGCTCCTGAACGTAGATGGCCGGGCGCTCGGTCTCGAAGGAGACGTAGGCCAGCTTGGTGCCGTCCGGCGACCAGGCCGGCGACATGATCGGCTGGTCCGAGGCCAGGACCTGCTGGCTGTTGCGACCGTCGGCATCGGCGATGTGAAGCGCATAGGCGGCGCTATCGCCAATGCCACGGGACGTCACGTAGGCAATGCGCGTGGAGAACGCGCCGCGGATATCGGTGATCGCCTCGAAGACCTGGTCGCTGATGTAGTGGGCCGCGCCGCGCAATTCGTCGCCTCCCGCGGTCACGGTTTCGCCGAGCAGGCGCCGCTGGCCGCTGACGTCCATGAGCTCATAGGCGATGCGCACGCCATCGGCCTCGCGACTGACCCGGCCCACCACCAGGTAGCGCACGTCCAGTGCGCTCCATTCGCCAAAGCGCACCTCCTCACTTGACGCCGGGCGATCGAACATCGCCTCTCGCGCCAGGGGCTCGAAATAGCCGCTGCGCTCCAGGTCGTCGGCGACGATCCGGGCGATGTCCTGAGGCAGCGACTCGCCGTCGGCGAAGGGCACGACCGCAATGGGCGTCGCGCGATCGCTGCCGCGGGTGATCTCGATGGTCAGGTCGGCGGCCTGCGCCAGGCTCGTCCACGCAAGCAGCACGGCGGCCAGCCAGGTGGTCTTCAGGACGTTCATCAGCGGATCTCCCCGGGTTGGAATCGCAGGTTGAATTGGCGGTAGTCGCGTTGGACCGATGCCGGCAGTTGGCGCAGTTCGGCAAAAGGCGCGGCGGCCTCCACGGCCTGCAGCGCAGACCGGTCGAAGGCGCTGTTGCCGCTGCTCTGTTCAATGGTAGCCGCGAATAGCTCACCCGAAGGCCCCAGCCGCACCGACACCTCGGCCCTGGCACCGTCGGAAACGTTGGGCGGAATGACCCAGGCCTGCTCCACGGCACGGCGCACCAGGGTGATGAAACTGTTGGCCGCCTCGGCGGCCTGGCGGGCATCGGCCACGCTGTCGGCCTCGCCCTCGATGGCGCGATCCAGTCCCTGGCTGGCGGCCTCAGCCGCGCGGCGAGCCTGCGCCTCGGCCTGGCGCTGGCGTTCTGCTTCCGCCTCGGCCTGACGCTGGCGTTCGGCTTCCGCTTCCGCCTGTCGCTGGCGTTCGGCTTCCGCCTCGGCCTGACGCTGGCGTTCCGCTTCCGCTTCCGCTTCCGCCTCGGCCTGGCGCTGGCGTTCGGCTTCCGCCTCGGCCTGGCGCTGGCGTTCCGCTTCCGCCTCGGCCTGGCGCTGGCGTTCCGCTTCCGCCTCGGCCTGGCGCTGGCGTTCCGCTTCCGCCTCGGCCTGGCGCTGGCGTTCGGCTTCCGCCTGACGCTGGCGTTCGGCTTCCTCGCGCTCGCGTGCCTGGCGCTCGGCCTGTTCGGCACGCCGGGCGGCCTCCTCCTCGGCGGCGCGGCGTGCCTCTTCGCGGGCCTGCTGCTGCTGGCGTTCGGCCTCTTCGGCCTGGCGCGCGGCTGCCTGCTCGGCGGCTTCTCGCTCGGCGGCTTCTTGCTCAGCGACCGCTTGCTCGGCGGCGTCGGCGTCGGCGTCCTGGCGCGCTGCTGCCCGGGCGCGCGCCTGCTGGGCGCGCTGGGCCTGGTCGGTAGTGGTCTCGGTACGGATAAGCGTCGCCTGGACAATGTCCCGGCTCGGCGCTTCGGGCGCGCGCTCGGGGAAGCGAATTACCGTGACCGCCACAATCGCCAGATGCAGGGCAACGGCGAGGAGCAGCGGGAGGCCATAGCCCACGCGGCGCTCATGTCTGGCCATGGGGGCTCCTCAGCCGTCCTCGGGGGGCGATTCCGAGATCAGCCCGACATTGCTCACCCCGGCGGACTGCAGGGTGCTCATCAGCGCCACCACCTGGCCATAGGGCACATTGCGGTCCCCGCGTACCATCACCGGGGTGCCCGGCTGACGCTCGAGCAGCACGATCACCCGCTCACTCACCTCGTCCAGGCTGAGCTGCGTCTCGTCGTCTCCCAGCAGGAGATGGTACTGACCGTCGCGGTCGACCGAGACGATGATTGGGTCGCGCTCCTCGATCGCCTCGATGGGCTCGGCGCTGACCTGCGGCAGGTCGACCTGCACGCCCTGGGTCAGCATGGGCGCGGTGATCATGAAGATCACCAGCAGCACCAGCATGACGTCGATGAAGGGCACGACGTTGATCTCGCCCATGGGCTTGCGACGCCCGCCACGATTGAAGGGTCCTAGCATGACGGCCTCTCGCTCAGTCGCTACCGCGGTCGGTGCGACCCTGCAGGTTGCGGTGCAGGATGGAGTGGAACTCCTCGGCGAAGTCTTCGTACTTGCCCAGCAGTCGTCCGGACTCGGCGGATAGCCGGTTGTAGAAGATCACCGCCGGAATCGCCGCGAACAGCCCCATGGCGGTGGCGATCAGCGCCTCGGCAATCCACGGCGCCA
>Ga0207414_1000794_pt1 | contig 12888 bp, 12 predicted proteins | sample PonA231FremontCA_2_FD_187269 | JGI IMG/M metagenome (GOLD analysis project Ga0207414, IMG submission 187269) | Marine sediment microbial community from Fremont, CA, USA - Pond A23 Sediment 1 (SPAdes) | ecosystem: Environmental > Aquatic > Marine > Unclassified | place: USA: Fremont, California... | reverse complement strand
GATCTCGTACTCGATCGCGGTCGGCTCGTCGTCGGGAGCGTCGAAGGCGTCCTCGACTTCGATCCAGCCGTTCGTCGCGTCGATCCGGTACCGCTGGACGAGCCGCGTGTCGAACCCGGCGGCGACCCGGGCGGACCGACCGTCGTCGTACGCCAACAGCCCGGCGAACTCCGTGTCGACGCCGGCGTCGCGCGTGTCGCCGGCGTGGGCACACACCCGGTCGGGCACGCCGAGGACTGCCGTCGCAAGCGTCACCGGGTAACACCCGACGTCTAGCAGCGACCCGCCGGCGAGGTTGGGGTCCAGCCGCACGTCGTCCGGACGCCCGTACAGCGGGAACCGGAACGACGCGGTCACCGTTCGGACGTCGTCGAGTTCGCGCTCGACGAGTTCGAGGACGCGCTCGGTGCGGGGATGATACCGGTACATGAACGCCTCCATGAGCGTGACCCCGCGGTCCGCACAGTGGTCGGCGACGTCGCGCGCCGCGGTCGCGTCGGCCGCGAGCGGCTTCTCACAGAGCACGTCGAGGCCGGCGTCTGCGGCCCGCTTCGTCCACTCGGCGTGGCGACCGTTCGGCAGCGGGACGTACGCCGCGTCGAGGTCGTCGTCGCGCAAAAGCGCCTCGTACGAGCCGTAGCTCCGGGGTATCGACTCCGCGGCGGCGAACTGCTCCGCGCGCGCCGCGTCGCGTGAGGCCACCGCGCCGACGACGTGTCCGCTCGCTCGGATCCCCGGGATCATCGCCGTCCGGGCGATGTCCGCGGTTCCGAACACGCCGAACGTGAGCGTCTCGCTCGGTGCGGTCACGCCGCGACCACCGTCGGCCGGCGACCGGTCGCGCCCGTTGTCTCTCCGCCCTCGTCACTCCGCGGGTCGTCCCGAGTCACGCGTGTCATCTCGTCTCCGATGGGGCCGCTTAGGCGTGGCGGGAGTTCGCGACGCGGGAGAACGGGCGCGACGGAATTCGAACCTCAGTCGCTCCGCTCGCCGTCGAGGTGTTCGCGTTGCTCGCGCCGTTCGCAGAGAGCGGGCGCGGCGGGATTTGAACCCGCGATCGAGAGGTTAGGAACCTCTCGCCCTGTCCACTAGGCCACGCGCCCGAAACGAGTGAAAAATGCGGCGATGGCGTTCCGTCGGCGTGACGGCGGGTTTACGCGCTCGTTTCCTTCTCGGTCTCCGTTTCGAGGTCGTCGGGGTCGTCCTCGCCGCCGACCACGGAATCGCTGTCGTCGTCCATCTCTTTCAGTTCGTCTTCGATCTCCTCGCGGCCCTTTTTGAACTCGCCCATGGCCTGTCCGGTCGACCGGGCGAGTTTCGGAATCTTGTTCGCCCCGAACAACAGGACCAACACGAGCAGGATAATGAGGACCTCCGGTCCCGCCGGGATGCCGCCGATTAGTGGGATCACACTCGTCATTGCTACTTGCGAGTAGCCCTGTGTCGATTATAGTCTTTTTGCCTCGTCGGATCGGAGCCGTCGGCCGCCGAAACGGTCATACACTCGGCCAAACGACGACTCGATATGACCGACGTCGGCGACGACGCTCCCGACTTCTCCGGATCGATCGTAAACGACGGCATCGAGCCGTTCCGACTGCGCGACCGCCTCGGGGACGAGCCGGTCGTGCTCGCCTTCTTTCCGGCCGCGTTCTCGAACACCTGTACCGACGAGATGGCGGCGCTGCGCGACGGGTTCGACCGCGACGACTGTACGCTGTTCGGCGTGAGCACCGACCTCCCGCACGCGCTCGCGGCGTACCGCGCCCAGTACGACCTCCCGTTCGCGCTCGTCGCCGACCCCGACCACCACGCGATCGAGGCGTACGACGTGATCGAGGAGTTCGAGCACTACGGCGTCGAGACGGTCGCCCGGCGCGCCGTCTTCGTGGTCGACACCGCGGGGACGGTGACGTACCGCTGGCTCGCGGAGAACGCCGGCCAAGAGCCGGACTACGACGCAGTCGAGGAGGCGGTGGGCGAGGTGGCGTAAACGGAGTGTTCCACCGGTAGCAACGGCAGTGTACCGATCGCTCGACGCAGTTGTGTTTCCGGGCCAGTAACAGAGATAATGAAATTATGGAGGAATCGGTGGAACAACCGGTGTGAGTCTGCAATGACATCAGTAACTGCCCAGCGGTTCGACGCGGTTGCGGTTACCACTCCGAAAGCGAGTGCCCTCGGTAAATGCTGCTCTCAATAGGACTCTCAGTCGCCGTCGATGCCGTTGCCGTGGGCCTTCTGGCGTGGGTGAGTTGGCAGGCTGTGGCGGATCGATCCCCGCCGAATGCGGTCCCCTTTGCGCTAATGACCGGCAGCCTGTTGTTGTGGGCGATCCTCTCGTTGATCTCTGAGTTTCCGAACGCGTGGGGAGTCGGGTCGAACCTGGCTGCTATCGCGCAGCTTGCTCCGGCCGTTTTTCTCCCCGCGATATGGCTGGTGTACGTGCTGGGGTATATCGGCCGGAAGACGGGGCTTACTCGCCTTCGAGGGGCGCTATTCGTTCTCCTTGCGCTTCCGCTGATCGGAACGGCAGCGACCTTTGAGGGTGATCCGGCGAGAGAAGAGATCATTCGATCGCTTGCGTCGCTTGTCGGTACTGAATTGGTCTTGATGTTCGTGATTTACCTCTACGCAGCGTTTCTCTTTCTCAGGTACGGTTGGAACCACGGCCGGGTTTCAAGAACACAGGTCGTGGTCCAACTGGGAGCGGTCTCGACACCGTACCTTATCGGTGGGTGGCTCGATGGAAGTTCACCTATCGACGGAGTGACAGGCGGGTTGTTGAGTTCGGGAGTGCTACTTGCCGTTGCGATTCGGCGGTATCCAGTCTTGACAGGGTTTCCGAAGGCGGAGTACATCGCGCGCTCACGCGTCGTCGAATCGCTTCGGGAGGCGGTCGTCGTTGTCGACTGGGAAGCGAACATCCTCGATGCTAACGTGACAGCTGAGAGCTTGTTCGGCTGGACAACCCGAGACGTGATCGGGACTCCGCTCAACGCGGCTGTTGACGGGTTCGATGCGACGAACCTATCGGCCGGGACGGCTGCGGTCGTCTCGCTTCAGACAACAAAGGGCCGGCGTCAGTTTCAATACACGGTCTCCGACGTCGAACGCGACACGAGTGACAGCGACGAGGAGCCCGTGGCGCGGACGGTCGTCTTCAGAGACGTGACCGATCAGCGAACCCGTGAACAGCGGCTCTCGGTACTCAACCGAGTGCTTCGACACAACGCCCGGAACAAACTCGACGTGATCTTAGCGCACTCGGACCACGTGGCAGACGACACACACCGGACGGCCATTCAAGACAGTGCCAGCGAGCTCGCCTCTGTCAGTCGAAAAGCACGGGAGGCCGAAGCGGTCATGACCGATAGCGTCAGCGCTCCGTCAACGGTCGACATCGCTGCTGTTGCTCACGAAGTCGCCGCGACGGCACGCGAGGACTACCCGGAGAGCAGCATCTCGGTCACCGCCCCGGAGCGGCTACAACTGACCTCCTATCGAACCGTTGTGCGCCGCCTGCTGACTGAACTCGTCGAGAATGCCGTCGTCCACTCAGACGACCCCACGCGAGTCGACATCGAGGTCGAAACGACCGCTGATGACCGTCCGCAGCTCCGCATCGCGGACAACGGTCCCGGAATCCCGGATCGAGAACGTGACCTGGTGGCCGAATCGAGCGAAACGCAACTCGAGCACGGACTCGGTGTCGGACTCTGGTTCGTCAACTGGGCAGTAAACCAACTGGGCGCTGAACTTGAGTTCCAGTCTACCGGTCCCACGGGCACCACGGTAGTTGTGCGGTTTTATCGGAACGAGGGGTCGATGCCGCCGGACTCAGACGACGGTCGTAACCGGTAACATGCGTGTTGACGCCGGCGGTTTACGAGAGGGACATACAATTTTTAGTTGCCAGACGAACGAACGTCGAAGCGATGTGTCCAGCCCTCCGACGGGACGATTTGAGATTCAGACGACGCAGACAGCAGCTCTTGGGGTTCCGCCTGCCGTGCCGCTCTCGGTGGCGTGGGCGAGTCGGGCTACAGTCGCCTGAACCCCGCAGTAACGCCCGACAAGCTCCCAGGTGTAAGCGATCTCGTGGTGATTGACAGTATGGGCGACGATTCGGGTGTGAACATTACTGGTCCCGATAGTCTCAAAGGCGCGTTGCTGTACGTCCTCGTTGGGATTGCTATCATCAGTTACGGGGGATACGATTACGTTCAACAGACGGAGGCGGTTCGAGAGTCGGTCGAGGTTGATGCGACTATCACCGAACTCGACGTTGAGACGGACAGTGGAACGTCCTCGAACCCGGGTGCGAACTTCGATCCGGTGGTCGAGTTTGAGTACACGTACAACGGAAATAGCTACACTGGAACGAAGATATATCCCGCGGATATCGAACAGAACTACGAAACGCAGTCGGGCGCCGAATCAGCCATCGAAGGGTACGAACAGGGGACACAGACAACCGCATATGTCTCCCCCGACCAGCCGGGAGATGCGTTTTTGAAGAATCAAACGTCGAACGCACCGGTCGTCGCGATCGTACTCGGTGGAGCGTTCACCCTCTTTGCAACGGTTTCTGCCGTCAGAAATATCTGAGACACAGAGGCCGCGCCGAGGGTGACTTACTCGTCCGGCGGATTCCAACCGCAGGCACAAGTGGTGGACTGCAAAGCTTAATATCCTAATCCGTGCGGTATCGTGGGATTCTTTTGCCTTTGGTCGCGACACCGTGTTAATTGCGATCGTCGCGCCGTCGGGGTGGTACCGGCTCGGACTGCCTCCGATTCGAACGTCGAAGCTTTCGTTGGCGGCGAAACGGTGAATCCACGGAGGGGACACCGTCAACGCTCACAACGACCCGGTCGGTGATCGCTGTCATACTCGAATCCGCCGGGTTCGGGCTCTTTCGCGAGGCCACAGGGGCGTGAGTCGTTGATTTTGGGCGGGAAACACCTCGACGGAGGAACTCGTTCACGCGAGGGTCGACGGCAGCGTACAGCCGGGATCGGTCTGTCTCGACTCGAATCGCAGTCTCGTCGACCACAACGCGATCGGGGCTTGCGCCGGCAGCCGGCTGTACGCCGGCCGTTCGAATCCGGTTGCGGATCGCTGTCCGGCTCCGCCCGACACCCAACTCCGCAAGATACTGATCGGTATTAAACGAGACAGGACAGCAAGGTGGAGTCGAACACCAGTTTCGATGACCCCGTGGGGTGTCCACTCTCGCTCCGCGAACTCCAACTCGATCCGCTCAGTATAGCCGGTTAGGCGGTCGCTTTTAAGTACAGACCACTCGAAACGTCGACCGCCTCACTCTTACCGTACCGTCGCCCGTGATACGACACCCAAATGCGAGAGCTCGTGATCGAACTTCGCTATCAGCCCGGTGTCGACTCCGTGATGGACATATTCATTGAAAATAAGCGTATGATATCAAAGACGATCAATTTCTCGGTGACGAGCCAGAGCCTCTGGAGAATCGACCGCATCACCGGTCCCGCAGAGGCGCTCGACCGACTTGAGGCGACGCTTTTCGATTCGACCGACTGTAACGAGTGTCTCACAGACGAAACCTGCACCACAGAGTGGGACCACGAGCTGCTTACCTCGACTCCCACGAGCAGAACGGTGTACACGCATGGAGTGGCGATCGACGACTGCCACTCGGTTCCCCACCTCGCGACCGAAATCTTCGGGACCGGGCTGTTGTTCGAAGCCAAGCGCCGAGACAGTCGGTACATCTGGCGCGTACTCTCGCCGACGGAATTCCGTGCTGGGCCGTTCTACGAGTCGCTCCGTGCAGGCGTGACAGACGGCATCGAAATCCGGCTGAACCAGCTGTCCGAACTCACCGAGTGGGAAGACGACGTTCTCTCGCTCGTGGACCTTTCGTACGAGCAGCGACACGCTCTCGAAACCGCCGTCGAACAGGGATACTACGAGACCCCGCGGGAGATCAACACCGCGGAACTGGCCGACCATCTCGATCTGCCACGGTCGACGGTCCAGTACCGACTCCAACGCGCAGAAGCGTGGGTCGCGAAACTCTTCGTCGATTCCCCCTGAGAGGCGTTAGTTTACCTTGAGAACTACCTTTCCCCGTCCGTGCCCCGATTTGACTATCCGTTGGCTTTCAGCGGCGTCTTCGAGCGGAAGTGTCTCTCGGATGTGCGGGTGGACACCTTCGTCGTCGACGAGAGCGCGGATCCGGTCGAGGTACTCGGTGTTCGGCTCGACGAACACGAGTTCCCCGTCGGCGTTGTGCCGGTCGGCCGTCTCCTGTGCCGGCTCGCGCAGCAGCGACACCACCACACCACCGTCAGCGAGCGCGTCGAACGACCGAGAGAGCGTTTCGCCACCGACCGGGTCGACCACGACGTCGACGGGGTCTACCACCGCCTCGAACTCTTCTTTGCGGTAGTTCACGAACTCGTCGACGCCGAGGTCCCGGAGGAACCCTTCGTTGCTCCCGGACGCGGTCCCGACGACGTGTGCACCGTGCTCGTTCGCGAACTGTACTGCCATGTGACCGACGCCGCCGGCGGCTGCGTGCACTAACACCCGGTCACCCGCGGACACGTCCGCGGCGTCGAACAGCGCCTGCCAGGCGGTCAGCGAGACCATGGGGATTGCGGCCGCTTCGGGATGTGAGAGCGAGGACGGCTTTCGGGCGATTTCGTCGGCGGGGGCAGTTACGTATTCGGCGTACGTGCCGGCCAGTGTCGGGAACCGGAGCATTCCGTACACCGCGTCTCCTTGCTCCCAACTGCTCACGTCCTCGCCGAGTGTCTCCACCCGGCCGGAGACGTCCCAGCCGGGTGTGATCGGGAACGAGACGTCTTCGTTGAGGCCGCGAACGTTTTGACCGAGACCGCCGTTCTCGGGGTTTCTGGTCTTCCAATCGATGGGGTTTACTCCCGCGGCTTCGACTTTGAGCAACACCTCGTCAGCTTCGGGCTCGGGGACTGGGGCCGGCTCGTGCTCGAGAACCGCCTCATCGCCGAGCTCGTGGTAGCGAACGGCGTGCATTGAGTCTGTCATCAGTTGCGCTTCCTGAATGAAGCGCCGGGAGTATAGCCGTTTGTTTGGTTTCTACCAGAAACCAACTTGGCGACAGACGAACTGTCCGCACTGACCGGATCGTCGTGCTCGTAGAATCAACGTGACACCATCTTACGACAGCGATCGCAGACCACTTCGCCAAATCCGATAAACACCTATATCCGACGAATCGTGTCCGAATACTATGGCCTCCATTCTCGAACGACCCGTGTGTCACCCCGCCGGCCGGTCGGGCCGACGATCGAACGTCGCAAGCACGGTCTCGGGATCGGCTAAATGTGGGAGTCGGAGGGTGTCGTCGTCCAGCTCCACGACGACGGTTTCGGTGCCGAATCGCCCGTCGAGCCAGTCGTGCTCGACGCGCAGGTCCCGTTCGTCCCACGGCTCGACGCGCCAGAGCGGTTGCCGGAACAGGCGGTCGTAGGCGACGATTGCGTCGCCGTCGACGCGGTACTCGACGCCGGCGTACCGGAGCCAGTGGTCGGCGGAACTCAACCCGAAGGGAACCACCACGGCAGCGGCGGCGAGCGTGACGGCGACGGACCACGCCCGACCAATGGCGAACAGCAGGGCGATCAGTCCGAGGAACACGCCCACGACCGCCGTATTCGGGTGCCGAACGAGGCCGGGGATCCCGCCGAACAGCCGCCCGAACAACGTCGGACGGACGCGCGCTGCGTCCTCCGAGACGCCGTCCACCTCGCTGTCGGTCGGGGGGTCGTACGCGACGCCGAGCGGGACGTCGGTTGCCTCGTCGTACGCTTCGAGCCGGTCGGCGTACTGATCCACGAGATCGAGCGCAGTCTTCAGTCCGACGATACCGAAAAGCAGCGGCCCCCCGACCGTGCCGGGCGTCCGAATCGCACTCGAGGCGCTTGCGTCGGCGGGGGCGGCGACGACGACCACACAGATCCCGATGAAAAACAGTGCAGTGCCCCGGAACAGGACTCCCTGAAGTGCGGTCTGGGCGCTGTGCTCGCGGTACGCCCGTTGATAAAAGTACTCGAAACCGGTCCGCCCCACCTCAGCGGCGATGATCGTGAGGATGGCCAATCCGAGGAGCCACTCCTGCTGTTCGGGTTCGGCGACACCGACCACGCCGACGGTCACTCCGCTGACCGCGAACCACAGGAGCGCCAGAAGTGGGGTGGCTATCAGAAGGGCGGGGACGCTGGAAATCCGAATCCCGATGTCGGTTCGGGGCACGGTTGCGTGTAGCGACCGGCGGGCCAACGCACCGAAAACCAGCGGGTCGCCGTCGAGTTCGGACGGTCGTCCGGCGAACGCGGCGCGAACCACTGCTGCCAGCAACACCACCGAAAACTCCACCCAATACAGGAGAATCAGGGTTGCGGGCTGCCAACCCAGCGCACCCACGCCGAGGAGTGGAACGGCGTTCGCCGCGAAGACACCGAGCGCCTCAAAACGGGGGACCCACTCCGGAGATTCGCCGACCAGCCCGGGGACCATACCGCGATTTCACACCGGACGATTGTAAACGCAACCGACTGTGACGCCGTCGACGGATCCCGGCGAACCGGGGTGGTCGGGCGACGTCTTCGGGGTACACGACGACGATAACAGAGTCGTCCCGTTTGAACCGGTCGCTGACCGTCGTGTCTCAGCCGTGAGACACGCGACCTGCGCCTCCTGTAGAGAGACACGAAGGACACGGTGAGTCTCGACAGTGTCTCACCCACGGAGTGCATCGACCGGCGACTCATTAGCAGCGGTCCATGCGGGATAGACACCGCTCAGAACGCTTGCAACGAGAGCAAACACCATCCCATAGAGGAGATATCGTGAGCTGGACCACTCCAATGCGAGCGCTGCTTCCCCCGTGAGAACGTGAAAGAGTGCAAGCCCGACAACCAGCGATCCGGCGCTGCCGATGAGACCACCAACCCCACCGAGAACGGCGGCTTCGGTGAGTATCATCCGGAGTACCTCGCCGCGGCGCACGCCGACAGCACGCAACACGCCGATCTCACCACGGCGTTCAATCGTGCTCATCAACATGACGTTCAGAATGGCAACGCTCGCGACGAACAACGATATTGATCCAATTCCGAGGAGCGCGAGTTCCAGCGTGTTGGTGAACGAGGAGATGTCTTCTTGAACGCTTGCGAAGCTCGTCGCCGTCAAAATCTCTTCGTCGGCATCGCTGAACTCGGCCTCAATGGCGTTTGCGGTCGCAGTGCTGGTCTCTCCGTCTTCGGTGATGACCGTGACGGAATTGTAGTGTTCCTGCTCGTTGAGTGCAGATTCCGGGAGGACAAGCTCACCGCCACCACTCGCTCCAAACCCACTTTCCGCGGCGATAAGGCCACGAATACGGTATATCTGCCCTCCGTATTCGACTGGATCTCCGAGTTGTAATCCCAACTGCTCCGCAGTTGATTCTGTGATCAGGGCTCCTGTCTGGAGGCGCGTGGGTTCATCACCGGTCGCAATGTCGTATAGTGGCGCTGGATTCGTTACTCCCGTCACCTGGACGTTCGCTTCTGCACCGTTTCGTGCTGTGAGTTCGGTAGCGTTTGATCTCTGTGGGATAACCGTCGTAGCGGGTGCGATGTCTCGTATCGTTTCCACCTGGTCGTCGGTGATTCCATCGGTCTCGATATCCTCACCGGGTGAGACGCTCACTTCGTTCGCGAGGTTTCCGAGGTTGGCCGTGGCCTGTTTTTCAAGTGCGACGCCAGTCATCCCGAGCGACGTGATCGCCATCACGCCGATAACAATCCCGAGCATCGCAAGGGCCGTTCGCGCTCGATTGCGTCCGAGATTCCGCCATGCCATGAGGACGCTCGGGAACCGACGAAGGTACGATGCCACGGCCATCACTGGACTACCCCGTCGACGAGCCGCACGACGTGATCCGCGTATCCCACCAGCTGCTCATCGTGAGTGATCGCGACGACAGCAACATTCTCTTCGTTTTTGAGACGAGTGATCTCATCAAGTACTGTTTCGCCCGTCTCTTGGTCGAGATTTCCGGTCGGTTCGTCGGCAAGAAGGATGTCTGGTTCGTTGATGAGCGACCGCGCGATCGCCACTCGCTGCTGTTGACCGCCAGAGAGTTCGTCGGGAGTATGAGAAAGCCGATCGCCAAGGCCAACCCGCCGCAATAGGTCGACGGCGCGGTCTCGACGATCGACATCGGTGTCCCACATCGAGGGCAGTTCGACGTTTTCTGCTGCGGTGAGCATCGGGAGGAGATGGAAGTCCTGAAACACGAACCCCAACTGTGAGCGGCGCTCTTCGGTCCGCTCGTCTTCGCTGAAATCAGTTACATTTCGTCCGTCGAGGTGGACGGTTCCCGCTGTCGGGCTATCGAGTAACCCGATCATGTTGAGCATCGTGCTCTTCCCGCTTCCGGACGGGCCTGTCACCACGACCATCTCCCCGCGCTCGGCACGGAAATCGACGGCTTTCAGCGCCTCTATTAGTTCGGCCTCTGTGTCATAGCGCTTCGTCACGTCCGTTAGTTGGATAACGCTCATTCGCGGTTCCAGAGCCGATAGAGCACGCCACTCGCGCCGAGTACCACGAGCAACCCGATGATGAGTGGAACAACTGGGAGCCCCGACGATCCTGAACTACCGTTGTCGGTCGACGTCGCAGCTGCCCGGTCTCGATCCGATCCGGTCGAAACGGAATCAGCCGACGAAATCTCAATTGACTGAGTTGTCGTAACGCGCCTATCGTCGACAATGTACGAGAGCTCGACTGGGAGCGTGTCGGTGCCATTTGCGACTGCCGAACTGAGTTCGAACGTTGCGAACTCGCTTGCATCAACGGAGCCGACAAAAAACTCTCCAGATCCGGCCGCTGGTGACACGGTGTCGCTGTCGGGGACTCTGACCAGGACCGATTCGACATCGGTCCCGCCGATGTTTGCGGCTTCACCGTCGATCGAGACGATCGATCCCCGCGGTGTGACTTCAACGCTGGTTAACCGAATCTCGCCTTGCACCTGCTGATCGAGGTCTATCGTACGAGTGACCCCGTGACGCTCACCGCGTGCGGTGTACTCTCCGGTGAGTGTGACAGTATTCGAGTTGTAACTGTCTGTCTCGAATGTAACGGATTCGCTCTCGTTGGGTGTGATGTCGAACGCGTCCCGCTTGTCGCGTTGGTCACCTTCGATTGAGGTGCTGATCTCAACGTCAGTTAGCTCAATGTTCCCGTAGTTGGTGAGCGTTGCCGTAGTCTCTCCGGAACTGTTGGTGGTAGCTGCGATACCGGCATCTATCTCAGGTTCTGCCACGTCGATCGTGATCGGCCGGTAGTACGCCCGCAGATTAGCCGACCCACTTCCGGTTGATTGCGACGCTGCAGACACATGCGCCAACAGGTCTTTGTGACCTGCTGTTTCGAATGTGGTTGTGATGGGAATCGTCAGGCTTCCGCCGGGGGCGATGGCACCGACGTCTTCAACGCGTTCGTAGTGTTCGTCGGTCGTTCGTAGCATAATGGTTGATACGTCGACGACGGAATTACTCCCCTCTTGATTCGAAATCGTCACCTCGACCGTAACGGTCTCTCCGACTGTTGGGTCTGCCGGGGAGACAGTCACGGACGACACGTTGACCGCAGGTCCATCGGCAGCGACCACTGAGGCACCGCTGATCACTGCGCTCGCAAGTACGACTACTGCGATGAACCCGCGGATTAAGCGACGCTCGGTCATGCGACTGTGACCTGCATGTCGCGAATCCATCTCGGCTGCGAGGAGTTGTATCGGTGAGGCCGGAGTCGACCATTGGTACGGAGGGACAAACGCATCTACTGGCGGCTTGATCAGCCATTATAGAAAAAGCTATGATCGCAGTGATACCGAGGTGATGCTACTCCGCGAGTTTCAGTGTCTGCGGGGTGACGACCGCCTCAAGGGCAGCAGCTCCGAGCGTGACCCGACGGATTGTGTCTTGAACGCAGCTGGCGAGCCCGACGCCGGGAATCTGTTTTGGATCGATACTGTCAGCCACGATTCCGTTCACATCCCCGATTCATCTCGAAGCCTGAACGGGGTGTCAGGTCGGCAACGCGAAAAACAGCGCGGCGATAAATAAGACGATCGCTGCACCGATGACCGTTACAACGTATATTCCAGCAGCGACTCCGAGGCCGGCGATAGTCCGAGGCGTCAGCCACTGCTCTATCGATCGTTGCCAGCAATACAGCCGAACACCCGTGATCCCAAGCGCCCACACGACTATCGGATAGGCGACGAGCACCGCGATGAGTCGAATTTCTCGAAACTGCGGATCGCTTTGCGTGGACCCGATATGAAGCACCTGCCAGCCGGCGACGACGGCGACCCCCTGACCGAGTGCGATTACGCCGACCAGCAGCAGGTAGTTTACCAGAAATCGGTCGGTCGGCCAGCTGTCGAGTCGAGCACGAAAGTCCGACACCGTAAGCGATGGGAGACACCCGAGGGCGACAACACCGATTACTACCAGATACTGCAACAGCGTCGCTGCGACCTCTCCGACGGACGAATACGGGCCCACAGTGCGTGCGAGCGCCGGCTACTGTATATTCTTTTCTTCGAGTTACTCCGGCCTGTGGGTCTCGCCGTCGCGTTCGTCGGCCTCTTTGCGTCGAACCGCGGCGGCCGCGTTGTTCGCGTCGTAGCCGAAGAGCACGTCCTTCGCGTACGTCTCGGCGACCTCGGTCGCACCGATCAGGTCGTCGACGTCGACGTTGACCGCGTACAGCTCGACCGAGAACGGGGTCGACGCCGGCGCGCCGTGGACGTCGTAGTCGCCGCCGAGCCGCGAGCGGAACCCGCGGGCGATCGCC
>Ga0207414_1000793_pt1 | contig 12895 bp, 17 predicted proteins | sample PonA231FremontCA_2_FD_187269 | JGI IMG/M metagenome (GOLD analysis project Ga0207414, IMG submission 187269) | Marine sediment microbial community from Fremont, CA, USA - Pond A23 Sediment 1 (SPAdes) | ecosystem: Environmental > Aquatic > Marine > Unclassified | place: USA: Fremont, California... | reverse complement strand
GTTCCTGTTGTGTTTGTCGTTTCTTTTACACGATCTGCCAGCACTAGAGTCATAACAAATCTCCTTAGCTGATGCGGATAATCGCGTTACTTGCGTCAGCGGTCGGGAACTGGATAGTAAAGTCACCGTTGGTCGATGTTTTATCCCCGCCAAAATCCAACACAGCCACCGCACGATTGCCGTCAGTGCTGTTGTAAATCAACGCACCTGCCGCAGTAATTGTTGCTGACGCCCAGTTCGTATCGTCAAAATCCAAAAACGCAGTCGTGCCAGACGTAACTGGACTGATAACGCTTAGAGTGTTGCCGCCAGCCGTATAGCCCGTGCCAGTCACTTCATTGGTCGTTGAATACGTAGAAGTAGACGCGTCAAGCGAAGCCGAGCTGGTGAACAGGGCAATCTTAAAAGTGTCACCATCGTCACTAAAATCGTGGACCCCTTCAAGAAGTTCTTTTTTGAAGCTTGTGCACATTGCCTGAGTGATAGCCATTATGTTCTCCTAGTTAATCTTTGGAACGGCGATAGAAATCTAAGCCTTCAACGGCTTGAGCAAAACCATTTAGTGTTTTCAGCGACTGATTAAAACGCTGATCATACGCGCTAATCATATCAGGTTCACCTTTCATGAAAATATACGCTTCTACCAGTGACCCATAAAGCATTGCCGTTGAAGCGTTTTTGCTTAACCATGTAGAACCGGATAGATCATCGACTAACGATTTGGGCCGATAAAAATAATGCAGCTCCGCTTCATAGCTACTATCGGGTGTAGGTGCCACAATAAAGTTTGTCAGATCAAAGTCTGCGTAATAACGAGGGAACCCAGTTTCGCTTTCATCAGGCCAAAATTCTTGAATGAAGTTAACGTCTTTATTGAGCAAGAACTCTTTGCTTGAACCTGAACCAACTGACAAAGAAAAAGAGTACAGCCAGTCGGTCGGTTTAGGAACGTATTTTCCACCAGCAATTATGTTAGTCCCGGCATTTTTTCGGAAAACCTCAAGCGGCGCTGATTTAAGGATGCGCTCTTCGGTCTGCGTAATAAACGAGTCAATGTTGTTCACGAACACCGTCTCAGTGTTGTCCGTGTAGTCTTGAATCGCCTGTCGTAGCGTTGTGTATGTGTAACCAGCCATTAGGGTAGCCCGTTAATAAAGTCATCGTAAGCGGTCGTATCAACCGGCGGCTCTTCTCTTGCAGGACGCGCATGGCGCAGCGCCTCGGCGTCAGCTTTAGCAAACGGCGGCTCTAGCTGAGGGTGTTTCGCCTCATAGCACTCCGGGCAAACCCGATTGCCGTTCCACTCCTCACGAATTTTTAAGTACTTGTACTCAAACCCGCATCGGTCGCAGAGAGCTAGTGCGTATTTACCTGATGCAAAGTTGCCCATAGCTAATACCCGTAAGAGCGATAGCTTGGCCGGATAAACAACGACCCTCGCTCACTATCTTCGTCAGCTGCACGCGCAAAGTCTTCCTCATACACAGCTTTCATGGCCTGTGCCCGCTCAGGTGCAGACTTCATAGCCAAATAGTAAGCAAGCCCCGTGACCATCGGCGGGATAAACCGGCTTGGCACGTCCACATCGTTGGTCAACGTCGAGGCGTCTTGAATGCGCTGGATTCGATAGCTCACCACTGCGTCTGTATCGTTCTCAGGCGTAGGCCAAACGTAAAAACTAGGCACTGCCGTGCGCTCGACATAAATCTGCGTAGGACGCCCCGTTTGCTCTTTCTGAGGCAGATTCAAGTAGTCCTCACGCGTAATGCGCTCAAGGGTGTAATCCGTGCCGTTGCGGCGTACAACAGACTCAAGAACGTCAATGTCCTCAGCGTTCATCTGATACTGGCGTTGTCCCTGAACCATGGGCTCAACAACCTGTGCGACTTTCCAAAGATTAACACCCCGGTTAGTCCAGTCCTGAAACATCACATTAAGACTGCGACGCGCTTTGCGAGCGTCATAGCCTGTACGCATCTCAAGACCGAGGAGTTCATAAGCCTCCTCAATTACATCAGAAACATCCAGCTTGAAGTCTGTCGTGCCGCTTGTGGCCATTAGTACATCTTAGCCTTGCTTACGCCCTTTGTAGCGCAGCCTGCACCTTTAACCTTACCGCCCTTGGCGTACGACTTCTTCTTAGTCATGCCGCCACTTTTCATCTTCTTGCTGGCTTTCTTGTTTTCGTCGTCCATCTTGTCACCCCGAGTCATTTGCTTATTCATGTTAGAGCGATTCACTTTGCCACCTCATTAGTAATAGAAGAACGTTGCAGACGTAACATCAGTCAGCACAGCGTAAGGACTGGTCTCGCAACGGATGGGTGTGTAGTAAAACTCTACACCGTGAGCAGATTGGTCCGCCGGAGTCGCAATCTCCAGCAAAACCGGACCAGTCGCCCCACCATCTCGGATAACAATGCTGCCTTCGCCTGCGCCTGCAACAAAGTACATCGTGGCAAGGCGGGCCGGGCCACCAAAAATGTCGCCCGATGCCGTTAGCGTTGTCGACTTGCCGTCAGAGTGCATTCCAGCCATGACGGTCTCCTATTAGCCAGCCGAGACGCTAAGCACGCCGCTGTTATTCCAAAGCTGGCCGGCAACACCCGGATCGCTGGTAGGAAGATCAGAGATAATGACTGTAGTGCCGTCAACTGTAACGGTGCCAGTCGTGGTGAGGTCAGTAGCAGTAACGCTACCTTCGATGAAGTCGCCCTCAAAACCGTTGTCAGAACGGACCGGACCAGAGAAGCTTGAACGCGCCATTGGATTGTCTCCGTGTTGCAGCACTTGCTATACCGTCATCTGCAAAGTCCGCTGGGTCGGTCGGTATAGCTGGAATAGTCCCAGACTTACAATCTTTATACGCCGCGCACGGCTAGGGGTCAAGAACCCATTTTTTGTGTCCCACTCCAGAAACTCGGTACATTTTGTGAGCCGCTGCGTACTCTTTTTCGGGCGCTCCAGTTTTGTGCGGCTGGAGCGTATATCGAGGTGTTCTGGTTGCTGTTTTCGAATCTACCCACCAATAATCTGGCTCTGTGGTTCTCTCTAGCCTAAATCCTGCTGAACGATAACTCTCCCCGTCACCCCAGCGAAGATCAGCATAAGAAACGATTGGGCCTCTATTGTCTGATCGAAACGCTGATACCAACTTGGATATACCGCCAAGCACTCGGCCATCAGAGGCGTAACGAAGTAACTCCCACCCGTCGTTTTTGAACCGACCTAGCCCAAACGTCGCTATAGCAACTAAACGACCTTGACGCTCCAAACCGTAGACACGGTTGAGTGCAGCTCCTGCTCCTTGCGTGTGGGTGCGTTCCAAAAACTCGCGAGCTTCTGCTTTGCTCGGACGGCACACCAAACACTCGCGGGCATAAGTACGACTAGAAAGCCCCAGTATAGCCCGGAGTCGGTTTTTAGTTTGCTTTTGCTTGTCTCTCCACTCGTCTTCAAATATCTGAACTAGCTTTACACCGGCCTCATCCGCAAGCTGCCATTTATTTTTGGTCTTGCCGCCAACCAAGTCGTCCCTGTGCCACCACAACCCGTTATACTCAATGGCTACTTTTTGGTCAGGACAGTAAATATCAACTTCGTAAGGGGGTATCACGCTGTAGCTACTTTGCTCTATAGAAACTCCAAGTGACGATACGAAATCAGCAAGCTCCTGCTCAGCTTTGGAAACCCTACCGACACATTTAGGGCAGCCCGAACCGTTGAGGTGGTTTGATGGCGTTTGTTTAAACTCTCCATGTAGCGGGCATTTGATCAGAACTGGTTTGTGCATGCCGTTAAGCCCAGAAAGATACTCATAAGTATCACCATGTACTTCTTGTGCTCGACGCAAAAACTCACTGATGCCAAGTTGAGCACGTTTCCCAACTTTGTTGTACGAGCAATCAGAACACCCATGCCCTGCAAGGTGGACATACACCGCCTGCTCAAAAACGCCATGCTCAGGACAAACGATCTGAACCCGAGAACGGCTATTGTAGACTTCGCACTTGGGGTACTGGAAGTTGTCGCCGTGCACTTCACGCGCTGCAGCAACAAAACTCTCGTAGCTGTAAGCTCTAATTTTTTGCCTAGAAGCAACGCCACACTTAGGGCAGCCCGCCCCATTTCGATGGTTGTTTTCTCGCTGCCAAAACGCCCCATGCTCACGACAGACTATTTCAACTTTTTTTCCATAGCCTTGGTAGTCAACTTTAGAATAGTCGTAGCGCTTTCCGTGTTGCTGCCTTGCTTTTTCAACCCAGTCTTGTGTTGTTAGCGCTTTGCGTCCCATATCTCTGCCTTTCGTAAAAGTTGATAGCAGATTAGCTTTTTTACCGTTGTACGTCAAGTATTGATTATAACCAAAAAAAGACCCCGCCGAAGCAGGGTCTTTAGCAACTGAGAAGGCCTCAGTTTTTACGCAGCGCCGGGGCTGCCGTACACACCCAGAGGGTCCGAGGTTCCGAAGCTGTAACGCTCCCGAGCCTTATAGCGCACGTTGCCCGTGTCGAAGTCGCCCTCCATTTTGGTGGTCAGCGGCGTCCGCACAAAGTGCTTCAGACCGTTGGGGATGTCGGTGGTCAGGAACCATGCGTCATCATCTGTAAGGAAGTGATTGACGCTGTAACCACCGGGGACCGACCCGTTGTTCATAATCGCGTTCAGGTCGTTGTCGGCAGTGCCAACACGCTGCTCGGTCTCAAGGAGACGAGTAGCAACGAACATAAGCGACGGCGGAACAATCAGCTTGCGGGGCTTAGCTGCGATCAGCAGGCCACGCTCGTCAGTCCACCCCGAAATCTGAATAACAGCAGCCTCAAGCGAAGTTTCGTTGAGATCAGCCGCAGTAGCCGGGGCGTTAGAGTTGCTTCCACCACTAACAAGCGGGTGGTCCGTCGAGAAAAGAGACTCACCATCACCATAGGTAACACTGGCATCGAAACCGTTGTTCAGAATCGAAGCAGCCTTTACCTGCTTGGTGTAGGCCATAGCACGAGCAAGCGCCTTGGTGTAACGCGAAGACAGGGAATCATAGAGGTTGTCCTCCATGGCCTCCTCAGTAATCGAGAAACCAAGAGCAATCGTCTCGTGGTTGTAGCGAGCCGTGTAGGCTTCCTGTGCCTGATCATACTGAATGGCGTCGCCTTCAGACTTGACCGGGGCAGCCGAGAAACCCGACAGCTTGACCTCTTCCTCAAAAGAACGCTCAGAAGTCTCCTGCTCGAAGATTTCCTTGTGCTCTTCGCCGTACCGGGAGTACTCCATGCCGAACAATGCGTTCAAGCCCGGAAGGAGCTCCTTTACCATTTGTGCTCTAGAAATTGCCATGATCTACGCTCCTTTACGCGTCGCCAGCGCCAGTAGTATTACTGAGCTGATGGCCCGTGTTGAACTTGACCAGAACTTCGGTGAAATTACCCGAGCTGTCCTTAGTCTCCTCAACACCCTGAACAATACGAAGCGGCAGAGATGCCGTACTCGCATGCGAGGCATCATCAACAGCAACGTAAGACTTACCAGTGGTGTCATTACCAACAGGCGATTGATCGTCGAGGCCGACATTGTTGCCAACTTCGGACTGAGCAATGCCTGAAACATCACCACCAGAATCAACCACCGCGACCTTATACAGCACGTTTGCGCCATCAACGACATAAGCCGTGATGTCGTCAGCCGTAACACCGCCGGGGTAGTAGTTGCGGAACGTCAGACCATAAACAGGATCAGTGTACGAGCAGCCAACAAAAACACCAGCGTACTCGATGCTGTCACCAGCAGCCGTCCGATCAATGAGACCATCGGTGCCGAGGGCCACGAAATCACCGTGATAAATCGCAGTCGCGTTGCCGGACTCGATCTTATAAGCGCGCTGAGCGCCGTTGTACGGTGAACCGTCGACCATCTTCACCGGAACAAGCCCGTAGGGGCCAGAAACGGTTGGATATGCCATGAGATTCATCTCCTAAAAGGAAAAACTTAGGCTCTAAGAGCCACGTCCAAAACTAACCTTGGATTTGCGGTCGTGGAACAACGGCATCCTTGGATCATTCTCGCGCATAAAGTTGTTGTCCACCGACTCGACCTGAGCCTCGCTACTACGCTGGTAGTAAGCGTTACGCTGCTGGACCATTTCGGTAGGCATCCTGCAGAGAATCAAGCCACCATTTTCAACCAGACCCGAACTCACAGCGTCTTCATCGACAGCAAGTTTTAGCTCCGGGTGGTCTTCGAGACGACAGGTTTCCCAACCTTCACGCACTTTTCGAGAATAATTCGTCGGGTCATTGACTCCAAGAGTCGACTTACGAATCCAACGGAACTCAACACCCTCTTGAGGGGTTGGCTCAGGCAGCATACTTGCAGGTGCCCACTGCTTCTTACGCGCAGTCGCTTCACGATCATTCTGCTCGCGAGAAACTGGACGAGCTTCACGGGTACGGGGTGCATTAGCCATTGTTACTCTCCAATCTTTGAACTTCGCGGGCGTAAGCTTCAGGGCTAATTCCAAGCCTTTTAGCCATCGCAACTTGCGACTGAGTTAGCACTACCCTTTTTCCTTTGGGGGTTCGCCCCGCCGGTGCGACAACGGTAGAGGGTTGCCGCTTTTTCCTTTTTGGAGGCTCCGAACTTTCTGAGGGTTGTGCGTCCTCAAACTTAGTTGGAAATACCTCACGCATGCGAGCATCAATACGCTCGTAGTATTCGTCGGTAGTAGGCGGAATTCCGTCTTTTACCAACTTTTGATGGACTCCCAGCGCAAAACTGGTCATCTCATCGTCTTCGCCGAACCACTTGTTTCGAGCGCCCCATTCCGCAGCTTTTGCGTCGGGCTCTGGTGCAGTAACTTGTGGCCGCTGCTGGTTATTATATACCTGTTGAGTTCTTTGTTGTAAAGCCTCATTTTGCTGAGTGGCAACATTTTGTTTCGCATAGCGAGGAGAAAGCAGATTAGCTTGCTCTGCCTGATACGTCGCTTTTGCCAATTCCTGCTGAGCTTCAACTACTGCATCCGAGTCGCCTTGCTCGTAAGCATCGCGGTATTTCCGCTTGGCCGATTCAAGCTGCAGAGCTGCACGCTGCTTAGCCTGCTCTAGTGCCCAGCTTTCTCCAGACGAAAGATCATTCCTGAGCTTGTCTCGTTCAGCCTGAAGACGCTTAGCGTACTCAGTAGCTGCTTCGTACTCGCGAGTAGTCTGCTCTTTAGCGCGTCGTTCGTCGTGCCACGCCTTTTTCAGCTGGTCGATCCGCTGCTTAACTTTAGCGGAGTAGTCATCAGCAGCATCCTGCTCAATCTCTTCAACGACATCGTCGGGCAGAGGCTTGCGATTACGATCCTCGGGAGGCGTGTCGTCAACAATCTCAAGCTCAATGTCATCTGGCTGAGAGCTTTCCTTTGGTGTTTCTTTGGGCTCTTCTTCGCCCGTGTCAATTTCTACAGAGGTATCGTCCTCTTCCTTGAACTTATTTTTCATCGCCGGCGGGACACCACTGGTGTCAGAGCCAACAACAAACTCGGTGTCGTCGAAATCGACTTCTTGGTTCTTTTCGTCAGAACTCATGGTTCACTCCTTAAATGCGGGAATATCCCGTTGGGTCTTCAACCACGGCTTCGACCGAATCATCATTGATAACTCGGAAAAACTCTCGGTCGTGGATTTTGAAGCGCGTGCCCGAATAAGCACGGATAAGTACATAGTCGCCAATCTCGCAATACGGACCGTTAGGAAAACGCTCCTTGTCCTTGTAAGCATCAGGGCCCATGTCGACGATTTGGACGACCATGGTAGACACTTCTTCGGTCTTCAAAACACTATCAGGCTTAATAATACCGCCTTCAGTGGCTTCTTTAATTTCAGGAATAGCGACCAGTAGGCGAAAGCCCGTGGGCTTCGGAATTTGCTGCTCAGTGAGCTGTGGTGCAGCCTCGTTGGCTGAAGTCATGATGTCTCCTAGTTGTCGTCAGAGGTTTTTTCTGCGGCTTCCATCAAGTCCAACACAAGCCTTTCTGCCTGTGCCAGTCCTTTTAGCACACCTGTGTAGTGGGTGTACTCATCGTACGAAGTGGCTGCACCTGTCGCGAGTGCGTCAGTAATAGCATCCATGTCAGTACGAATTTCTTGGCGGAGGTGCTCTCCGAAAGTGCGAATCATCGTCGTCTCCTACTGTGATTGCGGGTCATTCCCGTTTTGAGAATCTTGGTTTCGGTTTCGTCGCTGGGCAGCTGCCGCTTGCTGCATGTCCATGCGTTTTTCGGCTAAATCTGCGCCAATCTCAACTCCAGTCTTTTCCAAGTCAGCTTCAGCTTCCATAACTTGCTGGCGAAGCTTGGCCCCAAGCGAAGCACCTGCCTGTTTCTCTTGAGACTCCATGCGCGCAGCGTCGAGCTCCATGTTACGAAGCTTCAGCTCGTAGTCCATCTTGTCTTTCTGAATCTTGCGCTGCAGCTCAGCCCTCTCTAGCTCAAGCTCACGCTCTTGCATCTGCATAACAGGGTCTTGGGCCTTCTTCGCTGCTTCTTCCGCCTGAGCCTTCTGTTGGGCCTGCCCAGTAACACGCGGAGCGGCTTCAGCAACAAGCCTAGACACAGCCAGCTCCTGTTCTTGGTCCATGGCCTGATCTTCGTCGTTAGCAGGGAGAGGAACACCCAACTGCTCTTCTACACGGCGGCGATACTGATGCGCCACGTGCTCGTTGATATGCGCCATGCCAGCGGCCAGCTTCATCTTGCCTGCTTCGCCCTCCATCTCGATCATTTTCATGATTTCAGGGTCTTGGGCAAACGCCATGTGTGCTTCGATGTGGGCGTCATGGTCCTGATAAGCAAACGCCTTAACAGGTTCGCCATTAAGCAGCGCCATGTTCTCGCTCATCGGGTCCATGGGCTTGATGTCGTCTTCGTCTGGAATCAACTCGTCGGCGTTCTTAATACCCAAAGTCTCAACCATCTGACGATGTAGAAGGGGCAAGTCGTACAACTGCGGAGCCTGCTGAGCAAGCTGCATAACCGCTTGATACTGAACAATCCGCTGCGACATGGTAGACGCGTTGGGGTCAGACACCGGGATGATGTGTGTCCGCTGGTAGTCGCGCCGACGGGCCATAAAGCCCTCGTCGCCTGTCGCGTCGTATTCATAGTCTTCGGGAGCCATGTCAACGACGATTGACTTCAGAATCTTAAACTCAGACTTCATCGCCGCGTGCATGCGTGCCTGCACTGCCGTCATGGTTTTCAGCTGACGCTCAAGAATAGCCAGCGTAGACCCAACCGGCGCGTTAGGCTGCATATCGCCAACGCTGATGTCAGACATCGACGCAAACCGCCGCGCCTCCTCAACAATCTTATCGAGAAGTCCTGCTAGTACCGTTGAGGGCTCCTTATAGGGCAGCGGCATGATGTTATCTTTGATCGTGCCAGTCGGCACATCCACATCGCGGAACTCACCCGGAGCAATCGGCGTATCACCGCCACGTATACGAAGCCCCCGCGTACGGAAGCCGCCCGGCAGGTTAGACAGCGTCCCCGCATCGACGAGCTGGCGCATGATCGACGTAGCGCCTTTGGCAAAACCACCAATGAGGTGGATAAGGCCGAAACCATAGAAGCCAAAGCCGGGGATGTAGTTGTAGTGAGAGAAGTGGATTTGCTTTCGCTTTTTCTCATCCGTCTCACTCCAATTACGGTAGATCGACATCACCTTGCCGCTGTCTTTCAAGATCGTAACGATGTAAGGCAGCTCAATCCCCGTGGGCTCACCCTCTTTGTCGAGGTCTTCAAACCCTTCAATATCCAGCTCACAATGAATCTCAAGCAGCGTGTATCGGTTGTCTTGCCCCGCGTCAAAACCACCAATCTCATTTTTGCGCCGTGCAATGTCATCTTCGTCGGCTACCGGGTCGCCAATCTCGCACTCTTGGTAGAACCCACTGACCTGCATTTTGCGAACTTCGTTCTTAGTCCGCTTCATCCGATGGGTGTAGCGTTGCGCGCTCTCAAGCGTAGAGGCCCCGTAACTGACTACAAAGTCTTCAGCAGGGATAAACTGCGACACTGGGCGGTCCAGCGACGGATCGTAAAACACCTTCTTGAACGCAGAACCCGCAATAGGCAGGTTCCACAAAAGCCGTTCATGCTCGGACCGATAGTCTTCCATCGTCTCAGTAAGCATGTAATTCATGTCTTCTCGGACACGATTAGCGGCTTCTTCTTTTTCCCGGTTTGATTCGCCCAGAATCTTCGTACGAACCGGCCCCTGCGCGGGGAACATCTCAACGATACTTTCGGACTGGAACTTCACCACCGCTTCAGCAAGCAGCGGGTGGTAGACACCAAACGCGCCCTCCCAAGGCTCTGAGCGATCCTCAATCTTCAGACCCAGCAGCTCAAGACCGTCGTAGTAAGTCTCTTCCCATTCAGCACGCGACTGCAAATCCGTCTCGTAGGCTTCAAGCAGCTCGTCGGCAATCTCGGCACACTGCCCTTCATCCATAAACTCAGCGAGGTTGGCTGTATGAGGGATCATGTCCCCTTCATCGCCGGGCTCAATCTCAAGGAGTTCTTCGCCCTCAACACTCACCTCAACACGCTCGGGGTTTTCGATCTCAACCTCAAGGGCAGGCTGGTTGGGCTCCGAGGTTTCTCCCTGCGGTGCACCATATAACGCTTTATCTACAGCCATGTCATAACCTTAATAGTAAGCCGCTCTCACGGGTTCAAAATCATCATCGTCATCCCACCGATCATCGGGCAGTTTTATAAACCCGCCGTTTCTGAAACGCATCAGCGCCATTACGGTGCTGTCGACCAAGTCATCATTAGGCATAGCAGGAAACCCGCAAACTTCATCGACAACTTCTTCTGCCCACCGCCTGCCAGCGGGATACCAAACAAATCCTGATGCGAACATATCAGACACAGAGTTCAAGCGCATAACTTTGTCTCCTGTGCCTCTGTGGGGAGTATACTCCTGCACAGGTATGCCTGCCCTGCGAAACTCTTGGTAGAGCTGAGAGCCTGCTGACTTTTTCTCAACTACAAACCAATCAGGCTCCCACTCTTTATACTCATCGTACGCTAGGCGTTTTAGCTCAGGGAACTCCAAACGCTCTTTTATGCTGTTGAGCAGCACCATATTTGCCTGAGACTGGCCGTTCCCGTCCTCAGACTGAAACACACCCCACGTAGTCAGCGCCGTAAAGTCAGAGCGGTTGTTTTTCTCCGCAGCAGCGTCGAGGCTCATAATTATGTACTCACACGGCGGAGGCTCGTCGCCTTCCCATGCACGCCACCATTCGCGCTTGATAATAGACGCATCACGCGAGGTCGGGTCCTGCATGTACTGCGCCGACCACTGAAAGGGCGGCATCGAAGCCTTTGTACGCAGCAGGGTGTTGACAGGCCACTGGGCAGGCCACAGTGATATGTACTTCTCTTCCTGCGGTGCGTCTGCTGGTGCATTCTCTTTCTCAAAAAGCGCAGGAAACTCAACCACGTCCCACTGATCCGCGTGCTCGTTGCGAACCATGTCTTTCTGCAAACGGCCAATCAAGTCCTGTTCTGCCCAGCGTGTTGCCACAACAGCTACCGAGCCGCCGGGCATCAGTCGAGTACGAGCGCCGTAGGCATACCACTCGTAAGCCTTATCAAAAATCTCAAAATTGCCGTTCAGTACGTCCTGCTCGTTGTGTGGGTCGTCAATAACCAGCAAATGTGCACCGCGACCCGCTATGGCACCGCCAATGCCGACCGCAAAATACTCGCCGTCTTTGTTGGTTGACCACCTACCAGCCGACTTACTGTCTGCGGAGAGCTCAACATCAGGGAAAATCTTCTTATACTCAGCGCTATTGACCAGATTTCGGACTTTTCGGCCAAAGTCAGTCGCCAGATCAGCGGTGTGAGACACCATCATGATCTTTTTGTGTGGCCAGTTACCAATAAACCATGCAGGGAAAAAGATCGAGGTTAACTGAGACTTACCAAATCGCGGTGCGATGGATACGGTGACTCGATCTTTGCGGCCGTGGGCCATGTCTTCGAGTAGTGTGGCCAGTTTTTTGTGGTGCGGCCCGATTTTATACTCAGGCATCATCACTTTAGCGAATTCAAGTAGTGAGTCTCTGGCCTGCTCTGCCTTTTTGCGCCCTTCAAGCTCTTCGACGACCTGCAGCAGTCTATTTTGCTCACTCGGAGAGAACTTATGCAGGTTCTGCATTAGAAGCTTAAGGTCTTCCTGCGAAAACTCTTTGTTTTTTGGCAACAAGTCGCTCATTCAAAGATGTCATCCGGCGATACGTTGCTAGGACTTACCCCATCAGAGTCTTCTTCGCCCTGCGGGTCGTGCTCAACCAGCTCTGCGTCGGATATGTCACCATCAATCAGCTTTGTGAGCTTGTTACGAAGCAAATCTTCCAGCTCTTCTGTACTCTGGTGCTTCACTGTGACTTCTTGGCGCTCACTAAAAAGCCCGACATCAGAAATCTTGCCCAGCAACTCAAGAGCGCGCATGCGAATCTTGGGGTCTTCGTCGCTGGATTCTTCAAGCAGGCGGTTCGTCACATACGTTCGCACCTGCTGAGCGTCATCAATGATCATGTGATCATACTCATCGAGCAACGCGTTGAGTTTTTTCATAACACCGGGCAGTTTTTTCTCGTGCGCAGTTGGCTCCCGACCTGTTTCAAACAAATCACGAGCCATATTCTCGTCGTCAAAACCTACTTCTTTGGCTTCTTCGTCACCCAGCAGCGCCAAGAAATCCGCTGTGTTTGCCGCCGCATAGACTTCTTCCCGCGTATTGAGCTTCTCCTGCGGCTCCATAGGCATCTGCTCAACCGGAGGTATAAGGTCTTTGTCGTCCAGCAAAAACTCTAGCGGCATTAAAACACCTCAAATC
>Ga0207414_1000792_pt1 | contig 12897 bp, 12 predicted proteins | sample PonA231FremontCA_2_FD_187269 | JGI IMG/M metagenome (GOLD analysis project Ga0207414, IMG submission 187269) | Marine sediment microbial community from Fremont, CA, USA - Pond A23 Sediment 1 (SPAdes) | ecosystem: Environmental > Aquatic > Marine > Unclassified | place: USA: Fremont, California... | reverse complement strand
CCTTGCCGACAAAAAGCAAGGGCTTCTTCCGCGACGTGAAACGTCGGATCGGCGACCGATTCACCCCACCCGTGCGCTCTAGAGGTGTGGCGGTCGGGGGATCGGATTGGCCGCCAAGACGCTAAAGCTCGTCGTTTTTGATGTCTTGGATCTCTTGTCGGATTTCGTGGGACAACTTCTTGAGCTTCATGAGGCTCTTCCGGGCACGCGTGCCGGCGGCCTTGTTGCCCTTCTCGTAAAACTTCATCAGGTCCTCCTCAGCACCCTCAAGGGTTTCGGACAGCTCGCTGTATCGTTCCTCAAATGTACTCATGCGATAACCTCAACAAATGTGAGCGTGAATGACTCGATTGTACAGCAAGAACATAATGGCCCCTTCAGCCGCTGTCAAGCCGGATCTCGACGGGAGTACGGTCCCAATTCCGCCCGCGTTTGATTTGTCAAAAGGTTCAAGCGGTGGGGCCGATGCACAAGTGAACCGTCACGGGCGAACGTGCGTCCCGGTGGGCGTGGCTCCGTTAAACAGTCCCTGCAGACTCGTGACCAGAACAGGCACGTCCGTCTCCGCCAGGCGACGCACCGCCGCCGGCTCCGGGATCGACCGATCTTCCAGGGTCGCGCTCTCGACCTCCGACTGCACCTCCCCGGCCTCGTCGGGCACCCCCGCCACGTCGGCGGTCGTCAGCACACAGATGCAGGGCTCAAACGAGTCGTCCAGCGCTCGTGCAAGTGCCCGGACGGCCTCCTCGGTCCCCACTTCGCGCACGGCTCCGGAGCCGGGGGCCTCCACGAGGGCGGACACGACCGGGACGACGTGTTGCTTGAGAAGCGCCGACAGCCACCCCACGTTGGCCGCCTGGAGGGACGCATCGTCGCCCACCCGAAACAGCCCGCGATCCACGCCTTGAATCCCCACAGTGGAAACAACCTCGTCGGTCAGCGCCGCCACAATCTCCTGGTTCACCTCCCGCACAGCCCGCTCCACGAGCCGTCGCTGGTCCTCAGTCTCCACGTCAATCACCCCATCGGTGCGCTCCGGGAAATGGCCCTGCGCCTCCAGGGTGCGCTCCACCTTTTCCCCACTTCCGTGAACCAGCAGACAGGTCGGCGCGTCCGTCCCCGCATTGGAAAAGTGCTGGGCCAGCGACTTGAGGAAGAGCTCGTCCCCGAGATGGTGACGATCGAGGTAGACGAGATAAAGGGACTGCATGTGGCGAAGGCCTCCAATGGGCTGTCGAGAGAATCTGCGCGTCTGTGCACTACCAATGCACGAGGCACCGGCACGATTCGTCCCGGCCCCGCGTGCCGTCCAACAGACGAGCCCGGAGATTCTCACGAAGTGGGCACCGAAATAGCCGCCTTCCGGGTCTGCCACGCCAAAGAAAAAGCGCAGTGCCGGAGGCATCCCCGACACTGCGCAGTGTAGTTCCGTCCGTACGACGATGTCTGCCGATCAGCCGTCGTCAGGATTGGGGGCCGGGGTGGACTCTTCGGGCGCGCCGTCGCCCCGGTCCACCGGCTTGGTCATGTCGTCAACCATCTCGTCGAGGTCAAGGTCATCCGTGTCGCCCGGTTCGCGGTCCACCGCACGGGGGTCTTCGCCCTCTCCCTCAAACTGCGGAATGTGCTCCTGCGGGTGCTCCTTGCCCGCGTCGCGCCCCAGGGGACTGCCTTCGTGGATGTAAAAGTCCTCGTTGGGCAGGGTGTCACTGTGGGCGCGGGCGGCTTCCGCGGCTTGGCGCATGCTATCGTCCGCGTTGTCGCGCATCTCACCGAAGTTGCGGTGAATCTTGTGGTCGAACCATTCGAAGAGGTACTCAAACGCGGCGCGGTCCCGCTCAAATTCCGGCCCAAACTCGCCGGAGCGGAGCTGATCGTCCATTTTCGACAGCGACGATGCGAGCGCGAAGAGGTAAATGGCATTGTCCGCCACGCGGGCCTGCTGGGCCTGGTGCTTCACCACGTCTTCCCGCTCCCACTTGCTTACAAGCTTGAAATAGTGCGAATGCTTCTGAATGAGCGTCGAGAGCGTATCGGCCTGGTCCTGAAGGGCCGGATGGATCCCCTTGAGGTCCGGGGCCCGCGGCTTCAGCCCGAGGAACAACTGCGCCCCCATCGGCACGGCCTTCTTGAGCACCGCCGGGGTCGTCGCGGCCGTCAGAATCCGCGAAAGGTTGTCGCCGATCGACTCGTCCGAGTCCCACAGCAGCGCCTCTTGGATCGACACCATCTTCTCGGCGAGCTGCTTCCCGCCGTACGCGAAGATGAAGGACTGCATGACCTCATTGGAGCCCTCCACGATGCCGTGGATGCGGTTGTCGCGCCACGCCCGCTCCAGCTCGTGTTCGGTCATGTAGCCCTCCCCGCCCATGACCTGCAGCGCCTCGTCGATGACGTTCCACCCGAAGTCGGAGCAAAACACCTTGGTGATGGCCGTCTCTACCATAATGTCGTCCTCGCCCTGGTCGAGAAGCCCCGTCATCATGTAGAGCATGGCGTCCATCGCGTAGGTCACCGCCGACATGCGGGCGATCTTCTGCTTCACGAGCTCAAAATCCGCCAGGGGCCGCTCGAACTGGTAGCGCGTCTGGGCCCACTTGATGCCCTGATCCCGCGCCGCCTTGGCGGCGCCGGTGACGCCCGCACTGAGCGTGCACCGCCCGTAGTTGAGGCACGAGAGCGCGACCTTCAGGCCCGAGCCCTCCTCGTGGAGGACATTCTCCTCCGGCACGCGGACGTCGTTGAAGCGGAAACGGGCCTGCCACGTCCCGCGGATGCCGGTCTTCGCGCGGTTGTTCTCAAACACCTCCACCCCGTCCATGTCCGGCGTCACGATGAGCGCGTTCACGCCCTGCTGCTCCAGCTCGCCCGTCTCGGGGTTGGGCACCATGTTCTTGCACATAACGGTGCACAGCCCGCTCATGGCGCCCGAGGTGGACCACTTCTTCTCGCCATTCAGGATGTAGTCGCCGTCGTCCGTCTTCACGGAAAAGGACTCCTGCGCCGCCGCGTCGGACCCCACGTTCGGCTCCGACAAGCAGAAGGCACTCAGCTCCTCCCGGGCGACGAGGGGCAGGTATTTTTCCTTCTGCTCCTCCGTTCCGAACATCACGATCGCCTTGCAGCCGATCGACTGGTGCGCCGACACCATCACGGCCGTGGACGCGCAGTAGCGACCGATCATTTCCAGCACCCGGTTGTAGCTCGTGACCCCGAGCCCGAGTCCGCCGTATTCCTCCGGGATGATCATCCCCATTACACCCATGTCGAACAGCCGGTCGATCACCCATTCCGGAATGTACTGCTCCTGGTCGATCTCGACCCGCGGGTGTTCGTTCTCCAGGTACGCTTCGAGCTCCTCCAGCAGGGCATCACACCGCTCTCGCTCCTCGTCTCCTTCCTGGGGGTAGGGAAACAAGAGGTCGTCGCGGAGGCGCCCCCAGAAGGCGTTCTTGATAAACCCCATGTCCTCCGGCTCGGGGCCCATCATCGTCTCGATGTTCTCAATCATTTTCTGGTCCTCTTCGGAGACCCCTTTGATGTCACTGAGTCCTTGATCTGCCATGGTTGGTCGGAGTGGTTTGTGTGCGAGACGTGAAGGGCGTCGGCGGACGTCGGCCAACGATACCCAACGGGAGTCCGAAGCGACATTTCCCGGGCCCCATTGTGTCCGAGGGGCACTTTGAAAGGGCTTCCACTAAGGCTCAAAGCTAATAATTGTCTGTTTGCATTCGGTTCCTTCCACAGGCCCTCCCCAAATCGGAATTCTCAGGGCCTTTTTGGACCGGACGGGGGGTTGCGTGCGCCCGACCAAACCGCTACGTTTGGACGGCACGTCCTTCCGATCAGTCTGGCAGATGCATGTCGACTTCCTTCTCCCGCCGCCTCCGCCGCCTTCAGTCCCAGAAAGAGACGGCCGTCTGCGTGGGGCTCGACCCCGTCCCCGCGCGGTTTCCGCCCTCTCTCCAGGACGGCCGGCTCCGCACGGACGCCGTACGCGCCTTCTGCACGACCATCGTGGAGGCGACCGCCCCCTACGCCTGCGCGTTCAAGCCCAACTTCGCGTTCTTCGAGGCCTTGGGCCCGGCGGGCCTGACCGTCCTGGACCAGGTGGTGACGACAATCCCCGACGACTGCTTGGTGCTGGGCGACGCCAAGCGCGGCGACATCGGCCACTCGGCCCGCCACTACGCCGCGTCGATCTACGAGGAGCTGGGGCTGGACGCCTGCACCGTCTCGCCGTACCTGGGCCGGGACAGTGCGATGCCCTTTCTGGAGCACGAGGGCACCTGCACGTTCGTCCTCGCCCGCACTTCCAACGACGGGGCCGCCGACCTGCAGGAGGCCTGCACCTGCGACGGCACCCCCCTCTACCGGCACGTGGCGGGGCGGGTGCAGGCGTGGAATGCGGACGCCCCCGGGGATGCCGGCCTCGTGGTCGGTGCGACGGCCCCAGCGGCGCTGCAGGACCTCCGGTCTCTGTGCCCGTCCCTTCCGTTCTTGGTCCCGGGCGTCGGGGCGCAGGGGGGCGATGCGGCGGCCGTCATGGACGCGGCGGCGACCGACGAGGGACCTGTACTCGTCAATTCGAGCCGCAGCATCCTCTACGCCTCCGAGGGGCCCAACTATGCCGACGCCGCCGCCGACGCTGCGCGCGCGCTCCGCGACGCCCTCAACGGCGGAGCGTCCTCTAGTCGAGGTGCTCCGTCGCCGCCTGCGTGACCAGCATGCCCTTTGCCCCCGTCAGATCGAGGGGAAACGGCTGGTCCGCCCCCTCCACGTCCGTTCCCGGAATGCCGCAGCGCGCGTTGGAGGCATCGACCCCGTGGTTCGTCTTAAGGAGCAGCGCCGTAGTGGCGGGGTCGGAGGCGTCGGCGGCCTCCACCGCGGCCATGAACCGTGCCTGCGCGTCCCGCCAGTCGGCAAGCGCCTGGCCCACGGGCTTCAGGGCCGCCGGGTCGGCCGGGGCGTCGTCCGTCGCGTCGGCGTCGTCCAGGGCGCCCACGAGGGCCGCCCGGGCGTCGTCGCACGCCTGGACGGCCGCTTTGATTTCGTCGATAGACTCGTCGGGAAGCATGGGCAAAGGGTGTTGGGAGCAGTGACGATTAGGCGTTGGGGGCCCCGTCCACGGAGGCGGGGACGGTCAAAACCGGGCACGGGGCGGTGCGCAGAACACGTTCCGTATTGCCGCCCAGAACGAACCGGTCGATGCCGGTCAGCCCGCGCGTGGCCATCACGATCAGGTCTGCCTCGCGGGCGTCCGCAACGTCAACAATGGTTTGTGCGACCCCGCCCTCCTCCACGTGACAGGCGGTGGGCACCCCCGGTCCGCCCACGGACGCGTTCAATTCATCGAGGGCCTCCTCCGCGTTGGCCACAATCTCCGGATCCATCTCCACGACGCTTACCCCCGGAATGCCCGTGTCACTGAAGGTGGGCTGCACGCGCGTCTCGGCGACGAACAGAAGGTGCTGTGTCGCCCCGCACCGCGAGGCCACCTCTTTGGACCGGCGCAGCGCCGTCTTCGAGTGATCCGAAAAGTCAATGGGCGCCAGGACGTTGTCGTACGCTACCGGCGGCGTCGCTCCGTTTTCCCCCCGCCGGACCGTGAGGACCGGGACCACCTCGCGCCGCACGAGCCGGTTGGCGACACTGCCCAGCACGAGGCGCCCGAGCCCCCGGCGGCCGTGCGTGCCCATCACCACGAGGTCGATTTCGGAATCGAGCACGTATTCCTCGATCGCACCGGCCACGCTTCCGTCCGGGTCCTGGGCGACGGCCGTATGCACCTCCTGCGACGCCCTCTCGGGGGCGAGCTCCGCGAGTTGGGCTCGGGCACTCGCCTCCGCCTCTTCGCGCAGCCGATCGGTGTGCGCCTCCGCAGTGCCCAGCCCGTACAGGTCGGTGTTGGTCTGGTGCACGACGTGAAGCAGGTGAAGGGGGGCCCCGAACCGATCGGCCAGCGACACGGCGTGGGCCAGCGCGGCCTCGGCACTGGGCGAAAAGTCTGTCGGAACCAGGATGCGATGGGGCATCACAACGCAAGGGGGATTAGGAGTCGTCGGACGCCGGGAGCAGTGATTTTCCGAAGGACGGGACGGTGAACACAGGAACAGGGGCGCGGCGCAACACCCGCTCCGCCACACTTCCCAGTAGCATCCGCTCGAGGCCCGTTCGGCCGTGGGTGGCAATTACCACGAGGTCTACCTCGTTCGTCTCGGCGTAATCCAGAATGGTGGACGGGGCGTATCCGACTTTGGCCTCGACGGTGGCGTGCTCGTACCCGACCTCGGCCTGGACGAGCTCGGCGAGGCTTCCTTCTACCCGTTCGATGACCTGCGGCCCCGGCAGATTGGCGGGCTCCACCCCGTAGGCGGACGGGTAGACCACTTCCTCCACCGCGTGAAGCAGCGTGATCTGTGCCCCGTAGGTCAGGGCCAGCTCCTTCGCGTGCCGGAGCGCCTCCAGCGAGGCGTCCGAGAAGTCCACGGGCACGAGGATGTTGCGCACGGCCCAGGCCGGGGCCCTGTCCGCCGCCCCCCGCACCGTGAGAACCGGACAGGGGGCCGTGCGGAGCACCTCCTCGGCCACGCTGCCAATAAGCAGGCGTTGGAGGCCGCGTCGCCCGCGCGTGCCCGCCACGACAAGGTCAATCTCCTGCTCCTCGACGTACCCTACGATCGCCTCGGGCGGCGACCGATGCTCCCGCTGCTCCTGCACGAGTGTGAGGGCGTCCAGGTCAACGTGCGGCGGAGGGTCCCCGTCCCCCGACAGAAGCGCGGACAGGGTGGACGTGGGAATCGGGATGTCGGCCTCCGACGCGTTTCCCGATCGGCCCTCCGTCACGTGGAGCACGTGTAGCTCCGCTTCGTGCCAGGACGCGAGGGCCGCGGCATGTGGGAACGCCCGGTCGGCCCCTTTCGAAAAGTCGGTTGGCCAGAGAATTCGGCGGATGGAGAGCATCACGGCCCGCTGTGTTTGGGAGGGTTGACTCTTTAGAATGTAAAGAAGCTCTTTCAGAATGTGAAGGCCACGTCTGGTAGCGGGCCGCCATTGACGGGGCACTCCGTGCAGCCGGCCGATGCCCTGCCGAGAAGAGAAACTTTTTATCGGACAATCAATTGATCTCCAAAACAAACGGTTCACCATGACGACCACCAACCCAGACCGCCTTCATGCGTGGAGTTAGCTTCAAGCCGCAGGACGCCGAAGACTTTTCGACGGGCGAGATCAAGTCGTACGGTGGCATTTACGCCGCCACGGCCGAGGACTTTGCCGGGGCCTTCGAGATGAAATCCGAGGACTTCATTGAGGTGGTCCAGTCCTCGGACGTGGAGCCGCTTACCGAAGTGGGGGAGGACAAGGAGCCCGGAAAGTACAGCCTCTCGTTTGAACGAGACGAGTTTGAAAAGCTGACGGACCTTCTTCTGGAGCGGACGGAGGAGTAACGCCTCCCCCGCTTGCGTCTGGATGGCCCCGCTCGGAGCCGCCCCCGGCTCAGGGCGGGCTTCTTTATTGGACTGGGTGCCCCTTGGCGCGCCCAGAGCGGGCTGGTTACGCCGCAGACGGGGCCGGCTCGGCCTCGTCGACCTGCGTGCCCACCAACACCGCGGCCCCCACCGCGAGCAGGCTGCCAATCCCAAACGGCACGATGAACCCGAACGATACGAAGAAGCCCGCCATCAGCTGGCCGGATGAGATGCCCAGCCCAAACGCCACGGTCAGGACGGCCAGCTGTGCCCCGGACTGTCCCTGCTCGGTGTGGTCGCCCGCCAGGGCCAGCGCCGGGGCAAACACCAGTGCGCCCGCCCCGCCCTGTAGCATCCGCACCACGATCATCTGCCAGGGCGCTTCGACGACGCCCTGTAGCAGCGTGGTGGGGACGAGTCCCATCAGCCCGAGCACGATGAACCACTTGCGCCCCATCCGGTCGCTGGCCCGTCCCACCACGGGCTGCAGGGCCGCGAGGGCCGCGATGAGGGCCACGAACTCGACCGCAAACAGGAACGGCCCCTGCCCCAGCCGGGCATTCACCTCCGGCTCGATGGCGGACAGCAGCGCCATGCAGCTTGCCATGATGAGGGTCGCGACCCCCAACGCGAAGATGGTGTCGAGCCGCCATCCCGATCCCGACCGGTCCCAGACCCGGAGGGCCAGGCGCCGCTCCGTGGGGGCCGTGCCCTCGGGATCCTGCACGAGCACCCCCACGAGGCCGGTTCCCAGAAAAGCCGTGGCCGCGGCCACGGCGAACGTCGCCTCGAACCCCGTCACCTCCGCCCCGCCCGGCATCGCGAACGGCCCCATCTCGAGGAGCACGCTCGCCAAGAGGGGACCGGCCCCGAAGCCGATGAGGCGGAAGGAGTTGTACACGCCCATGTTGCCGCCCCGGCTGCCCGCGTCGCTCAGCTCGTTGACGATGGCCAGGCTCGCCGTGATCGTGAAGGCCGCCGCGAGGCCCTGGACCACCCGCAGCACGAAGAGGTGCCAGTAGGCCGTGGCCGCGGCGAACGCCAGATTGATGGCCCCGAGGACCACGAGCCCACCGATCACGAAGACCTTTCGGCGGCCGGCCCGATCGGACAGGCGCCCGGCCAGCGGCTGTGCGATGCTGCTCGCGATGCCAAACAGTGCCAGGACGACGCCCGCGACCATCGAGGCGGGAACGCCAAAGATGCGCCCCCCGACCGCCTCGCTTGCCACATAGAGCGGCAGCACGATGATGAGAAACGAGTTGCCCACGGCGTCCGCCATGCGGGCCAGGGCAAGCGCAAGCACGCGCCGATCAACCCCGAAAAGCTGCCCCCCAGAAGACGTGCGGTCGTCCATGTTCGGCTCGAAGACGCGAGAGGAAGTGGCGGGGGCGGCCTGCTACGAGTGGACCCGCTTGAGGGCACGGCGCTGGGTTTCCAGGGTCGTCTCCAGCTCGTCCTCGCCGTGGCAGGTGCCGTAGAACATCGCCTCGAACTGGGACGGGGGAAGATAAATCCCCTCCTCCAGCATGGCGTGGAAGTAGGCGGCGTAGGCCTCCGTGTCCGCGGTCTGGGCCGTGTCCTGGTCTACCACCTCCGCGTCCGTGAAGAAGAGGCTCCCCATCGCCCCCACCTGATGCGTCGTGTAGTCCAGCCCCAGCGCGTCGAGGTTGTGCTTCGTGCCCGTCTGCAGGGCCTCCGCGTAGTCCTCTAGCTGGTCGTAGATGCGATCCTTCTCCGCGGCAATTTTTGAGAGGATGGCGTGCCCGGCCCGCATGGCCAGGGGGTTGCCGCTCAGGGTCCCGGCCTGGTAGACCGGCCCCGTCGGGGCCACGTAGTCCATGATCTCCTGCCTGCCGCCGTACGCCCCGACCGGCAGCCCGCCGCCGATGATCTTGCCCAGGCAGGTCAGGTCCGGAATCACGCCGTAGCGCTCCTGGGCGCCGCCCGGCGCCACCCGAAAGCCCGTCATGACCTCGTCGAAGACGAGCACGATGTCGTGGGCATCGCACAGCTCCCGCAGCCCCTCCAGGAATCCGGGCTCCGGCGGGATGCAGCCCATGTTGCCGGCGATCGGTTCCACGATGATGCAGGCCACTTCCCCCTGATTGGCCTCCACGAGCCGCTGGACGTGACTCAGGTCGTTGTACTGGGCCAGCAGCGTGTCTTTTGCGTTGCCGTCGGTCACGCCGGGCGAGTCGGGCTTGCCGAGGGTCATCGCCCCACTGCCGGCGGAAATCAGGAAGAAGTCGCCGTGGCCGTGGTAGTTGCCCTCAAACTTGATGATCTTATCGCGGCCCGTGTACCCTCGCGCCAGTCGGGCGGCACTCATGGTCGCCTCCGTGCCCGAGTTCACCATCCGCACCTTCTCGACGGACGGGACGAGGTCGCAGACCAGGTCGGCCACCTCGATCTCAATCTCGGTGGGGGCTCCGAAGGAGGTGGACGCCTCGGCCTGATCCTTGACCGCCTCCACCACGTCTGGGTGGGAGTGCCCAAAAATCATCGGGCCCCAGGAGCCGACGTAGTCGAGGTACTCATTCGCGTCGGCGTCCTCCAGGTACGCCCCCTCGGCGCGTTCGATGAAAAGCGGGGTGCCCCCCACGCTGTCGAAGGCACGGGCGGGGGAGTTCACGCCGCCCGGGATGGAGTGCTGAGCACGCTCGTAGAACCGGCGGCTGGTCCGCAGGTCAACGTCGGAGGGAGCAACTTCCATGGCATCGGTGGCGTGGTCGGTCAAACAGTGACGAGCAGGGGGGAGTCGTCGTGGGCCCGTGGCGCAGCGTCTCGGCCGCGCTCATTCGGGGGTCGGCCGCTTTACGTGTCGGTAGAGGGCGTGAACCCGAACCTCTCCGTTTTCTTCGACGCGGGATGGGGCTCGGGACTCCACCAGTGCTATATCCAAAGCCCCGGCGTCGAGGTCCGCCGGTGCAAAACGAGTTACAGTGTCGTCGTGGGACGCCCCGTCGGGGCCATCCGTCGTCGCCGGAACGGTGAGATACACCCATCCGCCGGGCGCCAGCAAATTCTGGCTCTTGTTCAGGAGCGTTGCGAGGTCGGCCGGCGAGTCGACCAGGGCCTCCGTCCGGTCGGCAATGACCCAGTCGAAGGTCGCCTCCAGCTCGTCGAGCCCCTGTAGGGAGAGCTGCTGGACGCACGTCTCTGCGGTCTCCGCATCGACCAGATCGCGAACGACGGCCTGCGTGTCCTGCACCGCGTCCGGCCGGGGGTCGCAGGCGTGGACGGGAAACCCGAGGCGCAGAAGGGCCTCGGTGTGGTCCCCCGCCCCACATCCCAGGTCCAGAACGGGACTGGAGACGGGAACGGGTGCCAGGGTGCGCAACAATTCGTCGGACGGCGAAAGGCTCATCGTCGGCGAGCAGGTGAGTGCGGAAAATATACTGGGCCGCCCCCAGACAAACCGCTACGGGTCTTCCTTCGACCGCGACTCTGCGAGGGGACTTGATCGTTCGTCGGGGGGCGAGGCGGGGCGGTCGGTGGCGGTTGCCGACTGGGTCGGGCGGTCGGGATGCGTCCATCGTCGCGCCCCCCACTGCCGTCCACAGGTCGGGCAGGCGCCGTCGCGGGTCACTTTGTGGCGCGGAAGCTGTTGAAGGGGCCGGAGTGGGTAGGTCTGGGCGTGGCCGTCCTCTCTGTGGTGGCGTTGGTTCGTGTCGATGGGCACGTCGAGCTGAGCCATGGTGGCCTCCCCGAGTGCCTCAATGAACAGCGGATGGGTGTTGAGGCCGGCCGTCACTTCGAAGTGGTCAACCCCGTGTGCCGACGCCGTCTCGCGCACGTCCACGTCGAGGTCGTAGCGGACGTTGACGTGGTCGGTCACGAAGGCAATGGGAACGACCAGCACTGCGCGGTGGCCCTGCTCGGCGAGGGCGGCAATTGTGTCCGGGGTCGAGGGCGTGACCCAGTGGTTCGGCCCAATTAGGCTTTGGAAGGCCGTGCGGAAGGGCCGGTCTCGCCCTCGGTGTTGCATCACCCGATCCACGGTCGAGTGCACGTGGCAGCAGTACGGGGGCTTGCGCGGCCCCTGCGCGTTGAACACCGAGCCGTGCGCACTGAAGACGAGTGCGACCTCCTCGCGCACATGTCGCGGGAACCGCTGCAGGGCCTCGTCGATCCGTTCCGAAACGGCCTGCACGTACTTCGGATGGGCGGCGTATTCGGGCACGACGGTCGTGGGCCAGGACGGACGCTCCCCCCTCGCCCCCAGCGCCTTCCAGTACGCAAGCGCCGAGCCCGTCGTGCCGGCGGCGTACTGTGGGTACGAGGGCACCAGCACAACCTTGTCCACCCCGTCGGCCGCCATGTCGGCCGCCACCTTTTCCGGGAACGGACGCCCGTACCGCATCGCCGAGTACACGCGAACCCCCACACCGGCCGGGTCTCCGTAGCGGGCGTGGAGGTGGTCCTGGAGCACCGTGGCCTGCTCCCGGGCCAGCCGCGGGACGGGCGAGCCCCCTCCGATGAGCTCGTAGTGCTCACGGAGCGTTCCGGCCCGAAGGTAGGCGACCGACCTGGCCAGCCATCGACGCATCCGCCCCCCCACCGGAACATCAAGGAGAAGCGGGTCCATCAGCAGGCGGTACAGAAACGGCTCGACCTCCCCCAGGGTCGACGGCCCGCCTAGGTTGAACAGCACGACGCCCACGCGGTCGCCCGCGTCAATCGGGAGGGGGGTTCGGGAGGCACAATCCTCGGGACGCGTCCACTGACCGGGCTCATGGGCACGAAGAATGTCGAGTGGAGTCATACGGGCCGAGCGTACACTCAAGGGCCGACGTTGGGGACATGATGACAGCGGTAAATTGAGCGCTGGGCCCTCCGTCCCGTTCCCGCGACGCGTTGAAATTCACCCTAAAACACCCTCTCAGCAGGGTCTTCACGTGGTACTATCCGGCGCCTCGGCCTCCGTCACCGAAAGCCAATCCCGAGCCGTGAAGTACCACTGCGCATCGGCCTCGGGCGTGCCCGGCTCTGGCGTATAGTCGTACGGCCACTGCACCTGCGGCGGCATGCTCATGAGAATGCTCTCCGTACGGCCGTCGGACTCCAGCCCGAACTTGGTCCCTCGATCGTACACCAGGTTGAACTCCACGTACCGCCCCCGACGGATGCGTTGGTACGCCTTTTCCTGTTGCCCATAGGCCGTGTCCTTGCGTCGCTTCACGATGGGAAGATACGACTCCAGAAAGGCGCGGCCGGCCTCCCGCGTGAAGAAAAACAGCCCTTCCGGATCTTCGCGGAGGTAGTCGTAAAAGATGCCGCCCACGCCCCGCGCCTCGTCTCGATGGTCCAGATAGAAGTAGTCGTCACACTTGGCCTTGAAGGCGGCGTAGTCGGCCCCCTCGTGCCGATCACACACCTCCTTCCACACCCGGTGAAAGTGTTGCGTGTCGTCGAGGCGGGGGTA
>Ga0207414_1000789_pt1 | contig 13018 bp, 10 predicted proteins | sample PonA231FremontCA_2_FD_187269 | JGI IMG/M metagenome (GOLD analysis project Ga0207414, IMG submission 187269) | Marine sediment microbial community from Fremont, CA, USA - Pond A23 Sediment 1 (SPAdes) | ecosystem: Environmental > Aquatic > Marine > Unclassified | place: USA: Fremont, California... | reverse complement strand
TATTATTGCAATCTTAGGTTAGTTTTTTTTTGATATTTGTTAATAAAGTTTTTCCAAATAAAAAGAACAATATAAAAAGATAAGATTTTTAAAAAATTTAAGGGGGATATTAAAAATGGAGATTTATGAAGTAGTGAAACATCAGATTAATAATGCAGCTGAAGCTATGGGGTTAAGTGATAAGGTCAGGACTATTATTTCAGAACCAATGAGAACTATGGAAGTTTCTATACCTGTAGAGATGGATGACGGAAATGTTAAGGTATTTAAAGGTTATCGCTGTCAGCACAATAATGTATTAGGACCTACAAAAGGTGGTGTTCGTTTTCATCAGGATGTAAATGAAAATGAAGTAAAATCACTTGCTGCCTGGATGACAGTTAAATGTGCAGTAGTAAATATTCCTTATGGTGGAGGAAAAGGTGGAGTAGAATGTGATCCTACAAAAATGTCAGAAAATGAAGTTGAAAAAGTAGCAAGAGAATATTTTAGATTAATAGAACCAATTGTAGGACCGGAAAAAGATATTCCAGCTCCAGATGTAAATACAAATGCTCAAGTTATGGGCTGGTTTTATGATACTTACAGCAAAATGCACAATGAAAACACTCCAGGAGTTATTACCGGTAAACCTCCTATTTTAGGTGGAATTAAAGCAAGATCAGGAGCAACTGGACGCGGAGTAATGCATACTATTGTAAATCTTTTTGAAAAACTTGATAAAGATTTAGCCGGCCAAAAAGTTGCTATTCAGGGTTTTGGAAATGTTGGTAGTGTAGCAGCTCAATTATTAGAAGAAAAAGGCTGTACTATAGTTGCAGTAAGTGATGTATCAGGTGGTATTTATGATCCATCCGGTTTAGATGTTGATGATGTAGTTAATTATGTTGGAGAAGAAAGAAATCTTTTAGAAGGTTATAATAACAATGGAGTTGAGCACTTAGAAAACAATGATATTTTAACAATAGATACAGATATCTTAATTCCAGCTGCCTTAGAAAATCAACTTACAGAAGAAGTATCTAAAAATCTTAAGGCAAGTATAGTTGTTGAGGCTGCTAATGGTCCAACAACAATTGAAGGAGATGAAATACTTGCTGAAAGAGGAATAACAGTTGTACCTGATGTATTAGCAAATGCAGGTGGAGTAACAGGTTCATATTTTGAATGGGTACAGAACTTATACAATTATTACTGGACAGAAGAAGAAACAAATACAAAGTTAAAGCAAATTATGAAAGAAGCTTTTGATGCAGTATATGAAAAATATGAAAATAATGATGTAATAATGAGAACAGCTGCTTATATGGTAGCTCTTGAAAGATTAGAAGAAGGTATAGAAGCTAGAGATTGGGTTAAGTAAAAAAGAAAAAATAATATAAGTTTAGTTAGGAAAAGCCCTGAGAGGGGCTTTTTCTTATTTATCATTGATTTTGTAAAAAAATAACTTGACTAATCCTGAGTAATATAGTAGGATATAAACAAGAGAAAGTTGAGTAAATTAATAAGAATTAATTCTTAATTATAAATTACAATTCATAAAGGAGTTGTTTTAGATGGATAAAAAGTTATTGAAAATCAATAATCTTGCTTCTAAAGTAGAAAAAGAAGAGATTTTAAAAGGAATTGACCTGGAAATGAATAAAGGGGAAATACATGTATTGATGGGACCTAATGGTGCAGGTAAATCAACGCTTGCCAATGTATTAATGGGACATCCAGAACATGAAATTACAGATGGAGAAGTCAATTTTGAGGGTGAAAAAATTAATGACTTAGCTGTGGACAAAAGAGCCAAAAAGGGTATATTCCTTTCTTTTCAATATCCAGAAGAAATACCAGGAGTTACAGTAGAAAATTTTTTAAGAACGGCTAAATCTGCTGTTACAGGTGAAGATCAAAGTATTTTTGATTTTAAATTTTTACTTGAAGAAAAAATGGAATTACTTGATATAGATAAAGAATATGCAGATAGATATTTAAATAAAGGTTTTTCTGGAGGAGAAAAAAAGAAAAATGAAATTTTGCAGATGGCTGTTTTAGATCCCAAGCTGGCAATATTAGATGAAACTGACTCTGGTTTAGATGTTGATGCAGTTAAAACAGTTGCAACTGGTATTCAAAAATTGGCTTCAGATGAAAATGGAATAATGATTATTACTCACCATAATCGAATTTTAGATTATATAGATGTAGATTATGTTCATGTAATAATTGATGGAAAAATAGTTAAATCGGGTACTATGGAATTGGCAAAAGATATAGAAGAAAATGGCTATGAAAAATTAAAAAAGGAACAGGAAGAATGTAGCTATTGTTAGGAGGTAAATTTTATGAGTGAAAATAAGGTTGATCTTAAGGAAATAGATAGAAGTATCCATGATAAAAAAACTGATAAAGATTATAGTAATCGAGCTAAAATTGGTTTAACACCTAAAATAATTAGAGAAATTTCTAAAGAAAAAAATGAACCGGAATGGATGACTGAATTTCGCTTAAAGTCTTTAGAAATCTATCAAAACAAACCTCTTCCAGATTGGGGTGCAGATATTTCTGACCTTGATATGGACGAGATTTTGACTTATATCAAAGGTGAAGGGGAAATTCAGAATGACTGGGAAGAAGTACCTGAAGATATAAAAAACACCTTTGATTCTTTGGGTATTCCTGAAGCGGAAAAAGAATCACTAGCTGGTGTAGGAGCTCAATATGATTCTGAAGTTGTTTATCAAAACTTAAAAGAAGAGTTGGTTGAACAGGGTGTAATCTTTATGGATATGGAGAGAGCACTTAAAGAACATGAGGATATTGTAAAAGAACATTTTATGCAGTTAGTTCCACCAGATGATCATAAATTTGCAGCTCTACATGGAGCAGTCTGGTCAGGTGGTTCATTTGTTTATGTTCCAGAAGATGTAGAAGTTGATATTCCTTTACAGTCATATTTTAGATTAAATGCAGCCGGGGCAGGACAATTTGAACATACACTAATCATACTTGAAAAAGGAGCAAAAGCTCATTTTATTGAAGGATGCTCAGCTCCAAAGTATTCTGTAAATAATCTTCATGCAGGTACAGTTGAATTATTTGTAAAAGAAGGTGCTGAACTTCGCTATAGTACAATAGAAAATTGGTCAAAAAATATGTATAACTTAAATACCAAAAGAGCAATTGTGGAAAAAGATGGTTTAATTGAATGGGTTTCCGGTTCATTTGGCTCAAAAGTATCTATGCTTTATCCCATGAGTATTTTAAATGGAAAAGGAGCCAGAGCTGAATATACAGGTGTTACTTTCGCAGCTGAAGATCAGTATCTTGATACAGGTGCAAAGGTTGTTCACGCTGCACCTCATACAAGTTCAAATATAAATGCTCGTTCTATTGCCAAAGGTGGAGGACATGCTTTTTATAGAGGATTACTAAAAGTTACTGATTCTGCGGATCATGCCAAATCTACTGTTTCCTGTGAATCACTAATGCTTGATAATGATTCAAAATCTGATACAGTTCCTGTTATGGATTTAAATACAGATGATATAGATATAGGTCATGAAGCTAAAGTTGGTCGAATAAGTGAAGAAGCTATCTTTTATTTAATGAGTCGGGGAATAAGTGAAGAGGAAGCTAAAGCAATGATTGTTAGAGGCTTTGTAGAGCCAATTGCTAAAGAATTGCCTTTAGAATATGCTGTTGAGTTAAATAATCTGATTAATTTAGAATTAGAAGGAAGTATAGGATAGGTGATAATATGTATAGAAAAGAATATTTAGAAAAAAAGTCAATGTTTGCTGATCTGATTGTAGAAGATATGGGTGATGGAAATATTTCTGATTCTGAGATTAATGAAAGTCTCGAAAGATTTGAAAATATAGATTTAGATGATGACTTAAAAGATACTATTGCTAAAAAAGGTAAAGAATTCTTTGAAAGCGGGGTTTATATTAAAGCACCTGCTGGAAAAAAATATGAAACTCCCTTTGAATTAGACTATAAAACAGGATCTAAGGAAAATGAATTTAATGATAATAATTTAATTATTGCTGAAAAAGATAGTGAATTAAACCTGGTTGTTGATTATAATAATGAAGATTATAAAAAAGTAATTCATAATGGTTTAAGTAGAATTATTGTAAAAGAAAATGCAGTTGTTAATTTCATCAAAATCCAGAGACTTAATGATAAAAGCCAAAATTTTGATCTGAATTTAAGTGTTATTGAAAATGATGGTGAAATAAACTGGATTACAGTTGAATTAGGAGCCAGAGAAACTATTACTAAAAATATTAATATCTTAAAATCTGAAGGTAGTAAAGCTGATATAAAATCTATCTATTTTGGAGATGGAGAAAGAAAACTTGATTTAGATTATACTGTTAAACATTTTGGCAGGCATAGTAAAAGTGAAATTGAAAGTAGAGGAGTTTTAAAAGATAAAGCTAAGAAGATATTTAGAGGTAATCTCCATTTTAAAAAAGAGGCCAAAGCTGCAGATGGCTCAGAAAAGGAACATATTCTTTTGATGGATAAAAGAGTAGAATCAGATTCAATACCTGCTCTATTTACTGAAGAAGATAATGTTCAGGGAGAACATGCAGTTAGTGCCGGACAAATAGATGAAAATAGTTTATTCTATTTGATGAGTAGAGGTTTTACAAAAGTAGAAGCTAAAAAGCTCTTAGTTGAGGCTGCTTTTAATCCTATTTTTGAAAAAATACCTCTTAATGATCTTAAAGGAAGTGTTATGAATGAAGTCAAAAGGAAGCTTGAATAGTAATGAGATAAAAAATGATTTTCCTATTTTAAGTCAAGAGGTTAATGGGCAATCTCTTCATTATTTGGATAATGCAGCGACAACCCAAAAACCTGAATTAGTATTAAATGCTATTGATAAATATAATAGAAAGAATAATGCTAATCCACATCGGGGGGCCCATTATTTAAGTGTTAAGGCTACTGAAAAATATGAAAAAGGAAGAGAAAGAGTAAAAGAATTTATAAATGCTAATCAAGCAGAGGAAATAATATTTACTAGAAATACTACTGAATCTCTTAATTTACTTGCTTATTCATTTGCTGAAAAAGAACTTGAATCAGGGGATGAAGTGTTAATTTCTACTGCTGAACATCATAGTAATATTCTGCCCTGGCAGCAGTTAAGTAAAAGAAAAGATATAAAGTTAAAATATCTTGATATTAATGAAAATGGGGAAATTCCTTTTCAGGAAATTAAAGATAAAATAAATAAAAATACAAAGATTTTGAGTATTACTCACATGTCTAATGTAACAGGTCTAATCAATGATATCCAAAAAATCACTAATTATGCTCATAAAAAAGGAGTATATGTAATAATTGATGGGGCTCAGGCAGTGCCACATCTAAAAGTAGATGTGCAAAAACTTGATGTAGATTTTTATGCTTTTTCCGGACACAAAATGTTGGGGCCAATGGGGATTGGAGTATTATATGGTAAAAAAGATTTATTAGATGAGATGCCTCCCTTTTTAACTGGAGGAGGAATGATAGAATATGTACAAAAATCCTCTTCCAGTTTTGCTCCTATCCCTGAGCGCTTTGAAGCTGGAACTCCCAATGTTGAAGGTGTAGTAGGTTTGAGTGCGGCTATTGATTATTTGGAAAAGATAGGTATGGAAAGAGTTTTCGAGCATGAAAAAAAATTATTAGAATATGCTTTAAATGAGATGGTTAAACTGGATTATTTAGAAATTTATGGTTCTGAAAATATTGAAAATAAAGGTGGTATTATTTCTTTTAATATTGAAGGGATTCACTCTCATGATAGTGCCACTATTATTGATTCTAAAGGAGTTGCAGTTAGATCAGGTCATCATTGTGCTCAACCTTTAATGGCAGAATTAGGGATTAACTCAGCTTTAAGAGCAAGTTTTTATATTTATAATGATAGAGAAGATATTGATGCCTTAATTGAAGGAATAAAAAAGGCAAAGGAGATGTTTAGTAATGGATCTTAATTCTGTATATACTGATTTGATAATGCATCATAATAATAAAAAGGAAAATAAAGGAGAATTAGAAGATCCTGATTTAAGTGAACACGGCCATAATCCTAATTGTGGAGATGATATAACTTTAGATCTTAATATAGAAGATGAAATTATCAAAAAAGCAGTATTTCATGGAAGTGGTTGTGCTATTTCACAGGCGTCTACTTCCATTATGATAGATCTCATAAAGGGAAAAAGTGTGGAAGAAGCTTTAGAATTAGTAGATACTTTTATAAAAATGATAAAAAAAGAAATCGATGATAAAGAAGATTTAAAAAAATTAAAAGATGCAAGAGCTCTACAAAATATCTCTAATATGCCAGCAAGAGTTAAATGTGCTGTTTTATCCTGGCATACTCTGAAAGAAGCCCTAAAATAAATAAAAAAAGAAAAAGTACCCGGTACCTTTCAATATATGTTTATTTATTACTCCACTTAAGATCTGAGTGGGGTATTTTTTTATTCCTGCTTTGCAGGTATTTTACATTTATTACCGAATAATACTATATGGGAGTGAGGTAATTGAATAACATATTAAAAAGATTTAAATACATAATTATAATAGTATTAGCTTTAACTATTTTTGTTATTTCTATAGCTAATTATCAGAGTACAAAAGAGGTAATTAGGGAAAAATATGAAAGTCGCCAATTAATGATAGAAAGAAATATTTTACAAACAATCAATAATATTAATGATTCTTATAAAATTGCTGAAGAGCAGTTAAATGAGGAAATGCGAGAATATTCTCAGGTTATGATTAATAAATATAAAAATAATCCTAATGTTAATGAATGGGATTTACAAAAATTGAAAGAGAGATTTGAAGGTTATAATATTTATATAATTAATGATAATTTAAAAGTAATCAGAACTACTTTTGAAAAGGATTTAGGACTTGATTTTTCTAAATATAAAAGTTTTGCAAAAATTTTAAGAGATAGATTAAATGGAGATACTTTTGTAGTAGATCGTCTTGATTTAGCCACTCAAACTGGTGAGATCAAAAAATACAGTTATATGCCTACTCCTGATAATAAATATTTACTGGAATTGAGTATCAATGCTCAACATAAATTTCCGTCTTTAAAGAATCTGGATCTTTTTGGAGATGCAAGTCAGCTGACAGAAGAATATAATCTAATAGAAGAAATTTCATTTTTTAGTGTTGAACCTATTGATTATGAAGTTGCAAAACTTAGAAGTAGCAAAAAACCTTATTTAGAACCAGATGTAGCTGAAGTAGAGGATGAATTAGCTAGAAAGGCAATAATAAATAAAGAATCTCAATCGAAAACAATAAAAAATAATGGTAATGAATATACTTATAAATTTTTTCCAGCTTTATTTGCTGATAGAGAAGACAGAGATGGAGGTTGGAATTCTTATGTAGTTGCTCTTAAATATGATAATCAGGTAATGCAGCAGGAAATAGCAAAACATAGAGGTCTTTTTTCTTTAAATATTATTTTGATGTTAATAGTATTTATTAGTTTTATTTCTGTAGTAGTTTATCTTTTAAATAAATTTGAATATCAAGCCTATCATGATCAATTGACAGGTTTAGCAGGTAGAAAATTATTTGAAGAGAAGTTTGAAAAACAAAAAAATAAAGCCAAAGGAAATTCTAATAAATTTGCAATTTTATTCTTAGATATTGACAAATTTAAAAGAATAAATGATGAATATGGTCATAATATTGGAGATCATGTATTAAAAAATATAGCAGTTCGTCTAAAAAGCAACTTAAAGTCAAAAGACTGTCTGGCAAGATTGGGTGGAGATGAGTTTGTAATAATGATTGCTGATCTAGGTTCAAAAGAACAGGCTGAAGAGATTGGTTATAGGATATTGAAAGTATTTGATGAACCGATTGTAATAGAAGGTCAGCAGCTAAAAATCAATATTAGTGGAGGAATTAGTATCTATCCTGAAGATGGTAAAGAATTAGAAAATTTAATTAAAAATGCAGATTATGCTATGTATCAGGCTAAAAAGGGAGAGAAAGATTTAGAAGTAAAAAAATAATAAGAAGGTGATGAAAATTATATTTAAAAAATCTAATTTTATTTATGCAAACGTTTTCTCAATCCTTTTAATTACATTTATATTATTTGTTAGTTTTGGTGTAGTTAAGGCGGCTCCTCCAGGAATGGTTGAAGTTAAATTTGAATTTGAACCACCAATGTCAAATATAAGGTCAGTTCATCTTGCTGGTTCTTTTAATGATTGGTCTACTAAAGCTGATCCCATGACAGATGAAAATAGTGATGGTATTTATGAAATTACTAAAAACTTAAAACCAGGAGAATATACTTATAAGTTTGTAGTTAATGAAAATAACTGGATGAGAGATCCTAATAATGATCAGACAGTTCCTGATGGTTTTGGAGGAGTAAATTCTGTATTAAAAGTAGAATTAGATAAAAGTACTGAAAAAGAAGCTGAGATTGGAGATGGAGAAATTCTTGGAGAATCTATCTGGCATAATCCAGAAAAAAGAGATTTTCTAAACCGATTGGAAGAGGACAAATATAGTTTTCGCTTACAAACCAAAAAAAATGATGTAAATGATGTTAGACTTTTATATTTAGATAAGACAGGACCAAGATCTCTTGAAATGGAGAAATATGCTACAAATGATAGTTATACTTTTTGGAGAACTGAAACTGAATTATATGGAGACCATATAGTATATAGTTTTTTACTTTTTGATAATAATACCCATACTTATTTTGCTGAAAATGGAGCAGTAAAAAAAGATATTGATACTTATGAATTTTCTATAGATGATCAGGTTGTTTATAAAACTCCTGACTGGGTAAAAGAAGCAGTCTTTTATCAGATTTTTCCTGATAGATTTAATAATGCAAACATAGATAATGACCCTGAACTAATTGAAACTTATAAAAATAAAAATGAAAGATATGAAAATATTACTCCTGAATGGCATCAGGGAGTTATGTTTAGTACTCACCATTATATAGATTCGGCTAAGTTTATGGATGATAAGTCAAGAATTTATCCCAAATCAGGCTGGCATATAAAATATGGTGGAGATTTACAGGGAGTTGAAGAGAAGTTTGATTATTTGAAAAATCTTGGGATAAATGCTATTTATTTTAATCCTATTTTTGAAGCTACTGCAAATCACCGCTATAATACTGCTGCTTATGAAAAGATAGATGACAATCTGGCTATAAAAGGTGATTTTGCAGCTTCTGAAGATTATTTTATAGATTTTATCGAAAAAGCACATAAAAAGGATATTAAAATTGTTTTAGATGGTGTTTTTAATCATACAGGGTATGAACATTATGCTTTTCAGGATGTTGTAAAAAATGGAAGAGACTCAGAGTACTGGGATTGGTTTTTTATAGAAAGTTATCCGATAAATACTCTTTATGAACAAAGAACTGAAGGGAAGGAGCCTAATTATAAATGCTGGGCTGGTTTTGGAGCTCATCCAAAACTTAATGTTGCCAATCCAGAAGTAAAAGAATATATATTTGAAATCACTAAAAAATGGATGGACCCTGATGGAGATGGCGATCCTTCTGATGGAATTGATGGCTGGAGATTGGATGTAGCCAATGAAGTCAAAGATACAGATCCAGAATTTTGGAAAGAGTGGAGAGATTATGTCAAAGAAATTAATCCGGAAGTTTATATCACAGGGGAAATCTGGAATAATGCCTCTCGCTATTTACAGGGTGAAGAGTTTGACAGTGTCATGAATTATAAGTTTAGAGATGCAGTAATTAATTTTATAGCTAAAGAAAAAATTTCAGCAGAGGAGTTTATATATAAGCTTGAAGAAGTTAATATAGATTATCCTGAACAATCTATTTATTCTCTGCAAAATCTTATTGACAGTCATGATACTATAAGGTTTTTGGCAAGTGCAAATCAAAGTAAAGAAAGATTGAAATTGGCTGCCCTTCTACAGTTTACTTATAAGGGAGCTCCCATGATTTATTATGGTGATGAAATAGGACTATATGGTGGTAAGGACCCAGATAACCGGAGAACTATGATCTGGAAAGAAAGACCTAATGGAGAAAAACCAGATAAAGAGCTATATAATTATTATAGTAAATTAGCAGGAGTTAGGAAAAATAATGATGTGTTAATTAATGGTGATATTTCCTTTATTATCCCTGAAGATACTAGAAGAGTTGTTATAGTAGTTAGAGAAAAGGGAGATGAAAAGATTTATACTATTTTTAATTCCTGGGATAGAGATCAAAAGATAAGTTTTGAAATTGATGATAGAAAAGACAAAATGAAAGAACTTCTTAGTGGAAAAGAGATAAATGTGGAAAATAAAAAAGTGACTGTTGAAGTTAATAGTTTATCAGGTATGATACTCAAATAAAAAAGTAATAGGGAATACCTCCAAAAAAATAAATAAGATTAAAATTAAGAAAAAGATTGTGTGAAAAAATTGATTCATCTTGCTAAAGTAAATTATTAATGGTATAATTAATCTAAATAAAAGTTCCTTTACCGAATAGGGGAACAGGTAGTTGATTTAACCTCGATGTAAAAATGATTAGGTTAGGTTTTAATTCTGTTCCTTCTCGGAGGGTAAACTCACTGTAAAGTGAGGACACAAAACTTCGGATCTGGCAATTTGTCAGATGGCCGAGTTGCAGAGGAGGATTCATTATGAAAAGATTTAATTTATTTATTCTGGTGTTTTTGGTTTTAGTGTCAGGATTCAATGTAGTTGAAGCAGAGGAACCTCTAGCTCAAGAATCGATTAATGTAAGACTTAAGGTTTCAGTTATGCAAAATATTAAGATAATAGATCCAGTAAAAATTGATAAAGATGCTCTTTCAGAGTTGGATAGGGGAGAAAGTTTATCTATCAGAGAAGCAGGAAAGTTTAAAATTGAAAGTAATGTTGACTGGAAACTAAAAGTTCAGACTAATATTAATTCTAATTATGATGTCTATTTAAGAATGAATAACAGCTGGAAAAAAGTTACTGACGGTGGAACTACTTTTACTGGTAAAAAAGAAGATCAACTTATAAATTTAGATGTAAAAATTGAAAAAAATTCAAAAATCCAAACTGTTAATATTAATGAAGAACCTATTCAGATAAATTTCACTTTGGGAAATTAAAATAATATAAAAAAATATATAATTCAACTTAAACTATCCAGTTACTTCTTAATTGAAGTGCTGGATTTTTTATGCAGGAAAAAAAATAATTATCATGAATATATAAAACATACAAAAATCGAGGAGGTGTTTATTATAGTTGTAAGAGAAGATATTATAATAAATTTATTGTTAATTTTAGCTTTAAGTGGTTTAGTTGGTTTTGAAAGAGAAAGACATAATAGACCTGCGGGTTTAAGGACTCATATTTTAGTTGGTGTAGGTTCAACTATATTAATGATGATTTCAATTAGTATGAATGTATTATATGAAATGTCTGATGCCGGTAGAATTGCGGCTCAGGTAGTTAGTGGTGTTGGTTTTCTGGGAGCAGGTACAATTATCAAAGAAGGATTTTCTGTAAAAGGGCTTACTACTGCTGCAAGTTTATGGGCCACAGCTGCTATTGGCCTGGCTGTAGGTGCTAATTATTATTTTCTTGCCTCAGTTACTACTTTAATGGTAATCATAGCTTTATTTTTATTAAATCAAATTGAATTTAAAATGGATACTAAGAATTATAAAATTTTAAAATGTAAGGTAGTTGATAAACCAGGAATTTTAGGGAATATAAGTACTATTATTGGAGATGAAGATATTGATATTAAAGATTTTAGTATTGAAAAAAGAGAAGAAGTCAGAAATGAAATATGGATCCAATTTACTCTGCAAATAGCAAAAGATAAACAGATAGATAATCTGAATAGTGGATTATTGAATTTAGAGGGATTGTTAGAACTAAAATGGGATGATGTATAATTAAATGATTCAGAATAGAAATAATATAAAATAAATGAAGGAATTTTACTAACTTATGTTTAATATAATACTAAGTAGTCTACAATAGAATAATAATATTTTTTTAAATTAAAATTATATTTACATTTGATATTAAATTTCTTTTATTGAAATAGTAAATTTAGCAATATATACTTTAAAATATTTTATAAAAGGGGTGATAATTAAGAAAATTAATAAAAAAGAAACTTTTTATTTAAAGAAGAAAGTGGTTGATTTTTGCACTTTAGTCTGATAATATGTTGAATAATAAATAATTAGATTATTTACTATTAACGAGGAGGAGAGAAGTTGACAAAAAAATTATTTTTTAGTTTATTTGCGGTGTTAATGTTGGTTAGTCTTTTATTTTCTTCAAGTGCCTTGGCTCAGGAACCTAATTATGGAGGTACTTTAGTTTTTGGTCGTGGGGCAGATGCTGTTAGACTCGATCCGGCAGATGTCACTGATGGTGAATCAGTAAAAGTACTTACTAATGTTTTTGAAGGTTTAGTAAGATTTAAAGCTGGGAGTACAGAAGTAGAACCGGCTTTAGCTACTCAATGGCGAGTTTCTGATGGTGGAAAGGTTTGGGAATTTAAACTAAGAGAAGGAGTTAAATTTCATGATGGTACAGAGTTTACTGCAGATGATGTAGTATTTACATTTGAAAGACAGATGAATGAAGACCATCCTTATCATAAGGGAGATTTTGCTTACTGGGGTTATATGTACAGTATGGTTGAAAGTGTAGAAAAAATTAATGATTATCAGGTGAAAATTACTTTATCTAAACCATATGCTCCATTTATTTATAATCTCGCTTCTTTTCCAGCATTTATAATTTCAGAAGACGCTATGAAAGATATGGGAGTAGAAGAATTTAGAGTTAACCCAGTAGGAACTGGACCATTTAAGTTTGAAAACTGGGAACATGACTCTCAAATTACTTTATCAGCTTTTGAAGACCACTGGGATGGAAGACCTTATCTTGATAAAGTTGTATTTAGAGTAGTTCCTGAAAATACTACAAGAGTTATGGG
>Ga0207414_1000788_pt1 | contig 13019 bp, 12 predicted proteins | sample PonA231FremontCA_2_FD_187269 | JGI IMG/M metagenome (GOLD analysis project Ga0207414, IMG submission 187269) | Marine sediment microbial community from Fremont, CA, USA - Pond A23 Sediment 1 (SPAdes) | ecosystem: Environmental > Aquatic > Marine > Unclassified | place: USA: Fremont, California... | reverse complement strand
TAACTTTAGGAATAGTTTCTGTCATCCCAAGCACAATCATCACTATGGGAATTGCAGAAATAGGAGGATTAATTGCAGTTATAGGATTCGGAGTAGATAACCAAGTGATGATTACCGACGAAGTCCTTTACGGAGGAACATCGGAGGAAAAACAACGTCTCTCAATTGAAAGGCGAACACAAAAAGCTTATTCTATCATATTCGCCTCAGTGTCCACAACTATAGCAGCTATGGCGGCACTAGCAACCGTTGGTCTTGGAGCAATGCGTGGATTTGCAATCGTGACAATAATAGGTTGCCTCATAAGTATTGGAATATCCAGACCGGCTTATGCCTCAATATTAGGAACTTTATTGGAAGACGAATAAAATACATGAGGGAGCTAAATGGTCTCAGAGGATATTAAAAAAATCAAAGAAGCCGAAAAAAAAGCCGAGGAAAGAATTGAAAAAGCAGAGAAAGAAGCTGAGAAAAAAGTTGAAGAGGCTGAAGAAAAAGCCGAAGAGATAATAGAAAAAGCTAGAAAGGAAGCCAAAGAAGAAGTCAAGGAAATAAAAAATTCCAAACAGAAAAAAGCTGAGAAAGAAGCTGAAAAAATAAGGGATGAAGCGGAAAAAGATATTTCTAAAATAAAAGAAGATTCTAAAGATAAAATACCTGAAGCAGTTGACTTCGCAGTTGAAAAAGTAACTAAGGGTTAGATATGTTAAAACCTGCCAGCATGAAAGAACTTAAGGCTATAGTTCCTTTTGAAAAAAGAAAAGCAGTTATAGAGAAACTACATGAAAATGGAAATGTCCAATTAGAGTCCGTTGATGAAGAACTTATAGAAGAGATGGAATTGGAAAAAGAGGAAACGCCAGAGGAACTAGGCGATATATCCTCACTAATGATGGATATAGATAGAATCATTGATATTCTTCAACAATCGCCCAAACCAAAACTTTCTGCAGGCAAAAAAATGAAAAAATCCTGGTCATCTCTTTTCAATCCAGATACATCAGAAACTGAGAAAATGGAACTAGAAATCGATGATACAGAAAAAGCAATGGAACACGCTAAAGAGGTCATAGAAAGAGTTGGGGGAAAAGCTAAGGAACTTGACAAGGAGTTAGAGGAGACAGAAAAAGAGATAAATACGCTAAAATCTCAGATAAAAAGTCTAAAACTAATAGAGAAATCAGATATTTCGGATTTATCATTATTAGAATCTTCAGACTTCCTCTTTTCTACTATTGGATCAGTTCCCACTTCAAACATCTCTGAACTAGAAGAGTCTATCAGAGAAACCGAAGACCGAATAATAATTACTGAGGAAAAAAACGAAGAAAGAACAACCCTATCGATATGGACTCTTAGGGAAAAAGAAGAGGAAATAAAGGAAAAACTCAATTTTTACGGATTTAATCCTTTTACACTGCCTGATCAAGATGGTAAACCTGAAAAAATTAGAAAAGAACTCGAGAAGAATCTGAAAAGGAAAATAGAGAGAAAAAAAGAAATTTACGAACAGATAGAAAATGCATTCGACGAACACAAAAAAGAGCTTCTGTCCGCGAAAGAAGTATTAAATATTCAAAAAGAGAGGGTAGATGCCATAAGCAGCTTTTCAAAAACAAAAACCGTCAGCATAATCCAAGGATGGGTACCTGAAGATAAAATAGAAGAAGTGAAAGAGAAAATCGACAAAGCCACAGAAGGGGTAAACCATCTCAACTTCCAAGGCAGTGCAAAACTTGACAAAGAACCACCAACCCTTCTCAAGAATCCACCTATTATCGAAAGGTTTGAATTTTTAACGAATCTTTTTGGAACACCTTCAAGTAAGGAGATAGACCCAACTCCACTCTTAGCCTTCACCTATATTTTCTTCTTCGGCATGATGCTAACGGATGTTGCATATGGATTAATTACTCTAATAATCGGAATCGCCCTCTACAAAGGAGGGAAAATCCCAGTTGTGAACATCGGAGGGAAAAGCTTCTCAACTATACTCATCCTCGGATCGATAGCAACCATCCTGACAGGAATGTTTACGGGGAGTTATTTCGGAGATTTTGCAGCCCTTATAGGATTCGAAAACACAGGGATTTACAATCCGATCGCCGACCCGATAACACTATTGTTATTCTCAATAATTATCGGGCTGGTCCATGAATACTCAGGTATCAGTATCGGGCTGTGGGAAAACATCCAAGAGAAGGACTGGAAAACCGCTATCGGAGATAGGCTATCATGGCTTATGTTGATACCTGGAGCTGTAATCCTTATAATGCAATTCTTAAACGGAAGTTCTCTATCTTCCCCTATCCTAATCCTCGGTGGGATACTATCAGTCAGCGGATTAGCTATGGTAATTTACAGTGAAGGTCCTATGGGAATAATGGATGTATTTGATATGCTCGGAAACATCCTCTCTTATACTCGTATTCTTGCCCTAGCTCTCGTGACATCGGCTTTAGCCATAACCTTTAATCAAATCTCCATCATGGTCAGTAATATTTCGGTGACGGGAGTATCTTTGATGGGTATCCCAATCGTCGGTTTAATCGTTGGAGGGTTATTGTTCATCGGAACCCACATATTCAGCTGGGGTATAAATCTGATTAGTGCCTTCGTCCATTCCTTAAGGTTGCACTATGTAGAGTTTTTCGCCAAATTCTTTGAAGGTACAGGAAAAAGCTTTAAACCTTTTAAAGTGAAAAGAACGCATACAGAGGTGAGATAATTGCCTGAACCACTTGTAACAGGATTAGCCGCGATAGGCGCTGGATTAGCAATTGGTGGAGCAGGGCTAGGTTCTGGAATCGGTCAGGGTATAGCTGCTTCTGCAAGTGCTGGAGCAACTGCTGAAGATCCCGACTTCTTTGGACGTGGTTTAGTATTTACAGTTCTCCCAGAAACTCAGGTTATTTACGGTCTAGTTATTGCAATACTGCTTATGACCGGTGGCGGACTCCTCTGAAAAAGTAGTTATCACTGAATCTCAACACTTATCGTAAGTATTTCAGTTAATGGAGTAGATAGTTTGTCTGAAGGTCTTAAGAAAATTATCGAAAATATAGAGGGTAAGGCGGAAGAGGAAGCCAATTCTGTTTTAGAGGATGCTAGAAAGGAAAGTGAAGAAATAATATCTGAAAGTGAAGAAAAAGCAGAGGCGGAAAAAGAAAATATTTTAGAAAAAGGGGAAAAAGAAGCGAAAAAACAGAAACAAAGGATATTATCAAACGCTCGAAGAGATGCTCGCCAGAAAAAGCTTAGAACAAGAGAAGATTTGATCGATGAAGTTTTCGAAAAAACTAAAGAAAGACTAGAGAATCTAAGAGAAAAAGAAGATTATGAAGAGGTTTTAAAGAACCTAATTATTGACGGGGGGATAACGGTTGGAGGGGGCAATATTGACGTTTTTGTCCTTAAGGGCGATGAAGAAAAAATTTCCGAAGAGGATAAGGACGAGATAGTAGACGCGATTTCTGATAAGACAGGCAAGGGTACCGAACTAAACATCAAAACCGAACTGGAAGAAGCAGAAGGAGGAACTATTGTGGCAAAAGGTGACGGTAGCGTTTCTTGCAATAACACTTTCAAAAAAAGATTGAGCAGACAAAAGAGGTCTATCCGATCTAAAATCGCTGAAGTCTTATTTGAAGAGTGAAAAAGATGGTTTCTATTATCGGAGAAATAATTCCGGAAGCTGCTTCGCCCGTTGCCCCAATACTTATATTTGTACTGGCAGCTTCAGCTTCCGTTTTACTGATAGTCTTCCTCTTCAGAAGATTCAAAAGATACGGTGATTATGCGTATACCAATGCAAGAGTAAGTGCAATGAAGGGGGAATTAAAAGAGAACGATAAGCTTGATCCTCTAGTCCAAACCCAAAATCTCCAATCTTTCATCAGCTTATTGAACGAAACTGACTATGCTTCCTATCTGGATAATAGTGATGCTGAACCTATCCAGGTTGAGTGGGCACTCAAAGCAAGCTTAGCGGACACTTGTACCAAAATATACTCGATTGCTCCTGAAAATGTGAGTAATATCTTTCAAGAGTTAGGCAAAATTGTGACAGTTGAGAATATTAAAATTCTTCTTTCAAGCAAATTCGTTAAAAAATCATCTGAGGAAATCGAAGAAAGGTTATTTCCTGAGCAGTTTTTGCCTGAAGATGTCTATGAAAAGGTGTTAAAATCTGAAAACTTGGATGAAGCTCTAGCGGCTTTCGAAGAGACAGAATATTGGGGGAGTATAAATGAGGTGTTATCCGAAGTCGAGGAGAGTAAGAACCTGTTACCCCTCTGGACAAAAATTGAGCAAAAGTTTTGGGAGGACGCTATTAGAAAGGCTCGAAATTCTAGTGCAAAAGGATCAAAAGTTATTCGAGAAGCTATAGGAATGAAAATAGATATCATGAACATCCTCACAGTCCTGAGATGTTTGAATCAAAACACAAACGCAAAAAAAATCGAAAAGAATCATATTCCGATCTATTCCAAGATAGGGGAAGAAGACCTTGAGAGGGCCATGGAGATGGAGGGGGTAAAAGAGGCGGTTGTAAATCTAGAAGATTCTTATTATGGGGAAAAGCTGTCAGAAGGTTTAGAGGAATACAGGAAGACGGGTTCCGTATACTCCTTCGAAAAATCCTTATACGAATTTTTCATAAAAAATATGAGAACTATGAGCATTCAGAACTCTGCAGGAGCGGGGCCGTTAACAGCATTCTTCTTCAGGAAAAGGATAGAGGTAAGGAATCTAATTACCATCGCTAATGGAATATCGGAAGACCTTCCTTCTGAAAAGATAAATGAGAGTTTGATCAAGGTGGGTGAAACTAGATGAAGATAGTAAGTATTACAGACCCTCTAACAGCAAGCGGTATGAAGCTAGCTGGGATAGAAAAGGCCTATAAAGTGGAAGAAGCTGGAAAAGCTGAGGAGATTTTTGAAGAAGCTATTAATGAAAAGGATATAGGGGTAATCATTCTCACAGAAAAATTGGCTAACAAGATGGACGATAAGGTCTTGGATATTAAGGAAAAGACTTCTCAAACCACCCCAATAGTTATAGAAATTCCTTCAAAAGAAGGTCCAGAGCCCGAGAGGAGAGAAATGGTGGACAAGCTTGTTAAACAGGCCGTTGGAATAAAAGTTCAAAATTAGGTGTGAAAATGGGAACAATAAAACAAGTTGCAGGTCCGGTCATAATCGCCTCTGATATGCGAGGCACTGAGATGAACGAGCTCGTCGAAGTTGGCAAGGACAGGCTGGTGGGAGAAGTTATAGAACTGAAAGACGATACGGCTACTATTCAGGTTTATGAAGAAACTTCAGGAATTAGACCCGGAGAGAAAGTAGAAAGGACGGGAGAACCTCTATCTGTCGAGTTAGGGCCCGGCTTGATGGGTACTATTTTTGACGGTATTCAGAGACCATTGTCTCAGATTCAAAATAAGGTCGGATCGTTTATAGAGAGAGGGGTTCAGACAAACTCTCTTCCTAGAGATAAAGAGTGGAAATTTGAACCTTCGGACCTAACCACAGGGGACACAGTTGAAGCCGGCACTATTCTGGGTACGGTAGAAGAAACTTCTATGATTGTTCATAGGATAATGGTGCCTCCCTCGGTCGAAGAAGGTGAACTTCTAGAACTGGCAAGTGAGGGGGAATACACAATCGAAGAGACTATTGCTAAAGTTGATACGGAAAACGGTGAAGAGGAGATAAACATGGTCCAAAAATGGCCTGTGAGAAAGCCAAGGCCTTATCAGGATAAGCTTGACCCTAATATTCCTTTAACTTCTGGTCAAAGGGTTATCGATACTTTCTTCCCTGTGGCGAAAGGTGGTACGGCGGCGATTCCAGGGGGTTTCGGAACGGGGAAATGTGTTGTCGGTGAAACTCCTATAGTTTTGGCTGATGGTTCTATCAAGCCTATTGAAGAGGTTTATGAAGAGAATAAGGATAGTGGAGAAAGAACTGTCAAGGCTGACGAAGAGTATACCGAGTTGGAGGATCCAATAAAAGTTTTATCTATGGGAGATGGAGAGATTGTGGAAAAGAAGGCAACTCATGTTTACAAGGGAATGACTGACTCTACAAAGATTATAGAGACTGAATCTGGAAGAAAGGTCGAATTAACACCTGTTCACAAACTTTTCGTTTTGACTCCGGAAATGGATATTGTCGAACGGCAAGCAAAGGATTTGAAAGAGGGGGACACACTTCTCACCCCGAGAAAGATACCTGGAAAAGAGAACTCTTCCGAAATTAGTGTGAGAGAGTCATTACCAGAGAAAAGAGTTTGTAATGAGGACTTTGAAAAAGTTAGAGAAGCTATAGAGAAGCTTTCAGAAGAGCTTGGAAGTCGAAAAAATCTTTCTAAAAAACTTAATGTTAGTGAAGAGGTCTTAGCGGAATATGCATTAGGGAGAAATAGACCTACAGTGGAAGTGTCATCTAAAATATTTGATTTGGCCGGGTGGGATCACGAAATTAGGACTGTTAAGGGTGAGAAAAATTCCAAGAAGGTAAAGATTCCTCAAGAGATGAGTGAGGAGCTGTCTGAACTGTTGGGCCTTTTGCTTGGTGATGGAAGTTTGAAGCCAGGATCTGTTCATTTTTACAATAATGATGAAGAATTACTCTCCCGATTCCAAAAGTTGGTAGATGATGTCTTTGACCTTGACACTGAAAGGGAGTTTGCAAGAACTGTAAACTCTAGCAAGGTGAATAGTAGGGTTTTGAAGAATTTCTTAGTATCACTCGGTTTCCCTGAAGAGAAAAAATCAAATAACTGTAATGTTCCTATAAAAGTTCTTCAAAGCTCCGATAATGTAATCGGTTCATTCTTGAAAGGATACTATCTTGCAGATGGAAGTTTCAACGAATATGAGATAGAGATTAGTACTGCTAGTGAGGATATGGCCCAAACCCTTACTTATTGCTTGGCGAGAATTGGGGTCAGTTCGAGGCTTAGAAAAAAAGAGATAGAAAACGCCGAATACTACAGAGTCAAAGTTTCGGGGAGCGAACTGAAGCAGTTTTATAAGAAAACAAACTCTTCCCATAGAAAATACGATGAAATCCTAGAATATTTAGAAGAATCGGAGAATCACTTCAAAGGAACAGATTCTGTAAGAATTTCACCTGAAGTTGTCAGAGAAACCTTCGAGAAAAGCGAAAACCCTCGAAAAGATTTCAAGGATAAAGGAATCAAGATCGCGAATTACACCACACAAAAAGAGAATATGAGCGTTCCTTTGCTACAAAGATTTTCTGAGATGACAGGAAACAAAGAGCTGAAAAAAGTCGCTCAAAACCATCTGAATCATTTCATGCCCGACCAAGTAAAATCTGTAGATACCATAGAGAAAACCAAACCTGTTTATGATGTTACCGTTCCGGAAACTCATAATTTTGTAGGTGGAAATGCTCCGATGATACTGCACAATACAGTCATGCTCCATCAAATCGCTAGATGGTCCGATACTCAAATAGTTGTTTATGTGGGTTGTGGGGAGCGAGGAAATGAAATGACCGACGTAATTCAACATTTCCCCAAGCTAGAGGATCCGAGAACTGGTAATCCTATCATTGATAGGACTTCTCTTATCGCTAACACTTCGAACATGCCCGTCGCGGCTAGAGAGGCTAGTATCTATACGGGTATCACGATAGCCGAGTATTTCAGAGATATGGGCTATCATGTAGCTCTGATGGCGGATTCCACTTCTAGATGGGCCGAAGCTCTTCGTGAGATTTCCGGTAGGTTGGAGGAGATGCCGAGTGAGGAGGGTTATCCTGCCTATCTTGGTTCTCGTTTGGCGGATTTCTATGAGAGGGCCGGCCGTGTGAAGACGAATGGTATGGAGGATAGAAATGGCTCGGTTACTGTGATGGGTGCAGTTTCTCCTCCTGGAGGAGACTTTTCGGAACCTGTCACTCAAAACACTTTGAGGATTATCAAAACTTTCTGGGCTTTGGATTCTGATTTGGCTGATGAGAGGCATTTCCCTGCTATTAACTGGTTGGATAGTTATTCGGGTTATTTGGATAGGGTCGATTCTTGGTGGGAGGAGAATGTTGGTGAGGGATGGAGAGAGAATAGGGATAGAGCTATGGAAATCCTTCAGGAAGAAGATGAGTTGAGGGAAATCGTCCAACTGGTAGGGCCTGATGCGCTTCCGGATCGTGATCGGGCTGTTCTTGAAGCTTCTAAGGTGATCAGAGAGGATTATCTGCAGCAAAACGCTATGCATGAGGTCGATACGTACTGTTCGCCGGAGAAACAGTTGGAGATGTTTGATATTGCGCTCAAGTTTTATGATGAGGCGGTGGGAGCTGTGAAGGAGGGTGCCCCTGTGGAGGAAGTTACTAGAATACCTATTCGGAGAAAGATTGCGCGGATGAAGAGGTTCCCTGAGGAGAAGTTCGAGGAAGAAGCTGATAAAATCAAAAATAGTATAGAAAATCAGGTGGAGAAAGTTTTGAACGGGAAGGATATAGAAACCATAACTGAGGAAGAGGAGGAATAAAAATGTCACCTTCTGAAAATAATCGTGAATATAAAACTGTAAGCGAGATTTCCGGACCTCTAATGATCGTCGAAGGAGTGGAGGGCGTAGGCTATAACGAGGTCGTTGAAATAGAGACGCCTTCTGGAGAAAATAAAAATGGACAGGTTCTTGAGGTAGATAGAGACCAAGCTGTGGTCCAGGTCTTTGAGGGAACGACAGGTATCGATGCTTCGGAAACAAAGGTTAGATTCACAGGTTCCCCTATCAAACTTCCAGTTTCTATGGACCTTTTAGGAAGGACGTTCAGCGGACGAGGAGAGCCTTTAGATGATGGTCCTGATATAATTCCTGAAAAAGAGATGGATATACATGGCGCTCCCATGAACCCTGTGGCAAGGGATTATCCGACTGACTTTATCCAGACCGGTATTTCAGCTATCGACGGTATGAACACTCTCGTCAGAGGGCAAAAGTTACCTATTTTTTCCGTTTCAGGTCTTGAGCATAACGAGTTAGCTGCGCAGATAGCTCGTCAGGCGACTATCAGAGGGGAAGGAGAGGATTTTGCGGTCGTTTTCTGCGCTATGGGTATTACTTACGAGGAGGCTTCATTTTTCAGGGCGAACTTTGAGGAGACCGGAGCTTTTGAGAGGGTTACAATGTTTCTGAACTTGGCGGACGATCCGGCTATTGAAAGGATAATCACTCCTAGAATAGGGCTCACGGCGGCGGAGTATTTCGCTTTCGATCAAGATATGCATGTTTTGGTAATACTTACTAACATGACTAATTATGGAGAGGCTCTAAGAGAAGCTAGTGCGGCTAGAGAGGAGGTTCCCAGTAGAAGGGGTTATCCCGGTTATCTTTACACGGACCTTGCCGAGCTCTATGAGAGGGCAGGTAGAATACAAGGAAAAGACGGTTCGATCACCCAGATGCCTATTTTGACCATGCCTAGCGATGACATAACTCACCCTATCCCAGACCTCACCGGATATATCACCGAAGGTCAGTTGGTTTTGGAGAGAGAGCTTCATAGAAAAGGTATTTATCCACCGCTCAACGTGCTACCCTCGCTCTCTAGATTGATGAAGGACGGCATAGGAGCAGAAGAAACGAGAGAAGACCATGAGGGTGTGGCCAATCAGCTCTACTCTGCATATGCAGAAGGTAGGGAGGTTCGTTCTTTGGTGGAGGTAGTTGGAGAAGAGGCTTTGTCGGATAGGGATAGAAGATATTTGGAATTTTCTGAAAAGTTCGAAAACCAATTTTTGAGACAGGGGGAAGATGAGGATAGAACTCTTGAGGAGACGCTCGAGATAGGTTGGGATATTCTTTCGGAGCTTCCCGAGGATGAGCTAAAGAGAATTGAGGAGAAACATATAGAGAAATATCATCCTGATTATCAAGGGGAGTCTGAAGAATGACTTCTGGCAGTGAAAATATTCAACCTACTCGTGGAGAACTTTTGAAGCTAAAAAAGAGGATAGAGTTAGCTGAGCGAGGACATGAACTTCTCCAGGAAAAGAGAGATGCTTTAGTGACCGAATTTTTTGATCATCTTGACACTTTGAAGGAAAAAAGAGAGAAAGTTGACGAAGAGATGGAAGAGGCTTTCGAAGACTTAATCGAAGCAAAAGTAGTCAGTGGTAATTTAAGCTTGGAGCAAATAGGAGACGCTTCGAAAAGGGATATCGACGTGGATGTCGACACTAGAAATATAATGGGGGTTAGAGTGCCATTCATGGAAGTCGAGAACGTGAAGAGAGAAATTACGGAACGTGGTTATGATTTGCAAGAAACTTCACCGAAAGTAGATGAGGCCTCTGAAAAATTTGAAGAAGCCCTTCAAGCTATCTTAGAACTCGCCGAAACGGAGGAGATCGTAAAATCTCTGGCCAGGGAAATAGAGAAGACTAAACGTCGTGTTAATTCTCTTGAACATGTTTTGATCCCTAGGTTGGAGGAAAACAAGGAGTACATAGAAATGCGTTTGGAAGAGCAAGAGAGGGAAGACAAATTCCGAATGAAGAGAGTGAAGCAAAAAATAGAGAGTCAAGAAACCTAAAAGTCAACTTCTTTTTTACTTAACCCAATAGTATTACTTGAACACTATGGACGAAGACGAATTTTTGAAAAAGCAAATTAAAAACCTCAATACTCATCTACCTAAAAAAAGAAACACGCTTGAAAAACTTCTAGATATGGAAAAACCCCATGTGACGAATAGGGATGGTTCCGATTACCGTTTCAAAAAAAGCGAGTTGAATTATCTTTCAGAAATCATATCAGAAAAAGAATACTCAAAGCTAAGACTCCCCATTATGATAAGGGTATCCCCTCAGCTGGGTCGAGGGACCAGTAAAATTACTGGAAAAATTGAGAAGAAGGTCGTGAGCGAGATATTGGATAAAGAGAGGGAAAAAGGGGAAGAATTATTGATTTATCGTCCGGAAACTCGGAAAATAAGGAAGAAACTCCCTACAACTACTCAATATGTCTTTATGATATCGGGAGGGAGATGAAATTTTGAAAAATCTAGAGGAAGCAGATGAAGAAGAGAAAAGAATAGTCCTATATCTTTTAGGAACATCTATTAGCTACACAGCGCTAGTCGGAGGTTTGCTGGTTTTCATCTTGTTAGTTGTCAATGTAGATATGCAGATATTAGCAGGTTCTTTTTCCGCCTATCTGACATTCTCACTCGCCCTCATAGCCACTTTCCTTCACAGGCCTTTATCAAAATTCAATTTAAGAAAATTTTTTCTAGGAGGATCGGGTCTATTTCTGATCATGTCATCGCTGCTGTTCCTTGAATATTTTTCAATATTTTGAAAAATGCGCTCAGAACTCAATTTTTCTTGAATTTCTAAGAGATATTAAGTCAGTTTTTAAGAAATAGAATTCATTGATTAAGATTTAGTATTAGCTTTACAATAAGTGAACTGAATGAATTTTTTCATCTCATTTATAACCGAATTTAAAGATTAAAAGAAAGAAATAATACTTTTTAATGGTTTATTTCGGAGAAGATTTCATGGACTTAAAAGAACTCAAAACACTGATAGATACGAAAGAGGGTCAAAAATTAGAGTTTAAGAAACAACCAAGTAACTTAGCAAAAGAGATGGTGGCTTTTTCAAATTCTAGTGGTGGAAAAATCCTCGTAGGCGTTGATGATTCGGGCGATATTACTGGCTTGAATAATATTAACGAAAAAAAGTCAAAAATCCAAGATTTTGCCCGCAACTGTGATCCTTCTGTTCAAATCGACATGGAAACGATAGATGACGTAATAGTGGTAAAAGTGAAAGAAAATAATAGAGCCCATAAAGCTCCAGATGGTTTTTACCTCAGACAAGGGCCGAACTCTCAAAAGCTTGATCAAAAAGAGATTGCTGAAGTGATGCACGAAAAGGGAGAAATAGTTTTCGATGAGATGATTTGTAACGACTTCACTTATCCTCAAGATTTCGATAAAAAGGTCTTTGAGGAATTCCTCGAAATGGCAGATATCACAAAAAATCTTGATGATGAACAACTTCTACTTAATCTAGGTGTAGCAAAGAAAAGTGACGAATTGGAATTTACGAATGCTGGGGTTCTTATGTTCGCAAAAAACCCCAAAAAATTCTATATTCAGGCAGAAGTAATTTGCGGTGCATATGAGTCTGATGAGAAAACAGAAATTAATGATCGGGAGGTAATAGAAGCCCCTCTTTTATCTTCCATACGTAAAGCAGAACAATTTGTCCTAGAAAACACAGAAAAAAATATCGTAATTGATGGACTAGAGAGAAAAAAATTCCCTGAAATTCCTAGAGAAGCTCTGAGAGAGGCTATTGTGAATGCTGCTATGCATCGTGACTATCACGGACGCAAAGAAAGTGTCCAAATCGATGTTTTCCCAAAGCGTGTGGTAGTTCGAAACCCTGGAGGGCTTATGAAAGGAATGAGAAAAAAGGACCTTGGTACTAAAAGCATGAGAAGGAACCCCAATTTAGCTAATCTCCTAGATAAAGTAGGATTTGCTGAGAGAATGGGAACCGGAATAAACAGAATGGAAAAGGCAATGAGAGAAGCAGATTTAGCTAATCCTACTTTCGAAACAAATAGTCACTTTCAAGTAAGTTTACAGAGGAAAACACAGAAAGAAGTTGTGAAATTCTCCGGAGCTAATCTTAATGGGAGACAAAAAGAGGCATTAAAAGTAGCCTACCGGGAAGGTTCTATAAATAACTCCAGATATAGAGAGATCAATAAAGTTCACAGACAAACTGCAAAAAGAGAACTCAGAGATATGGTCTCAAAAGGAATCCTAGAAAAAAGAGGAAAAACTAGAGGTACGTTTTACACACCATAGTTGATTCTAAAAAACACTATTAATTATCGCTTACTTAAAACTTTAGTACATGATTAGTACATGATTAGTACATGATTAGTACATGATTAGTACACAAACACGTTAGTACCATATTAAAAACTAATTTTTAGTAGTCATTCC
>Ga0207414_1000787_pt1 | contig 13039 bp, 13 predicted proteins | sample PonA231FremontCA_2_FD_187269 | JGI IMG/M metagenome (GOLD analysis project Ga0207414, IMG submission 187269) | Marine sediment microbial community from Fremont, CA, USA - Pond A23 Sediment 1 (SPAdes) | ecosystem: Environmental > Aquatic > Marine > Unclassified | place: USA: Fremont, California... | reverse complement strand
GGGCCGGCTCGAGCTGGACGCCATGCCGGCCCGGCGGCCAGGGGACCGGGTGCGGGCCTGACGCTCACATGCTGCTGTCACCCCGTGTGCAGACCGACAGCACCACGGCATCGTCCTCACTGACGGAGACCAGGGCATGGCCCATGGCGCTGTCGAAGTAGAGGCTGTCGCCACGGGTCAGGGAGAGCGGTTCGTAGTATTCGGTGTAGAGCAGGATATCGCCGTCGAGCACCATCAGGAATTCTTCCCCGTCGTGGCGCACCCACTCGCTGAACTCATCGAAGGCGCGCGCCCGAACGATGGTCTTGAAGGGAATCATGCGTTTCTGGGCGAGTTCGCAACTGAGCAGTTCGTGCTCGTAGGTGGGGGTGGGATGGCGTTGACCGCCGCCCCGGCGCGTCAGGTCGCGGCGCCCCATGGTGCGGGGCTGGACCCTGGGGGGCGAGAGCAACTGGGGCAGATCGATGCCGAGGCCGTTGATCAGCTTCTGCACCGCCGTGAAGGTCGGGGAGATCTGATCATTCTCGATCTTCGAGAGCGTTGAGCGGGCCAGACCAGTACGCTGGCTGACATCCTCCAGCGTCCACTGATGGGCCAGGCGGAGCTCCTTGAGACGTTCACCAAGGCGCAATGGCTCGACGAACGGCTTGCGACCGCCGGCGATACGCAGGGCGGTGTCCTGATCGGTGGTGGCAGTCATGCGTTGTTCACTATCGGAAACGGAATGTCCTCAAGCGTAACACACTCGTATACCGTGGCTCGTCGCCAACGACCCCGCCATGTCGCGGGACGACGCGACGGCGAGGCGGTTGACGTCGGCTGATCTGTTTCCAGAGGCCCGGAAACATCACTCGCCGAAGGGAAGACCGAGCAGGGCCTTGAGGTGTGCCTCGGCACAGCGGCCCAGGGAATCCAGGTCATACCCTCCTTCCAGAACCGACACCAGGCGGCCATCCGCATAGAGCGCTGCGATCTCGAGGGCCATGTGCGTGATCCAGTAGTAATCGTCATCCTCCAGGCAGAGCTCTGCCATGGGATCGTCGCGGTGGGCATCGAACCCCGTCGAGAGCAGCACGATCTCCGGCTTGAAGGCATGAAGGGCAGGGAGCCAGTCATGTTCTATGGCCTGCCGGAAGGCGGCGCTGTCGGTACCGGGTGACAAGGGCGTGTTGACCACGTTGTGCCATTCGCTGCGCAGGTAGCGCCAGGGGTAGAAGGGGTACTGGAAGCTCGTGCAGACGAGAACGTCGGGATCATCCTTGAAGATGTCGACGGTGCCGTTGCACTGGTGCACGTCGAAGTCGAGGATGGCGATCCGCCGAGCGCCATATTTCGCTCTGGCATGGGCGGCCCCCACGGCAACATTGTTGTAGAAGCAGAACCCCATGGCATCGGTGGCCTCCGCATGGTGGCCGGGAGGACGCACCGCGCAGAAGACATTGTCGGCCTGGTGGCGAAACACCTGATCGACGCCCCTCACGACAGCGCCTGCCGCCACCTTTGCCGCTTTCAGGCTGTCCGGGTTCATCATGGTGTCACTGTCGAGCGTGACGATGCCGTGATCCGGCACACACTTGTCCAGTGCACGCAGATGACGAAGAGGATGAACGCGAGCCAGATGCTCCTCGGTCGCCTCGATGGCATCCGACTGCATGGTCTGCTGCAGCAACCCGGCCAGCATCAGCCTGGCCCGTATGGCATCAAGCCGTAACGGACTTTCGGGGTGTTCGGGCCCCATATGGTGCAACTGGCAGTGGGGGTGAGTAATGTAGGCTGTAATCATGCACTGGCTCCGATGTGACTGTCGTCACCATAGTCGCGTCATCCACGTGCGGGACAGTGTCAATAAGTCGTACACAATGAAGGGCAACGACCCTTCGGGGAGAATTTGCGTGAGCACCCGTTTTTTGCGCCACTTTTTCGAGCCCGGCATCATCGCGGTGATCGGGGCATCCGAGAAGCCCCACTCTCTGGGCGGCCTGGTGATTCGCAACATCCGTGAGGGCGGCTTTACCGGTAACGTCTGGGCCGTCAACCCCAAGGGGTATGACACGGTATTTGGCATGCCCTGCGTCAATCGGGTGTCGCAACTCCCCGAGGTGCCGGATCTGGCCGTGATCTGCTCGCCGGTGGAGACCGTTCCCGACCTGATCGAGAAGCTCGGGCACCAGGGGGTCAAGGCCGCGCTGGTGCTGTCCGGCGGCGCCCATCTCGACGATGCGCATGGCGGTAAGGGCTCGATCCGCAGTCGCATGCTCAGTGCGGCCAGGACTTCGGGTATCCGCGTGCTGGGGCCCGAGTGCATGGGGCTGATCGTCCCGGGCCGCAAGCTCAATGCCTCCTATGCCAGCCAGCCGGTGAAAGCCGGCCGCGTGGCCTATCTCGGCCAGTCCGGCATGCTCGGCAACGCCATGATCGACTGGGCCGCCGGCCGCGGTATCGGTTTCTCCCACCTGATCACCCTGGGAGACAGCGTCGACGTCCTGCTGCCCGACCTGATGGATTACATCAGCCAGTTCTCGCCCGCCCAGGCGATTCTGCTGCATCTCGAGCGCATCATGGATGCCCTGCACTTCATGACCGCCTTGCGCGATGCCTCTCGCAACCGGCTGGTGCTGGCCATCAAGAGCGGGCGCACTGCCGAGTCCGACATTTCCGGTCTGCCGCCGACACCCGGCATCGCCAATCGAGACCAGATCTTCGATGCGGCCTTTGCCCGAGCGGGGGTCGTCAGGGTCAATGATTCCGACGAACTGTTCGACGCCCTGGAAACGCTGTCGCGCATGAAGCCCCTGAAAGGGGATCGATTGGCCATCGTGTCCAATGGCCTGGGCCCCGCGATGCTGGCCATCGACAAGCTGATTGTCGCCGGCGGCAAGCTGGCACACTTCAGTGAAGAGACACGCGAGGCGCTGCGTCGTGACGACTTCGATATGAGCAAGCCCGGCGAGAACCCGGTGGACCTGGGGGGCAATGCGACGCCGGAGCGCCTCGTGGAAGCGCTGGAGATCGTGGCCGCCGATAAAGGCGTCGATGCCGTTCTGGTCGTTCATGCGCCAACCCGCCTGGCGCCGTCGAAGACGACCGCCCAGGCGATCATCGCCGCTCGCAAGCGTTTCCGGCGCAACCTGCTGACAAGTTGGATGGGCCTGGAGGAGGCCGTCTCAGCGCGCCACGAGTGCAACCTGGCCGGCATCCCCACCTATATCTCACCGGAGAAGGCGGTGAAGGCCTTCATGCACATGGTCGACTATCAGCGGGTTCAGGCACTGCTCCAGGAAATCCCGCCGAGCCTGCCCATTGCCACGACCAGCGAGATCCGCCGCCAGTGCCGGACGCTGATCGAGGAGGCCTTCGACGCGGAGCGGGAGTGCCTGACGCATTCCGAGACAGCCCAGGTGCTCCAGGCCTACGGGCTGCCGGTGGCGACCAGCCGTTATCTGCAGACCGCGGACGAGGCCGCCGAGGCGGCCTCGCACTTCGAGGGGGGCATGGCCCTCAAGGTGGTTCATGAGGGCAACTGTCGTCCCTTCCGCTACCGTCAGCATCCCCACAAGATCTCCGCCGGGCTGATTCAGGATCTGGCAAGCCCGGAGCAGGTCGCCGAGGCCGTGGGCCGGCTGGGCAGCAAGGTCAACGAGAAGTTTCCGGGCCTCAAGGTCCACGAATACTGTCTGCAGGCCATGCAGCGCGGCAAGCACTCCATGCAGCTGTGCGCCGGCATCACGCGTGACCCGGTCTTCGGTCCAGTGGTCGTGTTCGGTATCGGCGGCTACAAGGTCAATATCCTGGCCGACCGCCAGGTTGCGCTGCCGCCGCTCAACATGAGTCTGGCCGCGGACGTGGTGGGGCGCACCCACGCCGCGCGGTTGATTCGCGAGCACTCCAGCCACCCTGATCGCGATCTGGATCGACTCTGTGAGTTGCTTGTCACGTTGTCGCAGATGGCCAGCGATCTGCCTCAGCTGCGTGGCCTCGAGCTCAACCCGCTGCTGCTCAATCGTGACGGCGTGGTGGCCGTGGATTTCGCCCTGGATCTTGGCAACCCCGCGCGCTTCGCGATCATGCCCTATCCCGAGGAACTGAGAGAGTGGGTGACGCTCAAGAATGGCTGGCAGGTGGAGCTTCGCCCGATACGTGCCGAGGACGCGCCGCTGATCAGCCGTTTCCACGACCAGCTCTCCGAGGAGAGCATCCGCTTTCGCTACTTCCACAACAAGGCCGACTTGACCAACCGCGACCTGTCCAATCTCTCGCACATCAACTACGACCGACAGATGGCCTTCATTGCCGAACATCGGCGCGAGGACGACAGCAGGGAGATGCTCGGCGTGGTTCGGGTGTGGAATGACCCGGACAACATCCGCACGGAGTTCTCGGTCATCATTCGCGACGATCTCCAGGGACTCGGTATCGGCAGCCTGTTGATGAAGAAGATGATCAGCTACTGCAAGAGCGTCGGCACCCTGGAGATGATCGGCAAGATCATGGTCGACAACCACCCGATGCGGGCGCTGATGAAGCACCTGGGCTTCAAGCAGCGCTACAACATGGAAGAGCAGGTGGTGGATGCGGTACTGCGTCTCAATGAGCCCGAGAGCGAGTGGCAGCGGCATCGCCTGGAGAGCATGCCGGAATGAGCCAGTGGCCGAAGGCGCAGGGGTAAGTGCGGAGTCAGGGGGCCAGACGAAAGCGATGCCACCTGCCGTCGCGTCGCTCGTAGCGAATGCGGTCATGCAGCCGGCTCGGCTGGCCCTGCCAGAACTCGATCATGTCGGGAATCACGCGATAGCCGCCCCAATGAATGGGGCGGGGAATCTCATGTCCCTCGTAGGCGTGCTCGAACCGTTTTTCGCGCTCCTGGAGCCAGGTGCGATCCGGAATCACCACACTCTGGGTAGCCACCCAGGCACCCAGTTTGCTGCCACGTGGGCGTGAGGCGAAATAGGCATCCGACTCTTCCGGGGCGATCTGTTCCACCCGCCCCTCGACTCGCACCTGGCGGGAGAGCGAAGGCCACCAGAAGGCCAGAGCCGCATGTGGCACATTGGTCAGCTCACTGCCCTTGTGGCTGTGGTAATTGGTAAAGAAGACCAGTCCCTTGTCATCGATTCCCTTGAGCAGCACGACGCGGGCATGGGGACGACCCTGGCTGTCGGCCGTGGCGAGCGTCATGGCATTGCCGTCATCTCCCTCGGCATCCAGCGCCAGGGTCAGCCACTCGTCGAACAGCCCCATGGGCTCCTCGGGGGTGGCGGACTCGTCGAGTAGGCCGCCTTCATAGTCGCGCCGGATATCGGCAATCTTGCGTGTCATGACCTTCTCCTCGGATTTTGTGCCATGGTCGCTGCTCGCCGGGTGGAGCTCAATACCCGAGCGCATCGCACGGTAGATATTTTCAGCGACACCTAGGGTACCCAGCCTACCTGCACCATCGCCATGTAGGCGCCGGTGCCCCCGATGATCGACAGCAGGGCGTTGCGTTGCCAGAGGTGCAGGCCTGCGACGACGAGAGAGGCAAGCATCATCGGCCAGCCATCGGCCGCGGCATTGAGATGACCGTCGGCCAGCGGCCGAAAATCCCTCAGGGCGTAAATCACCAGAATCATCATCACGGCGGGTGGCAGATAGCGACCCAGATGCACCACCAGCGGGTGTTCCGACTGACGCGCCAGGGCCACGAACGGCAGCACCCGTGTCGCGAAGGTCGCGAGGACACAGACGGTGATGAAGCCCAGCAGGTCGAGACCGTTCATGCGACACCTCGGTGGTGTCGACGGCGGTAGTCGGCCAGCAGCACCAGGCTGGCCGCCCCGATGGCGCCCAGCAGAAGGTGGCGGTCAGGCAGCAGCAGCATCGCGCCGAAACCGGTCCCGAGGGCAATGGCGAAGGGTAACCACTGGCGCAGTCGACGAGCCTGCTCCAGGGTCAGGACAATGAACAGCGCAGTGAGCGCGAACTCGATGCCGCGACTGTCGAATGAGAGGGCCGTGCTGGCCAGCACCCCCGCCGTTGTGCCCAGCACCCACCAGAGCTGGTTGAGGAGGCTGACGCGAAAGGCCTGCGCATGGGAGAGGCCCGCCTCACCGAGATGAGTGGTGAGCAGCGAGTAGGTCTCGTCGGTCAAGGCGAAGATCAGGTAAGGCTTGCGCCATCCAGCCCCCTCGAACCGTCGAAGCAGCGACAGGCCATAGAAGAGATGTCGCGAGTTCAGCATGACCGTGGCCACGGCCACTTCGATCAGACCGGCCCCGCCGGCGAGCAACGCAACGGCGAGGAATTGCCCCGCACCGGCGTAGATGATCAGTGACATCAGGATCGCGCCCCAGGCAGGGATATCCACCTCGGTGGCGAGAATACCGAACGCCGCGCCCAGCGGCAGATAGCCGAACATGACCGGCAGCGTCGTGACACAGGCGTCCTGCCAGGCGTGATGCTTCAACAACACCGATCTCCTGCCATGTACGTCAGTCGTCGCGAGCCCGCTACGCGGTCTGCAGCTGTCGGCTGCGGAAGCGGGCATACGCCGTGCAGCCGCCGAAAAGGGCCAGGGAAACCAGCGCCTCGGCGATACCGCGAGGTTCCTGGCCCGGCAGCGTGGCCACCATGACGCCCTGGGTGAAGTACAGCAGGCTCACGAAGGCCAGCCAGGCATGGCCACGGGGCCGGCGCGTGATGATCGAGGGCAGGAAGAGCAACAGCGGTAACACGAAGACCAGCAGGGGCACCAGGGCATTGCCGTCGGTGGAGACGATCACGCCACGATAGGCCATCAATATCAGCAGCAGGACGTAGCTCGCCAGCACCACCCTGCGTGCCCCATCGGTCAATCGATCGATGCCCTTGCGGGCTTCCAGTCCCTCCAGCCACTGTCTCATGAGGCCTCCCGGCGCAAGGCCTCGAGCGCCAGAGCCAATCGTGCCACCCGCTTTCCCTGCGCAAAGGTAAGCTGGCGTTCATGCTCGTCCAGTGGGCGGTCGCTACGCTTGCCGGCGAGATGGCTCGCGCCGTAGGGCGTACCCCCTGTGGACGTCTCCATCAGCTCGATCTCACTGTAGGGAAGGCCCGCATAGACCATGCCGTGGTGCAGCAGCGGTACCAGCATGGTCAACAGCGTGCTCTCCTGCCCCCCGTGCAGACTTGACGTCGAGGTGAAGGCCGTGGCCGGCTTGTCGATCAGGGTGCCGCCGAGCCACAGCTCGCTGGTGCCGTCGATGAAGTACTTGAGGGGGGCGGCCATGTTACCGAATCGGGTCGGGCTGCCGATGGCCAGACCGGCGCAGTGGCGAAGGTCGTCAAGGCTGGCATAGACGGCCCCCTCGTCGGGAATGTCAGGGTCGACCGCCTCACAGGTGGTGGAAATCGGCGGCACGGTGCGCAGGCGCGCGGCGATACCCGGACAGGATTCGACACCGGCGGCAACACGTTCGGCCATGGCGCGAGTGGCACCTTGCCGTGAATAGAAGAGGATCAGGACGTAGGGCAGGCTATCGGTCATGAGGTTTCCTGATGGACTGAAAGAGAGGGGCGCGCAAGAGACATCATCCGAGAAGGAGTATGCCCGTCGTGGTCGGGATATGCCTGGCATGAGCGTGAAGGAGGAAAGAGCTGCATTGTAGGCCGTGGCGGAATCCTGCCACAACCTGACAGGGTCAGTCGCCGTCGCCATGATCGGGGAAGGCACGCTCGACGGCGCCCAGGACCGACATGATCACCAGCGCCATGAGGGTGACCATGGCCGCCAGGGAGAAGTGGCCGAGGCCGGACGCAACGCCGATGGCCCCGGCCAGCCAGATCGAGGCACCCGTGGTGATGCCGTGAACGCTGGTGCCGCTGCGAATGATGCTGCCGGCCCCCAGGAAGCCGATTCCGCCGATGACTCCTTCAACGATACGGGTGGGATCGATCCGCGCGGAGGGATCGCCCTCCGCGGTGGCGTGGAGAATTTCCAGCCCAACAATCAGAAAGGCCGAGGCCCCGAGAGCAACCAGCATGTGCGAGCGTAGCCCTGCTGCCTTGCCGCGCAGCTCACGTTCGAGACCCAGCACCAGTGCCAGGCCAGCGGCCACGCCCAGCCGGGTGAACATGTTCAATAGCGAGATCTCGTTTTCCATGGCACCTGTACTACCAGCAGAAGCGCGTTTATGTCCTCACTCGCGTCGTCGATAGGCCCAGACCCGTCGACCGTCGGCCAGCGTTACCCGAACGCGGTCGTAGCGAATGCCCAGCCTTTCATAGCGATCGAGCCGTGTCAGCTCTTCCTGGTCGACCGTCAGCACCAGGCCCTCGACACGCCCTTGAGGCGCCTCCTGCAAGTCGAGGTCATCGCGTCGGTAGCCTTCCAGTACGGCGGGCTCGGGGGCTCCGGTACGCCCATAGGCCAGCCAGCGTACGGGTGCATGAGTGAGCGTGCCGTAGACGAAGACGTGGTGGGGGCCTTCCTGGACGGGCGCCACGTGCTCGGGGCGGTCATAGGTCCAGGGGCTGAACAGAGAGAGCCACAGCCAGCCGGCCAGCACCAACGGCGTGCCGACAGCAACGCTACCCAGCCACTTGAAGGGTCGCATGATGCATCCTTGTCGCAGGGCAAGCCGTCATACTGCCATGAACGGAACCGCGACTTAAGCCGTCGGAGCGGGTCTGCTAGGATGAATTGTTCCCATGACGTCCAGGAGGTGCCCCATGAGTCAGACGAATCGCCACGATGTGGATTTCCGGGCACTGATGGAGGATGTCCGTCCGCTACGCAGCACCACCAACCGGGCCGATGCCGGGCAGGCCCGCAGCGCGCCCAGTGAGGCCCAGCTGGCCAGGCGCGAGAGTGCCGCGGCAGAGGTGTCGGGGCGTGATTTCCTCTCCGACGATTTCGTCGACCTGGTGCCGCCTTTCGACCCGCTGGCCTTTCGTCGGGACGGCATACAGCAAGCGGTGGTCGACCGCCTGCGCCATGGTGGCTATCCGGTGCAGGCCAGCCTGCATCTGCTGCGTCGGCCGCTGGAAGAGTGCCGGCGATTGCTTCCCGCCTTCATTCGAGAGGCCTACGCCCATGATCTGCGCTCGATCCTGATCATCCACGGCCGGGGCCGCGAGATCGACAGCCCGCCCAACGTACTGCGCTCCTACCTGGCGAAGTGGCTCGGCGCCTTCGACGAGGTGCAGGCCTTCGTTTCCGCAGGTCAGGCCGACGGTGGCCTGGGCGCGACCTGGGTGATGCTGCGCAAGAGCGAACGGGCGAAGTCGGCGAACCGCGAGCGCCAGCAGAAGCGGCGCGGCTGAGGCGATCCCGCGCTCAATATGAACGGCCCGGCACAGAGTGCCGGGCCGTTCATCACTACCATGGCGCGCCGTATGTCAGGCGTGACCCTTTTCACGCAGACGACGCTCGAAGATCGCCTCGCCCACGTCCACCGCAGGCTGGTAGCTGACGCTGAAGGCTCCGAGGGCGTGAAGGGCGTCTTCGAGCTGCTGATCCTCGCGCAGGGCCAGGGCATCGAAGCCGCAGCGGGTCATGTAGAACAGCTGGTCGATCAGGACGTCACCGATGGCGCGCACCTCGCCCCCATAGCCGTAGCGTTCCCGAAGCAGGCGGGCCAGGGTATAGCCCCGGCCGTCGGTGAAAGCGGGAAAGTCAATCGCAACCAGTGGTGCGGCGCTGAGCATCGCGGTCAGGGTATCGTCCAGCTCGGTATCACTGGATAGCCAGGGAGCGAGTCCCTCCTCGCGGGGGCACTGCTGCCAGAGGGTGAACGGCACGATCACCGGGCGGCGTGACGGCATCGCATGTTCATCGCGTGACACCGCCCATTCGTCCTTTTCCGGCCGTCCCATCTTGATCAGGGTGCGGGCGTGTTCGAGCTGCTGATCTGGCGCGTTGTCATTTGGCATAGACCCGCTCCTTGAAGGGTTTGAGACCGATGCGGCGATAGGTATCGAGGAAGCGCTCATCCTCGTGACGCTGCGCCACATAGACGCCCAGCACCTTGTCGATCACGTCGGGAACATCCTCACGGAAGAAAGAGGGGCCGAGGATCTTGCCAAGGGAGGCGTCATCGGTCGAGTTTCCGCCAAGCGAGACCTGATAATACTCCTCACCCTTCTTGTCGACGCCGAGGATGCCGATGTGGCCGACGTGATGGTGCCCGCAGGCGTTCATGCAGCCGGAGATATTGAGGTCGAGCGGCCCCAGGTCGTAGAGGAAGTCGAGGTCCTCGAAGCGCTCCTGGAGTGACTGGGCGATGGGGATCGACACCGCATTGGCCAGGCTGCAGAAATCACCGCCCGGGCAGCAGATGATGTCGTTGAGGGTTCCCACGGTGGGATTGCCCATGCCCAGCGCGTCCAGTTCCCTCCACAGCGTCTCGAGGTCGTCCACCGGCACGTCCGAGAGCACCAGATTCTGTTCATGGGTGACCCGAATCTCCCCGAAACTGAAGCGATCCGCAAGATCGGCCACCGCCTCCATCTGGTCGGCGGTGACGTCACCCGGCGCGTGCTCTCTGCGTTTGAGCGACAGGGTAACGGCCTTGTAGCCCGGTACCCTGTGGTCGGTGACGTTGTTGGTGACGAACCTTGCAAAGGCACGATTCTCGGCGCGAAGTCGCTCGAAATCGGCGATTGCCGTGTCGCCGACGGGGCGACGCTCGGGCTCGAGAAAGTGACCACGAGCGGCCATCACGGCGGCAGGCGTCAGCGTCTGTGGGCCATCCTTGAGGTGGGCCCATTCTGCCTCGACACGGCGTTGGAACTCTTCGATGCCCAATGCCTTGACCAGGATCTTGATGCGGGCCTTGAACTTGTTGTCGCGGCGGCCGAACTGGTTGTAGACCCGCACGCACGCTTCGAGATAGGTGAGCAGGTGCTGCCAGGGCAGATCCTCGCGGACCACATCGCCGATCATCGGCGTGCGCCCCAGGCCGCCGCCGGCCAGCACCTTGACGCGCACCTCGCCATCGCGATCGCGCCACAGGCGCAGGCCGATGTCGTGGACCTGGATGGCGGCACGGTCCTTCGCAGCACCGCTCACCGCGATCTTGAACTTGCGCGGCAGGAAGGCGAACTCCGGATGCAGGGTCGACCATTGGCGGATCAGTTCACACCAGGGGCGCGGGTCCTCCACCTCGTCGGCGGCAATACCCGCGAACTGGTCACTGGTGGTGTTGCGAATGCAGTTGCCACTGGTCTGGATGGCATGCATCTGGACCTCGGCCAGTTCGGCGAGAATAGCCGGCACATCTTCCAGGGCCGGCCAGTTCAGCTGCAGATTCTGGCGCGTGGAAAAGTGTCCGTAACCTCGGTCATAGCGACGCGTGATCGCCGCCAGACGCCTGAGCTGATGGCTGCCGAGCATGCCGTAGGGGACAGCAATGCGCAGCATGGGCGCATGTTTCTGGATATAGAGGCCGTTCTGCAGTCGCAGTGGACGGAACTCGTCTTCCCCGAGGCGGCCGGCCAGGTGGCGATCCATCTGGTCGCGGAATTGAGTGACGCGCTCATCCACGAGAGTCTGGTCGTAGGTGTCGTACCGATACATTCAGGCGTTTCCTGCAGGTCGAAGCGGGTCAAGGAGAATGCCGAGAAGGGCAACATACTCCTCTTCTTATATTCTATGAAAGAATAAATAATCATAGAATTTAATTAAAAAGTTATCAAAAAGCTGGACATTGCCCCGGATCGGCTGGCGGCGAGTGGGCTCGGGCAGCATCCGTGTTTCTGGGCAAGAGAGGGCAGGCGGCCCGCCGCAGCGGGCCGACAGGATCAGGAGGGATCGTAGGAGAGCACCGGTGCGAGCCAGCGTTCGAGCTCGACAACGCCCATCGCCTTGCGCTCGGCCAGCGCCTCGACCTGATCTTTCGTGATCTTGCCGGTAGAGAAGTACGTCGACCGCGGGTGGGAGAAGTACCAGCCCGCTACCGCGGCAGCGGGCCACATGGCAAAGTTCTCGGTGAGCGTGAGACCGGCATTGTCAGTGGCCTGAAGCAGGCGGAAGAGGGTGGCCTTCTCGGTATGATCGGGGCAGGCCGGATAGCCGGGCGCCGGTCGGATGCCCTGGTACTTCTCGGCAATCAGGGCGTCGTTGTCCAGCGTCTCGTCGGGCACATAGCCCCAGAACTCCTTGCGGACCCGTTCGTGCAGGCGCTCGGCGAAGGCCTCGGCCAGCCGGTCGGTCAGCGCCTGCACCAGGATGGCGTTGTAGTCGTCGCCGGCCGCCTTGTACTGTTCGGCCAGCGCCTCCACCCCATGCCCGGTGGTCACGGCAAAGCCGCCGATCCAGTCGGGTTTGTCGCTTTCCCTGGGGGCAATGAAGTCAGCCAGGCTGAGACAGACGCCGTCGCGGTTCTTGGTGGTCTGCTGACGAATGTGATGCAGCCGCTCGATCACCTCGCTGCGTGACTCGTCGGCATAGACCTCGATGACGTCGTCGTCGATGCTGTTCGCCGGCCAAAGGCCGATCACGCCACGGGCCTGGATGCGCTTCTCGTCGATCAGCTTGCGCAGCATTGCCTGAGCGTCGGCAAACAGGTGGCGCGCCGCCTCGCCGACCTTGGCATCGTCGAGGATCTTCGGATACTTGCCGGCCAGCTGCCAGCTCATGAAGAAGGGGGTCCAGTCGATGCGCTCGAGCAGTTCCTCGATGTCGTAATCATCGAACACCTCGAGCCCGGTGATGGCGGGTCTCGGCGGTGTGTAGGTCGACCAGTCCATGGCCGGCTTGCGCTGACGGGCCTGGGCATAGGAGAGGTCGGCCGCCTTGGGGCGACGCTTGGCGTTGCGTTCACGCACCGTCTCGTATTCGCTGCGGATGTCATCGACGTACGTCGGCTTCAGGGCCGGAGAGAGCAGCTTGCCGGCCACGCCCACCGCTCGCGAGGCATCGGTGACGTAGATCACCGGATGCTCATAGCCGGGCTCGATCTTGACCGCCGTATGGGCCTTGGAGGTGGTGGCGCCACCGATCAGCAGAGGCAGCTCGAACCCCTGGCGTTGCATCTCCTTGGCCACGTGAACCATCTCGTCCAGCGACGGCGTGATCAGGCCGGAG
>Ga0207414_1000786_pt1 | contig 13057 bp, 11 predicted proteins | sample PonA231FremontCA_2_FD_187269 | JGI IMG/M metagenome (GOLD analysis project Ga0207414, IMG submission 187269) | Marine sediment microbial community from Fremont, CA, USA - Pond A23 Sediment 1 (SPAdes) | ecosystem: Environmental > Aquatic > Marine > Unclassified | place: USA: Fremont, California... | reverse complement strand
TTTTGCAAAAAAGTATCTAACTAAATAAACTTAGAATCTAACAATCTATACCTTTAAAAAACAATCTTTATGTCAATAATAATATTGCTCGTTTCTATCAAACGAGAGTGGGCCTGGAAATATTGCATGGAATGCACGTATCAGGGACAAAATCATGAATTCGAATACCGCTTTTTGGCCAAGGATGGGAGAGAAGTTTGGTTACGGGATGTAGTCAATGTTGAAATGGAGGGAAATGCTCCGATTAAACTGCGAGGTTTCATGGTGGATATCACTAGATTGAAGCAAGCTGAAACTGACCTGATACGGGCCAAGCAACAGGCTGATGTAGCCAACCATGCCAAATCTGAATTCTTGGCCAACATGAGTCACGAAATTCGAACTCCGATAAACGGGATTATGGGAATGCTTCAATTATTGCAGATTTCCAATTTGAATGAAGAGCAGCAAAGTTATGTAGAAACTGGGTTGGAATCTGCAAATCGACTTAACAGGCTTTTAACGGATATTCTTGATCTCTCTAAAGTGGAGGCAAATAAGCTCGTAATCAAAGAAGAAGAATTTGTTCTTGCGGATGTAATACAGTCGATAAGAGATATTTTTAAACAACTTACCCAAAAGAATCAAAACGAGCTAAGCATAAGTGTAGATGAAAATATACCGGAAAGACTTATCGGGGACAGCACACGACTGAATCAAATTCTTTTCAACTTGGTGGGCAATGCAAATAAATATACTCAAAATGGCCAGATAGAACTTGAAACTTCTATTTTAGCAAGCCCACAAGCCGATAAGTGCCGGATACTGTTCGTTGTTGCAGATAATGGATCGGGCATCTCGGAAGATAGAATTGACAAAATTTTTGAAGTTTTTAGTCAGGGCAGTGATTCATCACCATATTCCCGGGAATTCGAAGGGGCCGGCCTAGGACTGCCTCTGGTGAAGAGGCTTGTAGAGTTGATGAACGGCAGCATGTCTATTTCCAGCAAGGAAGGAGAAGGGACTTCGGTTTATGTCAGCCTGCCTTTCGGAATTCCTGAATCTATGCAATACGATGCAAAGGAACCACAATCCTGGACACAAGAAAATAAAGTAATGGATTTGCGGGTACTTCTGGTGGAAGACGATGAGACGGCTCAACTGCACATTCGAACCTTGTTGGAGAAACAAGGCTGCAGGGTAATTGTTGTAGGCGATGGAGAAAAGGCCCTGTCTGTACTTGATAACGAGAAGTTTGACTGTATTTTGATGGATGTCAAAATGCCAGTATTAGATGGAGTAGAGGCTACCAAGCAAATTCGATCTTCAAATTCGAATTTCAAAAACATTCCCATTATCGCCATGACAGCTTACGCCATGTCCGGTGACAGTGAAAAGTTCCTGGATGCAGGCATGGATGATTATATTGCCAAGCCGGTAGACAATGAGGAACTTATGCAGATATTGGAAAGAAACTTATCTAGTGCAAAAAGTTAAGTGTAAGACGAGAACATTTACAAAAATAAATAAATCTGCAATCTTTGGTGAAGACTAGGAGTTCTAGGCTTTAACATATTGCAATATTTGGACTATTATAGATATTGGCACGTTATGTTGTGAGTTATGTTATTTTTTTGCTTGTAACCAATACGAGCAATTTGTTAAGGTACTAAAAATTTATAAGTATGATGGAGAATAAAAATGGACCGAGACTTATTACTTAAAAAAGTTAAACAAACGGTTCATGAAATAGAGCCTAATGCCGATATTATTCTTTACGGCTCTCATTCACGTGGCGATGCAGACGAAGAGTCGGATTGGGATTTTATTGTCCTAGTTGATGGACCAGTAACCGAAGAACGTACCGATCGTATCCGACATAGGCTTTACGAACTAGAATGGGACTTTGGAGAAGTCGTTTCCTCAATTGTACGAAATCGTGATGATTGGCAAAGCGGCATGTACAAGGTCATGCCTTTTCATCATCGTGTTCTTCAAGAAGGAGTCTGGATTTGACAGAGTGGGATAAGGAACTAGTCTCTTATCGATTGTCAAGAGCTGATGAGGCATTGGAAGATGCCAGGGTTCTTGCAAGAGAAAAGCGTTGGAATGCCTGTGTCAATCGGCTATATTATGCATGTTTTTATGCTGTTTCCGCCCTTCTTGTTTGCGACGGGCTTTCCTCTTCTAAGCATTCAGGTATACGTAGCCTTTTTAACAAACAGTATGTTAAAACTGGTCAAATTCCTAAAGACATTGCTCGAATATATAATGACCTGTTTGAAAGACGACAAGAGGGCGATTATATGGATTTTGTCAATTTTCAAGAATCGCAGGTTCTACCATGGATTTCAAAAGCTGAAAGACTCATCAAATACATTGCTGAATTTATAGAAAATCAAAAAAGTTGAATTCTTGCATTGTACTAGTAAACAAAGCTTTATGCCTCAGCTATACGACTATACTTTAACGGTAAAAAATTCGTGGATGCTGGCTCGGACGACTCTATAGCCAAGCCAGTGGACAAGGATGAGTTGATTGTAGTGCTGGAAAGGAATGTATCCGGTCAGAATAATAAGATAGTGTAGTTCAAGGCTACAGAAAAGTTGGTCTAAGTTATTAAAGACCCAAGAATATCATTTATAGGCTTGAATATTTTGATTGTGCTGGACTACTATAGATCCTGGCACATTATGTTGCGAGTTGTATTATGGTACTTGTCTTTACTTCAGTTCCTTGAGTTTGCAAATAGAGATTTTATATTTTTACTTATAAAGCTCCTTAAGTTTCTTGGTTTTCTCAGTAGACCACTGTGGACAGAAGGCAGGCTTTCCCTGCATTAACAATTGCATGCAAACATCCTCGCAATCCGGGTCACAGTGGATAATCTCATTTTCTCGTCCTTCTTTTACTTTTTGTGGCCATTCCGGATCAACCCAGAGTACCCTGGCCAAGCCGATTATATCCGCTTTGTCCTCAGCAAGAGTTTTCTCTGCGACATTGCCTGTAGCTATGCGTCCAGCGGTAATAATCGGAACGGAAAGTCCTTTCTTGATTTCCTCTGCCAGATCCACCATATATCCTTCGGATTTCGATTTCTGTATAATTTCGGGGAGACTGAATGATTCGTATGTTCCTCCCATGACAGAGATATATGCAACTCCGGTCCGCTCCAGGACGTCGGCAAAAGTCTTGGATTCCTCAAGATGAAGCCCATCTGGAAGCCACTCATCCGCTAATAAGCGATAGCCAACCGGAAAAATCCCTACCTGGGATTTGACAGCCTCAAGTACCTCGAGAGGAAAACGTATCCGGTTTTCCAAGGGTCCTCCGTAATCATCAGTCCTTAGATTGGTTTTCGGGGAGATAAACTCTGACAAGAGGTATCCGGTTCCGCCGTGCAATTCCACCATATCGAATCCCGCTCTTTTGGCTCGTAGAGCCGCATCTGCGAATTTGTCCCGGATTTTTCCAATTTCACTCCCGGAAAGGGCACGCGGTGTCTTGCCAAAAGTATCTACTTTAGAAGGGGCCACCGGATCTTCTATACCGGCAAACCTTCCTGCGTGATTGATTTGAATGCAGGCGACAGCGCCATTTTTCTTGATTGTTTTTGCCAATTTGGTTAGCCCGTCAAGGTTGTCGTCTGTATCTGCCCGAAGCGTCCTGTTCGATCCACTTCCCTGGGGATGATCCACAGTAGCGTTTTCCACAGTTATCATTGCTGCTCCGCTCGCTGCCATGTTGCGATAGTGCTCCAGTAAAAGTGAGGACACTGTCCCTCCTTCACTAGCATACCCCAGATAAAGAGGGGGCATTGCTATACGGTTAGTGAGTTGAATCCCTCCAACTGTCAAAGGGGAAAAAAGATGGCTGTACATAGTGCATCTCCTTTAAAGTCACTTATAAGGTGAATATTGGAAATTTTGTTTTCTAGATTAATACTTGGATATCAAAACCTGAGTTATGGTCAAGTCCAGAGAAGATAGTTTGTTTTGATTATGTGCACTAGTACAGAGAAAAAAATTGCTAATAATGCATAACCAGTTTTTATAAAAAAAGTTGAATCAGGGAGTTATGTCCATAAGTCTTTATATCAATCTCTATTAACATTGAGAATATTAATTCTATATCCTATATACCGGATACAGAAGTTTAGAATAAATTTCCAACCAACAATTTACAATAAAGAAGATTTTTGCCATGGTTTATGGAGACTAGCATTTCTATTGCGTGGTATCTTGCTGGGTTTGGACTACTAAATTCCCTGGCACGTTATGTTGTGTTAATTATTTTGTTTGTGTATATTAAATATAAGCTAGCTTTTATAAAAGAGACAATATATGAATAATGACCAGGAAAAGTCCAATGAACAACTCATTGCTGAGTTGGAATCTTTACGGCAAGAGGTAGCCGAACTAAAAAACTTTGATTGCAAGCCAAGAGAACACCTCCTTACTGATGAAGACATCCAACAAGTTAATCTCGACTTTACAGAGCAAGAAGCATTATATCGCAGCTTGGTGGAAGATAATCCTCATTTTGTTGTTCGCTTTTTGCAGGATACATCGTTTATATTTGTCAATAAGTATTTTGCCGAATCCATTGGTTATACACCGGAACAGCTCAAAGGTAAAAAATGGACAGATTTTCTCCCCGAAGTCGAGCTTGATCAGATGATGGAAAAACTATCCAAGTTTAATTCTGAGGATTATATTCATTCATTCGAGAATTATTTTTTTGATAAAGATAATAAACAGCGATGTTCTGCTTGGACTAACAGGGCAATTTTTGATGAACAAGGTGAAATCAAATATTTTCAGTCCGTGGGTTCCGATATTACTGAGCGTAAACAGGCTGAAGAGGCGATTAGGAAGTCTGAGTACGAGAAGAGATTGATTTTGGATAACACTAATGAAATCATTGCTTTTCACGATAAACAACAATACCTGATCTGGGCTAATAAAGCCTATCTTCAAGGACTTTCCAGCGTTACAGGCAGGTCACCGACAATCGAGAACTTTAATTACAGGAAATGCTTCGAAGCTTGGGGATTGACACAGGTTTGCAACGATTGTCCTGTCTCCCAAGCAATCCAGTCAGGCCAAACATATGAAAGGGAGTTAGGTCCCGATAACCAAGGGCACTGGCCTTTGGATCAAGGAACATGGATGGTGCGAGCAGTCCCTGTTAAAGATGCTGCCGGGAATATTATAGGTGCGATTGAAAGTGCTTTCGATATTTCCGAAAATAAGTGGGCAGAGGAAGAACTGAGGCAACTCGAGGAAAAATTCCGAACAGTCTTTGAACAGGCAGCTGTCGGTATGGCCTTTGTTTTGCCCGATGGACGTCCCTGGCAAGTGAATGATGCCCTATTATCCATGCTGGGTTATTCCATAGAAGAGCTAAATAAAATGTCTTTTAGTGAAATTACCCATCCAGATGACATAAATGAGGATGTGGATCTTTTTCAGAAGTTGGTTTCAGGAAAAATTCAAAACTACAACCTTGAAAAGAGATTTGTTTGCAAAGATGGCTCCGTTTTTTGGGGTGATCTTACAGTATCCGCTTTGAGAGATAAATTTGGACAAGTCAAATATTTCCATTCAACAGTTATAGATATTGGCAAACGAAAAATAACTGAAGCTGCATTACTTTCTTCCAAAGAGCAGGCTGAAGCTGCCAATCGGGCCAAATCCCAATTTTTGGCAAACATGTCCCACGAGATAAGAACTCCCTTGAACGGTATCATGGGCATGCATCAGTTACTACAAACTGCGGACCTTAATCAGGAACAGAATGAATATTTGGAAATAGCTCAAAAGTCCTCTCAGCGTTTGTATAGGCTCTTAAATGATATCCTGAATCTCTCCAGGATAGAATCCGGCAAAATGCAGCTTAAAGAAGAAGAGATTATACCAGAAGAGGTCAAAAAATCAATAGAAGACATCTTTAGAAGCATGTGTCAGGAAAATAACAATTTTCTGCAAATAAATTTGGGCAACAATGTTCCAGCTAAACTTATTGGAGACGGTACCCGCCTGACTCAGATCCTGTTTAATTTGGTGGGCAATGCCCTAAAATATACTCATAACGGGGAGGTCAGCCTGCAGGTTTCTTGTTTGTCTGGAACGAAACCGGATATATATCGCTTGCTGTATGTGTTGGAAGACAATGGCCCCGGAATCCCAGAAACTAAAATAGATCAAGTTTTTGAAATTTTTACCCAGGCCAGCGATTCCGATTCTCCCTATACCCGACAGTATGAAGGGGCGGGTTTGGGCCTACCCTTGGTGAAGAAACTCGTGGATTTGATGAATGGGAATATTTCCATCTCCAGCAAGGTAGGAGAAGGGACTTCAGTTTATGTCAGTCTACCATTTAAGATTCCGGAATCCATGCAATACGATACAAAAGAACTTTATTCCAGGGAACAAGAAAATAAAACAATGGATTTGCAGGTGCTCCTGGTTGACGATGACATAACAACTCAGTTGCTTATTAGAAACTTACTGGAAAAATACGACTGCAAGGTAACTGTTGTAGGTGATGGAGAAAAGGCCCTGTCTGTAATTGCTATCGAGGAATTCGACTGTATACTTATGGACGTACAAATGCCGGTATTAGACGGAGTGGAGGCAACCAAACAGATTCGCTCCTCAAATGCAGATTATAAAAATATACCTGTAATTGCCATGACAGCATACGCCATGAGCGGGGACCGGGAAAAGTTCCTGGATGCAGGCATGGATGATTATATAGACAAGCCTGTGGATAAAGATGAGTTGATTGAAGTTATAGAAAGAAATGTATCCAAGTAATTAGCAAATATAGAACACGGCTATCTCCCTACGATTTTTTTATCTTTTGACAATGAAATCAATAAATTATGAGTAGGCATGTTGAAATCACGTTAATGAATAATTTTGAAGATCGGCGAAGTCAAACTTCAATTAGGCATTTCCGGTTGAAGAACCTAATTAATATGCCTCACCTCTGCTGTATATATTAAAAGGCTTGATATTTAAAAGAGCTATAGAAGTTTAGACAAGGGGTTGTTAAGTTATGGGGTTAAATGAAATTGATCCTTACGGGATGATCGATTTTGCTGAATGGCAAAATATCCTGGATATATTGTCCAGGATGTCTGGCACAAAATCTGCAGCTATCACCAAGATTGATTATCCTCACATACAGGCCCTGAAGATAAGTGCCAATCCGGAAGTTGGATTTTATGAAGGTATGAGCGGCGAATTGCTAGGTCACTATTGCGAGGAAGTATTTAATAGCAAGGACAAGGTTATGGTAACCAATGCCAGATCACAGGAAAGATGGAAAAATGCCCCTGAAATAAGTCTTGGTCTTATTTCGTACCTGGGATATCCCTTATTTTTGCCTAATGGAGAGATCCTTGGCACCTTGTGTATCCACAATGACCAAGAGACGGAATATTCAAAGGAAATATACGACTTGATGCATCAGTTTAAAAAGGTTATCGAAGCTCATCTTACCCTGGCTGCACGGACAAAACAATTCAAGGAGTCTGAGAATCGATATAAGTCCTTGGTAGAGAATACTGCAGATGCCATTTTTCAACTTGATCATAGCGGCAATATTCAAGACGTCAATTCAGAGGCTTGTCGTAGATATGGCTATACTTATCCAGAGTTTGTAGAGATGAATTTTGAGCAGTTGGAAAAGCAAGATGGCTCGGATGAATCTTCTTATCTACTCCAAGAGGTCTTGCAAAAAGGCAAGAGGTTGTTTGAATCCACCCATCTTTCAAGCAATGGAACAGAGATTTCTTCAGAAGTCAATATCCAGTTGATCAATGAGCCCGATAGTACATCAATTCTGGCCACTGTACGAGACATAACCCTTAGAAGAGAGGTTGAACAACTAAAAGATGACATAGACAAAATCACTCGTCACGATCTTAAAACTCCATTAAACGGAATTTTGGGTATTCCTCAAGCTTTATTATCTGACGAAAATTTAACTGAGGAACAAAGAGAACTTTTACAATATATTCATAGATCTGGTCAACGTATGCTGGATATTGTCAATATGTCCTTAGACCTGTATCAAATGGAAAAAGGGGAATATGAATTCAGTCCCGAGCCAGTAGATTTAGTGCCGATTATCAAAGATGTAGAAAATGATTTAAGTGACTCTTTCAAAAATCAAAACAGTAAATTGGTTTTGTCCATTGTATCAGAAAAAGATAACGATGATTCTTTTTTGGTCTCCGGTGAAAAATTATTATGTTACACTATGCTTTCCAATTTAATTAAAAACGCTGTTGAGAGTTTGCAATACGGAAAAGAAGTCCATGTCTACTTGGAAACAACGTCAAGCTCCCAAGCCAAGATTTCCATACACAATCCGGGAGTTATTCCGGAAGAAATTCAGAAGAGTTTTGGTCAGAAGTACACCACTTTGGGTAAAAAGCAAGGCACAGGACTCGGGGTCTACAGTGCCCGCTTGATCGCAGATACAATGAACGGGAGTTTTGACTGGTCAACCTCCAGAGAAAACGGTACTTATGTATACCTGTACCTGCCTCGATCAGAAGAGGCATAAAAGCTACTACTAGATAATGTGTCCAAAGGAACATGTAATTGTAAGTATAGGTTATGTAACATAACTAAACTCACAACATAACCTGGCCTTGTCCTATTAGTCTTTACTCTTGAATTTTTTATTTGACCGTGGACTAGCGATATTAGTCTTCGATAAAGTTGATCAAAACTTTGTAGTATTGTTACCGGAAGTAAAAGCGGAAGTAAAATTAATTTAGGTTAAGGCAATTTAACCAAGGTTGATTCGGTTCAACTCCCTTTACAACGGTTTTTATAATCTTGGAAAATTGGGGAGTTCGTCTGGGTGAAAATCCTTTCACGCCGTCGACAGGGGTTCAAATCCCCTTGGGGACGCCAAATTTACAAAATTTACCTACACTGTGTGGGAAAAATTTGTGGCACAAGAATCATTTTAGCCTTCGCTTGTTATTCAGGCGGAGGTTGTTTTTTTGCCCTTACCAAATGAAATTATGTGTGGACGTTTCGGTTTGTGGGCCAGTCCGAGGCAAGTGGCTGATCATTTTCAGCTGCAGAAGCAGTTGCCTTTGACACCCAGGTACAACATAGCGCCCTCCCAGGAAATTCTTGCAGTGGGGCAAGACAGGGAAGGCAAGAGAAAGGCGGCGAGCCTACGCTGGGGACTTGTACCACGCTGGGCTACTGACACCAGTACCGGATACAAACTGATCAACGCCAGGGCGGAAAGCATATTTACCAAGCCAACGTTCAGGGCGGCAGCAAAAAAGAGGCGCTGCCTAATACCCGCCAGTTGCTTTTTTGAATGGAAGCGGTCAGAAGAGGGTCCTAAACAGCCTTACTGCATCATGCCCAAGCAAGGCGTCCTGTTTTCATTTGCCGGGCTCTGGGAAACATGGGAAAACAAGGCTACAGGCCAGAAAATCCATTCCTGCAGCATAGTAACCACCAGGGCGAATGATGCCGTACAGCAGCTGCACGACCGGATGCCTGTAGTCATAACAAAGGATAACTATGATTTGTGGCTCGACAGGAATATACAGGACCCGGAATCATTGAAGCACCTTCTCGAACCCATTCCCGGAGAGTGGTTGCAGTTTTACAAGGTGGGCCTGGAAGTAAACAACCCCGCCAATGATTCGGAGGAAATAATAAAGCCTGTTTGAGAACAATCTGAAAATAGTTTGTTTATATCAGCACAACGAGGGGAGCAGCAGGAACCGCCGATAGACCCCAAGAAATCCATATGATTGCACTTCAAAAAAATGGGGCTATTTTTCTCCCACTGGACAGGTGAATTCGCATTTCCGACACCAATCGGTTACAAGGATCGGAGAGCCTTCGGAATCTCTTTGGCCGCTTTCAATAGGATGGGCACGATCGGAATTGAGGCGTTGAATACAGGTCGGACGATCATATTGTCCCTGGGCGAACGCATTTTCAGGGCAAGCTTCCCGGCAAGGCATGGCACAGCCTTGGCAGGGCTGGAAATCTTCCGGAGGACGGCCAGAGGGAAGGCTACCTTCGATCAATACCGCGCGAAGTCGAATTTTGGGTCCCCATTTTCGGTCCAGCAGCAAGTTGTTTTTCCCCACTACGCCCAGTCCTGCATACACCGCGGCATCTTTCAGATACACTCCTCCCTTTTCCACGTGGTAGGGCAGCGGCTGTGCACGAACACCATGAGTCTTGAATAGCCACTCTCCTATTTCCTCTGATACTTGCGTCATTCGACGGTTTCCCGCGGTGTTGCCGCGGTCAAACCAGTCCAGCCTGGGGTCATCTTCTGGATGATGCATGGCCAATACCAGAAGGGAGTGGGCATTTGGCAGCCATGGAGTAGTATTTTCCGAATGGTTTGTCTGCCAGCTTCCCACAGCTTCGGCCTTGTAGGAAGGTCCGTCCAATACTTCATCGACAGCGGCAATCCCAGCTCGAAAACCATTCCATTTTTCTGCCTCGGCAATCAGTTCTTCGGCCAGTTGGTGATTTTGGGTCATATTTTCTCCTGTATTTTTTGGGTCCAGTCAATTGATTAGCCTTCACTCGAATATCTTCACCTCTCCATCTTAGATTTTCAGTATTCGCTTTAAATGTTCCACAGAAGTATATAGCGGTACTGATTTCCTTAAGGCATATGTCTCCCGCTTTAAAAATTGGGGTACTTATTTTATAGTACAATTTTGCAAACAAAAAAAGCGCTTAATGCTTGGGCAAAAAAGCCAGAATCTAAACAGGGGGTTTCAAATATCGCTTTATTTATCTTGCCAATTGGGTGTCCGCTTTTCCAGAAAAGCACCCATGCCCTCTTTAGCATCCGCAGAAGTACTGTTCAAGCTTATGACTTCTGTTGCGTAGTCAAGCGCCTGAAAGTCCTCCATATTAATTTGTTTATAAAAGGCATTCTTTCCTAAGCCCAGTGTATTAAGGCTGTATTGTGCAATCTTTTCTGCCATTTCCAGGGTGGCCTGTTCAAGATTGTCAAAATCTACCACCTTATTCAACAGACCATGAGCAAGTGCCTCTTGTGCGGACATCAAGTCACCAGTAAAGAGCATCTCCAATGCCTTTTTGCGTCCAATGGATCTGCTCAAAAATACAGCTGGAGTGCTGCAGAATAAGCCTATTTTTACACCCGGAGTTCCGAATTGGGCATCTTCAGAGGCCACTGCCAAGTCACAGGCAGAGACCAATTGGCAACCTGCAGCTGTGGCTATACCGTGAACCTGAGCTATGACAGGCTGCGGAATTTCTCGGATTGTTTGCATGCTCTGATAGCAGGTTCTGAATAAGTTCAAAACCTGTTGGGGGTCCCATTCATAGACTTCCTTCAAATCGTGTCCGGAAGAAAAATTCTTCCCATTGCCTTTAATTATGATGGATTTTACATTCTTTTCTTGACCGGAACGATATAGCAGATCACCGAGCTCCTGGAGCAATTTGTGGGAAAGTGCGTTCCTTTTTTCCGGCAAATTTAGGCTGATTATGCCCACCTTGTTTTTTTCTTCGTACAAAAGATTCTTTTCGTTCATTTTGAGCCTTCCTTTATATAATTGTTTGCTATATTGGTATATTTAAAACTTAAAAACAAATAAATGATAATTGCATTACAACTGTACGGTTCAAAATACGAGGTTTTTTAATTTATATAAAATAGTAGCCCTGATTTAATAGAAAAGCAATGACCTATTAATTAAATTTTTCCACACGGAATATGTAAAATTGTAATCAGTTCACACTTGTTCAAATAATACTCCCAGTTTAGGGTCTAATGGAGTCGCATATTGACCTTCCTGTGCAGGGTGGCACTCCTGCCAAAGTTGGTCTGCAGGGATATATCCGAAGGATGCTCGTTCTGGTTGGAGATACCTTTGAAAGTGCACTGCAAATTTGCCATATCTTGTTGAAAGACAGGAGAAACGGTTTTGTCCGTGAATCTAAGGTGCCCTTGGCTCAATTGGAACTCATCAACTGCAACTAGTTTTGAATCTTGTTTTTCACCGGTTGCCGGTTGTGTATCTGAGTCTGCTTTAGTTTTGAAGATACTTCCCAAATTGGAACCTCCATCCTCATAAATGATCATATGGTTATTCAAGCCGACAAGTTCGATCTTTTCGATATTCAGGGCCGGCTGTAAACTTTCAAAGTCAATACCGTCGAGGTCGAGCCTCTTCCAGGACAGAAAATCGGAATTTTGCTCGGTAGCAGCAACTTTTAAATCAATGATGCCGGCTTGTCCCTGGAAAGATAACCCGGTTGCATCTTTATTGCTGGAGCCTTGAATATCAAATATTCCCTGTGCATCAAAAATTCCGTTCTGCATGTTCAGATCGACATGGTTTTTTACAAGTGGTTCAAAATTCGTCAGATCTATATCTTCCAGGCCCATATTTATTTTTGCTGTCAGGGGAGTGATGCCAAATTCGCCTTGGGCATTGAGTTGACCTTGCTTTTCTATTCGCATGGAAGCTTTTAATGATCCTGTCTCTCCTTGGATTTCGAGTCGTTTTGGTTTCCCAACAGATCGGAAAAATTGTAGGTATAGTCTGAATATCTGGTTACGGATAATTGAGGGTGTTTGATCTTGACTTCACTCAATATAAGGGCCTTGTGGTACAAGGAGGAAGCCTGCAAATTGACCAGGATATTCTCCACGGTCACCCAGTTCTCTTGCCCCTTTTTTGCTTTTATAGACAATCCATCTATTTTGCAGGCAAAAGTATAAGGATTGAAATGTGCTTGTTCAATTTGGGTTTGACGGTCCAAAATTTCAGCGAGAGCCGAAGATGCTTTGTACTGGATGATTTTGGGCAAAAGGAAGAAACCTGTCAAGGTGTATAGGATGAATATTGTGAGCAGGAGAATTGGCAATCTTTGTATACGCTTGCAGGGCCAAATATACTTTTTTACATTCATAAGTTAGATGCTACTGCAAAAAGTAGCTTTAGTTATTAAATTTTGCAATACACTAGTTATAACTCTTTGATTTTTCTTAAAACTTTAAAACCCTAAAACTCTAA